>Ga0181536_10007780_pt1 | contig 10456 bp, 11 predicted proteins | sample PEATcosm2014_Bin_41_FD_121105 | JGI IMG/M metagenome (GOLD analysis project Ga0181536, IMG submission 121105) | Peatland microbial communities from MTU Mesocosm Facility, Houghton, MI, USA - PEATcosm2014_Bin17_60_metaG | ecosystem: Environmental > Terrestrial > Soil > Wetlands > Peat | place...
ATCGTGCGCGGCAGCCACCGCAACTCCGCCACCCCACTGCTCGCGCCGGAGCCTGTGCCGAGCGCAGCGAGCTGCGCTCGCACTCGATCGCCAAGCCGACGGCGCATCCCTCGACAACGCTCGGGATGACATGCGGACGTCGTGCGGTTCGCAATGCCGGATTCGGAAGCTACATCGATTTGAGGGCGGTGTTGACGGCGTCGATCGATTTCTTGGCGTCGCCGAAGAGCATCGCGGTCTTGGGGTCCTCGTAGAGCGGGTTGTCGATGCCGGCGAAGCCGGAGTTCATCGAGCGCTTGAGGACGATCACGTTCTGCGCTTTGTCGACGTTGAGGATCGGCATGCCGTAGATCGGCGAGTTCTTGTCCTCGCGCGCGGCCGGGTTGGTAACGTCGTTGGCGCCGACGACGAGCGCGACGTCCGCGCGCTCGAACTCGGGGTTGATCTCGTCCATGTCGTAGAGCGCGTCGTACGGAACGTTCGCTTCGGCGAGCAGGACGTTCATGTGTCCCGGCATACGGCCGGCCACCGGATGGATCGCGTACTTCACCTCGACGCCGCGCTTTTCGAGCAGCGACTCGAGCTCTTTAACCGAGTGCTGCGCCTGCGCGACGGCCATGCCGTACCCGGGCACGACGATCACTTCGTTGGCGTACGCGAGCAGCGCCGCGGTGTCTTCGGCGCTGAGGCTGCGCACTTCGACCGCCGGGCCGCCCTTCGCCGCCGCGCTCGATGCGTGGACCGCGCCGAACGCGCCGAACAGCACGTTGGTCACGGAACGGTTCATCGCTTTGCCCATCAGGAGGGTCAGCAGCGTTCCCGACGCGCCGACCAGCGCGCCCGAGATGATGAGCACGTTGTTGTTGAGGACGAACCCGGTGAACGCCGCCGCCACGCCGGTGAACGAGTTGAGCAGCGAGATCACGACCGGCATGTCGGCGCCGCCGATCGGCAGCACGAACAGGATGCCGAGCACCAGCGCGAGGCCGAGCGCCACGCTGAAGTGGGCGAGCGTGTCGGGGCCGTTGACGATCACGCTGACCGCGCAGTAGAGGATCGCCAGCAGCACGAGCGCGTTGACGACCTGCTGCCCGGGATAGGTGATCGGCCGGCCCGTCATCAGCTCTTGCAGTTTGAGGAACGCGATGATCGAGCCGGCAAAGCTGATGGCGCCGATCACCGCGGTGAGCATCGTCGCGATCGTGAAGTCGTACGGCAGCGGGTTGCCGTTGGCCGCGCCGAGCGTCTTCATCAGCTCACCCATCGCGACGAGCGCTGCCGCGCCGCCGCCGCAGCCGTTGAAGATCGCGACCATCTGCGGCATCGCGGTCATCTTGACCGCGCGGCCGAAGTAGATACCGACCGCCGCGCCGACGACCAAGCCGCCGATGATCACCGGCCACTGCACGATGCCCTGAGCGAACGTCGCGATCAGGGCCACGACCATGCCGGCCATCGAGAGGCGGTTGCCGAAGCGCGCGGTCCGCGGCGAGCTCATGTACTTGAGGCCGAGGATGAACAGGATCCCCGTAATCAGGTACGCGGCGTTGTACCACGTCGCGTATTGCGTGACCGTTTCCACGCTACTCGTCCTTCTTTACGACGGGGGCGACGGCGGCGCGCGGCCGGAACATCGCCAGCATGCGTTCGGTCACCGTGTAGCCGCCGAAGACGTTCAGCGACGCCAGCACGATGAGGATGAAGCCGACGACCGAACCGAGCGGCGCGAAGCTCAGGCCGGCGACGAGGATCGCGCCGACCAGCACGATGCCGTGGATCGCGTTCGTCGCCGACATCAGCGGCGTGTGCAGCGTGCTCGGTACGCGCCCGATCACCTCGATGCCGACGAACACGGCCAAGATGAAGACGGTGATCTCGGTGAGCAAATGGTCGGTCATGCGCTTCCCTTCGCGAGTGCGTCGAGCGTCGGCTTGTGCACGATGGTCCCGTCGTGGACCAGCGTGGTGCCGGCGATGATCTCGTCCGACATGTCGAGCGCGATCGCACCGTCTTTGATGAAATACTCGAGCAGCGTCTGCACGTTCTTGGAATAGAGCTGGCTCGCGTCGGCCGGAACCGTCGACGGCAGGTTCGTCGTCCCGACGATCGTCACGCCGTTCGGGCTGGTAATCGTTTCACCGGTGACGGTCAGCTCGCAGTTGCCGCCGGTTTCGGCTGCGATGTCGACGATCACGCTGCCCGGTGCCATCGCCGCGACGGCCTCCTTGGTGATCAGGATCGGCGCGCGCCGGCCGGGCACGGCGGCGGTCGTGATCACGACGTCGCTCGCGCCGATCGCTTTGATCATCCCGAGGCGCTGCTTCTCGATCGCTTCGGGCGAGAGCTCGCGCGCGTAGCCGCCTTGGCCTTCGCCGCTCTCGCCGACGTCGATCTCCAAGAACTTCGCACCCAACGACTGCACTTGTTCCTTGACGACCGGGCGCGTGTCGTACGCGGTGACGACCGCGCCCAGCCGGCGGCAGGTCGCGATCGCTTGCAAGCCGGCGACGCCGGCGCCGATGATCAGCACTTTGGCCGGCTTGATCGTGCCGGCCGCGGTCGTGAGCATCGGGAAGAACTTCGGCAGCGTGCCGGCTGCGATCAGCGCGGCCTTGTAGCCCGCGATGTTCGCTTGCGAGGACAGTGCATCCATCGCTTGCGCTTTGGTCGTGCGCGGGATCGCGTCCATGCTCAGCGCGGTGAGCCCGCGCGGCGCGTAGCGTTCGACCGAACGCGGATCGCCCAGCGGTGACAGGAAGCCGACGAGCACCGCCCCGCGTTTGAGGCCGTTCAGCTCGGCGTCGCTGGGTTTCGTCACGCGCACGACGATGTCGGCGTCGGCGACCGTGGCGGCCTCGTCGGCGGCGATCGTCGCGCCGGCGGCAACGTATGCGTCATCGACGAAACCGGCAGCCCGGCCGGCGTCGTGCTCGACGGTGACCGTGATTCCCGCTTTGACGAATTTTCCGCACGTGTCCGGGACGAGCGCGACGCGACGCTCCCCCGGGGCCCGCTCGCGTGGAACTGCGATTTTCATGACCAACCCCTATGCTATGCACATGGTGCGAATTACCTCGCCCGCGGCGAGCCGGTCGAAGGCTGCGTTGAGCCCGTCGAGCCCGATCGTGCCGCTCAGGAGGCGCTCGACGGGAAGTTTTCCGCTCCGCCAGAGCCCGATGTACTTCGGGATATCGCACCGCGGGACGGAGGCGCCCATGAAGCTGCCGCGCAGCGTCCGTTCGCCCCCGGTCAACATCAGCGGCGGGATCGGCACGGTCGTGGCGGGGTTCGTGATGCCCAGCGCGATCGCGGTGCCGCACGGAGCGGTCGAGGCGAGCGCCTGCAGGACGACCGGCGCGTGGGCGGTGGCCTCGATGGCCACGTCGACGCCGAGAATGCCCAGCGCGTCGCGGATCTGCGTCCCCGGATCGCCGGCGTTGGGGTCGATCGTCAGCGCGGCGCCGAGCTCGCGGGCCAACGCGCGTTTGTTCTCCAGCGGATCGACGACGATCGCCGTCGCGCCGGCGCACACCGCGCCCAATAGGGCCATCATGCCGACGCCGCCGGCGCCGAAGATCGCGATCGTCATTCCGGGCTGCGCGTGCGCGACGTTGAACACCGCGCCGAGACCGGTGAGCGCGCCGCAGCTGAACACGGCGGCAAACTCGAGCGGCACGTCGTCGGGAATCTTCACCAGCGACTCCTGCGCGCAGATCGTGCGTTCGGCGAACGCGGTCACGCCGAGATGGTGGTAGACCGGCTGGCCGTGCAGCCGAAAGCGCGTGCCGCCGCGCAGGACGCCGCCGGCGCGATTGGCCGCGTGACCGGGGATGCACATCGCCGGTTTCCCCGCGACGCACATCGCGCAGTGGCCGCACATCGCGACGAAGGCGAAGATCACGTGATCGCCGGGGGCGAACTCGGTGACGCCGGCGCCGACCTCCTCGACGATGCCCGCGGCTTCGTGACCGAGCGCGAGCGGCGTCTCCTTCGGCATCGTGCCGTTGAGATTCGAGAGATCGGAGTGGCACAATCCGGCGCTCGCGATCTTCACGACCACTTCACCGAAGCCCGGTGAATCAAACTCGAGCTCTTCGATCTTGAGCGGCCGGCTCTGCGCGTACGGTTGCGGCAGTCCCAATTCGTAGAGAATTGCAGCGCGCGTGCGCATGCTAGAACTTCTCGATGAGCTTCGCGTCCGGCAGCGCGGTCTTGTACGCCAAGATCCCTTGGTTGATGAACTCGTTCTGCATGTCGGTCAACGTGGCCTGATCGATGCGCAGGTCGGGTTTGAAGTCGTAGCGGTCGGTCGTTTTGATCAAGTCGGCGGATTGGCCGGTGTACTTGGCCATCGCGGCGAGGTTCTCGGGGCTGAAGTAGCCGCTGCCCGCGACGTCGGCGGCGCCGCGCCGAAACGCCTTCATCACCGCCGCGGCCGACGGCTCGACGTCGAGGAGCGTCGGACCGAAGAAGATGCCCGTGCCGGCGATGCCGACCGGAGCGCTGCCGATGATCTGCGCGAGCTTCTTCTCGGCGAAGAGCGCGGTGAACGGCGCCGCGCAGAACATCGCGTCGACCGCTTTGCGTTCGAGCGCGACTTCCTGATCGGGCGCGGCGATGTTGACGGCTTGGATGTCTTTCATCGTCAGGCCGTACTTGCGCAGGATCAGCGCTACGTAGTAGCCGGATGTTGCTCCCGCGTTGCCGAGCCAACCGACGGTCTTGCCTTTCAGATGGCTTGCGTCGTGCTGGCCGGCGTCCCACAGATCTTGGCGGATCATCAACGCGGTGGGATGGCCCTTCGCCGGCTGGTAGCCGGTCGACGCCACGAACTTCACGTCGAGATTGCGGTTGACCGCGTTGAAGAACGCCGCCGAGAGACCGGCCGTGGCGACGTCCATTTGGCTTTGCGCGACCAACGCCATCGCGTCTTGCCCGGCGACGATCGGCGTGAGCGTCGAGTTGAAGCCCGCGTCGCGCAGATAGCCGCGCTCCTGCGCCACGAACACCGGCGCGAAGAGCGTCGAGGGAACGTAGCCGATCGTCAGCGCTTTACCGGATTGTGCGCGCGCGATGCCGGGCACGGCGGCGACTGCACCGAGGGCGGCGACGCTACCAAGAAATTGCTGACGATTCGTCACGTGAGGGTCCTTTCGGTCGGTGGCACGTTGATCAGCGCGCCCTGATGAAGCAGTTCTGTGCGAACGCGATCGGAATCCGTTTCGCCGTCGCGTGCAAAGTGCGCCGCGGCAATGCCCGCCGCCTGGCCGGTTGCGAAGGCCGTCCCCATGACCCGCAGCGAGCCGAACGCGGCGGTATCGCCGTCCAGGGTGCGGCCGGCGGCGAACAGGTTCGGGTGCGTCGCGCTGCGCAGCGTGCCGAGCGGTATTTCGTAGGCCCCGTCGTCTTTGAGGCGGATCCAGATGTTGGGCAAGCCGGGCCCGGGATGGAGCTCGACCGGCCATGCGCCCACGGCCACGGCGTCGGGAAAACGCGCGCCGGTCAGCACGTCGTGCTCGGTCAGCGGACGGCGGGCGATGACGTGGCGCGACTCGCGCGTGCCGATGACCGGCCCCGTCGTGACGATGTACGCCCGTTCGTGGCCCGGCAACGCGCGCACGGCCTCGAGCAGCTGCCACGCTTGGATGCGTCCGCGCCGCTCGGCCGCCGCGTGTTCGCGCGCGTCGCGCACGTCGTAGGCTTCGTCGGCGAGGTAGGCCACCACGTCGTTCGAGCCCGGGATGCGCACGACGAGGCCGTGATCCTTGGTCAGCGCGTCGAGCCCGCGCGCTTTGCCGGCGCGAATCGCCGCCGCCCAGGCGGTGCGGCTCGTGTCCGCGTCATCGGCGATGCCGCCGAAGCGCACGACCAGTGTGCCGTTCTGGACTGCCCCCGCCGCGTCGCCGTAGCGCACGCCGGCGCCGCTGCGCGCGGCGAGATCGGCGTCACCGCTCGCATCGACGAACGCGCGGGCCGCGATCGACGACGTGCCGCCGTGATCGTACACCGCAACGGACGTGATGCGCTCGCCCGCCGATGCCGCGCCGGTCACCGTGGCGTGCAGCAACGCGTCGACGCCCGCGCGCTCGCAGACGCGGTCGAGCGCGAACTTCACGATCTCCGGATCCAACAGCGCGACGACCACGTTGGACGACGTGCGCACCGGCGTGACGTCGCCGCCGAGCGCCGCGATCTCGTGCAGCACCGTCTCGCCGATGCCACGCACCACGAGCACCGCGGGATCGGCTTGCGTCCAGAACCCGCAGTACGTGAGCACGTTGCTGTGCGTCGCCGCGCCGCCCAGATAGGCGGCGCGCTCGATCAGCGCTACCGACGCGCCGGCTTGAGCGGCGCCGGCGGCGGCGGCCACGCCGGCCGCGCCGCCGCCCGCGACGACGACGTCGTAGCTGCGCAGAGGCGTTACTTTTTCGTCGGCCCGATCTTCAACGAATTGCGCAGGATGCCGATCTTCTCGATCTCGACTTCCATCACGTCGCCGTTCTTGAGAAATTCGGGCGGCGTGCGCGCGAAGCCGACGCCTTCCGGCGTGCCGCTGGCGATCACGTCACCGGCTTCGAGCGTAAGGCCCTCCGAGAGGTTCGACACGACCGTGACGACGTCGAAGATCATCTTCGAGGTGTTGGAATGCTGTTTTTCGACGCCGTTGACGCGCAGCATGATCTCGAGCTTCTGCGGGTCGCCGATGTCGGCCGCGTCGACGATCCACGGGCCGATCGGGCAGGTGTGGTCGAGCGACTTGCCCTTGAACCACTGCTGGTGCGAACGCTGCAGGTCGCGCGCGGTGACGTCGTTGAGGCAGCTGTAGCCGAAGATCTTCGAGAGCGCCTCGCTCTTGGGGACGTCGCGGCAGGTCGTGCCGATGATCACCGCCAGCTCCGCTTCCCAATCGTACTGCGGTGAGATGTCGCTCGAGAGCTCGAGCGCTTCCTCCGGATCGGCGATCGCGGTCGGCGCTTTGGTGAAGTACGTCGGCACGTCGGGGAGCTTGAGCTCTTGTCCCAGCGCCTTCGCGCCTTCTTCGGCGTGCGCGAGGTAGTTGCGCCCGACGCAGAAGACGTTCTTCTGCGGGTGCAGCGGGGCGTGCAGCTTCACGCCCTTGGCGGGGATTGGTGCGCCGAGTTTGGCGACGGCCGCCTGGCGGTCGGCCGGTGACATCTTGATGAAGGCGTCGAGGGAGGCGACATCGGCGGCGAAGGGCCGAATCGAATCGCCCTCGATCACGCCGGGACGCGGCTTGCCCGACGCATCGGAAAAGGAAACGTAACGCATAGCCACGCGGTTGTCGCCCGAAACGCAGGTTTCCCTGCGGACCTGACGTAGGGCTCACGCGTGCAGCAGAACGCCCCGCTCCTCTTCCCCGACGCCGACCTGCGGCGCCATCCGCCACGTTCCGCCCGAGAGATGCTCGGCGGCCTCTATTTCCTGGCGCGCACGATCGACAAGACGCGGGCCAAGATCCAGGGCACCCTCGGCCCGTACAAGATTCAGCCCGGCATCTCGGGCTACGTGTTCGAGTGGCTGGGGATCACCGAGGAGCAGTTCACCGAGGCGGTGCGCGCTGCGTCGTCCGACGCGGACGTCGTGGCGTGGTTGCACGCCCACACCGATCCGGCCAAGTATGCCGGCCTCAACGAGATGCTGGTGAATCGCGGCCTTAGCGACCCCGAGCGCCGCAAGACGTTTCTGGCCGCCTACCCGATTCTCGTCGAGCGGCCGACCCTAACGAACTGGTTCGAGATCTTCGAGATCGACGACAAATGGATGTACGAGCCGGAAAATCTCGGCAAACCCGGGGCCGCCCCCCTTCCGTCATCCTGAGCGGACGTTTGCGCCGTCCCGGTCCCTGCGCAGGGCTCGCTGTTGTCTCCGTCACCCCGAGCGTTGTCGAGGGACGCGCCACGATCTTGGCCCTACGAGGTGGTGCCCTGCGGTAACCGCTGAACGCGGTCAGCGCGGCGTTGCCCGCGCCCTGCGGTACAACGATCATCGCGCGTCCCTCGACAACGCTCGGGATGACAGAACGGCGAAAAGTGATGCGTAACATTACCGGCACCCCTTACTCGTCGAGCGCGGTGTTGCCCGAGGTCGGGCGGCGCGTGAGGTGCCAAAAGTCGCAGTAGCGGCAGTGATAGGTGAACAGCTTCATGCCGTTCATCGCTGCGACGGCGCGGGCTTCGGCTTCGCTCGCGTACGGTTGCTTCGATGTGCACGAGCGTTCGACGTCGCGGTCGAGCGCCGGGTCGGGGCCGCTGCGCGTGCGGATGAAGAAGTCCATCAGCGACTCCTCGGGACCGCGTTTCCGGCCGCGGTCGCGCGCGCTCACGGCGCCGGCGTCTTGAGGATCTGCTGCAGCGAGGGCAGCCGCAGCTTACCCGTTGGTTGGGGTCCGGGCGTCATCTCGGCCGAGCGTGCCGGTCCCGGGGGCGGACTCACCGGCCGGAGGCCGCGCTTCTTCACGTCCTCCATCATCACGTTGACCGCGCCTTCGGCGTTCGGGTCGACGCCGCCGGCGTGGATCAGCGCAACGCCGCGGTGGACGAGCGCCGTCTTCGGATTGTAATCGTACGTCAGGCGGTAGGTGCCGGGGATGGCCTTGCCGTCGGGCGTCCGGATGAACGCTTGCAGCGCGTTGCCGCCGGTTTGCAAATTGTACGTGCGGTCTTTCGACGGCTTGAGCGAGACGATCTTGGTTACCTGACCGAGTTTGTTCACCGCGACGATGAACTCGGTGTGCAGCGGTACTTTCGGCTGCAGTGCCTTCGGTTGGATCTTCGTGAGATCGATGCGCGCCGGTTGCGGCGCCGGCGTCGCGGCCAGCAGCGCGAATGCGAGCACGCCGGCCCACAGCGCGGCGCACGCCGGCGCGCGCATCAGTTGCGCGAGAGCGCTGCGAATGCGTGGCCGCAGGTCGCGCAGGCCACGATCACCTGGAACGTTGCTCCGGCCACGCGGACGTCGCGCGACACGCGCGTGCGATCATCGCTGCCGCACGAGCGGCACGGCGCGTTGGTCGAGTTCCGCCGGGGGCGCTCTTCGTCCACGTTTTCGGCCTTCTGCCTCGTAACGGGACGCGCCTTCGGGGCCGCCGAACCCGCTCTATCGATGTGGAAACGCACGCTGTTCGTGCTGGCGCTTGCTCTTGCAGTCGGCGTATGCAGGGCGCCCGCGCCGGCAGCCCCGGCGATCGGCGGCACCGCTGACGTGCGCGTGGTCGACGTGCGCTTCGTGCCGACCGGCGAGACCGGCCCGGGGCTCGCTTCGGGCAGCCCGACGTACGTGCTGGCGAAGGTCGAGCTGACCAACGACACGCAGCACGATTTCACGCCCGAGATCGGCCGCTTTTTCCTGACCGCTGCGCGTAACGAGCGCTATCAGGCAACGGACACCGGATCGAGCGCGCTGGCCGGCGTGTCGAACTCGCACCGCATGCTCAAGCAAGGCGACAAGCGCGTCTACACGGTCGGCTTCCGCACCGGCGATCCGCTCGTCACGGGGACGATCAGCTACGAACCGTAGACTCGTCGCGGCGCTGGCCGCGCTGCTTCTGATGTGCTCCGCGGCGTTGCCGGTCCGCGCGGCGCGGCCGCTGCTGGACTCCGGGAAGTGGGACAACTACTTCGCGCTCTTCGCGCGCAACACGTCGGTGCCGTGGAAGCGCATCACGTTGCGGCTCGATACGTACAGCGGAGCGGCGGTCGACTTTGCGGCCTACGACGTCGATCCGACCGACGTGCTCGTTGCCGGCGCCAACTCGCGCCCGCGCGCCATCGACACCTCGCACCTCAAACCCGTCGCGCGCTGGCGCTTTACGCCGCCGCCGGGGCTGACCTTCGCATCGAACGACGTCGAGGTTCCGCTGCTGAACCACGAGGGCTTCTACGTCGTCGAAGCCCGGCGCGGCACGGCCGTGCAGCAGGTCTGGCTCAATCTCTCGCGCGTCGGGCTGCTCACCAAACAGTCGCCGGCGGGCTCGATCCTCTACGGCGCGGATTTGGGCACCGGTCACGCGTTGCACGGCATGCGCGTGACGTATCTGATCGGCACGCACTTCGTCTACGATCTCACCGACGTTCACGGCATCTCGCGCGTGCCGGCACAGGCGGTGTTCGCGCTGGCGGAATGGGGCCAGAGCAAAGCGTTCGTTTCGCTCTTCCCGCAGTCGCCGCCGCCGGCGGCGGTGCTGGGCGTGCGCGCCGACCGCGCGTCGGCGACGGCGGGCGAGAGCGTGCGCGTGGTCGGCTTCGTACGAAAGCGCGCCGGCAACGTCTACCGGCCGGCCGCCGGTGAGGTCGCGTTGTCGGTCGTCGCGGGCGGCACGACGCTGACGTCGGCGCACGCCGCGCTCGACCAAGCCGGCGCGTTCAGCGCCGCACTCGATCTGCCGGCCAACGCGCCCGCGGGCGATGCGGTGATTCTGGCTGCGGCGCAGGGCGCC
>Ga0181536_10007782_pt1 | contig 10455 bp, 7 predicted proteins | sample PEATcosm2014_Bin_41_FD_121105 | JGI IMG/M metagenome (GOLD analysis project Ga0181536, IMG submission 121105) | Peatland microbial communities from MTU Mesocosm Facility, Houghton, MI, USA - PEATcosm2014_Bin17_60_metaG | ecosystem: Environmental > Terrestrial > Soil > Wetlands > Peat | place...
AGCAGGCGGGTATCCTTCATTGGCCGGTAGACTGTCCTGCCGTCCCGCTCCTGCAAGAAGAATTTCGGGTCGAAGACGACCTTGAACATCGCGCCCGTTCCAAATCGCACTCGGCGTCGGAGGGTCTCTTCAATCGCGGGCTTCCAGCCTGCGGGTCCATCAGCAAGACGCATGCGACCTGTCGGATCTGGTCCCTCCAGACAGGCTTTCCCCGTTTCCATGCGAAGCGCCACCGCGAGCGTGTCTCTGAGGGTGCCCGGGGTCAGGTCCAGATCGGCTCGCAATTGCGTCAGCCTCTGCAGAGCTTCAGCGCCCGCCTGCAGATCGTTCTCGCGGTCTACCTCGGCGCGGCCTTTCGCCGTTTCGACGGCGGTGTCGAGTTGTGCGATCACGGTATCGGTTTCCGCCATGTCGATGAATCGGCGCTGAAATGCAGCGTCGAATACGTCGTTGACCGAGCCGAGGTCTTCCCGGACTTCATTCACCTTCGCAACCACGTGGGCGAGGAATCGAATGTCGGCGTCGTCGTCGGAGGTGAAGTGGTGCACGAGAACATCCCGAGCCTGGCCGTAGCGGTCGAGACGTCCGTTGCGTTGCTCGAGGCGACTGGGATTCCAGGGCACCTCGAAATGAAGCAGCAACCTCGCGGTTTCCTGAAGGTTGAGCCCTTCGCTTGCCACGTCGGTCGCGATCAGAATTCGGAGTGGATCGGAGGGATCGTTGAACGCTGCTTTGATCTCTTCCCTCTCATTCAGAGAGGTATCGCCACCGAACAAGACCCGGATAGCGGGAGTGTCCCCGTATTTGTCCTTCAGCCTGCGTTCGAGATAATCGAGGGTCGTCTTGTACTCGGTAAAGACGATCAGACGTTCTTCGGGCCACCAGTTGCCGTCGCGGCGGAGCCACTTATCAACAAGACCGGTGAGGCGGTCATATCGTTCATCCCGGCGCGGAAACGCAATTGAGACCGAAGTCTCGACAAGGCCCAGATCACTTAGCGCTGAATCCACGGACTGGATCTCTGACTCCAGATCCTCCAAGAGGGGCCTTAGCCATCCACCGACAGTTCGGGCAGCGTGCCGGTTCCGGCTCTCCTTTTCCTGGTCATCGTTGGATGCTTCCTCCGCCATGCCGCGTAAAGCCGTGACTTCGGAAGTCTGCACGTCGGTTTCTTCCGCCGCGCCCTGTTTAAAGCGGAACCACGAGTCGGCGAAAGTATAGGGACAGGACAACAGCCGTTTCGACAGAATTTCTGCTGCGAACGAGCCAGCGAGTTGTTCCTGACGGCCGCGCGACGCGATTACGCGCCGGATTGCCTTCCGGAGCCCTTCAACGGCTGCGTTGAGACGCAACTCAGCTTTTCCAAAGAATAGAGGCACCGGCTCGGGGTACCGGGGCGAAAAACGCGGTGTACGCCCGGACTCCTTGTCGTACTCGATGATTTCTTTCTTCAGTCGCCGAACAACTACGTCCGGAATACGATTTCTTTGGTCCGGTTCAAATTCGGTGGTTTGCGTGAAGCGGACCGGATCAAGTTGCTCAAGAAGGCCTGAAAAGCACCGCGTGTGTCCGTTGTGAGGAGTGGCCGTCAGGAAGAGCTTGTGCTCGAAGTAGGGAGTGATCTGACGGAGCATCTGCGCCAGATCGCTGTCTCGTCCGCTGAAATTCGACGGCATCAGGTTGTGAGCTTCATCCACGATGAGGAGGTCCCAGGGGAGCTGGGCCTGGATCCCCGCCTCACTCGGCCGGCACGTTGTCAAAAAATCATCGAGAATATCGGGTTGTTTCAGATAGTGGTAGGAGGAGATTATTCGTGAATTCGTGCGCCATGGGTTAATATCCGGGCCCAGCTTCGACCGAAGCTTCTGCGTCTCTTCGCGGTCGATGATGTTGAACCGAAGTGCGAACTTGTCGAACATCTCCTGTTCCCACTGCAGTTTGAGCGACGCCGGAGTGATGATCAGAATCCTTCGAATTCTCCGACGGATGAGCAGCTCATCCATCACAAGTCCAGCCATGATCGTCTTGCCGAGACCCACATCATCCGCAAGAAGCAGAGAAACCCGAGGCATGGAGAGGGCCTTCAGGAGTGGAACAAGCTGAAAATCGTCAACCTCCACCGCTCCGAATACTGGCGCAGTGATGGCCGGATAATCGGAACGGGTCAGGCTGTTTGGATCGAGGAATGGGGCGGTAGCGCTCCAGCGCGAAGCACGTACTAAGGCGTCGTAGTCGGCGACCGCCATTGGTTGGGTGGATTCAACGAGCGGCAGTTGGGAAGGCGGCCAAACAATTGCGCGGGGTTCGGATTCCCAGAGGAGTGTGTCTTCAGACCCTCCATGCGCGTCGAGGTATTCGATGCGGACCAAATGCCGGGTTCCGGAGTGTCCCGCGTGCACATCCACATGGGCAATCCAGCCGATTCGGTTCCGCACGCTGGCAAGCATCCCAACTTGCGGTAAAAGCACGATTTGCTGATCGTTGATCAAGCCTTAATCGTATTTCATCTGCATCCACGCATCGGGCAGACGCCCGCCCAAAGCGGGACCGGTGAGGCGGTTGCATAAGAACTTCGGCTGGGAGACGGAAACAAAAAGGGGGTCGTTTGTCGCATGGCCTAAATTTGTGGGAAAATTCAAATAGTATGGACCGTAACACAACAACAGAACCTGACGGATACCTGTTCGTGTGCAAGCTGTGCGGCAAAAATCACGAAGTGCCGGAGCAATACGCACCGTATTGGAGCGGTCAGACGCTCCACAACATCCGAACTGGTGATGTAGAGCTACGATGCGCAGAGAAGCCCGGAACTGCGCAGTATTCGTTCACCGATTTCAAGCCGTATCGCCTGACGGCAGCATAGAACGAGGGCAGTTGCTCTATGGCTGATGGGCAAAAACGGCGGATGCATACTGTGCCGGAAGGCTACCTCGAAGCCTTTGCGGTTCATGACCCTGCCCGACGTTCAGCAGGCATCTGGCGGTTCGATCGAACTTCTGGCCAGTCCAAGATGCTCGGCGTCGGCCAGAGCGAAGTTGAAAAGGATTTTTACACTGTGTTCCGTGACGGCAATCCTGACACAGGAATAGAAGATATTTTTTGCGGCATCGAGGGGGATTTCTGTAAAGCGCGGAACGCCCTTCTTGAGCGCACGCCCCTATTGAAAGAACACCGGACTGCACTTGCCCGCTTCATCGCAGCCCAATTACTTCGAACACCACGATTTTTTCAATTGATGCAGGACGGTCTCGATGCTGAGGGTATTTCGTATGAAAGGGACGATCTTAAGGGCGCTATGCTCGTGCTGATCGACCGCTGGATACCGCGCCTCGCCCGAATGAGCGCAGTCCTCGCTTATAACGACACAGGGTTGCCGCTGCTCACTTGCGACAATCCAGCCGTAATGTGGAAAAAGAATGGGGACAGCTTTATCTGCGGCGTTGATCAATACGATCCCGAACTCGTCATATCGTGCCCGATCACTCCCGCGTTAGCGTTCGTCGCCTATCAAACACATGAATCATTGCAGGCTGTCCACGCAGAACGCCACGACATTCCACGCGCTGAGCGGGTACCCGGCACTTTTGTATCGCACGTCGACGGTGGGACTTTGCCCGAATTGGAAGTAAAGCGCCTAAATCAGATTTGCATCAGCAACGCTCATCGGTACGTATACGCCAGCTATTCCGACAAGCCTCTCCTGCGTTTTCTTCAAAACCGGTTCTTTGGGTCTCCCGCCCCAGTCCGCAGCCGCGATCTTCAGCCAATTGGAAGCCCGGTTGCCATAGCAAAAGCAACACGGCCATTGCAATGTAGCGGCCATTTCTCTGGCTCCTGAACGCCGACGGTGCTCCCGACGCGATCCCGATTCCGGCTATCCCGCTCGCTCCAGAGCCGCCATCTGCACTGCGTCACGCTGAATGCCCGCGAGCATACCCCTGAAGACAACGCCATGAACCGGCAGGACGGCATACCAGTACATTAATCCGAACAAACCCCGCGGCTCAAAGAGGGCGGTCTGCCGCAACGTGCAATTCTGCGCGCCATTCGGTCCAATCCTGAAATCGAGCAGCGCCTGGCCGGGCAGACGCATCTCCGCCCGCAGGGAAAGGGAGCGATCCTGTTCCAAACCGACCACTCGCCAGAAATCGAGAGCGTCCCCGTACCTGAGCGTATCGGGATCCCGCCGGCCGCGGCGAAGGCCCGGTCCTCCTGCCAGTCGATCCAGTCCGCCGCGAATCTTCCAGAGCCAATCCGCATACCACCCATGCCGGCCGCCCAGGCGACATACGGCACGAAACGCCGCTCGCGCGGGTGCGGCGATGGCGACTTCGCGTTCATCGCGAAACACGGTGCCGCCCGACCAGTCCGGATCGCCTGGCATGGGACCGGCCATCGTCCAGTTCGTTTCCACCAGGTGTGACTCCGCCTGGCTGAGCGCGGCATGGATCGCCTCACGCACGTTCAGCAATTTCTGCGGCACGATCCGCGTGATCCGATCCTCGCGGCAGACTACTTCGTTTTTCAATCCCTCGGCGAGCGGCCTGGCGATTTTGTTGCTCAGCGGGGTCACAAGATGAATCCAATACGAACTCAGGCGAGGAGTGAGGACGGGCACAGCGATGATCCGCCGGCGCGGAAGTCCGAGTTCCTCAGCCATGATGCGCATGATGTCGCGGTAGCAAAGCGTCTCACTCCCGCCGATGTCAAAAACGCCGCCGATGGACTCCGGCGCCGACAAGACGCCGACCAGGTACGTGAGCACGTTCTCGACGGCGATGGGCTGGCAGCGAGTCGTGACCCACTTTGGCGTGATCATGACTGGTAAGCGCTGGACCAGATAGCGAAGAATCTCGAAAGACGCCGAACCCGAGCCAATGATCATAGCCGCACGCAGGACTGTAACCGGCACTCCGGCAGACCCGAGCGCCGACTCCACGTCCCGGCGCGAAGAGAGATGTTCACTGAGACCGGAACCCGTCTCTCCGAGGCCGCCGAGATAAATGATGCGGCGCACACCCGCGTTGAGTGTGGCCTTCGCGAATGCGAGAGCAAGGTCGAGGTCGCGCTGCGCATATTCGCGATCCGCCGACATCATCGAGTGCACCAGATAGAACGCCGCGTCACATCCGCGGAGTTCATCCGTGAGCGACGGTGCGTCCGCGAGATCGGATTTCCGGATCTCGACCCGCGAGTCTGAGGTCCACTCCCTACCCTCTAACTTGCGCGGCGATCGCGCGAGGCAGCGGAGCGCGTAGCCGGCACTGAGAAGGCGAGGCGCCAGCCGGCCTCCGATATAGCCGGTGGCTCCTGCGATCGCGATGCGCTGCAATTTGACACTCCCTGGGCGGCGGGCACGGCCCCGCTTGAGTGTAGCGTGTTGGCGGCATGAAGCAATTGTTGCCGGGAGTTGCGACGCCTCACCGGCGCGAAATTGCCAGCTTGTCGACTGGCGCGCGTCGATGGACTGTGTAGCCGACTTACCGTTCCCTATCCAAACGTTTGGCTGCCGTCAGCGCGCCGTGTTCGCTATCACAAGCCGGATCTCAACTGCGCCAATGCAGGTAGCACGAGGTCTTTGTAAAGATCAAAGCCGTGTCTTCCATTGACCTTCCAGTTCTCTAAATCCTCAAGTTCCGCATCCGGAAAGGCCACTCCATCGGGGAAATACGCCAACGATATACCCTTCACAGACACTGAGACGGCCGGAATGCGGGCGTGAAGAAAGGCAATTTGGGGCAGTATTTGTTGAAGGGTCGAGCTCGGCGGAATGCCGTTGATCTTTGCGAAATCCGGATTCATTAAGTCCCAGAGAGACGCTTGGATACCTTTTGCACCTTCGCTGACGACTTCAGCTGGCAGTAGTCTTTTCAGATTCCCAAGATGTTCCTGACTGTCCACAGTCAGGTCGATTATCTGAAATGGCGGAGCGACGACCCATGCGTGTCCGGCAACAAAATCGCCAAAATCGTAGGTCCAGTGCCACCACGGTCGTCGGCCAGGGACTTCGACCCGCAGACTGCCGCGCCCAATGAAATTCCAAAACCCCTCGCGCTCCAGGATCTTGCAGATAATGATCGACGCGTCAATACACGCGCCCTCGCGCCCGTCTGCCACCATTTCCTTCTTCAAAATTCGAACAATCAGGGGAATCTCCCGGCGTGCGCGATCGAGGTAGTCTCGGGAAAGCGGTTGCAGCAGAACGTACTCAGCGTAATCTTCATACACTTGCCGCAGGTCGGCGTTGCTGAGTTGGGCGGCGTTATAAAACCCTGGTTTCGAGACATCAACGTGGCGGCGTTCAAACGCCTGACGAAGTGTGGCGTACCGTGACATGATCTGAGGTTTGCGAATCTGCGCCGGGACAGCGGGAACTATCGGAACAAGAAGTCATAGTATCGGACATTCTCGGTTGTCGCCCTTGTGGATAAGCCCGCAAGCCCTTCCGTTCCAGTTGTAGTTGCTCCGGGCGCTGGAGAAAAGGAGCCTCGGCTGTCTTTCTAAATTCCTTGCCGCCCGCAGGGCACCATATACGAAGTCCAAAATGTTCGACATGAAATAACCCGTCGACATGCGCTCAAGCGAATATGCGCGCCACATGTTGTACTGGCGAGCTGCACTGGCACGTGTTTGCGGATTTCCTCGAAGCGGGCGCCCTCGCGCTCAGCAATGCGGTTGATTTTCGCCACCGCGCGCGAACGGGCTGCCCCGACATCGTGAGAGGAATCAACCCGGGTGCCGTGTGTTCTGATGTGAACAAAGACCTGATGGGCTATCACAAAGATCGCCTCATTCAAGAGGACGAGCAGCGATGGCGATTTACCAACAGCAGCGTATGCGACCGGTGCTTGGCCGATCCTTTTCTGCGGCAGCTCGCAAGGGATCACGCGAAAGGCGATGAATGCAGCTTTTGCGGACGGCGGGGCCGGACCAAACCAATCGCAGTTCCATTTGACGAAATCATGGAGGTGATCGCGCGGGCGGTTTTTCAGTACTGGAATCACGCCGAGAACGAAGCCATTGCGTGGGATCAGGAAGACCAGAATTACGTCGGAACGACGTACGACACATGGGATATCGTTCACGACGAAATTCCGACTCCAAGCCACAACCCGGACGTGATGCAGGAGATCATGGATTCTCTCGGCGACAACGTCTGGTGCGAAAAAACACCGGACGCGATTACTGGCGTCGAACGCTACACGTACAGCTGGGAAGAATTCTGCAAGACCGTCAAGTACAAGGTCCGCTATTTTTTTGAGGCAGAAGAGGAAGAAGAATTTTCCGACACGATACCTGTTCCGGAAATGCTCGATGCACTCCGCGACATCATCGAATCAGCCGGTCTTATTGTGGAGCTTCCTGAGGGTACGCAGCTTTTTCGAATACGTGTGCATCGAGGCGGCGAGGTGTGCGACGACTGGCGTGCGCTCGGCTCTCCACCGCCGGATCGTTGCCCGAGCAATAGGATGAGCGCCGCAGGGATCAGCGTGTTCTACGGTGCTCTGGACCTTCTCGCAGCGAGGGCCGAAACAATGGCCAATGTTGAGCCCGGCGACCGCAGGCGATTCACCGTCGGCATGTGGACCAACACACGTCCGCTGAAAATTCTCGATCTGACACGACTCCCAGAGATTCCCAGCTTTTATGCGGAGTGGCGGTACGACCGGGACCACCTCGTGTTCTTGCGCCAGTTCGTCAGAGAAATCAGCCAGCCGGTCGTACACGACGGGCGGGAGCATATCGATTACGTTCCGACCCAAATCCTAACTGAATACTTCCGCCATCGCTATCGCGCAGGGGAGGACACGCTGTTGGATGGCATCATTTATCCGAGCGCTCAGAGAAAGCGCGGACGTTCGATCGTAATCTTCGCCTCTCAGGATGATCTCAATCCGCGCGAGCACGAACCCTGGGCTCGAAAGACCCCCATTCTTCGCCTCGATCTTGCGTCCATTCGACGTGTCCCGAAGCCTCGGCGCAGGACGCCGCCGGGCGTACAAAAGCAGGCGTCCTGAAAAGCTCTAGGTCGGGTAATATCGGGCAATGCGGCGGCCAGCAAAGATGGCAAAAGTGACAGTCTGTGGCAACGGAGAATCGGTAACCAACGGACTTGTGGCGCGCGGAAGTGTTTGAGTCCTGCACTCACCGGCCCTCACTCTCAGTCCTGCTGACGCCCCATCATTCTCCGATGAGAGGTATGCTTGTCTGTCTCGGACAATGGACAACAGCGACCCCCGGCAGAGAAGTTACCTTCCCATTACCCGCGCCGATTTGGCTCGCCTGCTGGCTCTCGCGCAGCAGGATCGGCGGCAGTTCTTTGCAAGAAACCCCGGATGGGCACCGTACTATGCGGATCGGATATTGGGCACTGCTCTCTGCCAGGGTGCCGCCTGGCACTACGTCCGCGGGGATGTTGGTATCAATGATTTCGACGTTTATACGTTTTATGCCGCGAACCCCGAGCGCACTTGGTACGCAAAGCGCATTGCCCGGCTTGACTTCGGAAGCCCGAAGTTTGGATGTTCGGAGGTTTCGGGCCGCGGTTATATCGGCAGGCGTGTGGACCTCTTGGGGCGTGCGCTCAACGTGCCTGTTGGAGCCGACCTGACGGAATCCCTCAGAGGGTACCTCAAGTCGCCAAAAACCGGCACCTCTCGGGAACTCGGAAAGAAGGCCGTGGTCCTGCTTGAACCTAGGATGGGTGAGATTGTCTGGCCGGTTGATGGAATCTAGAGAGCAATTCCCGCGAATTAGGAACGATAAGGCGCCCTGGCGACCGTCTATGGGTGCCACCCGGAAGAAAAGCCTCGTATATGAGGCATCGACCCTCTACCAAACCGGCGCGAACATGCTCGCCTCATGCTTTCCGTTGTTGAAGACGGACATCTCACCATCTTGGCTGATCTTCAGAGCGACGCCATCCTTCGACCCGAACAGGGCAGCACGAGTTCGTGCCCCCTCGGCGGCCGTTCGCCTTCGTCCCGTCTCGAAGATGCAGCCGATTCCCCTAACAATTCCGTTCTGATCAATGACGACCGCGCCGTCGAGCGCCGCAGCATTGCACGCCAGTTGCGGAGAGAGGTCGCACAAGTGGCGGCCCACGAACAAGCGCGAATAGAGCGTCTCGACGGGCGAGAGGTTCGCCTGCCTGCTTCGGATCAGACGTTTGATCATTTCCTCCGATGACGAGACTACAAGCAAGGCCCCAAGCCGGTCTTCGCGAAGTGTGAGAGCCATGGTCGTCATGTGCTGCGCCAGATGTCCGGGTAACCCCTTTCCCTTTCCCGTGCAGACCTTTGTCAATAGGCCGCGTAATTGATCGGCAAGATCCTGCGCTGGATACAAACGCCAGGTTGCGGCGTCCCACGAAAAACATATGCGGGCACCCATCGCAACGAGAACCTCGCCCTGTCGTGTCAGGATGATGGTTACGGCCGCGTGATCGTATGAGTAGTTGAGGGTGGCGGTCTGGTCGAGCGGTCCGAGTGCGCGGCCGGAAGGCGGTTTCGGCGGCTCAAAATCCAAATCGACAACATCGAGGACACGCCCGTTGCCAAGGCAGCGCAGAAGCAGCGCGCCGCCTTTGAGCAGGACCGCAGACTTCTTCGAGCCAAGAAACTGGCGGCCGAAACGGACGACGGGTTCCTCTCCGCTGCGCCGGCGGCCGGAAGGGGCGAAGCAAACGGCAAGTTCCGGGATACGGCCCTCGTAGCGGCGGTGGCTCAGGAGGCAGAGAGTCGATAGAGCCTCCTCCAGCACGGCAGGATCGACCGTTCTGCGATGAGCCAGACGAAGCGCGTTCAGGATTACGCGGATGACAACCGTGTGCCCAACATTGCTGAGCAGTGTCGACGCGACATCCGCAGATCCGGCGTGCAGCAGCGAAGCCATGCAATCTGAGTGGATTTCTGCCAGCAGTTCCGCAGTCGCGTGCTGCAGCCAATCGCTGGAGGGGGCGCCGTCGCTTTTGACATGAAGTCGGAGGGCACCGTCGAGGTAGGGCAATTGCGCGAGAGTGGATCGGTCGTCTGATGCTGGAGGCGCGAGATGATAGGTTGGCGATGCGTCGCCGAGTAACTTAAGAAGGTTCCAGTGGAATGAGGCCGCGAGTGTGAGATATCCGAACTTGACCTGGGTGGGAGAGTCGCGGAACGTCGCGTCGCCCTCAAACAAGTCTGCCAGCGGTTCGTAGTACAACAGGTCGTTCATCAGTTCTAAGCTACTATCTGCGGGTTAGCGACAATAAACGCCGATGTTGCGGCCCACGCCAACGCCCTTAAAGGGCAGCGGCGTTTGGCGTTGCAAAGCCGACCTAAGAGGGGTCATCTGGCCGAAAACCGCGTCGGCCTTTTCAGCCGCGCTGACTCAGTTGCAGGGCCTTCTCATAAAGCCCATAGGCCCTGAGCAGCCGAAGCGTGTCGCGCCCATCTATACAACAATACCGCCGGGGCC
>Ga0181536_10007784_pt1 | contig 10454 bp, 10 predicted proteins | sample PEATcosm2014_Bin_41_FD_121105 | JGI IMG/M metagenome (GOLD analysis project Ga0181536, IMG submission 121105) | Peatland microbial communities from MTU Mesocosm Facility, Houghton, MI, USA - PEATcosm2014_Bin17_60_metaG | ecosystem: Environmental > Terrestrial > Soil > Wetlands > Peat | place...
GCCGATCACATCCTCTTAGTCGCCGACACGGCCGAAAGCGCCGAGGCCCAGCTCAACGCTAAGGCACAGCAGGCGTAGCTCGATCGCCAGTGAGTGGCACCCTCAGATCTGCGAATAGGACGTCGGGGTTAGGATCACGTTGGTGATGCTGGAAACGATCTCCTCGAAGTTATAGCGCGACGAACCGGATAGCTTCTTCCACATCGGGACGGAATCGAAGGCGCTCCAATGCCTGTCGCGAGCCGCGAGGTCTTCAAAACCCACCATGTACGTGAGGTTCGGCAAGCGGGGGCCGATCAACGTGTCGCCGTAGAAGATCTGCCAGAATCCGACTTTTTCGAAAACCTCGAACTCACCGCTGTTAAACATCTCCACCTTGCGGCGATGGTCCTGATCGCTGGGGCTCTCGTAAGTCCGCAGCTCAAACATTCGCAAGCCGTGCTGCGCGGTGACTGGTGGCACGGTGAGGCGCGGATGGCCTTCGAAGGCCAGCATCAGCGAGCTTTCCATACGCACGTACGCCGGCTCTGTGGCGGGCGCGCGTAGGAACGCGGCACCTGCTTTCATGTATTCAGCATCCTGCTCCAGACGAAAGTCGGCGGTGACCAGGGTCTTGACAGACGGACTCGGGATCAGCACATAGAACGCCGGACTTCCGGGGCCGATGCTGACCGTGAAAACTCCCACCGGGCTGATTCCCAGGCGGTTCAGACCCGGTATCAGCGCTTCGGCGAAAAAGCGGTCGGCGAGTTTTTGCTGCGGTCCTGACTGAAGTTGATAGCGACGCAACTGATAATACTCGCGCGAATTTGCACCCGCGGTTTGTTGTGCCGCCAAGGCCGTTGCCGCCAAGGGTGCGGCCAGAAACTGTCGTCTTTGCATGCCTCGGATTATTTCACACTACACAGCCCCCGGTACGTCGTGCTGCCTCATGTTACTTTAGCTAAAGCGTGAATCGAAGGAGGCTCTGCCCGTGAAGTGGTTTGACTATGCCGCGCCGGCGTCGATCGGCGAGGCAGTTGGGTTGTTGACGTCGCATCTGGGGGCGCGTTTGCTGGCCGGTGGCACGGACCTGCTCGTGCAACTCCGGAGTGGGCGCAAGGAGGCGGATCTGGTTGTCGACGTGAAGCACATCCCGGAGTTGAACGTCATCCAATACGATCCGACGCTCGGCTTGACGTTGGGCGCCGCGGTTCCGTGCTATCGCATCTACGGCGACGGCACGATCGCCCGTAACTATCCTGCACTGGCGGAAGTGGCTTCACTGATCGGCGGCACACAGATTCAGGGCCGTGCGTCTATCGGCGGGAATCTCTGCAACGCGGCGCCCAGCGCGGATTCGGTGCCCCTGCTGATCGCGCTCGGTGCAACCTGCCACATCGCCGGTACCAAGGGAGTGCGTGCGATGGCGGTGGAAGACTTTTGTCTCGCGCCAGGGCGCAATGCTCTCCAGCCGGGCGAATTGCTGGTGTCGCTCCACCTGCCTGCGCCCAAGCCGCATTCGGGCGCGCGCTATTTGCGTTTCATTCCACGCAATGAGATGGATATCGCGGTAGCGGGAGCTGGTGTTGAAGTGGTGCTGGATAACGGCACGTTCCGCTCGGCGCGCATCGCTCTCGCGGCGGTAGCACCGACGCCGCTGTTTGTGCCCGAGGCCGAGGAAGCGCTGGCCGGTAAGGCTGTCAACGAATCCAGCATCGCCGCCGCCGCCGCCGTGGCGCGCAGTGCAGCCAAACCGATTACGGACATGCGCGGCACTGCCGAGTATCGGCGGCACTTGTGCGCCGTACTCACGCGGCGCGCGCTCGAAGCCGCGGTTGAAAGAGCCAGGAAAGGGAAATAGTATGCCGGACAAAGTTCGCGTTCATACCACGATCAACGGTGAGCCGGTCGAGTTTCTTTGTGAGCCGCGCCAGAGCCTGCTCGAATGCCTGCGTGACGTTCTCGGGCTGACTGGCACCAAAGAAGGCTGCAACGACGGCAATTGCGGGGCGTGCACGGTGATGCTCGACGATCGCGTGGTGACTTCGTGCCTGGTGCTGGGCGTCGAGGCGCAAGGTTGCCAGGTCACCACGATCGAAGGTATCGCCAAAGGCAGCGAGCTGCATCCGCTGCAGCGCGCTTTCTTGGAAAATGCCGCGCTGCAATGCGGCATCTGCACGCCCGGGTTCATCGTGGCGTCCAAAGCGCTGCTCGATCGCGAGCCCAACCCAAGTGAAGAGCAGATCCGGCTGTGGCTCGCGAACAATCTTTGCCGGTGTACCGGGTACGACAAGATCATTCGCGCCGTGCAACAAGCAGCCGCGGAACCACGGGAGGTGAGCGCATGAGTACGCAACAATATACGATTGTCGGCACGCGGCCCATCCGGCACGATGGCGCCGACAAGGTGACGGGCCGCGCTCAATATGGCGCCGACTTTCAGATGACGGGGCTGCTTTACGGGTACGTTCTGCGCAGCCCGCATGCGCACGCCCGAATCAGGCGAATCGATACCAGCAAGGCAGAGAAACTTCCCGGGGTGAAAGCAGTGGTGACGGCGGCGGATTTTCCGCAAGGGCCGGACCGCATCGTCGACCTGGGCGAAGGCGACACGCCGCTGAGTTATGCTCGCGGAAATGTGCTCGCTAGCGGCAAAGCCCTATATAAAGGCCACGCCGTGGCAGCCGTCGCTGCGACTAGCTTACACCTGGCAGAAGAGGCCGCCGGGCTGATCGAGGTCGACTACGAAGTGCTGCCCTGCGTGCTGACTGCGCCGGAAGCGATGCAGGATGGCGCGCCAATGGTACACGATGACCTCAAGACCAAGGAGTTTGGCGAGCAAACCGGCCGTGTCAGCAACGTTGCCGAGCATTTCCGCCACGCAATGGGCGACGTGGCCGCCGGGTTCAACGAAGCCGATGTCGTCATTGAGCGCGAGTTCCATACCGCAACCGTCCACCAGGGCTACATTGAGCCGCACAGCGCGACGGCGCTCTGGAACAACGACGGCCGCATTCTCGTGTGGTGCAGCACGCAAGGCGCGTTCGTGGTGCGCGACGTGACGGCGTGCCTGCTGGACGTGCCGGTCTCGCGCGTGAAGGTCACGCCCATGGAGATCGGCGGCGGATTTGGCGGCAAGATTCCGGTGTATATCGAACCAGTGGCCGCTCTGCTTTCGAAAAAGGCCGGGCGGCCGGTAAAGATCGTAATGTCGCGCAAGGATGTCTTCGAGGGAACCGGGCCGACGCCGGGCTCCTATATTAAGGTCAAGATCGGCGCACGCAGGGACGGCCGCATCGTCGCCGGCCAGGCTTCTCTGGCCTATGAAGCAGGGGCATATCCGGGTGCAATGGTCGGCCCTGGGGCGATGTGCGTGTTTGCCGCGTACGATATTCCGAACGTGACGATCGACGGCTTCGACGTAGTGGTCAACAAGCCGAGCACGGCGGCGTATCGTGCTCCCGGAGCGACCAACGCTGCGTTTGCGGCGGAAACCGTAGTGGATGAGATCGCGGAGAAGCTGGGTATCGACCCGCTCGAATTCCGGCTGAAGAATGCCGCCAAGGAAGGCACGCGGCGAGCGGATGGGCCGAAATACCGGCGCGTGGGGTGCATCGAGGTGCTCGAAGCGATGAGGAATCACCCACACTACAAGGCGCCGCTCGAAGGGCCAAATCGAGGGCGCGGCGTGGCGGTGGGTTTCTGGTTCAACGTGGGGCTGCCATCGAGTTGCACGATCAGCGTGAACGCGGACGGGACGGTGAACCTGGTGGAGGGGTCGACGGATATCGGCGGCACTCGAACGTCGATTGCCATGCAGGCCGCGGAGGTGCTGGGGATTCGGGCGGAGGATGTGCGGCCGACGGTGGTGGATACGGATTCGGTTGGATTCACGGCGGTCACGGGCGGGAGCCGCACAACGTTCGCGACGGGCTGGGCGGCGTATGAAGCCGCGCAAGACACGGCGCGGCAGATGAAAGAGCGGGCCGCCAAGCTGTGGGAAACAGAGGCGGCGGCGGTTACACTGGAGCGGGGCGTTTTTCGCTTCGGGGACAAGTCGATGACCTTCCAGCAACTCGCCGGGAAGCTGGATCAGACGGGCGGGCCGGTAGTTGGGCGCGGCGCAGTGAATCCGAAGGGCGTGGGCGGTTCATTCTCCGGCAACATTGTTGACGTTGAGGTGGATCCGGAAACGGGGAAAACCACCATTCTGCGTTTCACCGCCGTGCAGGATGCCGGCAAGGCAATTCACCCGAGCTACGTCGAAGGCCAAATGCAAGGCGGCAGCGCGCAGGGCGTCGGTTGGGCGCTGAATGAGGAGTACTACATGAGCGCGGATGGCGTCATGATGAACTCCAGCCTACTGGATTACCGGATGCCGACGGCGCTCGACTTGCCGATGATCGACACGGTGATTGTGGAAGTGCCCAATCCGGGGCATCCGTTCGGCGCGCGCGGCGTCGGCGAGGCGAACATTGTTCCGCCGCCCGCGGCGATTGCCAACGCGATCTATCGCGCAGCCGGAGTGCGGATGCGCCGGCTTCCCATGAATCCACCCGCGATTATGGAAGCGATCTGGAGTCAAAGAGACTAAGTTGGCAACGGTCTATATTCCGGCGCTGCTTCAGCCGCTCACCGGGGGGCGGGCTTCGGTGGAGGCCGAGGGCGCGACTGTTCGGCAGTTGATCGAGAACCTGGACCGCGCCTTTCCCGGTATTCGCGACCGGCTGCTGGAGCAAGACCGCCTGCGGCCCAACATCTCGGTGGCGGTGGATGGAGAGGTCACCCCTCTCGGAATACTGGAGAAGGTCGGGCCTGTAAGCGAAGTGCATTTTGTGGCGGCGATTAAAGGCGGTGCCTGGCCCGGCGGAGTTCTTTGGCGGAACTTTTAGCTCTCGAGTTTCGTATCCTGAATTTCCGAAAGGCGGGTGCATGCAAAGTCAGTGGATTCCTTGCGTGGTTTTGACCGCGATGACAGCGTCGCTAGGTTTGGCCGACGAGTGGAAGAAGAACTTCACGGTGTCCGGGAGGCCTGACTTGAGGGTGACCACAACCGACGGGAGTGTTACCGTTCGACCGTGGGAAAGAAACGAGATCGGGGTGCGTGTCGTCACCAACGGCTGGCAGATCCGTCCCTCTGAGGTTCGGGTTACCGACCATCAGGCCGGGGATCGCGTGGAGATCGAAGTGCATACGCCAAAGGAGTTCGTCGGCTTCGGGCGCCACTCGGTAGAGGTCGAGGTCCTGGTACCGCACGAACTCAGCGCCGAAATCCACAGCGGAGACGGACGCATTTCCGCGCAGGATCTAAAAGGCGAGATTCACCTTTCGACCGGCGATGGCAGTATCGAAGCCAACGCGATTGACGGCATTCTCGAAGCGAAAACCGGAGATGGAAGTATCCGGGCTAGCGGCCGGTGGGACCGGCTGGATCTCAGAACAGACGATGGGAGCGTAGAGGCCGCCGCCCGGACCGGCTCGAAGATGACGGGCGCCTGGAGTGTGCATACCGGCGACGGCCATATCACGCTGCGGCTACCGGACAATTTCGCGGCTGATCTCGATGCCGACACCGGCGACGGAAAAGTGACGGTAGATTTCCCCGTGACCGTTTCAGGCTCGATCGGCGGCGGCAAGATGCGCGGGAAGTTGAACGGCGGCGGCCAAACGTTCACCCTCCGGACCGGCGACGGCGCCATCCATCTCGAGCGGCTTTAAAACACTCGCCCTTTCAAGCGCGCGACGCTGAATTTCGCGGTGTCAGCTACCGCCATCACGGCCATTACGCCCGCTTGCACAGGATCGGTTATTACCAGGTCCGCGACCTCTGGCACGCTGCCGGCCATGTTCAGGCTGATGACCAGCAATCCCGATTGGCGCACTTCAATCACCGCTTCCTTGATGTCCCCGCCCATTAACGATCCGGCAAGTACCAGGGCCTTGGCACGCGGCAGGCGCGCAACGGCACGCACCGCATCCGCTATTGCCTGCTCGCCGACCAGCGGAATCGTATCGATCGAGATGTGCTCGCCCCGGATGTTGTGCCGGTCGGCTTCCGAGATGGCGCCGATGGCGACCTGGCCGACCTGCGCTCCGCCGCCCACTATGATGATGCGCTTGCCGTAGATGCGTTGTAGAGTCTTCACGACGGCGACGCTCTTCACAATCGGCAGCGCACGCAAGTCGCGCTCCAGCTCCTCCGCGGGCGTGGGCAGCGCAACCTCGAAATAGGTGTGCGCTTCGTTCTTGGTGTTTTCCAAAATCGCAACGGAAGTGATGTTTCCCTGGTGTTCGGCGATCACGCCCGCCAGTTGGTGCAGCACGCCCAGGCCGTCTTCGGCAAACACCAGCAGTCCGATGGTCTCGCCATTCATCAACATGCTCCCGCCGACATCATGCTTTCGAGGTTCCGCAAATTACCCCGCTCGCCCATCACGATCAAGTAATCCCCTCCGGAAATAACGGTTTCCGCCGCGGGGTTGAATAGCATGCTCCCGTCCGGCTTTCGAATACCGAGTACGATGACACCAAGGTCGCGGCGGATGCGCGTCTGCTCGAGCGACCGCGCGGCGAACTCGCTCGATTCCGGCACGCGAATCTGCCCGACGTCCACGTCCAGGCCCACGCTCTTGGTGGCGACATCGAAGAATTCGAACACGTGCGGCCGCAAAAGAGCCTGCGCCAGGCGGTACCCGGCCACAGTGTAGGGTGCGAACAAGGCGTCGGCGCCGGCTCGCCGCAGCTTTTCTTCGGCTTCCTCCTCGCCGGCGCGGGTGGCCACAAAGAGCTTCGGGTTCAGGTTCTTCGCGGAAAGAATCACGAATAAATTGTCCGCGTCTGTGGAGAGCGCGGAGATCAGTCCGCGGGCGCGGACGACGCCCACTGCGCGAAGTGTTTCGTCGCGCGTCGAATCGGCTGTTATCGCCAGCATCCCGGCTTGAATAGCTTTCTCTACACGTTCTGCAACCCGATCGACCACGACGAACGGCACGCCCGAGCGCTGCAACTCCAGCGCCGCGTTCCGCCCCACCCGCCCGTAGCCGCAAATGATGAAGTGCGATTCCAGCTTGTCGATCATGCGCCTCGCCCGCCGCTTCCCAAAGTATTCTCCCAGTTCCAGTTCGATAATGCTTTGCGTCATGGCGCCGATCGCGAAAAACATGGTGATGACGCCGAAAAAGATCACGAACGAATTGAAGATCCGGCCCGCGTGGCTGAGCGGATGGATCTCGGCATAGCCAACCGTCGACACCGTGATGAGCGTCATGTAGAACGCGTCGAACGGAGGATAGTTGTCGATCACGCAGAAGCCGATTGTTCCAGTTGCCAGCACAAGCGCGATCAGTCCCGCGACCCATGCGAGTCGGCGCAGCAACAACTTCATCAGAGGCTCTCAATTAGAGTAAGATAGACGCTCCCACGTGTCCAACCCAGCCGGATTGCTATGATCGTGAAAGGAGTCACCCTATCCGCCAATATCTGAATCGGACCTTTCTTACGGCGCTCGGCGTGGGCCTGGTTGTCATTGCGATCGCTGTGGTATGGATTTTCTATATGCAGCGCGGGGCGCATATCGAGCCCGCGGGCAAGATCCTCAAGGTGCGAACGCTGGCCCTCGACGAGAACAGTTCGGTCGCAGTGATCGATTTCCGGGTAGTCAATTCGTCCGACTATACCGTGATCGTGCGCGAGGTCGCCGTTACGCTAGACCAGCCCAACGGGACGGCATCGGATGGAACCGTCGTTTCGGAAGTGGATGCGCGGCGGCTTTTTCAGTACTACCCGGTTCTGGGACAAAAGTACAACGACTCGTTGATCATCCGCGACCGCATTAAGCCTCATGAAACTCTCGACCGAATGATCGCCGCCCGCTTCGAGATCCCTGTGGCGCAACTCGACGCGCGCAAGAGGTTGAAGCTGCGCGTCGTGGATGTCGACGGACCTTCGGGGGAGCTGATCGAGACGAAATGAAGCCTTGTACCACGCCGCAAGCGCCCAGCCGGCGAGACGCGCTTCGCCTGAGCGCCGCGGCAGCTGCGTGGAGTTTGAGTGCAGCCTGCAAATCTATGGGACGTGAAATCCTCGATCTACCCGCGCCGCCGGCGGATGTCCGTCTTCCTTACGGACCGGACCCATTGCAGTTCGGCGATCTGCGCCTGCCGCAGGGCGCTGGGCCGCATCCGGTGGCCATTGTTCTCCATGGCGGATTCTGGCGCGCGAAGGTCGGTTTGGAATACGCCGGCCACATGTGCGCGGCATTCGCGCGCACCGGCATCGCAACGTGGAATCTCGAGTACCGGAGAATAGGTAACCCCGGAGGCGGCTGGCCGGGGACCTTCCTCGATGTGGCTCTGGGAGCGGACCACCTGCGCACACTGGCTAGGAAATATCCTCTCGATCTGAAACGCGTGATCTCGGTGGGCCACTCGGCGGGCGGGCATCTCGCCTTGTGGTTGGCGGCGCGGCCGCGCATCCCGGCGGCCGATCCGTTGGCCGGCGCCGATCCCATTGCGCTCCGCGGTGCAGCGCCGATTGCCGGTGTCGTGGACTTGCGCCGCGGTTGGGAACTCCGCCTGGGCGATGGAGCCGTCGGAGAATTGATGGGCGGTCCGCCCGAAAAACAGTACCAGCGCTACCACGCAGGTTCGCCAACCGAGCTGGTCCCAATCGGCGTACGCGTCCGGCTGCTCCATGGGACAGACGATTCTGTTGTCCCGATCGAAATCAGCAACAATTATCAGAAGGCCGCCGGCACGGCCGGGGATGACGCACGCCTCGTGCCCCTGCCAAGCGCCGACCATTTCCTTCCCGTCGATCCGCGTTCGATACACTGGCCATTGGTGGAGAGAACCGTGCAAAGCTTGCTGTAGCGGGGAGACTCAGACTTCCACGGGCAATTTGAGTTTCGCGGTGATCGCCTGAATCCGCTCGACCGACTTCCCGTAATCGCGCACAATCGTTTTGCTCATCCCCAGGTCCAGCCCCAGATAGCCAGCGTAATTCATTGTCTTCAGGACGCGGAAGAATTCCTGCCAGTCGATAGAGCCGTCCCCGATGGGCAGGTGTTGCGTGCTGACGGGATCGTTGTCGGAAATGTGGATGTTGGCAAACTTGCCCTCGAGCTTCTTCAACGCGAGCGCCACGTTCTCACGCTGAGCGGAAAAATGGCCGGTATCGAAGTTCGCCTGGAAATTGGGCCGGTTCACGTGTTCGATGAGCCGCAGGAGTGAGTCAACCGAACAAATCACTTCGCCCACTCGCGGTTCCATGATCACCGTCTTGCCGTGTTGCGCGGCGATGTCGGCCGAAGCGCGGCACGATTCCACCAGCGCGTCCCATACTCGCCGCCACTCGAAACCGGCCGGGATGCGTACGCGCGTTTGATTGGCAAACGTATACTTTCTCTTTCCACCCAACTCATAAGGTTTGGCGCTCAAGTAGCGCACGGGTGGGGCATAACTGGCCACGTGCAGGGTCTCCGCGCCGAAAAACGCGCCGAGTTCCGCGCCAAGACGAAATTGATCCAGGGCTTTGCCGCGCTTGGCGGGATCGAGCGAGACTAGCGCTGGCTCGACGATGCAGAAATTGTGCACGTGCAGGCCGTTGTCCTCGAGGGCCGCAGCTACGCTCTTTCGATGTGCAGACATTGCGCGTAGGTGCGCGGCGCCGAGACCTTCCATTTCGAGAAACCGGAACCCCAGCTTGCGAACCTGGGGCAGCGCCGCCAGGACATCGCGCACGCTGTGTGGATAGCCGTATCGAAAGATGACGTACAAATAAGTAATGCTGATGCGCATGGGGTTGAGCGGGTCGAAGTCCTATTGTGCACAATGGTACAAAGAGCAGCAAGCAACCGGCGAACGCGCTAGGCGGGCTTGGCGAACGTGATCTTCAAGCGCCAGTTCTTGATGCGTGCGGAGTTCTCGATCGCGGGCTGAACTGGCTGTGATGTGTCCGCCGCTGGCAGTTGCTCTCCGGCCGCTCCGGGCGCGATGTCCGGCACGACCTCGGACGCCAGGCGCGGTTCCACATCCGTTTTGGAAGACATCGCCGGGACACTCAGGCGCGCCTCCGTTTGAACGGATGACGGTGTGGTGGCTGGCCGGAATGTTGTCGAGGAGAGCGACCTGCTTACTGGAGCTGCGCTCATAGCCGCTGGACGAGCGATTTCCGGCTCGGCCATCCGGACGGCTTCGGTCTTCGGCGGCTCAATGGCTCGTTTGAGATCCTCATCGAGCTGCATCGCAACAGCCGAAACTTGGAATACAGGAGGTTGAATCTGTGGCGCCGGCGCCATATCGGAAAAGACCAACGGCGCGCTCTCGATCTCGTGAACCAGCAACGCCAGTTGCATCGCTTCTGCCACTTGCGGTCGCGCCGCATCGCCTGCTGATGCGTGGAAGGCCCGCAATTCGAGGGGAACCTGCGGCAGCGCCATCGGCTGGCTGTCCCTGGATTTGGCGATTTCCAGC
>Ga0181536_10007788_pt1 | contig 10449 bp, 9 predicted proteins | sample PEATcosm2014_Bin_41_FD_121105 | JGI IMG/M metagenome (GOLD analysis project Ga0181536, IMG submission 121105) | Peatland microbial communities from MTU Mesocosm Facility, Houghton, MI, USA - PEATcosm2014_Bin17_60_metaG | ecosystem: Environmental > Terrestrial > Soil > Wetlands > Peat | place...
AGCCAGCCACCCGGCAGGCGGTGGCGTAGAATAACCATGAACCGCTGCTCTCAACTTCCAACTACGGTCGGGACGCCGTCACGGTACTAACCCACTCGTCTTCAGGCCCTAGACAGCATCCCGCTGCCAGTGCACTTACGGACCGACCTGTTGGATGGGGTGCTGGCGCAGATACCAGCACGGAGTGTAGCCGAAATGCGGCATGAGCGCGTCGAGGCATGTCTCCATGACCGGCGTGCCGACCGAGTACTCTACCTGATTAAAGTGGTTCACCGCGGCGTATAAACGGCCGACTTTTATCTGTTCGACCGGCCGCCCCCGGAAACGCGCCCAGAGGTCGTCTGCGACGTAGATCAAGACCGTTAGGCTCGCCAGAGCGAGGCATCCCCACAGCGCGATTTTCCGGATACTCCGCATGCGAAAGGCTCATTTCGACTATAGCGAAAAGAGAAATAGGCGATCGGTTTCAGCGCCCGACGTATTATTTAAATCGTTCAGCATCGCTTCCGCGCCGTAGATAGCGCCTTTGTCCCGGATATGTCGTGGACGGCGCGGAACGAAGAACAACTAAAATCTATACGAAGGAGTTAACAATACTAGAGGGCTTTGCGGCGTGGACTCGGAAGCCGTGGTCCGTTCCTCGTCGGCATCTCGGGCGCAAATACGCGCCCCGAAGCTACTTCCAGGACTCCATCGCTTTCTTGGTGAGTGAGTCGGGAAGCAATTCGTTCAACTCCAATCGAATGCCATTAGGATCGAAGACGTTGGCGCTCTTGACATTGCTCGGTTGAGTAATACCGGCTTCGGTCACAATATTCGGAGTCGTCGCGTTGCGCGGTCCCGATGCCAGGCCGGCCTGCCGAAGCCGCGCGATCGTGGCATTCAAGTCTTCGGTCAGTATGTGGACATGTGTGATCCCCGGAGGCACACCTGCGGTCACCGGCTGCATCTCCAGGAACGTATCGCGACTGATTTGGTAGTACGTAGTTGTTCGCTGACCATCTGGACTGGAAAACTTAAATGCTACGGGAAAGCCCATCAGCTTCTCATAAAAGTTCTGCGACTCCGGATAATCCTTGACGGCGATCCCCACGACCATCAGCCTGGTCCCAGGGCTCTTGTTATCCCAGGAGTCCACAGCTTTCCTGGTGAGCGACCCGGGAATGAACTGAGTCGGCTCGATTCGAATCCCGCTGGGATCGACAATGAGCACATTCCTTTCATTGGTTGGTTGCGCAATACGAGGATCGCCCATGCAGCCCGCCTTCAGCGTCGCGGTGCAGGGAGCTACGCCGGCCTTTCGAAGCCGCGCGACGATGGCGTCCATATCCTCGGTTTGCATATGGATGTGCGTTAACCCGGGAGGGGTATTTGCGGGCGCCTCCTGCAGTTCCAGAAACGTGTCGCGGCTCAGCTGGAAATATGTATTAGTTGTCTTACCATTCGGGCTGAACGAGAAGGCAGGCCGAAAGCCCATGACGTTCGTGTAAAAGTTCAGGGATTCCGCATAATCCTTGGCCCCAACCCCCACGACACTGAGACTCAGACCACTCCGATTCAGCCCGGGGTTCGCGCTCTCTTGGGCTGCACTTGGCTCGATCCCTAGAATCCCGAAAACGACAACGACTGCAATCACAAAGTGCAATGAACGACGCATTCGATTCTCCTTCTAACGGGCTGGCGCACCGCCCACTTCAACGGAATGCCGACGACGCCATCTGAGTCGGCACTCCGAACAACGCATGTCACAGCTGTAAATGATCGCCTCTCCGAAGCTATCTCCAAAGTTGGCCCGGCTCATTTCCCCAAATCGCCAGGGAAAATCTGAACGGATGCGCCGCGGGCGTGTTGGAACGACGCCGAATCCGCGGGCCCGGTCTTACCTTCAGGGGTCGCGAATGCCTTTACCGAAGTCTCTTTGTCCACCCAATGGAGATATGCCCATTCGAAATCCTCGCCCGCGTGTACGATGTAGCCGTCCATGCCGTTCGGCTCGAATAACTGGGCGACAAGCCTGACATGACGCTTCAAACGAGGCACGTAATCCTTGGCGGGGAAAGCATCGTTCTTCGCCGTCATGACCAGCGATGTGTAGCCGTTTGTCCAATCCGTCGCTTTATCCACAGCCGCGTATGGCGTGTGTAGTTGCATGGCGTCGGCACCCCCGGGCGGCAAGGGCTGCACGCGTTTGCAGTTTGCCTTCGCTAGGTTTCCGGATAGAGGTAAGCTCGTGATGAGCACGATTTTCGCAAGTTCACGCGGCGGATCCGCCTTCAGCTCCCAGCCAATCACGAATGGCCGCTGGCCGCCTTTCGCGGATGCGTCGTACGCCGCCGGGATGATGCTCGCGTCGGGGATGGCGCAAAACATCAACGGACCGCGAGTCTTCGAAGCGGATCCGATCGTGTGAGGCAAATCCCTTACGGGAGCCAATTCCTGCCCCAGCAGCGACGCGCCGCACGAAACAGTCAGGCCAATCAGGAACGCCCGCCTACATACTTTCAAGTGGCGCATCCAAGCCCTTTCAGGTAGATTCTAACTGATCTTTTCCTTCTTCACCGATTCTCTGTCAGGCCAGCTCGATCTGGTAATCCGTGTTGGTTCAGCTTGAAATCGCTGCCATCAGCGAATCGCGTCGAGCCGGTAAAACCGCGCCGCGGTCCCGGCGAACAGGTCAGCCTTTTCGTTGTTGCTCGCACCCTTTGCCAGCAGCTTGCAGGCGTTCCAGAAGACCGGATAACTGTAGGAGGCCTTGTCTACCGGAAAGTTACTCTCAAACATCGAACGTGAGCCTCCGAAGGCTTGGATGCACGTTTCCATGTGGGGACGAATCGCAACGGACAGCATCTCGGAAGAAGGCGGCTCGGTCTGCTCGTTGAATCCGAATCCGTTGATCGGCATCCCGAGTCCGCCGAGCTTGATGTAAACGTTCGGGTGCGCCGCCAGCGCTTTGATCGATGCCGCCCAGCGTGAAAACTCTTCCTTGCGCTTGGCGCGGTAGGCGCCAATTGCGACCGGCCCGCCGACGTGGTTGAGGACAATTCTGGTATCGGGGAACGCGCCTGCAAGGTCCGCGATCTCGGGGATCTGCGGATGATAGAGCCACGCATCGAAAGAGAGCCCCATGCGGCTCAGCACCGCGAACCCTTCGCGAAACGTCTTATCGGCCAGCAGCCGGGGAGGCACCGGGTAAGCCGGATTGAGGAAGGACGTGTCCGTGTCCCATGCCGTAATGTGGCGGATGCCCCGGAAGCGGTCGCCACCGGCCCGAACAAGCGCGGACAAGACCGGCTCAACACGGCTGCCTAACGTCAAATCCGCATGCCCGACAATGCCGGCGGCTACCCTGGTCTTGCCGTAGATTCCGCTAGCGCTCATGGCGGCGATGCCGTTCACGAACTCCGTCTCCCCGACCGGGCGCATCTCCACGGGACCTTTGTCGCGGTACATCGCATTCGCCTGCACGAACACCGTGGCGACGATGTTGTGGCCACTGTTGGTATCCCGCAGCAGATCATCCAGCAAATACCGCCATCCAGGGCGCTGCCACAAGTGGTGGTGCGGATCAATGATCGGCAACTCCGGCTCGAGAATTGGCTCCTTGCGCCGGTCGAGCCAATCCTGGCGAACCGGACTGGACGGTGCCGCGGCTTGCTGCTGGGCGTACGCACGCAGCGGCCAACCCGCCGCCGCGCCGCCTAGAAGGGTGGCGAACTTTCGTCGGTTCATGGAATCACCTCCGTTGACGAGCGCGCCTGTTAACGAACCTTGCTGAATCGCGAGGTTGCGATCAAGCCTTTTCATCTTCCCAGGCCACGGGCTTCCGTCCAGCGATCTGTTCCAGGCTCGCCGGTTTGGGGCGGTACGGCGCACCGTAGTGTTTGTCGATTTCCGCCCGGTAAGTCATAACCGGTCCCGGATAGCCGATCAGCTGCCATCCAATCAACCCGGCGTTGCCGCCATGCATGGGATCCGCGAACATACCTTCGATCGTGTGCGTGCGCAACATCTGAAAGAAACGGCTCTTCTCGATGGCCGTCAGCTTTTGAATCTGAGCTTCTACCGGCAGGGTCGCGAAGCCGTCGCCCAGCTCGCGGATACCCTGACGGTAAATTTCGCGCGGAGTCTCTTTGCCCTGATAGCCGTGCTCTGGGCGCGACTCGACGAACGGACCCTTGGTGTATCTGTACTTGTCGCGGCCATAGGGGCCGGCGAGCTGGCGGTCGATGTAGATCACCACCGCGGCTTCAGTCGCGCCCGGGCCGTTCGCATCGCTGGGGAAGACTCGCTCGCAGGCGGCGAAAACGACGCGCGCTTCCGCCTCGGTGAAAAAGCGAAGCGGCACGCGAACGCTTCCGTCCTGCTGGGCGGAAATCCGGAAAGGCTCGCCCGCTAGCGTGTAGAGCAACAGTCCGCCCACTGCCTGACGCGGCAGGGTTAGGAATTCGCGTCGTATCATGCTAGGGCGCTTCATGCCATGATGCCTCATGCTAACCCCCCGGGATGTTTCAGGTATCGTTCGATGAGCGCATCGGCCGCCCAGGTGGTTGTAGCCAGGATGGTCAACGTTGGATTGTGAGACGCGTTCTGCGGAATACACGAAGCGCCCAGCACCCACATATTTTTCATGTCCCAATGCTGCTGATAGCGGTTGACCACGCTCGATTCGGGCGAGAGGCCCATGACCGTGCCGCCTTGAATATGGGTGCTCTGGTAATTGATGACGTTATAAGGGGCGCGGCCTCCCAAGGGCTCCGCCAGGACCGCTCCCATCTCCGGCGCGATCTTTTGCGCGATTTCCTTGGCATATTCCGACTGCCGGTGCTCGTGATCGGTCCAATCGAGCGTGAACCGCAGGAGAGGATCGCCGAACTTATCGGTATACGCCGGGTCGAGATCCATGAAGTTTTGCCGGTAAGAGAGGTGCTCGCCGGAGAGCGCGATCATCGCGTTGCGGTCCCGCCATTTCAGCGCGGCCCCCTTCCAATCCGATCCCCAATTCGTTTTCGCCGAGCCCCGGGGCATGGCGTCGAACGTGCCGATAGGACGGCTTCCGTTCGAAAGCACGCCGATCATGCCCATGCGCAGCAAGCCCTCCGAGCCGTTCAGCCCGTGATCTCCGTCGAAATCGGAAACGCGCATGGCCAGTCCACCGGTCCCCATGAACGCGTTCAGCGGCTTATCGAAAAAGACGCGCGTGTTTCCTTCCACCTGATGCGTGAGGTTCTTGCCGAGCGTTCCCTTTCCTCCAGCGGCGTCGTAGGGAGTGCCGATCTTCGAAAGATACAGCAACCTAACATTGTTCAAGGTGAACGTTGCCAAGACCACAACGGACGCGGGCTGGAACGTCTCGCGTCCCTGCGCATCGATGTATTGAACGCCCGTCGCCTTGCCATCCTTGTGAACGATGCGGCGCACCCAGCATCCGGTTCGCAGCTCGAAATTTTTCCGCCGTTGCAGGACGGGAAGCAGCGTGTTGGAGGGCTGCGATTTCGCCCCGATCATGCACCCAAACCGCTCGCAATAGCCGCAGTAGGCGCATCCCGGGCGCGTGATGCCATCCGGATTCTTGTAGGTCTCGCTCAGGTTCGCCGCCGGCGCCGGATGAGGATGATACCCCAGCTTTCGCGCGCCCTCTTCAAACAGGACTGAAAGATGCGACTTCTTGAGCGGCGGGAGGGGATATTCATTCTTGCGCGCCCCTTCGAAGGGGTTGCCGCCATCGATGATCTTGCCGTTCACGTTGCCAGCCTTGCCACTGACGCCCATCATCTGTTCCGCGCGCCAATAGTGCGGCTCAAGGTCTTCGTAAGTCACGCCCCAGTCCTGCACGGCGAGGTTTTCGGGAAGCCGCGCCGCTCCGTGCTTCTCGGTCAAATGTGTCCGCATGGTAAACATGCTCGGAAGAAACCGCCACGACGCCCCGTTCCAGTGTTCGCCCGCCCCTCCCACGCCCGAGCCGGGAAGAAAGGACCCATATTGCCGCACGGGCACGGCGGAATCGCGCATCGAGTGCCGGTGCGTAATTGTCTCCTCGGCGATGTTTTGCATCATGCGGAGGCGGACGGCGTAGTCGAGCTCGTCCATGTCGAGTGCGTAGTCGGACGTTTTGCGCGGGATACCGCGCTCCAGAACCGCGACCGTCAAGCCGGTTCGGGTCGTGATCTCTTTCGCCATCATCAGGCCGGTCCAGCCGCCGCCGACAATGGCCACGTCGACGGGTTTGAGGTTTTCCATAAGGTTGGTCTCCCAATTCCTCGATCTTAGATCGTCGCACGGAAGAATGGTGCGCGCCACGGCCCCTGACGTACAGGAACCAGCAGCCAAAACGGAAATCCGAAATAAGAAGAGTCCGGAATCGGGGCCTCTCAAGAACCTGACAGGATTGTCCCGAACGTGCAATCCGCGCGATCCGCGCTATGGTATGCTCGACCGGATTGACTCTCGGACGCCATGATGCCGAACGATAGAACCTGGTGCGTCGTTATGATGTCTCTCGCGGCGTTTCTCGTCCCGGCCTACGGCCAGGGCGATTTCGCCGGCAACTGGGCGCCTCTCTATCACGAGGATTTCCCCGAACGCATCCCCGGCCCCGAACTCGGCGATTACATGGGCATCCCCATCACGCCGGCCGCACGACTGGCGGGCGATAGCTACGATGCCGACCGCATCTCCGTCGTTCCCGAATACCAGTGCCGCCCCCATGGCGGCGATTACATGATGCGCGGCCTCTCCAACATGCGCGTCGACGAAATTCTGGACCCGGCCACCGACCGCGCCATCGCCATCCACCTGCGCATGAATTTTCAGGAGATGGAGCGCACCATCTGGCTCGACGGGCGCCCTCACCCTCCGGCCAACGCGGCGCATACCTTTTCCGGCTTCTCCACGGGAAGCTTCGACGAAAACATGTTGAACGCCTACACGACGCATCTCAAGACCAGTTACCTGCGCCGCAACGGCCTGCCGCGCAGCGAAAAAGCGACCTTCACCGAACACTGGGTGCGCCACGGAAACTACCTCACCGTCACGACGCACATCACCGATCCGGTTTATCTCGAAGAACCACTCGTCCGCAGCCAGACGTGGATTCTCGACGTCGATCAGAAGATGGGACGCGATATCTGCGAATCCGTCTTGGAGATCTTCAAGCCCGGCGTGGTCCCCAATCACCTGCCGGGGACGAATCCATATCTACATGAAGTGGCCGATTGGTACGGCCTGCCTTGGGAAGCCACGCGCGGCGGAGCGAGGACAATTTATCCCGAATACCGGAAATCGATGGGCAAGCCCGAAAAGCAGCCCGAAATGTGTACGCGCTATTGCACCTGCGGACAGGACGGCGGAGCCTGCAATCTTTATCCGCCGCGCCGGTGATACCGAGGCCTATCAGATGATCGCCGCCTCCACAAGATCAAAAGTTCTTATGATCGCGACCGCCTCGGCAATTGCGATCGCGGCCATCGCCCTGCGCGCGCAAGATTCCGACTTTGCGAGAATCCAACGTCGCCCTCCGACTGGTGAAATTCACGTGCTGCCCGTCCAGGGCAACGTTTATATGTTCAGCGGGGATGGCGGTAACACGACGGTTCAGGTAGAAAGAGACGGCGTCCTGCTGGTCGATACGCAGTTCGGCGACGTAGCGGATAAGATCATGGCGGAAGTTCGCAAGCTGAACCGGGGACCCGTGCGCTTCATCATCAACACTTCGATGGATCCCGATCATGTAGGCGGTAATGCGGAGCTCGCGAAAATGATTCCGCAAGACCCCACCCGTCCGCTGGCGATCATCGCGCATGAGAACGTTTTGAATCGTCTGACCACGCCCGTCACGGGTTCCGTGACGCCGCCGATTCAACTTGGCTTACCCACCGACGAATACTTCACCAAATCCAAGGACCTGCACTTCAACGGCGAGGCGATCATCATTTATCACGAACCCAATGCCCACACCGATGGCGATAGCGTGGTGCTCTTCCGCGGCTCCGACGTTGTCTCTGCCGGCGACATTTTCACGCCTGACTCCTATCCCTCCATCGATCTCGAGCACGGCGGCAGCATCGATGGAGAGATCGCAGCGCTGAATCATATTCTCGAACTGACCGTCCCCGCACATACGCAGGAAGGTGGAACCTACGTGATCCCCGGCCACGGCCACCTTTGCGATGAAGCCGACGTGGTCGAGTACCGCGACATGATCGTGATCGTGCGCGACCGCATACAGGATCTGATCAAGAAGGGCCGGAATCTCGCGCAGGTCGATGAAGCGCAGCCCACGCTCGACTACGACGGCCGCTTCACGAGAGATGACGGCCTCCCGGACACAAGCAATATTACAAGGGACGCCTTCATCCTGGCGGTCTACAAGGGTCTCGGGGGAAAGTGATGCGAACTGTGTTTAGGTTCACGGGGCTCGTTTTGCTGCCGGTTTTCGCCACGCTTATGGCGGCGCAATCGCCTGCACCCGTTCCTGCTCCGCGATCCGCTAAGGAGGCCGCTCCGGTCGATTTCACCGGCTACTGGGTTTCTCCGGTGATGGAGGATTACCGCTGGCGCATGATCACTCCCCTTAAAGGCGACGCCGCCAGCGTGCCGATCAACGCCGCGGGGCGCAAAATCGTCGACGCCTGGGACCCCGCTCGCGATGCAGCCGCCGGTCTCCAGTGCAAAGCTTATGGAGCCGCTGCCATTATGCGAGTGCCCGGACGCCTCCACATCACCTGGCAGGACGACAATACTTTGAAGATCGAGACCGATTCCGGCACGCAGACCCGGCTCTTTCACTTCGGTCCGAAGCCTGCTTCCCTCGGCGCGCCCGATTGGCAGGGATTCTCCTCCGCCCGTTGGTGGAACGGCGCGGTGCCTCCTCCTCCGGGCGCCGGTCTCGGATTGCTCCCGCGCAGCGGCGGACGGCCTCGCACGCTCGAAGTATCCACCACGAACCTCCGCGCGGGCTACCTCCGGAAAAACGGCGTTCCCTACAGCGATAAGACCGCCGTCATGGAATACTACGACCTCTTCAAAGAATCCAACGGCGATACTTGGTTCACCGTAACCACGGTCGTGACCGATCCTGAGTATCTGGCTGTGCCGTTCGTCACGACCACGGATTTTAGAAAAGAACCCGACGGCTCCAAGTGGGACCCGTCGCCCTGTACAGCAAGGTAGGCGTAGTCCACAACGTTAAAATGGAGCGGTCGTGAAAACATTCGTTAGTTCGGTAGTCCTTCTGAGATTCGTCGTGGTTCTGCCCGTCTTTGCGCAGCCGGCACCAGCTCCCTTCGTCCCGGTGACCGACAAGATCCTGCAGAACCCCGACCCAGCCGATTGGCTGATGTGGCGGCGCACGCTCAACAGCTGGGGATATAGTCCGCTCACCCAGATCAACCGCGCCAACGTCGGCAAGTTGAGGATGGTCTGGACACGCGGCATGGGCCCCGGCGTCCAGGAAGCGACGCCCCTCATCTACAAAGGCGTCATGTACCTGCCGAATCCCAGCGATTACGTGCAGGCGATCCACGCGGGCACCGGCGATCTGATTTGGGAGTATAAGCGCAAACTCCCCGACGACCTCAACAAGTTTTTGATCGTCCCCAGTATCAACCGCAACGTCGCCATTTACGAAAATCTGATTATCGACACCAGTGCCGACGATTTCGTTTACGCTCTGGATGCCCAGACCGGCAAGCTGATTTGGGAAAACCGCATCGTCGATTACCGCGAGGATTCCGCGCAGGAAACTTCAGGTCCCATCATCGCCAACGGCAAAATCATTTCGGGCCGCGGCTGCGAGTACAAAGCCACGCCCGATGGCTGCATCATCACCGCGCACGACGGAAAAACCGGCAAGGAGTTGTGGCGTACACATACCATCCCGCGCCCGGGCGAGCCCGGCAACGAGACCTGGGGCAACATCCCCTACGAGAAACGGCGCCACGTCGGGACCTGGATGGTGCCGAGCTTCGATCCGGAGTTGAATCTCATCTACATCGGCACTTCGGTCACCTCGCCCGCGCCGAAGTTCATGCTGGACGGCAACGATAAGACATACCTCTATCACAACTCCACGCTCGCCCTGAACGCCGATACCGGAAAGATCGTTTGGTATTACCAGCACATCGTTGATCACTGGGATTTCGACCATCCCTTCGAGCGCCTGCTGATCGATACCGCGGTCGCTCCCGACAAAAGCCAGGTGGCGTGGATCAATCCCAGGCTGAAGCCGGGCGAGCGGCGCAAGGTCGTGACCGGCATCCCCGGCAAGACCGGAATTGTTTATACGCTGGATCGCCAGACCGGCGAATTCCTGTGGGCCACGCCGACCGTCCGCCAGAATGTGGTTTCTTCGATCGACGGCGCCACGGGGAAGGTGACCGTAAATCCCGAAACCACCTTCACGAAGGCCGGCCAGGAACGCTTTGTCTGTCCTACGGCCAATGGAGGCAAGGA
>Ga0181536_10007794_pt1 | contig 10445 bp, 12 predicted proteins | sample PEATcosm2014_Bin_41_FD_121105 | JGI IMG/M metagenome (GOLD analysis project Ga0181536, IMG submission 121105) | Peatland microbial communities from MTU Mesocosm Facility, Houghton, MI, USA - PEATcosm2014_Bin17_60_metaG | ecosystem: Environmental > Terrestrial > Soil > Wetlands > Peat | place...
ACAGGTGCAAACGGGAGCCATCGTCTCAAGCTGAAAATGGTCCGAAGAAACAGGGCAGGTCATTGCCATTGCCGGGGATAGAAGAAGCCAACAATTGCGCGCCCGGTCCTGTCGGGTGGAAGACCTTTTCAAGGATGTCCCTCGTGATTGCGTTTGCTGTCAGAAATGGCTTGACGGCATCCGGAACGCTGCCCAGCGTTGCGGGGCCGCTGGGTCCGCTCGGTGCAGGCGGTGTTATAGGCTTTGGTGCGGTGTTGGCGATGAACCATTGCTCCAGGATCATTTTCAACGCCAACTCCTGTAACGGAGCGGGCGCTTTGTTGACGAGCTCGATAATCTCGTCAAAATCTGCCTTCAGCTTGTCGAGCATCCGGACCCCCAATAAGTGCGCAACCAACTTAGATATAGGTTAGCCGCGGAAGTGCGGTAACCTCGGTTGGAAGTTTCTGCATTCACTGCAACACGGCCCTGATAGGCCATCAAATACCGTACCGGAAAGTACCGCAAGGGGCTTTCCTAATTCAAAGCCTCAAGAATTCGGGGTCAGAGTGGGATTTCTGCGCAAAAGAAGAAATCATACTCTGACCCCGAATCACGACGTTATCGCCCGTCACGCAGCAGCGGCAATCTGGTATCCTCTCGTCAAATCGACGGGTCGGGAATTTTGTGGAGGCATCCAATAAATCGTCCAATCGATCGCGATAGTTGTTGGAAGCGAGAGATTTTTTAGTCGGCCAAATTCCTCTTTAAAATCAAGAGCCCGAAATTTGGACGGTTTAGCTGCCGGGTTTCTCCAGGCCGCGACAATCTCTTTATCGAATAATTCAATGCCTTAGGCATGGCTGGAAACAATCGAATGGGAATAGGCGCGTTCGCCCTGGTCAGGGCCGCGGCGATGGTTTGCGCCACGCTCGCAGCGCCCGCCGCCGCGCTTGCCGGGCCGCCGTTTCGCACCGACGATCCCGAGCCAGTCGATTACCAGCATTGGGAATTCTACGCCTTCTCGCAGGCGACGCGGGTGCAAGGCGACACCTCGGGCACGCTGCCGGGCGTCGAGATCAATTACGGCGCCGCTCCCGAGCTGCAGCTCCACGTCATCGCGCCCTTGGCCTTCGATGCGCCGAGCGGTGGCGGCACGCGCTTCGGCTATGGCGACACCGAATTGGGCGTGAAATACCGCTTCATCGACGAGGACGCGGATGGCTGGCGCCCGCAGCTCGGCGTCTTTCCGCTCCTCGAGGTGCCGACCGGCAATGAGCGGCGCGGCCTCGGTACGGGCCATGTCGATGCGTTCATTCCGCTGTGGCTGCAAAAGAGCTTCGGTTCTTGGACCACCTATGGCGGCGGCGGGTACTGGATCAATCCGGGCGCCGGCAACAAGAACTATGTCTTTCTCGGCTGGCTGCTGCAGCGCCAGGTGACCGATGCTCTGGCCATCGGCGGTGAGGTCTTCCATCAGACGGCGAATATCGTTGGCGGGCGCGACAGCAGCGGTTTCAATCTTGGCGCAGTTTATGATTTCAGCGAGAACCATCACCTCCTGCTGTCGGCCGGGCGAGGATTGCAGAACGCGACAAGCACTAACGAGCTGTCCTATTATCTCGCGTATCAACTGACGTTCTGACGGCATAACGACAATGTGATGACGTTCCGGTCGTGGCGGATCGTAGAATTGAGAGAAGAAAAATCAGGGGGACCGCCATGACCGATGCGACCATCGATCCAAGACGACTGGTCTTTCCCGGGCTCGCCGGGTTTTACCAGAGCCTCTCGCCCTACAGCTATTCCTTCATGCGCTTTGCCGCCGGCGCGGTCTTGGTGCCGCACGGAATTCAAAAAGTGTTCTTCGGGTCGATCGGATTTTATGCCGATGTCATCGGCAAGGCCGGGTTGCCGTTTCCGCTGGCGCTCGCCTATCTCACCTTTTTCACCGAATCGGTCGGAGCGATCTGCCTCGCCATCGGTCTCTTCACACGCCTTGCGGCGCTGATGATCTGGATCGAGATGAGCGTCATCATCCTCGTCTTCAATTGGCACAACGGCTATTTCTTGACCAACCGCGGCATCGAATACGCGCTGCTATGGTGGCTCCTCTGCCTCGCCATCTGCTTCCGCGGCGGCGGCCGTTGCGCGGTCGACCGGCTCCTCGGCAAGGAGCTTTGATCGCTCCGCACTAGCAAGGGCCGGATCGGGCGGCGAAGCGCCCGCTCAGATCCGCTTGTGCGTGCCGTCGCAGAAGGGCTTCTTGCCGGATGATTTGCAGCCGCAGAGCCAGGCCTCCTCGCTCTTCTGCGCGGTGAAGCCGACGGGTGAGAGCCCGGTCCCCTTGTGCGATCCATCGCAGAGGGGCTGCGACTTGCTGCGCCCGCAGGCGCACCACCAATATTCCTTTCCAGCCTCGAGCATGGTGCCGTAAGGGCTTTTCTGCGCGGGAATCGGTTCGGCCATGAGCAGAGCTCCACAAGAGAGAATGTCGGCGCCACTGCTAGCAGCATCGGCGGCTGCCAATCAATAAGGCCAAGCCCGCGGCGCCCGGATGGCCGCTATGAGAGATGCGCATGATAACCGGGAGGTCGGTCTTTCCCGGTTCGAAATGGCCGTCTCGTGCGCGGCCGAAGGGCCGCGACAGGCGCCAAGCCTCAAGGCGCCGCGGCTAAATGCCGCTGCCGGTGAAGGCGGGCTGCATCGCGAGGGCCTGCGCCGGCGAATCGCCGGGCAAGCCGCTGTGGAGGGCATCGAGGACAGTTAGCCACGAGGCGTGGGCGAGGTCGTCGCCGACCGACAATGCGCGCTCGGCCCTGGCGCAGACGAAATCGACGGCGTCCGCGCCGTATTTAGCCGTCAGCTCCGCGGCGATGCGGGCTGCCTCTTCTTCGTCAACCAGGCTCGGTACCACCATGTTTCGCGCCCTTGTCCAATCCTCGAGATCAGATCAAACGGCGTCGGCCAAAGACGACGCCTCCGCCAGGAGATGGTCGGCCCGGTGGCCAAGCCAGGAGACCATCTCGGCATCCTGGGGCTCGCGTGCCGCAAACACACCCGTCAGTCCGACGTCCTCCGCCAGCGCGCGGGCGATGGTGATCGCCTCTTCCGGGTCGGTGGCACGGACCACCGCCGCCGGCTGGCCGTTGCAAGTTACCGTGTAGATCCGCATGACGCCTCCTTCATGCAAATCACGTGGAACTCGACTTTCTCGATCCTAGATAGCTCGAACCCGAACATCAAACAAAATCGACAAATTAAATATAAAACTTGCCGAGTATCCACGGAAACAAGATTAATCATGTTTCGTTATCTATTCGGTTTCTCCTTTTTCTGCGCGCATTGACGCATAGAACCTCTGGTTCCTTTGAAGCTCGATGGACGGCACGACCGGTGTCCCGCGGCTGCCCTCGACACGGCCGAAGCGGGACAAATTCCTCGGTCAAGCGCAACGCTTCCGCCGCGGCGCGCCGATCGAGGCTGGTCAAGCTGCCTCGGTTCCGCCAGACTAGGACGGTCGCGGTCGATCAAGCCAAAATGCGTCAACGAACCAGGGGGGAATTGAGGATGGGAAGGCATCCCGGCGACAGGGTGCGCGTCTTGCGCGCGCGCGCGCGCCGCGCCCCGGTCTGAGGAAGGCCGAGAGGGCGCGGCATGGGCGTTACCCTCGACCTGCTGCTCAACGCCATTACCTCGGGGCTTCTGCTCGGCGGCTTCTACGCCGCGGTCAGCGTCGGCGTCGCGATCTCCTTCGGCATGCTGGACATCGCCAATTTGGCGCATCCCGCCTTCATCATTCTCGGCTCCTTTACCGCCTATATCCTCAACGGCACCTTTGGCATGGACCCGATCGTCGCCGGCATCGTGGTGCTGCCCGGCTTCTTCTTGCTGGGCGCGGCGATCTATCAGATCTACTACCTGTCGTTCGAGCGGCGCGGCGAGGAATCGCTGCGCGGCCTCGCCTTCTTCTTCGGCATCCTCTTCATCACGGAGGTCACGCTCATCCTGATCTTCGGCGTCGACTACCGCTTCGTCGAGGCACCCTATATCGGGCCGACGCTGCGCCTCGGGATCGTCGATCTGCCCTTGCGAATGCTCGTCCCCTGCGTCTGCTCGCTGATCATGGTGGGCGGGCTGCAGCTGTCGCTGTCGCGCACCTTTCTCGGCCGGGCGATCCTCGCGGTTGCGCAAGACGGGCCGGCGCTCCGGCTCTTGGCGATCAACCCAAGCCGGGTGAAGCTCGTCGCCTTCGCGATCTCGATCGCGACTGCGGCAATCGCCGGCTCCTTCCTCATCATCATCCAGCCGGTCGAGCCGTCGATCGGCCGCGAGTATATCGGCCGGGTCTTCGCCATCTGCGTCATGGGCGGCATGGGGAGCTTTCCGGGCATGCTCCTGGCCGCCATGCTGCTTGGCGTCGTCGAGAGCATCACCGCGACCTTCTACGGCCCCTCGTGGTCGCCGGCGGTGGCCTTCGGCTTCCTGCTGCTGACTTTGGCCTTCCGTCCGTCCGGGATTCTGGGAAGGTAGACGGTGCGCTCGAGATTCTTCTGGCTGGTCACGGCCATGGTTGTCTTCGCCATCTTCTCGGCCTCGCGGCTCGTCACCAACGACTATTTCTTCTTCGCGGGCTATCTCGTGCTGCAGTTCGTGGTGCTGGCGACGGCGTGGAACATCCTCGGCGGCTACACGGGCTACGTCAATTTCGGCACCGCCGGCTTCTTCGCGCTCGGCGCCTATAGCTCGGTGGTGCTGCACAAGCTCTTCGGTCCCCCCATTCCCGTGCTCATCGTGGTGGGCGGCGTCGTCTCCGGCATCGTCGGCTTCGGCATGGGCTATCTGACCTTGCGGCTCCGGGGCGTGTTCTTCGCCATCGCCACCTTGGCGCTCGCGATCGTGCTGGAGACGCTGATCACCAATTGGGACTATGTTGGCGGCTCGCGCGGCGTCTACATCATCCGGCCGGCGCAGGCGCCGCTCATCGGCAGCTACATCCAGTATCTCTTCCTGCTGATGTTGACATTGGCCGGCATCGCCGTGGCGACGGCGCGCAGCATCGAGCATTCGACACTCGGCTATGGCCTCGCCGCAATCCGCGACGACGAGCAGGCGGCAGAGGCCGCGGGCGTGCCGACCTTGCGCCTGAAGCTGGTGTCGACCACCTTGAGCGGCGCCTTCATGGGCATGGCCGGCGCGCCGCTGCCCTATTACGTGACGTATCTCGATCCCGCCTCGGGCTTCAACCTCTCTTATGCCGTCAACAGCATCGCCATGCCCTTGATCGGCGGCACGACGGGCTGGCTCGGGCCACTCATCGGCGCGGTCCTGCTCGGCACCATTCAGCAGGTCGCCACCGTCACGATCTCCTCGGCGCTCAACCTGCTCATCGTCGGCGTGCTGCTGGTGGCGTTCGTGGTGATTGCGCCCAACGGCATCATCGGTCTTATCGAGACGCGCGGCCGGCGGAGGAGGGGATGACCGAGCCGCTGCTCGCCGTCCGAAGTCTCGGCAAGCGCTTCGGCGGCTTCGTCGCGCTCGACAGCGTCGATCTCGAGGTGCGCGCCGGCGAGCGGGTCGGACTCATCGGCCCGAACGGCTCGGGCAAGAGCACGCTCGTCAACTGCCTGTCCGGCACCTTGCGCAACGACAGCGGGACGGTCCACTTCGACGGCCGCATTCTCGACGGGCTGCCCGCGCACCGGCGGACGCGGCTCGGGCTTGCCCGCAGCTTTCAACTGCCGAAGCCCTTCGCGAGTCTGACCGTGACCGAGAATGTGCGGATTCCCTTGCTCTATACCGTGAATGCGCGGCCGGGCGCGCGCCTTGGCGAGGCGGCGATTGCGGAGCGTTGCGCGGAGCTGCTGCAGCTGGTCGGGCTCGCGGGCAAATCCGGCCGACGGCCGCGCGATTTGACGCAGATCGAAATGCGCAAGCTCGAGCTCGCCCGCGCCATGGCCGCGGCGCCGAAACTCCTCATCGCCGACGAGGCGATGGCGGGCCTGTCGCATTCCGAGATCGACGACATACTGACCTTGCTCGGCCGGCTCATCGAGCAGGGGATCACGATCATTCTCATTGAGCACATCATGCGCGCGGTGATGAGCTTCTCCGAGCGGCTCGTCGTCCTCGTCGCCGGCCGGAAGATCGCCGACGGAATGCCGCAGGAGGTGATCCGCAACCCCGAGGTCGAGAGGGCCTATCTTGGCGAGTAGCATCGCGATCCGCGGGCTCAGTGCCTCCTACGGCGCGGTGCGCGTGCTCGAGGACATCGCGCTCGAGGTCAGGGCGAACGAAACGGTGGTGCTGCTCGGCACCAACGGCAACGGCAAGAGCACGCTGATGAAATGCATCATGGGCATGCTTCGTCCCTCGGCCGGCAGCATCGAGGCCGAGATCGACGGCGCGAGCCACGAGCTCACCGGGCGGACCACCGAAGACATCGTCGATCTCGGCATCGCGCTGGTGCCGGAAGGACGGCGGCTCTTCCCGAAGCTCACGGTCGAGGAGAACCTCTATCTCGGCGCCTACCGCCGCATCGCGCGGACGCATTTGAAGCGGAACCTCGACTACAGCTTCGAGATCTTCCCGCGCCTCATGGAACGGCGTAATCAGCTCGCCGGCAGCCTCTCCGGCGGCGAGCAGCAGATGCTGGCGCTGGCGCGCGCGCTGATGACGGCGCCGCGCATCCTCTTGGTCGACGAGCCCTCGGTCGGGCTGGCGCCGGTGCTGGTCCGCCACACTATCGACAAGATCAAGGAACTCAAGGATCGGTACGCGCTCACCGTGCTGATGGCCGAGCAGAACTTCACCCAGGCGATCCGCATCGCGGACCGCGGCTACGTCATCGTCCACGGCAAGATCGCCTTCGTCGGCGACTCGCCCGAGGCGCTCAACAACAACGAACTCATTCGGAAATTCTATTTGGGGCTCTGAGCATGGCAGCAACAGCGGCAAGAATCGGCGTCATCGGCATCGGCATCATGGGCTCGGCGATCGCCCGCAATCTCTGCAGGAGCGGCGCGAAAGTGCGCGGCTATGACGTCGATGCGGCACGGCTCGACATCTTGCGCGGCGACGGCGGCGCGCCCGCGGGCTCGGCGGCGGAAGCAGCGGCGGCGGCGGAGCTGGTGCTGACCAGCCTGCCGAGCGCCTGGGCGCTCGATGCGACCGTGACGAGTCTCCTTTCTGCGCCCCGGCCTGGGCTCGTCGTCGCCGAGCTCAGCACGCTCCCGATTGACGTCAAGGAGAAGGCGCGCGACCGCCTCGCCGAGGCAAGCATCGTGCTGCTCGACTGTCCCTTGAGCGGCACCGGCGCGCAGGCGGCGACGGGCGATCTCGTCGTCTACGCCAGCGGCGAGCGCGCCGCCTATGACCGCGCCGCGCCGATCTTCGCCCGGTTCGCGCGGGCGAGCCATTATCTCGGCGCCTTCGGCAACGGCAGCCGGATGAAATTCGTCGCCAATCTCCTCGTCGCCGTCCATAACGTCGCGAGCGCCGAGGCGATGGTGCTGGGCATGAAGGCGGGGCTCGATCCCGCGACCATCGTCGAGGTGATCGCCGCCGGCGCCGGCACATCGCGCGTCTTCGAGCTGCGCGCGCCGCTGATGGCCATCAATTCCTACCGGCCGCCGACGATGAAGATCGATGTCTGGGAAAAGGACATGACGATCATCCGCGACTTCGCTGCGAGCCTGGGCGTGCCGACGCCGACCTTCTCGGCGAGCGCCCCAATCTATGACGCGGCCCGCGCGCAGGGCCTCGGCGACGCGGACACCGCCGCTGTCTGCGCCGTGATCGAGAAGCAGGCCGGGCTCAAGCGGCGCTAATCCGCCGCGTCGCCCAGGCGCGCGATGAAGCGCTCGTGCGGCGCGATCGCGATGTCGCGCAGCACCGGGTCGCTGGCGATTGCAATCTCGTTCTCGATGAGCGCGCCGCAGCCGGGGCAGAAGAACTGGCGGAAGACCGGCAAGTCGTCGATGTAGCGCTTCGGATCGCCGGCCAAAGGCGTGGCGCGGCTCACATCGTTGTCCTCGCGCAGGCAATGGTCCTTGTAGTTCTCGCCGGCGGGGCCGAGATCGGCGTCGCATTTGGCGCAGGCGTGATGCGGCGTCGCACCTTCCATGCGCAGCACGATATTGTCGGTGATGGTGAGCGCGACGGGGCCGCTGAGCCGCCGCGTCTTGGCGCCGCCGCGCTCGACCCGCGCGCGGCGCGTATCCCGGCGCAGCGCCGCGGTCGCCGCGAGATCGAGCCCGTGGGCCTGGTCGATGACGACGCCGTAAATCTCGCGCGCCGCTTTGAGCGTGACCGAGCCGTTGCGCCAATCCTCGAGCACCAGTTCCGGCGCGCGCTCCATCGGATCGCCGAAGCCGCCCGCCGCCGTCCACACCACGGCATAGACGTCGTCGGGGAACTGCGAAAAATTCTCCTGGCGCAGGCCCAGGGTCACGCTCTCGCCCTCGATCTCGCTCCAATCCTCGACCATCTCGCGCCGCGCGAGCCGCGCGCGGATGTCGCTCGCGCGGATGAAGCGGTAGATGTTGGTGGTGCCGGGATATCCGCCCATCATCCCAGTCGAGGTCGGGATGGCGTTGCCGGAAGAGAGCGTGTCCTGGATGATTTGGTCGGTGTTGTGCGGGATGAAGCAGCTCTCCGCCGAGAGCCCGCCGCGGAAGCGCCCGGCGCCGCCGGAATCCGGAACTTCCTTGCGATAGAGGAAGAGCAAGGGGAAGCTCTGCTCGGTATGCTCGATGTTCGGGAGCTTGCAGATCGGCGTGCGCGACTGGCCGCCGGTCGAAATGCCGTCCTGGGTCGAGAAGGCGCCGATCGCGCCGCCGATCGGATCGACCAGGATATAGCCGTAGCCTTCGCCCCATTGGTCGATGCCGCGGAAGATCGTGGCCGGCCACTGGCTTGTGCCGCCGATGCACATCACGTCTTGGCGCATGCGCGGATCGGCATAGATCATCTTGGACAAGACGTTGTAGGCGGGATAGAGCGAGATCTCCATTGCCTGCACCGGCGCGGTCGAGACCGAGGCGGGAAAGCTCGCGCAGTTGAGCGTGCCCGGCGTCGGGTTGAACTCGACATGGCGGAGCGCGCCGCCGACCGCGAAATACTGGTCCCAGCACAGGAGCTGGTTCAACGCCACCATGATCGAGCCGCGCCAGCCCGAATAGGTCGCGTTCATCGCCCCTTGCTGCGGCGCCGTGCCCTCGTTCTCGAAGACGAGGCGCGCGCCCTCTTTGCGCAAAGTGAGCATCACGCGATAGGTGCCGCGGTCATTGGGCCGGCAGCACTCGACATAGGTGCGGTCGCGCCACACGCCGTCGGGCAGCCGCGCGAGCTTGTCCAAGAACGCCGCCTCGCCATTCGACAGGATGCGCTTCATCACGCCCTTCACCACATCGGCGCCGTAGCGGCGAATGAGCTCGAGGATGCGGGTGCGCGCGGCGGTGTTGCCCGCCATCTGCGCGCGGAAATCGAGCGCCACCAGCTCGGGCTTGCGCGAGGCACGCAGATACAGCTCCTCGATGTCGCGCCGGATCGTGCCGCCTTCGATGATCTTGACGGGCGGGATCAGAATGCCTTCGTCGAAGGCGCTCTCGGCGGAAGGGCAGAAGCTGCCGGGGGTGATGCCGCCGATGTCGTATTGGTGGAGGCAGTTCGTCACCCAGCAGAAGAGCTCGCCCTGCCAGAACACCGGGCAGATCAGCATCACGTCCTGCTGATGCGCGGCGCCGACCCAGGGATCGTTGGCCAAGAACATGTCGCCGTCGCTTATGCCCGGATTGTCCGACCGGTTCTCCAGCACCCATTTGACTTGCGTGTCGGTGACGCCGGACATGTATTGCATGTACGGGCCGAAATAGACGAACTCGCCATCCTCGGTCAGGATCGAGGGGTTGAGGTCGAGCGCGTACATGGCGACGGGCGAGCCGGAGATGCGCTGGATGGTCGCGCCATGCTCCTCATTCACGTTCCAAAGGTTGTGGCGGACGACCTCGAAGGTCACGGGATCGAAATCCGCGCGTGCCTCGCGATGGAGCCGGAGCTTCGGCGAAATGCGCAGCGTCTTCGGCGGGACATACGGGTTGCGCACGCCGTCGAAGGCGATGCCGGTCACTTCGCTGAGCTTGGTCATCCGCGCTACCTCTTCGACCCAGCATGCCGAATTGGGTTCGTTTTGCAAATTTTAACGAATCGGCGGCGGCGCCTCCCCGTCTAAACGCATTTAGCGTACAGGCGAGACATGGCGAGGCCTGCGGGGGCCGTCAAGCCTCGGGGACCACGGCCCGGCGGATCAATCGGCGGATTGCGGCTCGTATCGCAGCACCATGAGCTGATCGTTGCGGAGCGCAAGCTGCGCGTAGGTACGGCCCTCGTCGTTGGAAAACTCGGCCTCGAAGGCGCCGGGAGCGAGCATCTCCACCACCGTGCCGACCTGGCCGCGACGCAAGCCC
>Ga0181536_10007795_pt1 | contig 10444 bp, 9 predicted proteins | sample PEATcosm2014_Bin_41_FD_121105 | JGI IMG/M metagenome (GOLD analysis project Ga0181536, IMG submission 121105) | Peatland microbial communities from MTU Mesocosm Facility, Houghton, MI, USA - PEATcosm2014_Bin17_60_metaG | ecosystem: Environmental > Terrestrial > Soil > Wetlands > Peat | place...
AAATTCAGTTCGTCCACGGCCTCGTGGGCCTTGTTTACCGCCCTGCCACGCGCAAAAATGTCTCCGTCCTTCAGCCGCTCGATCGCCACTTTAACGCTATCAATCGCCACCTTATACAAAAGGTAGACGCGTTCCGCTGGACGCGCGGATAAGACTTGGCTTTCCACGTAGTTTCGATGCGCCTGCTGTGCAAATTCGCTATCCATCACGCCTACTTATCGCGAGGCCGAAGAAAAAGTAGAACGATGTGCCCGGAAACTCAAAGAAGGGAAGCTCGTCACCAGCGGGCAGCGGAGACTCGACCACGCTCTCAGGCTTCCGCCGTATTGGAAACGTTATGTCGGACAAACGGCTACTTAATAGTGCTCGGACTCTAAGGCTTGGTACTTAGTCCTCCGATAGTAAGGCATAGGATGTTTAAAGTCCTACTACCGGCGGCAAGGGAGAATCAACGTGTCGACAGTTTTGTGGGTGACCTCGAATCCACAGCAGGAATCATTAAGGGCTTTCGAAATCGCCACGGGCTTGAAAGTAGTTGTGTCCGATGGTCTGACGACGAACTGGAGCAGGATTGGAGACCGCTTTCGAGCGGTAGTAATCGAACTGCCCGTCGCAACGAAGATCATTCAGGAGGCATTGGCAGATACGAACCGCACGGCGGTGCCGTTGCCTGTCGTCATCTATGATCCGGAATCTGTCCTCGACGAGTCCCTGGTCCGGCCACCCGCGATTTTCCAGCATTTGACGGGGCACATGACCCCCGAGGAATTGGGCGCCGTTATCCGGGAGGCTCCGCGCGCGGCCGCGAAACGTGAGCCTTGGGCGCATCTCCTGATCGGCGAGAGCCGGCCGATGTGGGATCTGCATTCCCTGATCCGCCTGGTTGGCCCGCGTAAAACAACGGTATTGATCCACGGAGAGACGGGAACCGGAAAAGAAATGGTTGCCCGGGCGATTCATATGGCCAGCCCGCGCGCCGAATCCGAAATGGCCGTGGTGAATTGCGCGGCAATTCCCGAACATTTGATAGAAGCGGAGCTGTTTGGACACGCGAAAGGGGCTTTCACCGGCGCCGTAAATCCGCGCGTGGGCCACTTCGAATATGCCCATCGCGGAAGCATTTTTCTGGATGAAATCGGCGAGCTACCACTGGAAGCGCAGTCTAAGCTGCTGCGGGTGCTCCAGGAACGAACGATTCAGAGGATCGGGAGTTCAGAGACCATTCCCATCGACACCCGCGTCATTGCCGCCTCCAATGTGGATTTGCAATCGGCCGTGGAGCAAAAGGAATTTCGCGAAGATCTGCTTTATAGGCTCAACGTCGTGGCGATCAGGGTTCCCCCCCTGCGGGACCGCATCAGTGACATCCCGCTTTTGGTTGACCACTTTATCGAAAAGGTGTGCCTCCGGGAAAATCTCCGGCCCAAGGTCTTGTCGGCCGACGCTCTTCATAGCCTCACCGGATACGAATGGCCGGGCAACGTCCGCCAGCTTGAACACGCGATCGAAATGGCAGTCACGCTCGCCGGTGACCGGCAAAAACTTTACGTGGGCGATTTTCAGCTCCCCAGTGCCCGGCCCTCTTCTTCCGCAGCGCCGGAAATTCGGGTCCCCGCGGGCGGCCTGAACTTCGAGGAAGTGACCGGAAGAGTGGAAAAGCTGCTGCTTCAGGAAGCGCTCCGTGCCTGCGGGGGCAATAAGGCCAAAGCCGCGAGTATTCTAGGCATGAAGCGAACTACTTTGCTTTATAAAACGAAAGCTCTGGAAGCGATCGCCAGCTAAGGACAAGCACCGCATTTATGGCTGAGGCGACAGCACTCGCGAGCAAATCCTTACCCAATCCGTGGGCGCGCTTCACGGCCAACATGGGCGAGATGGCGGTGCCGATTGCGGTGGTTGCCATCGTTCTCGCGCTGATCATGCCGATGCCAGGCGCGCTGCTCGATTTTCTGATTGTCACCGACATCATGCTGTCGGTGATCGTCATGATGGTGGCGGTCTACATTCGGCGCGCGGTCGATTTCAACGTATTCCCCACCACGCTGCTGCTGCTTACCATGTACCGGCTCGCTCTGAACATTTCTTCCTCGCGTCTCATTCTGCTGAATGGAAATATGGGTACGTCCGCGGCCGGACACGTGATCGAGGCGTTTGGCAGCTTTGTGGTCGGCGGGAATTATATCATCGGCGCCGTAATTTTCCTGGTGTTGATTGCCATCCAATACGTGGTTATCAATCACGGCGCGGTCCGCATCTCGGAAGTGACGGCGCGTTTCACGCTGGATGCGTTGCCGGGCAAGCAAATGTCGATCGACGCGGATCTCAACTCCGGGCTGATCGACGAAACGGAAGCGCGGGCCCGGCGGAAGCATCTTTCCGCGGAAGCGGAATTCTATGGAGCAATGGACGGCGCGTCGCGATTTACGCAACGGGACGCCGTCGCGAGCATCTTGATCACCGGTATCAATATCATCGCCGGGTTCCTGATTGGAGTCTTACAGCACGGCATGGAGCTTCGTCGAGCCCTTGAAACGTATACGGTGTTAACCATCGGCGACGGCCTCGTGACGGTGATTCCCGCGCTGATGATCTCGATTTCAGGTGGTCTGATCGTAACGCGGACGGGTTCTGAAGACAGTCTCGGCAACGAATTCAAGAAACAGGTGATGGGAAGCGCACAGCCTCTCCTGATGGCCAGCGGAGTCCTGGTGGTCCTTGCTCTTTTTCCTGGTATGCCGACGATTCCCTTCCTTGTGCTGGGAGGGGGATTGGGCGCCGCGGCCTGGAGAATGCGTCAGAAATCTGCCGCTAACGCCGCGAATTCGACAGTCGCGCTGGCTAAACCGAAAGAAAACCTGGAAGGTTTGCTCAAGGTGGAACCGCTTTCCGTGGAAGTCGGCCTGGGGTTGGTCGGCCTCGTGGAACGAGGCGCCGAATCGCCCTTGCTGACGCGGGTTGCAGGCATCCGTCGCCAACTGGCGACCCAGCTGGGTTATCTGATGCCGCCGGTGAAGGTGAAGGATAACGTGGCGCTTCGATCGCACGAATATGTCATTCAGATGCGAGGCATCGAAATAGCCCGGTTTCAGTTGCGTCAGGGCCATGAATTGGCCATACCGAGCGGAAATCCCGATCCTTCCTTGCAAGGCACGGCTACGGTCGATCCCGCATTTGGCCTCCCGGCGATTTGGATTCGTCAGGATCAAGTGGATCGGGCCCGGAGCAGCGGGTATACCGTCGTCGATGCCGTCAGCGTCATCGGAACTCACCTAACGGAAGTAGTCCGGCGGCATGCCCACGAATTGTTCACGCGACAGGACGCCAAGGCCTTCTGCGACCGAGTCGCCCAAGAGAATCCCAAGGTCGTCGAGGATTTGGTACCCAAATTGCTTCCTCTCGCTACGATCCAACGGGTGATCCAAAACATGCTCAGGGAACGCGTGCCGATCCGCGACGGTGTCGGTATCCTGGAGGCCCTGGGAGAAGCCGCGCAGAGCAGCAAGAACCCTGTCCTCCTGACCGAATATGTGCGGCAGGCCATTCGCCGCGGGATCGTTAAACAGGTCGTGAATGCGCAGGGAGAGTTGCCGGCTTATCTTATGGATCCGTCTCTGGAGCGCGCGATCGAATCCTCCGTGGAGCACGGCGAAATGAACAGCGTCTTCGGTATGGCTCCCGATGGGATTCGGGACATCCTGGCCAGGATCGGCCGCAAGATCGCGAAGGCGGAATCCGCCTTGGTGATTACGAGCGCGGGGGCGCGCTATTTCCTGCGCCAGATGGTGGAGCCGAGCATGCCGGGACTCACGGTGCTATCGCACAATGAACTCCCGGCGGACGTGAAGGTTCGTTCCCGCGGGGTGATCGAATGATGAAACACGATCAGATGCGCATCAAATCTTATTTCGCGAAATCCGTCGACCAGGCGATGAACGAAGCCCGGGCAGACCTCGGCGCGGAAGCGATGCTCCTCAATACACGCAAGGCGTCCGCGGATCAGCCGGGCGGCGGAGGTTACGAAGTCATTTTTGGAGTCCCCGGAAAAGCGCCCGCGACGGCATCAGGTCCCGCGTGGGCTCCAGCGGTCGCCCCCCCGATAAACGTCGAAAGCCGCGCGGAGAACAGCCGTGCTCAAGACGTCGCCTCAGAGCTGAAACAGCTGCACGATCAAATGGATGAGATTCGAGGCTTGCTCGTGCGTTCTTCGCGAGCGCATTTAACCATCGGACGGACCATGCCGGAACTCGCGGACGTATATGGGCGCCTGACGTCCGCGGATGTTGAGCCGACGCTGAGCAAGGATATCATCGACCGGCTGGAAGCTTCAATGGCTACCGATGCGTTTTGCGAGCGCGCGGGAACTGGCCCGGAAGTCGCTGCCAATCGATGGAAGATGGTGCGCTCCGATCCGCGACGTCTGGAGGCCTTCCTGCGGGCGGAACTGGAAAGCCGCGTGGGTCTGGCGCCGCGTCTCGGCGCCGACACCGGCACGAATGATAAAAGTGGTCCGGTCGTGGTTCTCGTCGGTCCTCGAGGCGCGGGGAAAACTACCAGCCTGGCAAAGCTCGCCGTATCGACCACGCGATTCGCGAATGCGCGTCCCGCGAGGCTGTTGTCCCTAGATATGTCGCGAGCGACTGCGCATCTGCAGCTCCAGTCGGTGGCAAGCACTTATAACATCACGTTTCAGGAAGTGCCCGCCGCGTACCTTCTGCCCAAGGTGATTGCGGAAGCTCGCCGGAAAGAAACCGTGTACGTGGATACCCCCGGCTTTACGGGTGCCGACGCGAACACCGCGGAAGCGGCAGCGGCCGCGTTCGCGGAATGCCCGGGACTTGACATTCACCTGGTGGTGCCAGGCTATATGAAGGCCCGCGACCTGCGCTACTGCATCCAGAAATACGCGCCCTTCAAGCCGTCCAAAATGCTGGTGACTAAGTTAGATGAAACCCACGCATTTGGTTCGGTGTTTTCGGAAGCCGCGCGGGCAGGATTGAAACTTTCGTTCGTCGCTTTCGGTCCCAGCATCCCTCACGACATCCGTCCGGCGTCTTCCGAGGATCTCATGAACATGGCGATCGAGCGCGAAAGACCGCGCGCGCAACACGTCGCATAAAGGATCAAATGGCGACTCTCAACACATTTTCCTACGCCGAGCCGCAAACCGTCACCGCGTCACGCGAGCAACTCATACTGGAGCACTTGCCTCAGGTCAATTGGATCGCTACGAGGATTCACGAAAAGCTACCGGGAAATACCTGTCTGGAAGATCTGATTTCCACGGGAATCATCGGCTTGATCAATGCGATCGACAACTTCGATCCCTCTTTTAACGTCAAACTCAAAACTTACGCTGAACACCGGATCCGCGGAGCTATCCTCGACAGTGTGCGCGGCATGGACGGCATCGCCCCGCATAAACGAAAACGCCTGAAGCTGGTTCAGACGGCCATCGAAGCGCTGGAGCAGCGCACGAAGCGGGCTCCCTCGGAAGAAGAGATCGCCGCGGAACTGGGACTGCCCCATCGCGAGTATCAGGAATGGCTCGCCGATTTGCGCGGGATCAGTATCGGAAGTCTGGACGCACCCTTGAACGACGACGATTCGCGCAGTCTCGTGAGCTATGTCGCCGACAAAGAGGACAACTCCCCAGCCCTCATCCTGGAACGGTCGGAACTGCAGAAGCTGATTCAGGAGGGCCTGGAAAAATTACCCGGTCCGGAACGCATTGTTCTGGATTTATATTACCGGCAAGGTCAGAATCTGCGGGAAATCGCCCCTATTATGGATCTTCATATTACTCGCATCTCGCAGATCAGGGCGCAGGCGATTATTCGCCTGCGCAGCTACATCGAGCGGCGCTGGCCCACGCCGCGGGGAGTTTACTGACGTGAACCGGCCCAACACATCGGTGGCAAGCTTATTCGACGTTCTCGCGCGTGAAGTAGAAGCGCGGTTGTCGCGGGAGCACGCGGAAAGCGTGGCCGTTTCCTGGAGTGGCGACGCCGAAGGCCCAGCGCCCTCCGATCTGATCTGCTGGTCTTGGATCCTGAGCATCGATTCGGCCAGTCGCATTCTTCTGAGCGCTCCGGCGGAAACCTGGAGGGAGATATGCGGTCTCAGCGAGGATTCCTCTCCGCAAGCGCTGCGAGACGGGTGCCTGTCGCGCTTCACACCGGCGATCGAACAAACAGCGCGAAGCCGGTTTGGCTCGGAACTTACTTGCTCGGAGGAGGGCCTTTCGGAGGAGCCTTCGCCGGAATGGACTTCCGTTCAGCTCACGATCAAACTCGAGTCCGGCATAACGGCTTCCGTCCAGGTCAGTGTAAATCCTGATTTGGAACTTGCCTTGGGAGCTTCCGATGGTTCCGAACCAGCGCAAGAGGAACATCTGGCCTCTCCACCAATGGCTGCAAATAACTCAGCCGACATTCTCATGGACGTCGAGATGCCAGTGAGTGTCTCACTGGGACGCGCCAAGATGCGTCTGAAACATCTGCTCCATTTAACAAATGGATCCGTGGTTGAACTCGATCAAGAACTGAGCGACGAAGTCGAAATTCGGGTCAACAAGTGCGTCATTGCCTACGGCGAGGTTGTGGCCGTAGACGGCAATTACGCGGTTCGTGTCAAAAGGATGGCGCCGGCCCGAAACGCGCCGGGCATTGGCGGAGTACTGCCGGTAAGGGCGGCCTGAACTATGATGTATCGAACAAGGGTTCGGCGAAGAATCAATCCTCTCAGCGCTTTATCGGGCCTCAGGACGTTTTTTGCGTTTTTTTGCGAGAGTACTCTACAACGGGAAGTTTATTGCGATATAGAAGGAGCGGTGCGATGAAGGTCGAGACTAATCTCTTGAACATCTCAATGCCACAAAACGACCGGGTCCAACAGCCCTCGCAGGCCGACGTCCGGTCGTCCTCTCGCACGCAGTCTGTCACGACTGCCGGCGACGGGGTTGACCTGGGAAATCAGGCCGGGTTGGTCGCGAGCGCGCAGTCCGCCGGTCTGGCCGAGCGGTCGAACGTTGTGCAAAGCTTGCGAGCGCTCGTTCAGTCCGGTCAGTATCAAGTGGATAGCGCCGCCCTGAGCGCATCGATCGTCACGGCTGCCAGCAACGGCTACTAGGTCGATTGCCATGCCCATCCAACAGGAAGGTGCGCTGGAATCTTGCCGGCGTATTGAGACCATGCTTCGGGAGGTACAGCAACTTGTACTGATTCCCGGGACAGAAACACTCGCCGAGTGTCAAACCCAGCTCGGAATGATCGCCGCCTCGCTCGAAACGGTGCATCAGTACATGGCGAAAGAGGCCATGACGGGAGATGGTACCGCGCCCGCTGTTCCCCAAGACAATGCCGCTATCCGGCAAACACTGCAGCAAATCCAGCGCTCGGCCCGCAAGCTGAAAGCCCAGTTCGATCATGGGTCGAATTATTGCATGGGGTTGCTGCAACTGCGGTTGGGGACCGGCTACTCGGCACATGGGCTACCCGTGTTGATTCCCAGCCAGGCCAGAAGTTCTTTCGAGGGTTAGGAGGATTACGCGATGGGCGGTCTTTTCAGTGCTTTGAACAACAGCGTGCAAGCGCTCAGTTCAATTGAAAGCGCTCTAGCGGTAACCCAGAACAACGTCAGCAACGCGTCCACTCCAGGCTATGCGGACCAAGTCGCGCTGCTGAGCGCCCAGCCCTTCAATTTGCCCGCGGGACTGGCGGGCGGAGTCCAATTCGCGGGAACGCAGAGCACCCAAAACGAATACGTCAACCAGGCGGTGCGTACGCAGCTTTCCGCGCAAGGATACTTTAACGCGCAGTCGAGCCCTCTCGCGTCGATCCAATCCTTGTTTGATGTCTCGGGGCAGACGGGCCTGACCGGTGACCTCAACGCCCTGTTTCAGAGCTTCTCTGCCTGGAGCGCCACGCCCAGCGCAACTACAGCACAGGCCGTCCTAACCCAGGCCCAGGCCGTGGCTCAAGACTTTCAGGCGGCGGCGGCCAACCTCTCCCAGACCACCACCAGCGTGAACCAGCAGATCAGCGCCAATGTAAATCAGATCAACACTCTGGCTACCGCGATCCAGACCGCGAACGTCGCCATTCAGAGCAGCACGACTCCGGACGCCGGGCTTCAAGCCAATCTGGAGGCCTCCTTGGAATCGCTTTCGCAGGTCGCGGATGTGACGGTTTCCTTTGCCAGCAACGGAACCGCGACCGTTCTTCTCGGCGGACAAACTCCGCTCGTCATCGGGAGCCAGCAGTACGCCATTCAGGCGAGCTTTTCCGGTTCTGGCAACCCGCCCAACGCAAGTATTCTGGACTCTAACGGCCAGGACATCACCTCGCAGATCTCGCAAGGTAGCCTGGGCGGACTTTTAGCCGTTCGCAATACTATTTTGCCGTCGATTCAAGGAAACGGTACGCAGCAGGGTACATTAAACCAATTAGCCCAGGGGCTCGCGGATAGCGTGAATACGATTCTGACCTCCGCGCAGACGTCCAGTGGACAGCCAGGGACGCCGCTGTTCACCTACAACGCGGCGAACCCCTCGGACGTGGCGCAGACGCTGGCGCTTGATCCCAATATCACGGCCAGTACATTGGCCCCCGTCAGTCCGGGGCCTCCCGTGGTCTCTAACGGCGCAGCGTTGCAGTTGGCAAACCTCGGCAACTCGACCGCTCCCGTCGATGAAATTTCCGGTCAGACCATTCTGCAGTGTTTAAGCAGCATGGCGACTCAGGCGGGCCAAAACGCCGCGAATGCAACCACCGGGAGCGATCTTCACACGCAATTGTTGACACAGTCGCAAACACTTCAGACTCAGGTATCGGGAGTCTCGCTCGACACGGAGGCAGCTCACGTAATGCAGTTGCAGCAGGAATTCCAGGCCGCGGGGCAAATGGTCACCGTCATCGATAGTCTGGCCACCACGCTCATCAGCATGGGTGCAACCCCATAGTCGCGCCGCGCCCATAGCCGCTAATGGGAAAGGTTATTTTATGATTCAATACACAGGCGCCGTCAGCCAACAATTCCTCACGAATCTCCAGTTTCTGCAGCAACAGATGGCCACGACGCAAAATCAGATTTCTTCAGGCACACAGATTAGCCAGCCGTCCGATGCTCCGAATTCGCTTGGGGACGTTCTGCAGCTCGAGTCCGACCTTGGAAACGTGACGCAGGTCACGAGTAATTTAAACCTGGTGCAGGGCGAAGTGAACAGTGCGGAGAGCGCCTTAGAGAGCGCCACGCAATTGTTGGATCAGGCCGCGAGTATCGCGGCGCAGGGCACCGGCAGTACCGTTTCCGCCGCGACGAACAGCGCTTTATCGGAACAGGCGGGAGGGATCTTATCCTCACTGGTCGCCGCCAGCCAAACGCAGTTCAACGGGACCTATGTCTTCAGTGGCGATCAACCCACATCCCCTTCGTACCAGCTTGATCTGAGTAGTCCGAATGGCGTCGATCAACTGATTACGGCGCCGGCTACGCAACTGATCCAGGACGCCTCGGGAATTACTTTTGGCGTGTCCGAGACAGCACAAGTGATCTTCGACAACCGCAATCCCGACGGTAGCCTGGCCAGCAACAACGTCTTCGCCGCGGTAAATAATCTGCGGGTCGCCCTGGCCAATAACGACCAGGCCGGGATCGCTGCCGCGGTCGCTTCCGTTCAATCAGCCCAGAGTTACATGTCGCAGCAGCTGGCCTTTTATGGCGGTATCCAGGATAAGATCGCCAATGCCCTGGACGTCGCTCAAAAATTCCAACTTCAGGATCAGACCTCGCTCAGCCAGCTGAAGGACACCAATGAAGCCGCGGCGACCGTCGATTTATCCCAGGAACAGAACAGCTACCAGGCGGCCATTGAGGCAGAGTCCACGCTTCCCAAAACCAGTTTATTTAGCTACTTGGGGCCTGGGGCCTGAAGCAGGCGGCGCAGTACTCGGCGCGGCCGCTTTCGGCGCGCTCGGCATTGTCATGTAATTATTCTGAATCACGATGTCAACGCGCCGGTTCCTGGCGCGGCCGTCCTCCGTGTCATTCGACGTGAGCGGCGCGGTGTCAGCAAATCCGACAATGGCCACTCTTTGGCGATCCACTTTGAAACGGTCCGCCATTAATTCCATCATCGAAATGCTGCGCGCCGCGGATAGTTCCCAGTTGCTCCGAAAACGGGCTGTATGGATCGGAACAGAATCGGTGTGCCCCTCGATGCGCAGGGGGTTCGAGACGGCGTTCAAGGCGTCGGCGACTTTCTGAAGTATCGGGTACGTGGCTGGATCGAGAGCGTCCGTGCCGGAAGGGAAAAACGCGGTCTGCTTCAAGCTCACCACCAGGCCCCTAGGCTCAAGATTGACTTCAACGGTGCCCGCCTTGATCTCCTTTTCAAGCTCCGAAGTCAATGCTTTCATCGAAGGCGCCAGCTCCACGACGTCGTCAG
>Ga0181536_10007797_pt1 | contig 10443 bp, 4 predicted proteins | sample PEATcosm2014_Bin_41_FD_121105 | JGI IMG/M metagenome (GOLD analysis project Ga0181536, IMG submission 121105) | Peatland microbial communities from MTU Mesocosm Facility, Houghton, MI, USA - PEATcosm2014_Bin17_60_metaG | ecosystem: Environmental > Terrestrial > Soil > Wetlands > Peat | place...
TGTACAGATCACCTTCCGGATCGTAGGCTTCATACTCCACCTGCACTCCATCGGTGATCGAAGCCAGATCGACGATCGCGCACGGCGAGACGGCGGTTCCGCCATGAAGAATGTCGATCAGCTTCACCGTGGGCGCCTGGTTGTCCAGCGCCAGCGTTAATATCTGCGGCGTTGACGGCACCGCTGCATTGGCGGCGTTATAGAAGTCGATCTGGAATTGATGCACACCGTCCGACTCCGCGGAAGTCGCCCACTGGAAGAGCAGGTTCTGGATGGTGTACGGAAGAGCGGGATTGACGAGCGTATAGTAGCCGCTCGAGTCGGGACTGAACGACTGCCAGACATCGGTGTTGATGCCCACAATCTCGAAGTTCGTCCAGGCCTGCAGGATCGGACTCCACGCATTGGTGGGAGCCTCTGCGGCGGCCAGGGTGGCGCCATAGCGATGCAGCACCTTGTACTTTCGCGCTCCCGCCGCCCACAGCGAGGTCAACGTGGCCTCATTGCCGATGAAATTCATGGTGCCGCTAAACGCGGCTCCCTGGGGATTGATGTAGTATCCCCCGGTTACCGTGGCGTAACCGTCGCCGGCAATATCGCCGGTCCCAATCACACCCACCGAAGCAATCACTGCGCCCTGAACGGCGGCCGGAGGAACGATGGCGGGCGTCGTGGAAAGCTGAATCTGGTTAAAATCGGAGAAATTTCCCAGCGGGTTGGCCGGAGTTTCGCCGACGAAGCCGCCCAGCGTGGCAATCCTCAATCCGAAGTCGAGAACTGGGGCGGGCTGGGCGGGGTCAACGGTCATGCCGAGATCCGAGAGCGCAAAGGTGATCTGCCACTGCCGGTGATTGGTTGCCGAGAGCAGCGACGGCCCAAAGCCGCTCAACAGCTTGGACGGGATCACCTGGTTCACATTTGCTCCGGTGTTCTCGTCCGGGCCAAGCATATAGAACTCATAGAGCCTGTTCTGATTGCCGGGCAGAATGGAGAAGAGTTTGTCGCGATAGGCATCGATCTTGCCGTTGTCGTTGATGTCCACAACAAACCAGAAATAATCGTTGGGATTGGCGGCGCCGGTTTCCTCTGTCAGGTCCAGGCCGATGTACAGATGGGTTGCGTCGTTCTGCGCCAGTAACGTTCCGCGAGGAATCGCCATCCGCGCGGCTCCCGCCCATTCACTCGCCGGCAAGAGGCCGGTCAACGCTGGGGGAGTCGTGAAAGTCCAGGTGCTGCGTATCCATGTCATGTCGTATCTCCAATACTTCGATCTTGTCTGAGTTGTGGGTGGTTTACGGCGCCCGCACAGTTACCGCGCGCTGTTGCAATGCGCGGAGCAGCGTTTTCTTCAACCCAACGGACGGAAAACTACCCCCGGGAACCGGTGATCGCCCCGATAGCCATGACCTGCCTCCGGGAACCCAGTTGAAGAAAGCGCGCTATCGAGCACTGCTTTCGCGTTACGGCAATTGTGAAAAGGCCATCCTCTGAAGCCCGGCGCTCTGTATTGCTAGGGAAGCGACAGGCCTTTCGGTTCTGAACGGAGTGTGTGCGGTCAACTCTCTCTGCCGTTTCACGGCAGAGAGAGTTGAGGACCCCGAACTGTCCTATTCTGTATTGCTTAACGCAGGATGGCAAGCATTTTCCTCTCGGCAGGCAGAAAAATTGTTTAAGCGTAGTTGCGGCTGCGCGACCGAAGAGTCCAAGTCATAGTGCTCGGGAGAACAGCCTTGAACCGGAGCGATAGGGAAAACAGGGCCGTCAATTCGGAAACCGGCCCGAAGCCATGCGCCACGTTCTATTTCTCCGATCCCCGATCCCTGCTTTTTTCCCTTTTTTTACGAAAACGCTGTAGACTGCGAACACGGCGCACTGAAGGATAAATGGCCAGAACTACGCAAAAGCAAAAGCTCTTCAACGGCCGGGACCACTCCTGGATGCAGTTCAACCGGCGTGTGCTTGAGGAAGCCGAGGACCCGGCCAACCCGCTGCTGGAGCGGGTCAAGTTTCTGGCCATCACGGGCAACAACCTGGATGAATACGTTGAAGTTCGCCAGGCCGGCCTGATGCAGCGCATCGAGGACGGCTACCGCGAGCCGGGCTACGACGGTCTGCGCCCCGCTGAGTCGCTGGCCGTGCTGACCGCCGATATTCACGACTTCGTGACCGCCCAGTACCGCTGCTGGAACGAGCAACTGCTCCCCGAGCTGCGCCGGCAGGGGGTTCGCCTGCTGGAGTGGGAAGAGTTGGACGAAGAGGCCCGCGCCGTTGCCCAGGGATATTTCCAGCGTGAAGTCGATCCGCTGCTGACCCCCATCTCCATCGACCCGGCGCACCCGTTTCCGCGCGTACTCAACAAGGCTCTCTGTTTGGCGCTGCTGCTGCGCGCCAAGCGCCGCAGCTCCGGCCCGCAGGTGCTGGGAGTGGTCACAGTGCCCAGGGCGCTGCCCCGCTTCGTTCGCCTGCCCGCCTCCGATGGGTCCTTCGATTACCTGCTCTTGCAGGACTTGATCGCGCAGAATCTGGCCGGAATGTACCGCGGCTATGAAGTGCTGGCCCGCGCCGCCTTCCGTGTCACCCGCAACTCGAATCTCTACTTCGAGGAAGAAGAGGCTCGCTCACTGCTCGAATCCATCCGCGTGGAACTGCACAACCGCCGCAAGGGCGACGCCGTGCGCCTGGAGATCGAGACCGGCGCCGATGCGGAGATTGTCGAGCGCCTGCGCGTCAACTTTGAGCTGGATGAGGATCAAGTCTTCCGCGGCGATGGCCCGGTGAACCTCTCGCGGCTGATGTTTCTTTACGGAGACATCCATCGTCCCGACCTGAAATTCGCGCCCTTCACTCCTAAAACCCTCCACCTGAGCCGCAAGGCCGCCAATATCTTCGACGAACTGCGCGAGCGCGACGTACTGCTCCACCACCCCTACGACTCCTACGGTCCAGTGGTGGAGTTTATCCAGCAGGGCGCCAAAGACCCCGCTGTCCTGTCCATGAAGCAGACCCTCTATCGCACCAGCCACGACTCGCCCGTCTTCGGGGCGCTCATCGAGGCTGCGGCCACCAAGGAAACCACGCTGGTGGTAGAGTTGATGGCCCGCTTCGACGAGGCCTCGAACATCCGCTGGGCACGCAGCATGGAGGACGCCGGCGTGCAGGTCTTCCACGGCGTGGTCGGCCTTAAGACCCACTGCAAGCTGGCCATGCTGGTCCGCCGCGACGAGGACGGCGTTACTCGCCGCTACTGCCACCTCGGCACCGGCAACTATAACCCCGACACCGCCCGCTTCTATACCGACCTGAGCCTGCTCACCAGCGATCCGCAGATCACCGAGCGGGTCCACATGGTCTTCAACTACCTCACAGCCCATGCCGAGATCGACGACTATAAGCCGCTCTTGGTGGCGCCATTGACCATGGCCGAGAGCTTTCTTGGCCTTATCCGCCGTGAACAGGAGCACGCCCTGGCTGGCCGCCCCGCCCACATTGTGGCTAAGATGAACGCCCTGCTCGAGCCTTCCGTCATTGAAGCTCTCTATCAAGCCTCGCAAACCGGCGTCGAAATCGATTTGATCGTCCGCGGCCTCTCGATTCTGCGCCCCGGCGTCAAAGGTCTATCGGAAAGGATTCGGGTGCGCTCCATCGTCGGGCGTTTCCTTGAGCACTCCCGCATCTTCCACTTCGCCAACGGCGGCAACGACGAAATCTATCTTGGTTCAGCCGACTGGATGCCGCGCAATCTCTTCGAGCGCTGCGAGGTGGCCTTCCCGGTTCGCGATCCGGTCGTCATGGCCCGCATCCACGACGAGATTCTGCCCGCGTACCTGGCCGATACCGTCAAGGCCCGCCTACAGCAGCCCGACGGCAGCTACCTTCGCGCCGGCAAACTGCTCAAGGACGCAAAGCCCTTCGCCAGCCAGGACTTCCTCATGCGATTGGCCGAAGGAAAAGTTGACCTGAGCGCGATCCCCAGGCCCAGCGCCGCCAAGCTGCCCACAAAGGTTGCCGCAACGAAAGCCAACGCAGCCGATTGACCGGCTACCATCCACGCGTGGACCTTTGCGTGGCGTTGGCCGGCGTGCTCTGTGCGGTTTTGCGATCTGGTTGCTGTCGCTTCAGAGCCGATTGCCGATGTGCGTCCAGGCCGGGGCGCGTCTTTCAACAGACCTTCGATGCCCAGTTCCGGATAAAGTCCGCATTTCTTTCTTTGAGCGTGTGCGAAAAAGAGCCGCTGCCCGCTGGCCGGCGCCCGGTGAAAGGTGGGCGCGGCCTTGCTGGGCGAAGAGCAAGATTTCCAGGATTCGCGGCCCAGGCCGATAATCCACACACCATATTACTGCAAGAGCGTCGGCTCGTCGTGGCTGCCGTTCAACTCATCGGGCGGGATGATGACGGCGGCGTCCACCTTGTCTTCCGGCTCCAGGTTGAGCAGGCGGACGCCCTGCGTGGCGCGGCCGGCGGCGCGGATGGTCTTGGTGTCGATGCGGATGATCTTGCCGAATTGGCTGATGACCATTAGCTCCGAAGTATCGTCCACTAACTGAATGCAGTTGACGCGGCCGATGCGCGGAGTTACAGCCATGTTTTTGACGCCCTTGCCGCCGCGGGTTTGCAAGCGGTAGGCGTCCACGTCGGTGCGCTTGCCGAAGCCGTTCTCGGTGACCGCAAGGATGCGGTATGCGCCCGGCTCGTGCTCCTTGGGCGTAACCGCAACGCCGACGACGTAATCGTTCTTGGCCAGATCGATGCCGCGCACGCCATAGGCCGGGCGGCCCATGGAGCGCACGTCATTCTCGTCGAAGCGAATAGCCATGCCCAGGTGCGTGGCCAGAAAGACGATCTGCGAGCCGTCGGTGATGCGCGCCGCCACCAGTTCATCGTCCGCGTCGATGCCGATGGCGATGATGCCGCGCGACATCACGTTGGAGAAGTCCTTGAGCGGCGTCTTTTTCACCGTTCCCTTTTGCGTGGCGAAGAAGATGAACTTGCCTTCCTCTTCAAGGTCGCGCACCGGCAGTATGGCGCGGACGTTTTCACCCTGCTGCAAATCGAGCAAGCTCTGCATCGACTTACCCTTGCCCGCCGCGCCCACGTCGGGGATTTCGTAGACCTTAAGCCAGTAGACCCGGCCCGCATTGGTGAAGCAGAGCAGAAAGGCGTGAGTCGAGTCCACGATCAGCTGCGCGACGAAATCCTCTTCGCGCGTCTTCATGCCCATGCGCCCTTGGCCGCCGCGTCGCTGCTGGCGATAGATACTGATGGGGGTGCGCTTCAAGTAACCCTGATGACTCACCGTGACCGCAACCTGCTCGTCGGCAATCAGGTCTTCCAGTAGTAACTCGGCTGACTCATCGACAATCAGCGTGCGGCGCGCGTCGCCGTATTTGTCGCGAACTTCTTCCAGTTCCTTGACGATCACCGCGCGCAGTTTCTTATCGCTGCCCAGTATCTCTTCGTATTCGGCGATCTTCTTGCGGATCTCGGCTAGCTCTTTGAGGATTTCATCGACTGAGAATTGGGTAAGGCGATAGAGTTGCAGTTCGAGAATGGCGTCGACCTGACGAAGTGTCAAGCCTTTTTCCTCGTGCGGGAGCCGCTCGCGGCCGAGGTTAATGACGATATCTTTGCCCTTGCCCCAGGCGTAGAGATTTTCGCGTGCTTCCACGCGCGAACCGGAAGCGCGAATGATGCGGATAACAGTGTCGAGGTTGTCGATGGCGATCTTGTAGCCTTCGAACTGGTGTTCGCGTTCGCGCGCCTTGCGTAGCAGGAAGACCGTCCGGCGCTGCACCACGTCGATGCGGTGATCGATGAAGCAGCGAATGGCCTGATCGAGTCCCAACTCCCGCGGCTGCCCGTTCAGCACCGCCAGGAATATCATCGAGAAGCTCTCCTGCATCTGGGTATGCTTGTAGAGTTGGTTGAGCACAATCTCAGGCTGCGCGCCGCGCTTGAGCTCGATGACGATGCGCATCCCATCGCGGTCGCTCTCGTCGCGCACGTCGCCGATGTCGTCCACGATCTTGTCGTTGACTAACTCGGCGATGCGCTCGATGAGCTTGGACTTGTTCACCTGGTAAGGAATCTCGGTGACGATGATCGCCTGTCTTTCCTTGGTCAGGTTTTCCGTGGCCACCTTGGCGCGCATCATAAACCGCCCGCGCCCGGTCTTATAGGCCTGGGGAATGCCGGACTTGCCGTAGAGGAAGCCGCCGGTGGGGAAATCCGGCCCCTGCACGTGCTTCAACACTTCGGCCAGGCCGGCGGTGGGATTTTTCACCAGTTCGATGGCGGCGTTGACGACTTCGGTCAGGTTGTGCGGCGGAATGTTGGTGGCCATGCCAACCGCGATGCCATTCGACCCGTTGACGATCAGCGTCGGAATGCGCGTGGGCAGAACGAACGGTTCGTCGGTCGTCTCATCGAAGTTGGGCACCATATCGACGGTTTCCATTTCGATGTCGGCCATCATCTCTTCGGCGATGCGCTCCATGCGGCACTCGGTATAGCGGTAGGCCGCCGGCGGATCGCCATCCACCGAGCCGAAGTTCCCCTGCCCGTCCACCAGCGGATAGCGCAACGACCAAGGCTGCGCCATGCGCACCAATGCGTCATAGACGGAGGAGTCGCCGTGCGGGTGATACTTCTTCAAGCACTCGCCCACCACGCCGGCGCACTTGGAGTACCTCTTGTTGTGCTGGAGGCCCTCGCGGTCCATGGCGGTGAGAATGCGCCGGTGCACGGGCTTCAACCCGTCGCGTGCATCGGGCAACGCGCGCCCCACGATCACCGACATGGAGTAAGCGAGATAGGAGCGGCGCATCTCCTCCTCGATGTTCATCGGGACAAAGCTCGTGCCGTTCTTGGGCGGCGTTCCGCCTTCGAGAGGAAGAAGTGGGTTCTGATCGTCTGCCATAGAGTTTTTCTTGGCCCGCCGGAAGGCGGCGGAAAAGGGTCCGGAAAATGCGGGGCCGGCCTGACGCGGGCTGTGTTTTATTTTACCCGTTTAGGAGGGGTTTTAGCAAGGCGGATTGAAATAAACAAGTCCTTATTCTGCTTGAATTTATGGCCTTTTTCGAGTGACATGTGAAGAACCTTGCCCAGCTTCGGCGGCAGAGCGAGTTTTTGCATTGGATTTGGCCCCGCCGCCAGCCTTCTGTTTCGCCTTTTTCCCGCTTTCGGCCCCGCCCAATTCCGCCGGAAACACCGCAGGTTGGCTGAATTACTTGACCATCGGCGTCAACTTAGCGAGCACACCAAGGTGGCGTCTAGACCGCTTCTGACAACTTGCCGGAGAGCGGCAACTCCTCGTATGATCCTTCGAGAGACAAGCTGCAAGAAAGCACTTATGAGCGAAGCCGAAAGCAAACCCGCACTCCGCACCAAGGGCAGGCTGATGTCCGCCTCGGAGATCGAGCGCACCCTGGTGCGTCTGGCCCACGAAATTGTTGAAAAAAGCAACGGCAGCGAGGACCTGGCGCTGGTCGGCATCAAGCGCCGCGGCTTTCCGCTGGCCGAACGGCTGGGCAAGCTGATCGCCGGCATCGAGAAGCATCCCGTCGATACGGGTGTACTCGACATTCAGTTCTATCGCGACGATCTGACCACCGAAGATGCGCGCCCGGTGGTTACGCCCGGCGCCATCGGCTTCGATATCGAAGGCCGCGACGTGGTGCTGTGCGACGATGTGCTCTATACCGGCCGGACGATCAGGGCCGCGCTCGACGCCCTCTTCGACCATGGCCGTCCGCGCCGCGTACAACTGGCCGTGCTGATTGATCGCGGCCACCGCGAACTGCCCATTGAGGCCACCTACGTCGGCAGGCGGGTGCCGACCAGCAGCCGCGAAATCATCGAAGTAAAGTTCCGCGAGGTCGATAACGACGAGCAGGTGCTGCTGGTTGAGCGCGCGGATTAGCATCTCATCTTTCGTTCTTTGGGAATCTTTGGAAGAATCGCGTTTTTGAAGGGTATGGGCTTTAGCCCGTACATCGACCCGGAAAGTCATCGGGGCTTTAGCCCCTGAGGGAATCTTTGCATTACAAGAAAATTCGATCAGAGGTTCCTTAGGTGTAGACTCAGCCGGGTGCCCCACCCTCGCCGCGTTCTTGTTTTTGCGGCTAGGGTGGGAAGCAAATCTCACAATCGAAGGGCCGAATCGAAAGCCGTGCGCCCAGGCCATCAACTTAGAAACGGGCCGGAGCATGGTCTCCGGTGTGTAACCGCATGAACCCAGCCGCACCAGCACGCCGCCAGCTTCACACGCCGCCCGTTGCCGCGTCGCCGTTCCCTTACCATCCGGGTTCGCTGCTCTCGGTCGAGGACCTGACGCTTGACGCGGTGAGTCACATACTCACCCGCGCCACGGCTCTTGAAAACCAAGACCCGTTGACCCGCGCCCGCATCCTGGCCAAGCGCCGCATCGCGCTGCTCTTTTACGAGTCCTCGACGCGCACCCGCACGAGCTTTGAACTGGCCGCCAAGGGCCTGGGCGCCGATACCACGCTGGTCTCGAGCCTTTCTTCCAGCATTGAGAAGGGCGAGTCGCTGAAAGATACCGGTCTGACGCTGAAGGCGCTGGGCGCCGAAGCCATTATCCTGCGCCATAACTCCTCCGGCGCGCCCTGGCTGCTGGAGGCCGAAACCCGCCTGCCCGTTCTCAACGGCGGCGACGGAATGCACCAGCATCCCACCCAAGCTCTGCTCGACCTGCGCACCATTCTGGCTCATTTCGACCCTGATACAAAAACCTGTCATCCTGAACGAGCGAAGCGGGTCGAAGGACCTGCGGCTCCGATTTCGCCCCAACCAACCATTGATCGAGTAACCACCGAAACTCTGGCAGGCGTCACCGTCACCATCACCGGCGATATTCTGCACAGCCGCGTGGCCCGCTCCAATATGTTGCTGCTGCCCAAGCTGGGCGCGCGCGTCCTGCTCTGCGGTCCCAGAGAATTGCTGCCCGAGTTAGCCGCGCAGGCTGGACCGGGAATCGAGATCGAACGCGGCTTCGAGGCTGCTCTCCGCCAGTCGCAAGCGGTGATGATGCTCCGCATTCAGGCCGAGCGGCTGGCCGGCCTGCAACTGGACCTGGAAGAGTACAAGGCCACCTACCAACTCACCGGCCAGCGCCTCGCCGCCCACGCGCCCACAGCCATCGTGCTGCATCCCGGCCCTATCATTCGCGGCCTCGAACTTACCGCTGGCGTAGCCGACGGCCCGCAGTCGGTGATTCTCGAACAGGTGCGCAACGGCGTCGCCATTCGCATGGCGGTGGTCGAGCGTGCGCTGACCGTGGGGCTATGAAAAATCCAATTGACGGGTTTCCGGCAACAGACGAATTATCTGGGAGTGTCTATGTCAACGTGCGAAGGAGAGAACGGAAAAGATGACGTGATGCAGGGTCTGCTCGGATATTTTGACCAGCAAGTGCTTGCTTCATATCGAAATGAACCGCAGAAATACACCATCGCCTCGGATTCATTTGAAGGGACTCTTAAAGTCACAAATGAATATTCAGAGGAAATGGAGCAAACTGGGCGTGACGAAGGCTATCTAAACATTCAGTTCGGGTATCGAACACTGCAAGATGGAGAGTTGGCGCTAGTCGTTTGGCTTCCCGATCTGGAGAATGCAACTGCACATCAGGCGAAATGGATTGCCTTTCACCTAGCAAACCCTCAATGGACGGAAGATGCTGATGAGCGATTTGAAAACTGGGTCAACCGATATATGGAAGGATCATGGGAGGTAGACAACGGCCCCAAGCACTATCTGATCGAGGCCATGAAAACGATCAATGGCTTAACTGCCGAGTTGCTTGGAGTTCCTCTTTACAAACACATCGTTGATGAAACGCTTGGATTTCCGTCCGCTCAGAATACCCATCGCTATCAAGACGCACACAACGAACTATACGGATGCCTGATAGACGGACTTGATAAAGAATGTATCTCAAAATTGGCGGCGCGGCTAAATCTTGAGCTGAATTTCGACAATGATAATACAATCAAGTCCATCAAGAAGCTCTTCCCTGAACTTGGCGAACCATCGAACTTCGATTCCATCACCACTCTTGTCAGCAAACATCGTCGTGAGGCTTCTCACGCGAAACGACCAAAAGCTGAGAAATTTCCCGCCTTCGAAACATTTACAAAAGACTTGACGCTTTGCGTAAAAGCCCTCAACGACCTTATTAAAATTCTTGAGAATAAACTTGAGGTGAATGCGGAACTGGCATACGAACGGCATGAAGCTAAAAAGCGGTTACCAATTATAGCGCGGCCATCACAGCCGCACTTTTCGATTGTCAATGCGAATCGTATGGAGGGCAAGACTGTTGAGAGAGTAGAATATGGCTTTCGTGAAGGTTGGAAGGGAGTACATGGAAGCGAGGCCATGATTCTCCATTTTACCGATGGCTCAATTATGAGCATTGATACA
>Ga0181536_10007799_pt1 | contig 10441 bp, 10 predicted proteins | sample PEATcosm2014_Bin_41_FD_121105 | JGI IMG/M metagenome (GOLD analysis project Ga0181536, IMG submission 121105) | Peatland microbial communities from MTU Mesocosm Facility, Houghton, MI, USA - PEATcosm2014_Bin17_60_metaG | ecosystem: Environmental > Terrestrial > Soil > Wetlands > Peat | place...
ATCAGCGGCGTGAAGGCCCCATAGGTGCCGCTCAGGGCCCAAACGCCGCAGAACTTTTCCGGATCGACGCTCGCGCTCTGGCCCACCAGTCCGATGGCGGTCGAGACGTTGCCCGCTTCCTGGATCGCGGCTTTAATGCGCGTGCCGAGCGGATTGGTTTCCGGATCGTAGTGGCCCCACAGGCTGCCGTGCTCCACGTTGATCGATTCGGAAAGATCGGCCGCCAGCGTGAAGAAGCGATTGTCCGTGACGTAATTCATCCATTTGATGATTTCCGAGATGGCTCTACGCGCCCCGGCGGCTTCACCCGGCTTGCGGAAGAGACTCACGGCGACCTGGTTCTCCGCGCCGGAAAATCGATTGGTCACGGTCAGGGTTTGGGGCTCGAGGGGAAGATTTGCAACGCGCAGGCGATCGTCGAGGAACGGATCGCTCTTGACGTCGAAGCTCAGGGGCGTATCGTCCTTCACCGTGTCCCCGATCGAGACCAGGCGCTCCGCCAGCCAGTCGCCCAGGCCGTTACGGTCGAGAAGCGACATCACCACATCGATATTCGTCTTGAACTGGATCAGCCGCTCGCGCGGATCGGTTACCGGCCCTTTGCGAATGCCTTCGAACTCGACGCCATAGTGTTCTTCGAACGTCCGCGCCAGCGCCACAAAGTAGTCGGAATTCATCTTCATTCCGTAGGGATGGCTCTGGTAGCTGACCAGTTGAGGCCCATGTCCGGGAATCTTGCCTTCCACGGCGCGCGGCCAATACCCTTTGGTTGTCCTGGCTACGACGATCATCGGGCGCCGGTCGCCCGGATCCCAATCCTCCATGGTCTTGAGCACGGAAACGATCTGCGCGTAGTCGCTCCCGTCTTCCACCGTGAAAACATTCCATCCGTAGGAAGTCCACTGATCGATGAGATTGTAGCCGCGGAACCTGGCCGGGACGACTCCTCCCAGAAGCACGTCGTCGATGCCGGCGTTATTGTCGGAAAGGATCACCCGCAGGCGCTTGCCCACCTGCAAAGCCAGGGCCTGCGTCTTGAGTTCCTGCGCGTGGCCTTCGGTCATGGCGAACTCGCCTTCGAGCGCGATCACCTTGGGCGAGCTCGGCGCGCCCACCACGTCCCAGAACGCGGCTTTACCCGCGGCGGAGGCGATCCCAACGCCTGAGGGGCCGCCGTTCACATCGTTGGTGACATCCACCGTTTCGGCATGGCCCGCCAGAGCCTTGATGCCGCGAAGTTTGGCCTGCGCGAACAGCGGGTGATCGGTAAGGCCCTGCGCTTCGAGCAGCGTCTTGAGCGCACCCGCGCCACGGCGAAATCCCAATGCGTCGACGGGCAGGATCGCAACCTTCGGGTCGGCATAATACCGCTTGTCGCCGGTGAGTTTGAATTTGCGCTCCAGCGCCCGGCCCATGATCATCCATAGCGCGTAGCCGGTGGGGACGTTGTGTCCGCCCGCCAGCATGAACTTGTCGCCGAAGGGATGCTTCGGACGCCGGTAATCGTAGCGCAGGCCGCCCAGTTCCGGTCCCGCGAGGTGCGCCGCGACGTTGAAGGGCGTGTAAGCCAGCGGCCCGCCGAAGTGCCCGGTCTGCGCATAGTTCCCCAGCAGCACCAGTGTCATGCAGGTCATGTACCCGATGTCTTCCAGGCCTTCCCGGTCAAACGGCGCCTTCAGCGGTTCAACGGGGGACACTAAATTATCGATGCTCAGCGCCAATTCGCGAATCCTCCAGCCTATTATTCCATTGCGCACGACGGACCCTTCGGCCCGCGAAAAGTTGGATTGCTTAATCTTCAGTAAACCAAATAACACGCCGCGGCCTGCGCACATTCGATTGCGCGGAGAAAGGTAGAATTGACATAGTCATAGGTAGAAAGGTAGACCAATGGGATTAAACCTGAAGAACGATGAAGCGCACCAACTCGCACGGGAGCTTGCCGCTCTGACGGGAGAAAGCATGACGGCGGCCGTGACCGTGGCTGTGCGCGAGCGGTTGGAGCGCGTTCGCGCCCAAAAGCGCGGCAGCCTTGCAAACAGGCTGCTGGCAATTGGGAAGGACTGCGCGCCCCGCCTCAAAGAGCCTTTTCGGAGCATTGACCACGGGGATCTGCTCTACGACGAGCGTGGTCTGCCGCGATGATTATCGGGGCACCAGCGTGATCATCGATACGTCCGTTGTGATCGCCATTCTTCGTGACGAACCAGACGCGCCAAAGTTCGCCCGGGCGATTGAGGCGGCGAAAGACAGACGCATCTCAGCGGCAAACTTAGTGGAAGCGGCGGCAGTGATCGACGGGAGCCGCGATGCCGTGGCCAGTCGCCGGCTGGACGATCTTTTCAGGGAAGCGCGTCTGGCGATCGAGCCTGTTACCGCAGACCAGGCGCGGATCGCGCGCGAGGCGTACAGGGATTTTGGCAAAGGGAGCGGTCATCCCGCGAAGTTGAATTTCGGCGATTGCTTTGCATATGCGCTCGCCAAATCCACCGGTGAACCCCTCTTATTCAAGGGCCGGGATTTCGGCTATACCGATATCGCGCGGGCCTGAAACCGCCTGCCGACCTGGCTATGCCGGGCTCTTTCGCGCGGCTCCGGCGCGCTGGCCTCGTCAATCGAGGTAACGTCGAAAACAACGCTTGCGCCGCTGCCGGCGTTGAAACCGCCGTCCGGTGCGCCCGTCAAGGCCAGCTGAGTGCCGGCGGGGGGGGTGAGTGTGAAAGCATGAATCCTCAGGATTTTCCTCCGTCGGCCCGTCCCGCCACTGTATCAGTTACAGCCGAGGTTCGTGCAGCGTGGTGTTTTCCACGCCGGACCAGATCCTGTTGCCGCCCGGCCATTCGAGGTGCAGGTCGCGCGAAACCTCTTCCAGCATCTCGAGGCTCGCCTGCCTGCTCTCCATTGCAAAAGACGTCAGCATCAGATTGTCGCAAACCGAATTGATCAGGCGCGGAATCCCCTGTGTGCGGCGCTGGATTTCCGCCAGCACGTCGGGCGGAAAAACGGTTTGTTCCGGCATCCCGGCGCGCCGCAGGCGGGAGGCGATGTATTGCGCAGTCTCGAGCGCGGTAAACGGCCGCAGGTGGCAGCGCAGCGCGATACGCTGTTTCAACTGGCGAAACTCCTGTTCCTCCAGTTTGCGATCCAGTTCCGGCTGGCCGGACATTATGATCTGCATCATCTTTCCGCGCCGTGTCTCGAGGTTCCCCAGCAGGCGGATCTCCTCCAGCACCTCCCATTCCAGATTCTGGGCTTCGTCGACAATCAGCACGGTCGTCTGGTTCTGGTTCGCCCTCTGAATCAGCATCGAGTTCAGCGCGAACAGTACTTCGGTCTTCGAATTACGCGCGCAGGGAAGATCGAAATCGTATGCGATCATTTCGAAGAACTGGTCCGCCGTCAATCGCGAATTGAAGAGGAATGCGAACGGCGTGCGGTGGGCGGTGAGATGGTCGCGCAGGCATTCGAGCATGGTTGTCTTGCCCGTGCCCACTTCCCCGGTCAAAACGATGAAGCCCTTGCGGCTCTGCACGCCGTAAATCAAACTCGCCAGGGCCTCTTCGTGTTGTTTGCTGCGATACAGAAACGAAGGATCCGGGCTGAGATTGAACGGTGTGCTGTTTAAACCGAAGAACGCCTGATACATACCCTGAATAGTGATTCCGGCATCTCAAGCGTATCATGCGCGCCGCATCCCGATCCGCCCGCCGGATTTGGTTCACGCACTGTACTTGTCCCGGCATTCGGCGGAACAAAAGTGCAGCACCCGCCCGTTCACTACCCGTTTCAGCGAACTGTCGACCGCCACGTAGGTGCCGCATACCGGATCCTGCTGCAGCATGGTAGCCGGAGTCCCGCGCGTTCCCGCCGGACCACGGACGCTGGTGGGCGGCCGCACGCCGTGAATCGCGCGCTGCACAAAACCGATTACCGCCCGGATCACCGATATGGCGATCAGGAACAGTATCAGTCTGGCAAGGAAAGGGAACATGAGACCGGGGCCATAACGCCCCGGTTATTTCTTTTTCTTGTTGTTCGCCGGGGCGTTGGGGTTGACGTATGTCGTGTTCACGGAACCGCCGAGTCCCGCAATCAACTCTTTGGCGGACTGCGCGAACGGGCCATCCGGCTTCAGCTCGAGGTATTTCTGCAGCGACTCGATAGTGCCGGGCGCCGGAACGATCTTGCCGGTAGCGTCGGTCGTTGCCTTGGAAGTGAGGTACAAACCGTACTGATAGTGGGCGTCGGCGTAGGTCGGATCGGCCGCGATCGCCTTCTTGAACTCGTCGCCCGCCGCCTCATTCTGCGCGCCGTTGACCAGCAAAGCGCCCATGTTGTAGAAGTACTTCCCGGCGCCCTTGGGATCGAGCTGGGCTGCCTTGTCCAGATTGACCTTCGCTTCGTCGATCTTCTTGTCCTTGGCCAGAGCCAGCGCGAAGTTGTTGTAATAGGCCGCCTGCTCTTCCGGCGCCATCGCAGTCGACAGCTCGATCGCCTTCTTATAAGCGTCGAAACCCTTGTCGTAAAGGGCGGAGGCTTCGGCCGGTTTCGCGCCGGCCGCGCCCACGTAGGCATCGGCCAGCCCGCTCCAGATCGCCACCTGTTTGTCGTCGAGGGCGGCGGCCTTGGTGAGGGCTTCAATCGCCTGGTCGTACATTTTCGCGTCCAGCGCCGCGCGGCCGGCCGTGTAGGCGTCGTTCAGCTCTTTATTCTTGGCGATTTGAGCTTCGCGGGCCTTAGTCTGCTTTTCAAACTCTTCCTTCTGCGCTTTGGTCATGCCGCGTTCCGCCTCGGCGGGAGCGGCGGCAGCCTGCTGCTGTGCCGATTTCAGATTGAAATCCTGCGTTGTCGGGTCGCCCTTGGTGCGCACACCCTTGATGAAGTCCTTTACCTGGCCATCCACCGTCACGCTGACGTCATAAACGCCGCCCAAGGGCAGGCCATAGTGGCCATAATGGCCTTTTTTGTCCGTTTTGACCGTGTAGTCGCCTTTAATATCGGTGCGGTGGATACCGATCACGGCGCCCTGCAGGGGTTTGCCGTCCGGGTCTTTCACCACACCTTCGATGATCGACGTCTGCGAGAACGCCGGCAGTGACAGAAACAGCACCGCGAGGCCGGAAAGGGCCAGCGATTTCAACGGAAAAGACATACAGGAACACCTCGAAGTGATTGACGCAAGGTCTGAAGGACCAGCATACTACACCGAAACCAATAGCCGCCCTCCCCCGCCCTCCCCAAGCTGCGGCCCGGCGCCGGTGTTTCAAGAGTAGAATAGGACTTTCGGGAGCCAACATGTTGCGCCGGATACCTGCCCTCGTCCTGACCCTCGCAATCTCCGCCGTGGCCTGTGCCGTGGTGGCGATCGCCGTGCTGACGCCGCGCACGATTGCGCACGCCCAGTCCCCCATCAAAGTTTCCGTGAACGAGGTCATCGTGCCCGTGACGGTCACCGATGATAAAGGCCGCTTTGTCTCGAATCTGACAAAGAGCGATTTCAGGATCTTCGATGAGAACAAGGAGCAGAAGATCGACTTCTTCAGTCACGAGCAATCGCAGCCCGTCGTGATCGGTTTCCTGATCGACACCAGCAACGGAATGATGATCCACTGGGACAAATATAAGGAAGCGGCCACCGAGCTCATTCTGAATCTGCTGCCGGGCGACAAAAGATACAGCGGCTATCTCATCAGCTACGGCACCACGGCCGAGCTGATCGCCAACACCAACAGCGATTCGGAAAAGATCGTCGGCAAGATGAGCCGGATCAAGCCGGGCGGCGGCGCGGCGCTTTACGATGCCATCTATATGGCGTGCACGAGCCGCAAGACGGTGAATGGCGAGCCCTACGAACCGCGCCGCGTGGTGATCGTGATCGGCGACGGCCACGACACCGCGAGCAAAAAGTCCCTGAAGGAAGTCATCGAGATTGCGCAGCGCAATCTGGTGACCGTCTACGCGATGAGCACGGTGGCTTTTGGTTTCCACACCGATGGCGAGGAGAATCTGACGGAGTTGACCGCCGAGACCGGAGGCAAAGTCGAAACGCCGCTGAACAATGCGTACAAAGACGTTTCCGGTTATTTGTCCCAGCCTTCCGATGCCGGCAACTACGCGATCACGGTCGGGACGGGCGGCTACACGGCCGAAATCTCCAGCGCGATTTTCCGCGCCGTGGCTTCGCTCTCGGGCGAAATCACCACCCAGTACGTCATTCGCTACACGCCCGATGTGGGCCCGAGTTCGGAAGCGAGACAATTCCGCCGCATCAAGGTGGCCGTAAACCTGCCGGGAGTGGAGCTTCGCTACCGGAACGGGTACTACCCTTATGCGCCGCCCTCAGGCAGCCAGTAGTAAGGGCGCCGGCGGCACGGGAGATATTCCGTTTCCTCTCGCCACGCTGTAACATTGAGATTCCCCATGCCCGCGGCCGTCATTTCGATTGCGACAAAACGGCGTGCCTGCTGGTCTCTGCTCGAAATCGCGCAGGCCGGCCGCCGGCCCATACCCTTTGGGATACTGCTGGCCGATGAAGACACGGGCGTCTGGACCCAGCGCCTGCGGGAGATCGAGTGTTTCGACGAGCTGGATGAGCCGGAGTCCGATATTCTGACGGCCCTCTCCGCCGATCTGGAACAGAAGGCCCGCGAAATGGGCGGCATGCCGTTGCTCGCATCGCTGGAAGACACGTTGTCCGGGTTCTTTCGCATCAGCGACCGGACGCCGATCGTATACAGCGACGCGCAGGCCGCGGTCGACCGCCTTTTCGACGAATATGTGGATTCGACGATCCGGCCTTTCATAACGCACCTGCCGCTCTATGGGTTGCGCGCGGCGGCGACGAAATTCGGCGAGGGCATGGATGTCGAGCGGGAAGGCTGGGTCCGCGTTCCGGAAAATCTGCGCCCGGCCGAAGGGATGTTCGTCGCGTATGTGGTGGGCCGTTCCATGGAACCGCTGATTCCCGACGGCAGTGCCTGCATTTTCCGCGCGCCGGTGACCGGTTCGAGGAAGGGCAGATTCCTGTTGATCGAGAAGTTCGACGAGACCGATTTCGCATCCCGCTACACCGTGAAGAAATACGCCAGGCGAGGGGACCGGGATGAATCGGCCGAGCGCGAGGACGCGATCCGGCTGGAGCCGCTCAATCCTGAGTTCGAGCCCTTCGACCTCGCCGGCGACAGCTTTCGCGTGGTCGCGGAATTCGTCCGGGTACTTCCGTCCTGATCCCCGGCTCTGCACGCATTTCCGTTTTTCGGCGCGCTCTTCTTCGCTGGTACGATGCCGCTCGTCGCGATCTTCCGTGGCGAAAACCGAAAAAACACTTCTACCGCGTCTGGATCTCCGAAGTCATGCTCCAGCAGACCAGGGTCGAGGCGGCGATTCCCTGCTATCGGCGCTTTCTCGAGCGATTTCCCTCGATCGAAGCACTGGCCGCCGCGCCGCAGAGCGATGTGCTCACCGCCTGGAGCGGTCTCGGTTATTACAGCCGCGCCCGCAATCTGCACCGGGCCGCCAAACAGATAGCCGCGGAAGGCCTCCCGGCGACGTACCGGGAAATCCTCTCTCTTCCGGGCGTGGGTCCGTACAGCGCCGCCGCCATCGCCAGTATTGCGCTCGATTTGCCCCACGCCGCCGTCGACGGAAATGTGGCGCGCGTGATCAGCCGCCTGACCAACGACGCTTCGGAAATCGCGTCGCCCGCGGCGCGGAAGCGATTTGCCGCGCAAGCCCTGGCTTTGCTCGATCCACGCAGGCCGGGAGACTTCAATCAGGCCATGATGGAACTCGGCGCGACCATCTGCCTGCCGCGCATTCCCCGCTGCGGTTCCTGCCCCACCGCGAAATTCTGCGCCGCCCGCGCCGCCGGAACCGAGCGCGAGTTGCCGGTCAAATCGAAGAAGAGAGAAGCGCGGGACGTACCGCTCAATCCCGCGATCCTCGAACGGAAGGGCTGCATCCTTCTGATAAAACGTGCTTCGACGGAACGCCGGCTGGCGGATTTCTGGGAGTTGCCTGAGAAGCGCTTGTTCCCGCGCCTCCGCGGCACAAAGGTGTCCGAATTCAGCCATCGGATCGTTAATGACCGCTTCCGCGTAACAGTCTGGCGGATGATTCCGGCGAAACTCCCACCGGTGCGTCCGCCGGCAGGGGACTGGGTGCCCATCGCGGAATTGCCCCGGATTCCCCTCACGACCGTGACACGAAAGGCGCTCAAGGCGACGATCGCCGCTACTCTCCGCTGACCTCGCGGAGGTATACCCTCCCTTTTGGCAGAGATATAGAAACGGACCTGCGATCAGCCGATAAGTTTAGGTCCAGGGACTTATGAGCTGGTGCCGCCGCTACACCACGCGTCTCCTCCTCAGCTGCGTCCCCGCGTGGTTCTCGTTCATCGCGATCTCAACGTCACCAGCGGATATGACGTCACCGGCGGACCTGACTACCGCAAGCACGGCTCCTTCCTACAGCGCCGCAAGCATCGTCAATGCCGCTACCCAGACTGCCGAAACCCTCGCGCCCAACACGATCGCCACGATCTACGGGACAAACCTCTCCTGGACGACGCAGGCCGTTACCGCCGGCGATCTGAATGGCGGAACACTGCCGACTTCACTCGAGGGAGTAACCGTCTATGTGAACGGCATTGCCGGCAGTATCTTTTTCGTGTCTCCCGGCCAGATCAATTTTCTGATTCCATACGACCTCCTGGCGCCCAGCGCCACCGTCTACGTGGCACGGCAGGGCGTCGCGGGACCTCCGGCGACGATTCAACTGGCCAACACCTCGCCCGGATTCTTCCAATGGAGCGGCAACTTCGCTCTGGCGGAACACGCCGATGGCAGCCTTATCTCGTCATCGGCGCCCGCACAGGCGGGTGAGATCGTTGTCCTGTATGCCGCCGGTCTGGGGCGGACGTCGCCGGATGTCCCTTCCGGCCACATCGTTTCCGTCGCCACCAGTATTTTGTATGCTTCCGAACTTCAGATCCTGCTGAACGGCGACCCGGTCCCGGCCTCGAGCATCTACTATGCGGGCGCCGCCCCCGGCTACGCCGGTTTGTACCAGATCAATCTGGGGCTGCCCGCCGTTCTCCCGCCCGATCCTTCGATCCAGATGGTGTTGGGAGCGCAGGCCAGCCCCGGCGCGGTCCTCCTGTATACCCAGTGAGTTGGGCGCGGCGGTTTGAGCGCTGCGATATTAGCTCTACAATAAAAGCAGGTATGATCGAAGTTCGTGTATGCAGTTCAACGCTATGCAGTCTGGCGCTTCTTGTTTCGGCCGGCGCTTTTATTCAGACCGGTGCTTTCGCCCAGACCGGTGCGTTCGCCCAAACCGGAGATTCGAATGACGCGAGCGAGCCGCCTTCCGTCTACACCGTTCAGGCCGGCACCCGTATTCCCCTCGGCCTGATCAACAGCGTCAGCACGAAACACTCCGCCGCCGGCGATCGGATCTATCTCGAAACTGTCTTCCCGATCGTGATCGCGAGCCATATCGTGATACCACCCGGCAGTTATGTCACGGGTACCGTCACCGACGTGAAACGGCCGGGGCGGGTCAAAGGCCGCGGTGAACTGTACGTCCGTTTCGACTCGATCACGCTGCCCAACGGAGTGACGCGCGACTTCCGCTCGCGGCTCGGCTCGGTCGATGCCCGCGGGGACGAGCGCCTCGACAAGAAGGAAGGCGAGATTCAGAGCGATTCGAACAAAGGCGGAGATGCGCGGACCGTGGGCGAAGGCGCGGCGTCGGGAGCCGGCATCGGGGCCATAGTCGGCTCGACGGCCGGACATGCGGGGATGGGCGCGGGAATCGGCGCCGCCGCCGGAGCGGCCGCGGGCATCGCCGGCGTACTGCTGACACGCGGCCCCGATGCGGTGCTGGCGAAAGGGAGCACGATTGAAATGGTGCTGGATCGCCCTTTGATCTTCGCCGCGAGCGAAGTCAACTTTGCTTCAACCGGCGGCGCCGGTCACTTTTCCGACGGCGGCGGGCCCGTCCCGGCAAAGGGCGCCGGAGTAGCGAACCCGGCGCGCCGGCTGCCTTTTTAAGCTGTCGGCTATAACAGAAAGCCGGATACCGCGGCCGCGAGGCCCAGTAACGCGCTGATCACTCCGATCGCTGGGAACAGCTTCGAGCGGGAAATGAAATACAACGACGACAAAATGAGTCCGATCTCGAGCAGGCCCTCGCCGAAATCGAAGCGCAGCGCCTGGTCCTCCACGTGGCCGGCCTTCTCGTCCATTCTGCGCGCATCCTGCTGCGCTTCCTCGGACTCGCGCGTGTAGCGCTGCTTTTCCTTTTCGTAGCGCGCCAGGGTGAGAGTTGCCCGCGGGCCGCGATCCGTCATTGCGTCCAACAGGTCCACGCCCAGCTCCAGACTGTGGAATTTGATTCGCTTCGCCTGGTAAAACGACCACTTGTCGTTCGCATCCGA
>Ga0181536_10007800_pt1 | contig 10439 bp, 10 predicted proteins | sample PEATcosm2014_Bin_41_FD_121105 | JGI IMG/M metagenome (GOLD analysis project Ga0181536, IMG submission 121105) | Peatland microbial communities from MTU Mesocosm Facility, Houghton, MI, USA - PEATcosm2014_Bin17_60_metaG | ecosystem: Environmental > Terrestrial > Soil > Wetlands > Peat | place...
CAGAGCGGAAACGACCTCGGCCACTCTCCGCCAGAGAAAATGCTAGCGCAGCTCGCGCCCATTTTCATCACCTTTGGTGGCCCGCAGGGCCATGGGGCACTCCCTGACGGTCGCGGCTCAGTAAGCCTTGCGAAATCAACGCCATTGTTACCGAGCCGCGACCGTAAGGGAGCGGTTTCCCCAAAACTGTTAAGCACCCCGCATTCCTCCTCGAAATCTCAAACCAGGCACCGCGTGATACGATATTACCGACAATGGATTCAAGGAGCGCACCATGCCTGGAACATACAAGGTCATAGAGATCGTAGGCACCTCGCCCGTCAGTCTTGCCGAAGCCGTAAGAGCTGCGGTCGTGGAGGCGGCACATACCGTCCGCCACATGCAATGGTTCGAGGTCGTCGAACAGCGCGGTACCATCGCGGAAGACAAGGTAAAGGAATTTCAGGTCACCGTGAAAATCGGCTTCACGATCGAGCGATAGAAGATCAGCCGCCGAGACCTGCGAGATCTACCGATACGCCCCTATAACTCTGCACCGGACCTGCGCCCACTGAGCCTCAAGGTTGAGGCGCCTCAGATACCGGGTGAACTCCGTGTCGCTAGACTCCCAGCGAAAACACCACGGGGGCGTCGACTGCGTCTTCAAGAAGACGATCGGGAACTGACCTCGAGGCCTCCTGTCCTCCAAGTGGCCCCGGCCAGCGAGCTAATTGAGGCCCACTCGCCGTATCACCACGGCAAGTCCTCGCCTTGCCAATGGCGAACGATTACACCGCTAAGGGTTGGTGGATCTCAGCCCTCGGCGACGTGCCCCTTCTTCACTTCGATGCCGGCCATCCGCTCGATGAAAGTTACGATGGCCGAGTGATCGAGATCCCCTTTGCCCTCGTTCATGAGGGATATAAGCATCTGTTGCACTAAGCTGGTGAACGGCAGCCCCACCTTCAGGGACTCGGCCGCCAGCAGCGCGTTTCGCAGGTCTTTCTGATGGAGCCGGATGCGGAAGCCCGGTTTGAAGTTGCGCGCGATCACCATGGGCGCCTTGGCGTTCAGGACGGTGCTGCCCGCGAGGCCCCCTTTCACCGCATTGAACACCACCTCCGGGTCGAGGCCCGCACGCGTGGCCAGCACCAGCGCCTCGCCCATGGCCGCGATGTTCGAAGCCACCATGATCTGATTGGCGAGCTTGGTCACGTTGCCGGCGCCCACCGGACCGGTCAAGGTCACGCTCGACCCCATCTTCTGCAGGATCGGCAGGACCTTTTCGAAGACCTCCGCTTTGCCACCGGCCATGATGGCGAGCGTCCCATCGACGGCTTTCGGCTCACCTCCGCTCACCGGCGCGTCCAGAAACTCCACCCCTTTTTCAGCGCAAGCCGCGCCTACCTTCTGCGAAACCATTGGGCTGATGGAACTCATATCCACCACGATCGAAACCTCGTGCGCGCCCTCAAGCACGCCGCCAGGGCCGAGGACGGCGCTTTCCACGTCCGGCCCATCGGGCAGCATGGTGATGATGACATCCGACCGGGCGGCCGTATCGCGGAGCGACTCGCCGCGAGCCGCGCCCGCTTCTGCCAATTCCGCAACGGGACCCGGCAGAATATCGTAGACCACCAGTCGATGGCCCGCCTTCAGGAGATTCCGGCACATGGGCTTTCCCATGATGCCCAGTCCGATGAATCCAACTTGAGACACAAGCCTCTTCCTTTCGTATTCAAATTCGTGGGGCAGGCGGTTTGGCCTGCCAGCGAATGACGCCTCTTATATCTTAACCAGGCTTCTCAGCACGCCATCCCATGGAGCCCGGTAGGGCCGGACGCACATGGCGGCAGCTTCCCGGTCGCCAGTCACCTGTTCTTTCTCGGGGTCCCATTGGATGGCGCGGCCGAGCCGGAGAGACATATTGGCCAAATGGCAAACCGTCGCCACACGGTGGCCGTCCTCCACCTCGCATAAGGGGCGCTGGCGGGTCCGGATGGAATTCAGCCAGTCCCGCTCGTTCATCAGCATGGTGTCTTCGCCGCCGGTGCCATAGCGGGCATCCGACGCCACTCCGCCTTTGGAAGCCTCGATCCAGGGGGTTGGCTTGACGTTAGAGTACACGGGTCCGCCAATGGGCTGGCCCGAGAAGCGCGGAATATCGTTGACCGGGTCGACCTTGGACTCCGGAGTCACCTCATAGCCGCCGGCCAGGGTCAGCGTCCCCTTGGTTCCGCAGTAGATCAGGCCGCGCGCCGCGGAATCGCCGCGGAAGGCGTTCGCCTCGCGGATGGCATAATTCATGGTGAAGCCGGGGAAGACCCACACCGCATCCTGCAGGTCCGGCGTTTCACCGTCGTCTTTCAGCGCATAGCGGCCTCCCGTGGACATCACCATGCTCGGGCCCTTCACGTTCATGAGCCACAGCACCAGATCGATAGTGTGAGCGCCGAGATTCGTCATCTGCCCGCCCGAATAGTCCCAGAACCAGCGGAAGTGATAAAGGGCGCGATGTTTCGTGTAGGGCCTCTGGGGAGCCGGGCCCAACCACATGTCATAGTCGATCTCGGCCGGCGGGTTCTCTACGGGAGTTTTGCCAAACCCCGGATAAATGTTGCGGTATGATGCAATGCGGACAGAGTGAATTCTTCCAAGGACGCCGCTCTCGATCACTTTCCTGGCTTCCGCAACGCCCCTGCCGTGCCGGCGCTGCGTTCCTACCACGACGATGCGGTTGTATTTGCGAGCGGCCTGGATCATCCATTTGCCTTCGTCGATGCACACGTTCAAAGGCTTCTCGACGTAGACATCCTTGCCCGCCGCGCACGCCATGATAGTGAGCAGAGCATGCCAGTGGTCCGGAGTGGCCACCACGACTCCCTGGATATCCTTGTTCTCGAGCATTTTCCGGAAATCGCCGTAGCCTTTGGCATTCGGATTCCCCATGAACTCCAGGCCCTCCTGAAGGCGGGGCTTATAAACGTCGCACAGACCCACCAAATCGACCTCATTGGTAAGCTTCTTGAAATCCGCGACATGCTGCTTGCCGATCAGGCCAAATCCAATAAAACCGATGCCGACGCGGTCGTTGGCGCCGAGCACCCGCTTATACGAAGCCGCTGTCAGCGCAGCTACACCCATGAATGCCCGTCGTGTGGCAGGCGAATTGCCGGACTCCTCCATCTGTCACACTCCTTTCGAGGTATTACTCCACGCCAATCATAACGCCATTGGCTCCGGCAGGCCGAGGGCACCCGAGGGCAACTCGCTCAGGCACAACAGCTGGGTAGTGCGGGACGGGTGGAGGCTCATACAAGCCGCGCGACGAACTCCCATGCGGAAACGATCCGCGTAGCTTTGTGATGGTCAAGGGCCAAGAGGCCGCTCTTGTCGCCCGTCACGAGGTAATCGGCCTTACCGCCTTCGGACAAGGCCAGCAGAAAATCGTCGGTGGGATCGGGAGGGCGTTCCACGCGTGGCAGAGGTGCGATGTACTCGGCGAGCTTCTTGACCTGGTTGACCAGCCGGCCGGCGTTATAGGGTTTGATCAGCCCGGCGACTCTCGGCTTATGCAGCGTGGAGCGCAGCTCGTCGAGTTGTGCCGCGCAGGTCAAGAGTGTAAATTTTCCGTCCAGCCAGGCGTCAATGATAGCGGCGGGCGTGCCGGCCGGGGCGATCAGGGCGGATACGATGATGTTGGTGTCGAGGACGACGCGCATCAGGCTTTGCCGGCTTTTTCTTTGGTGCGGCGTTCCGCGCGGACCTCGCTGACAGCTTCGTCGACGATGCGCTGAATTTCATCGGGGTCGGCGTCGGCGTTGCGCGCTCGGATGTCCTGAATGGTGCACTGAAGCACGCACCGGCGAACAGCCTCCTCGATGAATTTCGAGAGGTCGCCTTTTTTCATGCCCCGCGCCCCCAGGAAGGTGCGGAGGATCAGATCGGTGTCCTTCGAGACCTTGAGGTTCCAGCGGACGGCTTCTTCTTTCATTTGGCACCTATGCAGTTAGGTAGATAGACGCTTATACGCCTATTGTAGGCCGAATTTGGCCCGCTGGGAGGGTTTCCGTCGAGACGCGGGCGTAGCCGTATTTCATGCCCCCCATTTTGCGCTAGACATTTGCAACACAGCCCCTTTGTTTGCGGGCCTTCCGGCAACGATGCAACACTTACCCATTCTGATACTCGGGCGTACCCCTCCGGGCGTGCAATATGATAACATCTATGTGCATCTCATTAGCTTGTTTTAGGGACGCAGGACGGCACCGTTGGGTGCTTCCAGAACTACAGGAGGTGTTGTCTTCGGTGCGGAGGTTGGCTTTGGCCTCGGTCACAGTTGTGCACTATCCGGTCGAGAAGCAGCCGTCTTGATAATCGGTCGGGGCACTTATGAATAAACAAGACATTATCCTTCAACAGAGTGAGAAGTTTTTCTCCGCAGAAGAAGCACGAACACAACAGCTCGATGAGAAAGCAGAGAAAGTCATCGCCGCGATCGTTGTTGTCGTTGGCTTTCATCTAGTAGACATTAACCGCTTGGCCTTTGCCGGAAGACCAGAAGTAGTGTTGTCGAGTTGGATCGCTGCATTTGCTCTGATTATTTTGGGAGCTGCTATAGTCTTCGCCTTGGTAAGCAGACGAGTGCAGGCTTATGTCTCTTATCCGAGAGGATTAAAGTTAATCGATGATTTAAGAGATCAAGCGATTGACGAAGAGGGGTCTAAGTTGCTGATTGCGCGCATGAACCTTTGTGCTCATGATTGCAATGCGCAGCTAAATGACACCAGGGCTAAGTTGCTCTCGATAAGTGGCACCATGCTGGTAGCTGGCTTTTTGTTGGCAGTAGCTAGCATAGCAATAGTTAAGATTGCGAAGTGAACCGTACGCGCTAGATAAGGCGCGAGTCGCACGTTGAAAGGACAAGTATGACACTTACAGTGCCCTTACAGGTCTCTCTTACGGAAGAAGATCTGGAACGTATAATTTTAGTGAGGTGTAAAGCGGCGAACGTGAAGTCTATTGAGGATGCGCTTCTATGGGCTTTGCGAGAGGTAGAGCCCGTGCCGGTTAATAAATCTGCTTTCGATGTTTTAGACAAGTTTTCGAAAGCACTAGGCGTAGAGCCGGCCCCGAAGGAAATGATCGAGGCTATATTTTCAGAAATAACGCAGGCATCCTCAGCCATTGAAAAAATCGGGTTAGCGGAAGACAGTATCGGTTTTGGGATGGACAAAGGCGACAGAGAGCGCGGCCCCGGAGGTCTGGGTGGTGGCGGTATCGCCGGTGCAGGGTTTTAGCGTCGCTAAAAGGACCCTTTGTGAAACACGGGCGGAGGCTGTCCGGCTCCAGTAGTCCGGGATCGTGATGCAGTCGTCAGGAATGCGCCCGCGTCACGGGGCTAAAGCCTGTGCTGTGCGTGCGCTTTGCTCGCCGAATAGCGGGTCCTGGATGACCCGACCGAGAGCCGACCTGGAGGTCTGGCCCCACTCACCGCTTCAACATATCTTCGACCTCTATCTTGGGTTTCATCTCCTACGCGATCTGGCGATAGCTGAAGTGGCCTTCCGCGGATGCGGGCTAAAAGCGATTCAGCGAGCTAAAATAGGGCTTTGGAATCTGAAATCTGATCTTGCTGGCCCGCAGACGGGCGCTGAGGAAGGTGCGATGGCCGATACTTACCTGGACTGGGTCATTAGAAATACGCGCACGAAATGGTGGCACGACTCGGCCGAGGCCGCGGAGTTGGCTCTTGGCCTGGAGCGTGGCGCCATCGGCGTCACAACGAACCCGTTTCTGGCCAATCTGGCGCTGGTGAAAGACCGGACGCTGTGGCCGTCCGACATCGACCGGGTGATCGCGCGGAATCTGCCGCCGGAATCCAAAGCGGAAGCGCTGATGCAGATTGCGGTCACCAGAACGGCCGAGAAGCTGATACCGGAATACCGGGCCAGCAACGGCCGTTCGGGGTTTGTCTGCGCCCAGGTCAACCCCCTGCGCGCGGGCGACCGCGATTGCATGCAGGCGATGGCGCAACGCTTCCATAAATGGGCGCCCAATATCGCCGTCAAACTGCCGGCCACCAGCGCGGGGCTGGACGTGCTGGAGGACTCCATCGCGGAGGGCATCACCTGTACGGCCACAGTCAGCTTTACAGTCCCGCAGGTTATTGCCATTGCCGAGCGGCATCGCGCGGGCATCGGACGGGCGGCCGAAAAGGGCGTCGAGCCGGGGAAGTGTTTCGCGGTGATCATGATCGGACGCCTGGACGACTTCCTGAGGGAGGTCGCCCACGATAATCAAGCGGCGGTCGGCGAAGTCGATATCCGCCAGGCCGGCCTGGCGGTGACGAAACGCGCGTACCGCATCTACCAGGAACGCGGCTATGAAGCGGTGCTGCTGGTGGCGGCCTTGCGAGGGGATTACCATCTGACTGAACTGGCCGGCGCGGAATTGCTGATGTCCATCGCCCCCGCTTATCAGGAGATCTTTGTCACCGGGGATCTTCCGCGCGAGGAGCGCATCGACAAGCCGGTTCCGCCCGAGGCGATCGAGCGGCTTTGCCGGATGCCCGAATTCGTCCGCTCGTACGAGCCGGATGGCATGCAGCCGTGCGAATTCGTGGGCTTCGGAGCGACCCAACGCACTCTCGGCCAGTTCAGCGAGGTCGGCTGGAAATTGATGGAAAGCTACCGGTAGATGGCGCTGCCGGCCGAAGTCCCGAAGCTATGTGCGATCCGAGAGTGATCGCAGCCGCATTCTCAGGAGTCACGTTTAATGCCCAAGTCGATCGTCATCGAACCGGAAACCGCGCTTGCCAGAGGCACGATCCATTTATCCGATATTCCGGTGAATGCCTTCCAGGAAACGATGGAGGAAGAACTCGCGGCGTATTCTCCCGAGGATTTCCTAAACATCTGGCAGGACATGTGTGCCATCCGGGAATTCGAGTCGATTCTCAACGAGATCAAGACCAAGGGCGCCTATAAGGGCGTCGCCTACAAACATGCCGGACCGGCGCACTTGTCCATCGGGCAGGAGGCCGCCGCCGTTGGCATGGCCTTCGCCTTGAGTCCCGACGACCACGTTTTCGGCTCGCACCGCAGCCATGGCGAGATTCTGGCCAAGGGATTATCCGCCATCCGGCAGTTGAGCGAGAAACAACTGCTCGAAATCATGGAATCCTGCCGGGATGGCGCCGTGCTTCGGCCCGTCGAAAAGGAATACCGCGGAACCGTAAGAGGACTCGCCGTACGGTTCCTGATTTATGGGGCATACAGCGAAATCTTCGCGCGAGAAACGGGATTGAACCGCGGCATGGGCGGTTCCATGCACGCCTTCTTCGTCCCGTTTGGAATCTATCCCAACAACGCCATCGTGGGCGGCTCCGGATCCATCGCGCCGGGTGCGGCGCTCTACAAGAGGGTCAACCGCAAGCCGGGGATCGTGGTGTGCAATATCGGAGACGCCTCTTTCGGCTGCGGTCCCGTGTGGGAGGGCATCACCTTTTCCGCCATGGACCAGTATCGCCGGCTCTGGGACGCGTCGCTGGGCGGAGGCCTGCCGATTCTGTTCAACTGCATGAACAACTTCTATGGCATGGGCGGCCAGACCTGCGGCGAAACCATGGGAATGCAGTTCATCGCCCGGATCGGCGCGGGCGTGAATCCGGAGCAGATGCATGCCGAGCGCGTGAACGGCTACGACCCCCTGCCGGTGATCGACGCGTTCCGCCGCAAGAAGCAAGTTTTGGAGGAGGGCCGGGGTCCGGTCTTGCTGGATACCGTTACCTACCGGATCAGCGGCCACTCGCCTTCCGATGCCTCCAGCTACCGGTCGAAAGAGGAGGTCGAGCACTGGCAACGGGCCGATTCGATCCGCGCTTTCGGACAGAAGCTGATCTCCGGCAAGGCGGTCGCCCAGGACGCGCTGGACAGTTCCCGGGCTTCGATCGAGGGCACCGTTTTCGAGATGTTCGGGCTGGCCGCCGATCTGGAAACCAGCCCGCGCATCACGGCGCAGTCGGAGCTGATCGGCTCGGTCATGTTCTCCAACCGGCGGGTGGAGCGGTTCGACGAGCGCCCGCCAGAACTGCTCCAGGACCTCGCCGAAAACCCCAGGGTGCAGCAGATTCGCGGCAGGATTCGCACGCCGGCCGAAGAGGGCAAGCCGGCGCCGCAGATGAAGGTCTACAACATTCGGGACGCTATCTTCGAGGCCATGCTGCACCGGTTCGCCATCGATCCCACGATGATCGCTTTCGGCGAAGAGAACCGCGATTGGGGGGGCGCTTTTGCGGTCTATCGCGGCCTGACGGAGGCGCTGCCTTACCACCGCCTGTTCAACGCCCCGATCTCGGAGGCCGCCATCGTCGGGGCAGCCGTCGGATATGCGCTCGCGGGCGGCAGGGTGGTAGCGGAGTTGATGTACGCGGACTTCATGGGCCGCGCCGGCGACGAGATCTTCAACCAGCTCTCGAAGTGGCAGGCCATGTCGGCGGGTCAACTGACGATGCCGGTGATCCTGCGTATTTCCGTCGGCGCTAAATACGGCGCGCAGCATTCGCAGGACTGGACGGCGCTGGTGCACCACATCCCAGGGCTGAAGGTGGTCTATCCCGTGACCCCTTACGATGCCAAAGGGATGATGAACGCCGCGCTGGCCGGCACCGATCCAGTGGTGTTTTTCGAGAGCCAGAAGATCTACCACATCGGTGAGATGTTCGTGGAAGAGGGAGTTCCGGAGGGCTACTACGAAATCGAGCTCGGCGAGCCGTCCGTCAAGCGAACGGGCCAGGACCTGACCATCGCGACCCTCGGACCGGCGCTTTACACCGCCATCGCGGCGACGGACGAACTGCAACAGCGCTTCGGGCTATCGGCCGAAGTCATCGACTTGCGATCCGTCAATCCGCTTAATTACGAGACGCTCGCGAACTCTGTGCGCAAAACCAGCAGGGTGCTTTTGGTGTGCGACGCAGTCGAGCGCGGATGCGTGATGCAGACCGTCTCTTCCACCCTGACCCAGCTCTGTTTCTACGATCTGGATTCGCCGCCCGTAGTGATTGGCTCGCGGAATTGGATTACGCCGGCCGCCGAGCTGGAAGCTTTGTTTTTCCCGCAGCCCGGCTGGCTGCTGGACGCCATTCACGAGCGGATCATGCCCCTGAAGGGCTATCAGCCTGGCACAAACCAGACTCTCGCGGAGATGTCCAGGCGCGCCAGGCTCGGCATCTGAGGTCGGTATCTTCAGCATGAAGCCACCATCAAGAGCTTCGCTCAGTTGTGGAACCTGCGCCTCTCGCGAGGAACCCCGGAATCGGAAGAAGGAGTTCGCCGCATCTTGCCGTTGTCGCCGGCCCGCTGATACCCAACAAAAAAAACGGGATCGTTGAAGGGCTTGCGCTCTCGAACGGGATTCTTCGAGCGCCTGCTGGTGAGGGGGACTTCGCGACAAGTACCCCGCGGGACGGCCAACTTTCCAGTTTGCGCGTTTTTCCGGCCAGGTGACGCGGAGCAGGGCACCGCAAGAGTGAGTCCATCCGGCCGTCACTCATTCCTGAAGAACACCGAGAAGATCCCGCCGGGCCGCTCACACCAATGAAACCAGTTGGCGCGGATCGCTTCGGCGGTGCCGATGTCGAAGCATTCTCCATGCGCTGAGGAGTTGCGGTAGTCGTACACGGATCCGAGCGCTCGTTGAATTTCTGTACGGTCTAAACCGAACCGCAGGAAGAACTCTTCAATTGCGGGATGCGTGTGCTGCAATATGAGCTTCATTGGGCCAAGTGTGCACTTATCGGCTTTTGTGGCTGGTCGCCACAATGGCTTGTTCTGCTCAGCATCTTGATCCGCTAGTGGCAAGAGCTTCTCGACTCTTCGGTATTTCAGGTGATCGAAGAGACCTGAAATCACGGAGTGGCGCAGTTGGAGTTCAAAAGCCGTGGCGAGCCCGTGGACGATGGTCCCCGGCGCAGCGAAGCCCGGGGTCCGGTAAACCTGTTCGCTTGCCAGACACAGATTCCGCGCGTCTGGCGCAAGTTTCTCGTAAACACCTGGGAGCTCAGCGAGCAGTGATTCCTCGCAAGTGTGTCGGTCGGCACTCTTCATGTAAAGCACCATCCGCTCCATCTGGCCGATGATCGCATCCTGCCGCTCCAGAGCTTCGGCTTGCGAGCACTGTATCGTTCGGAGCATCTCCTCCATGCGACCCCACTGCTCCCGCGACTCACGCGCCGCTGTTGTTTCATTCGGCGAGGATTCGAATTCCCCCGCTTCTGCGACTGCTGCTTGGTGAGCCAAGTACAAGATCCCCAGAAGATTGAGATCCCGGGACGGCTGGGAATGCCCGGAGCTCCGTGGAAAGTAGCGCTCCCTTGTAACCCACTCTACGACACCTTTCTCCGCTTGGCAACTTCGGGCTTAGGCGGCGCCAACGATTCCAATTCTCTGATGAGCGCC
>Ga0181536_10007810_pt1 | contig 10433 bp, 7 predicted proteins | sample PEATcosm2014_Bin_41_FD_121105 | JGI IMG/M metagenome (GOLD analysis project Ga0181536, IMG submission 121105) | Peatland microbial communities from MTU Mesocosm Facility, Houghton, MI, USA - PEATcosm2014_Bin17_60_metaG | ecosystem: Environmental > Terrestrial > Soil > Wetlands > Peat | place...
CCATCGGGATCATGCTGTTTGGGTCCGTGCCAAGGCCCCCAAGGAAACCGAAATCCTCAATGAGCACCCAATCGGCGATACAGATGACGACGGTTGCAAGAATCGCCCAGCGTATGACCGCTGGCTTGTTCGAAAAGAGCGCGATCCCGATGGCACCGAGAACGACCACGACCACAAGATTGACGGCAAAGCCGTGTGCATCATCGAGCGTCCCGAAATCGAGGACCATCCGGGAGAGAAAACTCGGCTGCGGCGTCGCCGCCATCGACTGTGCCATGGAGACGAGCGGACCAACCGCTGTGCCCGACGCCGTATGCACATGGCCGTGCCAAAAGCCATTTGCCGGCCAGGCCTGGAGGACGGCCATCCCGACAAAGAACAACCCCATCGAACACAGCACCGCTCGCCCGAGGACTCGTTTCGCCCACGCTCCTTCAGGTAGTGCGAGGAGCGCACCAGCGACGAAATAGAAGACCGCAGCGCCCGGCGCGCCGAACATCCAGGAGAGACCCGGCGCGAGAATGCCCCCCAGCGATTCGCCGAAAATCCAGACAATCACTCCCCAACCGCAGCTTGCGAGGCCACCGAGTCGCGAGAGTCGGCCGCGCGGTGCGACGAGCAACCACACCCCGATGCCAACTTGGATCCACACCGCTGAAACAGCCGCTTCGATGGGATGATTGCTCCATACGCCGACTCCGGAGTTCACGAGGCTTTGCAGCCAGTGAGGCGAACCGGCTTCGGTTGGCTGGATGACCTGTGGGACCAGGCCGAGCGGCATCGATGATTGGCCTTGAAGGATCCCGTCGAAGATCCAAATCAGACCGAAGCCGATCCGCAACACCCGTCGTGCCACGGGCTCGGGCGACACAGAAGCGACCTTGTCGATGAGGTCCCCCTTCGATGCGCGTTCGAGCTGCGCCGAGCGCAAGAAAATCCACGCGACGGCGAGGAGGGCGAGGATCGCGAGAACGACGAGTGACTGATGCAACAGCGAAGACTTAAACGCCGAGACGATGACGGGATTGTTCGTCTGGAGCGGCACTCCCATCCCCGACACTTCAGATCTCCTTCCTTTATGACTGCCCGACCTCGTGAAGCGATCGTTATTCTGGCCGCTCAGCGGAACATTCGCATATCACGAGATCGCCCGAGAATCCAAGTCCACAGAGCCAGTCCTAAGGTTTAGCCACCATGACATCACGAGCCCCCGCAACGAACCTCGGATTCCCTCGCATCGGCGCGCGTCGTGAGCTCAAGCGCGCGCTCGAGGCCTACTGGTCGGGTACAACGAGCGCGAGCGAGCTCGCGAACGATGCGTCGGACTTGCGCAAGACGCGCTGGAAACTCCAAAGGGACCGTGGTATCGAGCACATACCGTCGAATGACTTCTCCCTTTACGACCACGTTCTTGACACCGCGATCATGGTCGGGGCCATTCCTGATCGCTATCGGAACGCCGAAGGGGGTTTGGACCTCGACGGATACTTCTCCATGGCTCGCGGACGCGGTGGACCGCTCCCGCTAAGCGCCCTCGAGATGACGAAGTGGTTCGATACGAACTACCACTACATCGTCCCCGAGATCGCCCCCGATCAGGCGTTCGAATTGACGAGCCGAAAGCCTGTCGAGGAATTCACCGAAGCGAGAGAACTTGGGATTACGACGCGCCCGGTGATCTTGGGCCCGATCTCGTTCTTGTTGCTCGCAAGGTCATCGGGATCGAGCTCGACGCTTAGACACCTCCCGCCGCTGCTCGACGTATACGCACAGGTGCTCAGCCTGCTTGGAGAAGCGGGAGCGTCTTGGGTCCAAATAGATGAACCAGCACTCGGACTCGACCTCGATGACGATTTCGTCGCAGCATTTCCTCGGGCCTATGCGCAGCTTTGTGGCACAAGCAAGAACCTTAAGGTCCTCCTCGCCACGTACTACTCCGGATTGCGAAAGAACCTGCCGCTGGCTGCATCCCTACCGATAAGCGCCCTTCACCTCGATCTCGTCGCGGAACCGAGAGACCTCGATTGCATCCTTGAACCAGCAATTTTGCCGGACTCACTCTCGCTTTCCCTCGGCGTTGTCGACGGGCGGAACATCTGGCGGTCTGACCTTACGTTCGCGCTCAATCAGCTGGAACGGGCTCGAGCTCACGTCGGCACCGAACGCGTCCTCGTCGCGCCTTCGTGCTCACTTCTTCACCTTCCCGTGAGTCTCGAGAAAGAGACTGAACTTGATCCAACGTTGCGAAGCTGGCTCTCTTTTGCCACCGAGCGACTGAACGAAGTGGTCACGCTCGCGCGCGGCCTCAATGATGGTGCTTCTGCGATCGAAGACGAGCTGCGAGCATGCCGATTGGCGCGGAAATCGCGTCATGAGTCACCGGCCGTGAATGACGAAGGGGTCCAAGCTCGAATCCAATCACTTGACACCACGCTCGAGCGCCGTGTGAGTCCTTTTTCTTCGAGACGCGAGCGCCAGGCGGAGCGAATCGACCTGCCCGTACTTCCGACCACAACCATCGGCTCGTTCCCCCAGACAAATGAACTGCGCGTCTTGCGCGCACAGTTCCGCCGTCAAGAGATTGATGCACGCGCCTACGAAGACGCGTTGGAGCGACTCGTCGCAGAAGCGATCCACCTCCAAGAAGAAATCGGACTCGACGTGCTCGTTCACGGGGAGTTCGAAAGAACCGACATGGTCGAATACTTTGCAGAGTCCCTGCGCGGCTTCGCGTTCACCTCCATGGGATGGGTGCAAAGCTACGGCTCGCGATGTGTGAAACCGCCAATCATCTTCGGCGACGTCAGCCGCTCCGAACCTATGACGCTTCGATGGGCAAAGTTTGCCCAATCCCTTACTCAGCGTCCAGTAAAGGGCATGCTCACGGGACCGGTGACGATCCTCGCATGGTCATTTGTACGCGACGACGAACCCCGCGAGCTCGTTTGTTATCAGATCGCGCTTGCGGTGCGCGACGAAGTTTGCGATTTGGAGCGCTCCGGGATATCCATTATCCAAATTGACGAGCCGGCTTTGCGCGAAGAACTCCCGCTACACCTAGCAGACCGCGCATCGTATTTGGCGTGGGCAGTCCGAGCGTTCCGTATCGCTTCGAGCGGTGTCGCTGATCACACGCAAATCCACACGCACATGTGTTACGCGGACTTCGGGGACATCATTGAAGCGATCGCTGCTTACGACGTAGACGTGATCTCCTTTGAAGCCTCACGTTCGAAAATGGATCTCCTACAGACCTTTGTGGAATATGACTATCCCAACGAAGTTGGACCGGGAATCTGGGACGTCCATTCGCCGCGCATCCCAGACACCGACGAGATCGTCGAACTCATATCGCGCGCGCTCTGTGTCTTAGACGCTACAAAACTGTGGGTCAATCCTGATTGTGGGCTGAAGACGCGCCGTTGGGAAGAAGTCGAGCCGTCACTACGCAATCTCGTCGCCGCAACACAGCGCGTACGAAAGACGCTCGCTTCTTAGTCCACGGGAACCGGCTCAATGACCAATGGTCGCGCACCGGGACTGACGGTTGCGTCTCCCGTAAGGCAGATGGACGTTTGCAACTAACATGGCCGACGTGCAAAGGTCACTGTTGAGCTTCCCAAATCCGGTCAATGACGTCGCAGCACGGACAGTCGCCACCGGAGTCATCGTTCTCGCGGTCCTTGCCATCGCCCTTAGGGCTCCGTGGATCACGATCCTCCTCGCGTACGGTTTTGTCGCGCGGGTCGCGTCAGGGCCACGATTTAGCCCACTCGGCCAGTTCGCGACCCGTGTCGTCGCCCCCCGGCTCAAGCGGTTCGAAAAGCTCGTGCCTGGTCCGCCGAAGCGTTTCGCCCAAACGATGGGTGCGCTCTTTGCCCTGAGCGCGCTTTGCCTCTGGCTAGGAGGGGAAACGACCGCCGCGTACGTCATCCTCGGGATTCTCATCGTGCCTGCAACCGCAGAAGCTGCGTTCGGGTACTGCGTGGGTTGTGAGATCTTCGCGTTCGGGATGCGCCTTGGGATCGTCCCGACCTCTGTTTGTGCCAATTGCGCGGATCTTTGGGGCGAACAGAAGACTGCCCGACGCCCTTAGAGTCCATCAACTGCCCAATAGCGCCAGGCCTGGCGCGGCTGCGAGTTGGCGCAGATCGACAAATTGGGCGGCTCGACGCGCACGTTTGATCAATGACGCGCTGCAAAGCAATGTCAAAGCTACTGTTTGGCAGTGCGAAACCTCGGCGTAGTCATCCTCGCAGCGCTCATCGTCCCCGGCGTTGTCGCAGGGGTTTTGTACTTCGCCGTCCCAGCGCGTTCACTTCCCTCGCTGCTCCCCGGTCAGGTCGCTGGTCTTCCCACCAATCGGTCGATGCGAGGTATCGCGTCGGTCGCCATCGCCGTTGTCCTTTTTGGATTGGCCGCGCTCGTTGCCCGACAGCCCCGATCAGCCGCTCAGGGCTGAGCGCCTGGCGACGCCTAGCCCCTTCAGGCGCCTGAGCGCGCAACCGGCCTAGATCCCGAGCACCTGGACGTGGCCACCTCGCGAAAGTCCCGGGCGCTGCATCGAAAACGCCGCGGCGCGCGCTCTCGGCTTTTCCTTGTGGGCATCGGCGCGCTCGTTCTCGCGCTCGGGGGCGGAATCTTCGCTCTCACGAGGTCGCCGTCCTCATCCAAACAGGCGGCGACAACGACGATCCCGGTCGTATCGACGACGTCTCCGAGCACGACGACACCGACGCAGACGACGACCCCGCCAACGACCCTCGTTTCTCCGACATCCACAACCCTCGCGTCGCTTCCGCCAGACGACGTTCTCGTCGAGGTCTACAACGGCACGGGTCAAACCGACCTCGCAACGTCGGTCGCTAAGGCGCTTTCGAGCCTTGGCTTCCACATCAATGGGACCGGCGATGCTGCGTCGGCCACCTATACGGCAAGCGTCATTGAGTACGAGCCAGGCAACGAGGCAGGGGCCGAAGCCGTCGCCTTGCACCTTTTGGGCACGACCCGCCTGGTAGAAGACGACTCCCTCCCCGCGCAAGACGAGGTGAACCTCATCGTCGGCGACACCTACGACGGCGTCGTGGGTACCTAATCCTCAGAGATTCCCAACTCATCCCACAGGATCTTCCAAGGCGCGATCGCGACGATGTCGCCCGAGTTGAACAAGGCCGACGCGCTGGCTCCGAGAGGAATCGCCACGTCGGAACGTGCGCATCTATTTGGAGGAGAAACTCGTACATACTGTTGGGCCCTCCTCTTTGGAGGAAGGACGTTGAGGTGGACAACACGACGGTCTCCTTCAAGAGAAAGACAGCACAACGGGTAAAGGTGGCGATGATCCGATCTCACTGTCGACCCAGAAGGTTAAGGCGATGGGCGAAACCCGTCTTGCGGATTTGCTCGGTAATGACCGCGTCGATCGTCCTCTCGGGCTGCTTGAGCACAGGGTTCAACTACGTCACGCACCACAACCCCGACAAGACTGCTGCCTTCTATCGGCTGCCCGCGCACTGGAAGGTCTATGACTACGCAGAAGTCCTGCGAGCAGCGAATGGGCCACTTTCTTTGTCGACGCTCTCGGAAATGCAAGGCGCCGAGTGGCTGGACGCGTTCAGCGCGGATCCTCGCTTCAAGGCGAGCGAATTCGCCTTCATAGGAACGAAGTACCCCGCGGGCATTGCGTCGGCGTTCCCGATCGCGCCCAATGCTCGTGGGAGCTTTTCCATCTCCGAGCTGCGCTCGCTCATCCTTGGGAGCGACCCCTTTGCGGTGCATTCGCCTTTTGGCGTTATGGCTTACTCCGAGTTCACGGGCTCCGACGGGTTGCGCGGCATCAAGATGGTCGTCAGCATCCCGATCAGCGGTCTCAAGACGTCTGAGTTCGGAGAGGTCGCAGAGGTCGATGCCGCAACGAACTGGGTCTTCGAGATCGGACTCGGCTGCAGCATCGGGTGTTGGACAACAAACTCAGGGGTCATCCACCAGGTTCTCAATTCATGGCTTGTAAAGGAGCGTTGAGCCGATGAGCGACAGTTCCCCGCCAATAGATCAATCGGTGCAGAACCTGCCCGTTCTGCCGGCATCTTCTGCACGCACACTCGGAGAACTCGCGATACGACCACCGATCGGTCTTTGGGACCGCGTGAAAATCCTCCTCGGTCTCGTCGCACTGTGGTGGATCCTTTGTTGGGCGACGGTCACGAACAACCCGATCGAGCCCTTCAGTGCCGCAGCCGGGCACGAGCTGCAATCGCTCTTGTGGCTAGAGGTACTTGCCGGAATAGAGCTCATCCGCCAGATCCACTACTTCATAAGCGAGCGATCCCGCCATTGGCACCACTTCTGGTCGGTTCGCATCTTCGGCAGATTGACTCGAGCAACGGGCCGTACGAGCGACTGGACCCGCTATCGAATCGGCCGAGTGACGCGCGTCGTCGTCTTCCTCGCCGTGCTGGCGGTCATCCTCGCTGGCTTTTACCACGTCTCCCCGGCAGTTTCGCTCTTCCAGGTACCCGCCGCATTCTTTAACGCGCTCCCCTTCATCTTCCAGCTCGCCTTCGCCTTTTTCTTCATCGCGTTCCAGTTCATCGGTCTGTTCTGGCTGCTTTCTCGCGGTGGAATCGACGTCTATTTCCCCGGCGACGTCAAGACGCGCTTTAGCGACGTTTGGGGCCAAGACTCCGTGCTCGATCGGGTGAAGGAGAACATCATCTTCCTCCGCAGCCCTGAAGCAATCGAAGCGCGAGGAGGCTACGTCCCCGGAGGCATCTTGTTGTGGGGACCGCCCGGCACGGGCAAAACGCTCATGGCTGAGGCCGTCGCAGGCGAGACGCACAACCCCTTCGTCTTCGTCGACCCTGGTGCGTTCACGAACATGTTCATGGGCATCGGGATCTTGAAAGTCAAGAGCCTGTTTCGCAAGCTTCGAAAGCTATGCGTTCGCTACGGAGGCGTCGTCGTGTTCTTCGACGAAGCGGACTCTCTCGGCAATCGCGGTGCGCTCACCCCTGGCGGGGTGTTTGGGCCCAACATGAGGTCTGGCGGACTCTTCTCTGCAACTTCGTGCAACGCACACGGGTACTTCGATGCTCGTTCGCGCGACCACCTCATGCGCTTGTCCGCAGGGACCGATCCCGATGAAGAACCGCCTCAGGTCGGCACGCTGCGCATGATGGCCGGAGCGATGATGGGAGGCGGCGGTCAGGGGACGTTGCAGTCGCTGTTGTCAGAGCTCTCGGGGTTGAAAAAGCCACGTGGCTTTTTCAATCGCAATGTTCGTCGCGTGCTCGGCATGCAACCCAAACCACCGCCCAAGTACCGCATCCTCGTCATGATGGCGACGAATATGCCGCAGTCGCTCGACGAAGCCTTGTTGCGCCCTGGCCGGATCGACCGCATCTACAAAGTTGGGTATCCCTCGAAAGCCGGACGCGTTCGCACCTATTCCGGGTACCTCTCCAAAGTCGCGCACAACCTCACGGATGAAGAGATCGATCGTCTAGCCACCGTCACCCCCTACGCGACGGGCGCGACGATCAAGGACCTCGTGAACGAAGCACTGATCAACACCATTCGCGAGGGGCGCACGGTGATCACTTGGAAAGACGTCATGAAGGCGAAGCAACTCAAAGACCTCGGCCCACCGGAAGATGTCGAGTACATCGAACGTGAACGCCACGCGGTTGCAATCCATGAGGCATGTCACGCGGTTACCGCCGCGCGGGTGCGCAAGAATCGAATCATCGACATCGCGACGATCGAAAAGGGTGGCTCGTACCTCGGGATGGTCAGCAACGTGCGGGCCGAAGACACCTTTACGGAATGGCGGTCGGACTATGAGTCGATGATCATGGTCTGCCTCGCGAGCCTTGCTGGAGAAAAGATGTTCTTCGCCGGCGACAACTCCTCGGGCGTAAGCGGTGACTTGGAGTCTGCAACCCATATCGCCACGTTCATGGAGGGCTACTGGGGCATGGGCCAGACCGTGGCAAGTCACGGCGTGACGAAACAAGCGGGCATCACGGGCGGCGGCGAAAACGGCCAAGGGCGGCGCAACCAGAAGAGCCTCTTTGACTTGAGCCTTGGGGGAAGGATCGAGAGCAAGCTCCACGAGCTCATGGAACGCACCGAGGAGTTGCTCTCGGAGAATCGTCTCGAGATCTTCGCCGTCAGCCACGCGCTCGAAGCCCACAAGACGATCACGGGAGATGACGTCCTCGCGATCATCGATGGCCGACAAGGTCCGCTCATCGACGGGCGCCGGTACCACACACCGAAATTCAAGGAACTCGCCGAGGACTACCACGAACAGGTCGTCGTCGCGCACATAAACCACGGACACGTGGACGTTTCCCTGCCCGAGCTCCCCGAGCTCGACGCACAAGGCGAGCCACCGAGCACCGCAAACGTCGCGCCCACCGGTGTCCACGCGAACGGCTCGGACGCTCACGTAGGCACCTCGAGCGAGGAAACCTAGGGCGAGGGTTTCAGCCGTCGGCTGTGGGCTGAACGGAGACCCCCCTTTCTTGCGCGGGCGTCATGTCACTGTTGCCCTCCTTTGCTCCTTGGGCACTTGGCCACCTCCCGCGTCAAAGCGCAAGGACGGTGGGGCGAGTTGTCGGACATCAACCGAACACGCGTCGGAGATCAACCGAACACGCGTCGGAGATCAACCGAAGACGAAACGACTGACGTCAACCGAAGTTTCACACGAAGAATCGCTGGCGGGGGAGGGCTCGAACCTCCACTACCGGATCCAAAGTCCGGTGTTCTGCCATTGAACTACCCGCCATCGCCTGTGAAGTGCCGCCCTATTGAACAGCACCTCCCAGACGAGACAAGCCTTACACACCCGCCGACCTGCCACGAAGCATCGCCGGAGCGATGGCTTCTGTGGCCACGAGGCGCTTTCCCATCGTCGGGCCAAATCGGGCTGCACCCGCATCCGCTAATCTTCGTGTCGCCATGGGGTCCCTCATCAAGAAGCGCCGCAAGCGCATGCGCAAGAAGAAGCACAAGAAGATGCTCAAGCGCACCCGTTGGCAGCGTCGCTCGAAGTAGCGAGTAGGTCTTTCTAGAACGCTCGCGCCAGCGTCAGGTAAGACCTAGAGATTGGCAATCGACGGATCTTGCCCCGGCGCTCTCGCCTAGAACGCACCAACGGTGTGGCAGAGCGCGACCATCGCGCGCATCTCGGCCGAAGAAACGGCGTCTTTAACAACGGACAAGAGCCTGTCGCCGTCGTCGCGCCCGCACTCGACGAACCACGTCGACCCGCTACCTGCCAACTGGGGCACTCGTTCTGTCGCTTCGCGCAGAAGCTGTCGAAAGCGGGAAAGACGCGGCTCGACAAGTTGCGCTGCCGCCTCGAGGTCGTTTCTGCACGGTGCATCGCCACCTCTTTCATGGAGTGCGTCATAGGCCGCGTAGACGCTCGCAGTCGATACCGCATACGGCGGCGTGAGGAGGAGGAACGTACGGTCCTCGAAGGGACACGCCTCAAGGAACTCCCCGATTCCCGTCACCCGAGCCCGCCCGCCCGCTAGACAAAAGGGCACGTCCGCGCCGAGTGTGACCGCGACCTTTGGATCAAGAACCTTCGCCCAGCGCAAGACGCCAGCCGCGTCCGAAGAGCCACCTCCAAGGCCTGCTCCCGGTGGAATCCGCTTCACGAGACGGACGTGCGCGGAGCGGCCCACGACCTCAAGCGCCCTCGACACAAGGTTCGCCGAGCCCTGCGGCAGATCGAGTCGATCGTCGCTTTGCTTTCCGACCCAAGCGATCTCGTCGACGATCTCGAGGCCGTCGCCTTCGGAGAGATACAGCTCGTCGACGAGATCGAGCGCAACCATCTCGGAGGAAAGAAGGTGAAAGCCATCCGGGCGAACCCCGGTTATGTGCAAGCTTCTCGTCAACTTCGCGTGGGCTAGTTCCCGATGGATCGCCGGCATCCCGCTAGCTTGCCCCACGAGGAGACGTCGAGATTCTCCGCGCGGGCCGTCGGGTCGACACCAGCACATGAAAAGGCCTGCTCATCGACGATTCCTGCGAGCGAGCGGCGGAGCATTTTTCGTCGACCAGAAAACCCCGCGCGGACGAGCGCATTCAGCTCCTCATAAGACGCCGTTGTCGGATCGACCGCCGGCCGGTCACGCCTTTTCATCGCGACGAGCGCGGAATCGACGTTTGGACGTGGAAAGAACACCTCGCGCGACACGTGCCCGAGGACTCGAGTCTTTGCAAAATAGGCCATGCGAACCGTCACGGCCCCGTAGCTCTTCGTAGAAGGGTCCGCCACATACCGCTCCGCCATGTCGCGCTGCACCATGACCAACATCTCCGTGACTTGCGGAACGCGCTCTAACAAGGTCATCACAATGGGCGTTGCAACGTTGTAGGGGAGGTTCCCGACGAGCACCCAAGACCGCTCG
>Ga0181536_10007812_pt1 | contig 10430 bp, 9 predicted proteins | sample PEATcosm2014_Bin_41_FD_121105 | JGI IMG/M metagenome (GOLD analysis project Ga0181536, IMG submission 121105) | Peatland microbial communities from MTU Mesocosm Facility, Houghton, MI, USA - PEATcosm2014_Bin17_60_metaG | ecosystem: Environmental > Terrestrial > Soil > Wetlands > Peat | place...
GACCCGGCGTTCGCGTCCCAAGCACCGATCGCGCGGCTGCTCGACCCGGCGTACGCCGCCGCGCGCGAACGCGAGATCGTGCCCGAACGCGCGCAATCGTTCGCGGCGGGCGACCTCGGTGCCCACGTCCCGAGCGACACCAGCTACATCGCGGTGATCGACGGTGACGGCAACGCGGTCTCGATGCTGCAGAGCGTGTTCTCGGTCTTGGGTAGCGGCGAGGTCGTCCCGGGCACCGGCGTCCTGATGAACAACCGTTTGACCGGCTTCTCGCTCGATGCGGGTTCGCTCAACGTGTTGGCGCCGGGAAAGCGAACGCTGCACACGCTCAACCCGCACATGATCCGCCGCAACGGCCGCACGGCGGTGTGCCTGGGCACGCCGGGCGGCTACAGCCAGACGTTTTCGCACACGTTGCTGATCATGCGGCTGATCGAACGCGGGCTCGACGTTCAGCGCGCCGTCGAGGCGCCGCGCTGGTTCGTCACGCCGAGCGGCGAGCTGCACGTCGAGGCGTCGGTCGCGGCCGAGGTTCGTGCGGAGCTCGCGCGCCGCGGCCACACGGTGATCGAAGAGCCGCCGCTCTCGGCCGTCGTCGGCGGCGCCGGCATCGCGCGCATCAACGAGTACGGCGTGCGTGAAGCCGGTGCCGACCCGCGCCGCGAATCGTACGCCCTGGCATACTGACGGATGGACGTCTCCGGAATTGATACGCCGGCGTTGCTGCTCGATCTCGACCGGGTCGAACGCAACCTCGACCGCATGGCGGCGCTGGTGGCAGCCACCCCGGTGAAGCTGCGGCCGCACGCCAAGACGCACAAGACCGCGCGCATCGCGCAGATGCAGCTCGAGCGCGGCGCGATCGGCATCTGCTGCGCGAAGCTCGGCGAGGCCGAGGTGCTCGCCGACGGCGGCATCACGAACGTCCTGATCACGACCGAGCTCGTGGGCGAGCACAAACTGCGCCGGCTGATCGCGCTGGCCGCGCGCGCAACGCCGACGATCGTGGTCGATGATGCCGCTGCCGCCGCCGCGATTTCCGCTGCCGCCGTCGCGGCCGGACTGCGCATCGATACGCTGGTCGACGTCGACGTCGGCCAGCACCGCACCGGGGTTGCGCCCGGCGCGCCGGCCGTCGCGCTCGGCCGGGCGGTCGCCGCGTTACCGGGGCTGCGTTTGCGCGGGCTGCAAGGCTACGAGGGGCACGTCCAGCACGTCGCGACCGTCGCCGAGCGGCGCGCAGCGAATGCCGCCGCGATGCGGCTGCTGTGCGATACGGCCGCCGCGTTTGCCGCGGCCGGTCTCGCGACCGAGGTCGTCACCACCGGCGGCACCGGGACGGCGCTCTTCGCGGCCGAGTTCGGCGCCGTGACCGACGTGCAGCCCGGCTCGTATGTGGTGATGGACGCGCAGTACGGTGACGTAGCGGGCATCGGCTTCGAATCGGCCCTGACCGTGCTCGCCACCGTGATCAGCGTGCGCGAGGGGTGGGCGATCGTCGACGCGGGCCACAAATCGCTCAGCAGCGACGCGGGGTTGCCGCGCGCGCTCGGCGTGGACGCGACGTTCGGTCTCGTCGGCGACGAGCACGGCAAGCTCGTCTTCGACGGCCGCCCGTCGCTCGCGCTCGGTAACACCGTGCAGATTCTGCCCAACCACTGCGATACGACGGTCAACCTTCACGACGCGTTCGTCGTGCACCGCAGCGGCACGTTCGTCGACCGCTGGCCGATCGTCGGCCGCGGGCGGACTACCTAAACTGCGGGACCGGCTCGCCGCGCACGCGCGCGCGCACGGCGGCCGCGCCGGCGTTCATCGCCCGCAGCTTGGCCAGCGCGACGTGCTCCGGAAGGTAACGTAAGCCGCAGTCCGGGTTCACCACGATCTGCGCCGGATCGACGACGGCCAGCGCGCGATCGACGCGCGCCGCGACCTGTTCTGCGGTCTCGACCGTCTCGCTCTTCACGTCGATGACGCCCAAGCCGAGCTTGAACGAGGGCCGGTACTTCTTGAACAGCACGACGTCGTCGTAGCCTTTGCGCGCGAACTCGAGCACGAGCTGGTCGACGTGGGCGTCCATGATGGCGGGAAAGAGAAAATCGTAGTGCCCTTCCCAGGCCGGGCGGGCGTGGCGGTTGCCGTAACAGATATGCAGCGCCCATTCGACGTCGACGCCTTCGACCACGAGGTTGACGGCCTTGACCGCGAGCGGCACCGCTTCGGGATAGCCGGCCAGAAACGGCTCGTCGATCTGCAGCAACGCCGCGCCCGCCGCCGCCAATTCGCGCGCTTCGTGGTTGAGATAGCGCGCGATGTCGAGCACGAGGTCTTCGCTCTGGGCGTAGCCCTCGTTACGGATGCGCTTGGCGAGCGAGAACGGCCCGGCAAACGAGAATTTGATCGGCCGGTCGGTCCACTCGCGCGTGAACTGGAAGTCGCGTACGAGCCCCAGGCCCGGCAGGTCGTCCGCGCACGGTAACGGCGCGCGCACCGCCGCGTCGAAGTAATCGTAGTAGTGGACCTTGGCCAGCCTCGGCAACTCGATCCCCGGGATGCGTTCGAGGAAATAGTCGATGTCGTTGTCGCGGCGCAGTTCGCCGTCGGAAACGATGTCGATGCCGGCGACCTCTTGGTCTTTGAGCGCGGCCTTGATCGCGGTGTCGTAGATCTCGTTGAGCGACGTGCGGCTGATGCGCCCTTCGTGGAAATCGCTCTTCGCGCGTTCGAGCCACTCGGGTACCGAGTACGATCCGACGACGGTCGTCGGCAAAAGGGTCTCGGTCATTCGCGCACCTCCGCGGTCATCGTCGTGATGTTCGAGCCGGCGCGAAACGCGAACGAGCGGAACGTGACGTCGAATCCGCGCCGGCCGCCCAGCGCGGCGAGCACGTTCCCGTTCACCCAGTTCACGACCGAGCCTTCGTATTTTCCCGGACCGCGAAAACCGGTCCCGTAACCGGCCAGGCTCGTGACGAAGATGTCGTGACATTCGAGCACGCCGTGCGGGTGCAGCAGCGGCAGCGTGTCGACGAAGCTCGCGGCGGCGCCGTTGCTGACGTGCATGCGCAGGTCGCCGTTGGCCTCCATCAGCGGGCGCAGCACCTCACCGCTGATGCCCGGCGCGAACTGGTACTCATCGAGCGGCGGCAGCGCGACGTAGCGCTCCTCGAGGCCGAGCGCCTCCCACACTTTCATCCAAAAGCGCACCGCCGCGTGCGCGCCCGGAAAGCGGCGCGGCTCGGTTTCGGCCAGCAACTCCGGCCCCAGGCGCAACAACCGCGCGACCAGATCGGGCAAATCTTCGGGCGACGCGCCGATGTCCTCGGCGATGGCCGCCGCCGGGCCGGCGGGCAGAAACGCGCGCGTCTCGACTTGGAAGAGATGGCCGTCGATGCGCGCGATCTCGTCGGTCGGCAAGTTATCGTAGACGTTGGAGATGTAGACGAAAAACGTCTTGTATTTCAAGAAGCCGAGCGTGTTCGACGGCTTGGTCGCGTCGAGCACGATCGTGCTGGTGTGGTCTTCGTGGTGGCGTACTTGGGCGCGCGCGACGTCGAGCAGATGCGGCGAGTAATCGCCCATGAGGTAATGCAAGCGCCGGTAGTAGTCGCGGCCGGTTTCGCGGTCGATCTCGAGGAAGGTGTCGAGCCAGACGCGGGCTTGATTGCCGTTGCCGACACCGATCTCGAGCACGTGCAGCTGGTCGGGCAGCGCCCGCCGTTCGGCCAGACCGTCCCAGGTCGCGAACAGCCGCGTGATCGAGTCGCGCGCGCCGGCCGCGTTGCGCGCGTCGCTCTCGCCGCCCGGCAGCGCCTGCTCGTAGGGCCGGCCCGTCACCGCCTCCCACAAGCCGAGCGCTTTCCAATACAGCGCGTTGAAGCTCCAGATCAGGCTCGCGGTGGTGCGGCTCCACGGTTCGAGATAGTGCCGGTCCGACACGTCCCGGCGCGCCAGCGCGCGCGCCATCTCCACGTTGATGTCGTGCTGCTCGCCGGTCGCGCGGCGCAGGTCGACGCCGATCTCCAGCCGCAGCTCGACCGAGCTCCCGTTGAGGATCGGCCGGATCTCGACCGGCTCGCGGAACGAATTCTTGTACTGCACCCAATCGCAGACGATGCGCAGCTTTTCGAGGTCCAGCGTCTCGTCGCCGACCGCGTGCAAGATCGAACCGAGCACGCTCTGCACGAGGGCCTTGCCGTTCCCTTTGCGCAATCGCTCGGTCGGACGCAGCTCAACCAACATGTTCGTTCTCCCGCGCGTGCGCGCGCCGTCCGAGGCCCGCGCGTTCGAGGATCTCGGGCACCAGCGCCTCCGCGCCGAATGCCATGATGTGGACGCCGGCGAGGTCCGGCAGCGCGCGCAGCTCGGCGATCGTTTCGGCGCACATCGCGATGCTCTCATCTCGGACGCGTTCGGGCGGCACCCCGCGCAAACGCTGCTCGACCGCAGGCGGAATGACGATCCCCGGAATCTGCTGCATGCGCTCGAGCGCGCGCAGCGTCGGGATCGGTCCGACCCCCGCGAGCACGGCGCAACGCGACGTGAGGCCCAATTCGCGCGCGGCCTCCATCCACGCCCTGAAGCGCGGGAGGTCGAAAACGTACTGCGTTTGCACGAACTCGGCACCGGCCGCGATCTTCTTCCCCAACCGCTCGGCGCGAAAGGCGAGCGGCGGCGCGAACGGGTTCTCGACCCCGCCGATCAACCACGCCGGCGGCGGCTTGAGCGTTTTTCCCGACAGCAGTTTGCCCTGATCGCGCATCGTGCGAGCGGTCCACAGCAACTGCACCGAATCGATGTCGAACACGCCGCGCGCGTCGGGGTGATCGCCGAACCGCTGATGATCGCCGGTCAGCAGCAGCACGTTCGGAATGCCGAGCGCCCCCGCACCGAGGAGCTCGGACTGCAACGCCAGCCGATTGCGGTCGCGGCACTGCAGCTGCATGACCGGTTCGACGTCCTCGGCCAGCGCGAGCACGCAGCCGGCCAGGCTCGAAACGCGCACCATCGCGCCCTGATTGTCGGTCACGTTCGCCGCGTCGACCCAATCGTGCAGCACGCGCGCCCCGCGGCGCAACACCTCGGCGTCGGCGCTGCGCGGCGGGCTGAGCTCGGCCGTCACGGCGAACCGGCGCTCGCGCAGCGCATCGCGCAGACGGCTGCCGAGCGCGCTCATCGCCTGCCCTGAGCGGTGTCGAAGGGCTGCTCGATCGGCGGCGCAGGGGCGAACGAGGTGTCGGCGCTCCACAGTCCGGCGTCGCGCCCGCGCCAGTAGTTGACCCACGAGCTGCGGCCCCACTCGCGCTGGTCGATCGGCCGCTGCAGGCGGCGCAGGTCGTGCGAACGGCCCGCCCCGGCGGCGCGCTCGTAGGCGATGACCCACACGCAGCGCAGTCCGGGATAGACCTCGCAGTCGCCGTTCGCGGCGACCCCGCCGCAGGGGCCGTTGCGCAGCTCCTTCGGGCAGCTCATCGGACATGCGTAGGCCGTGCTCGGTAGCGCGCATTGCGCGCACATCCGGCAGCCGAACAGGCCGCCCTTGACCGTCTTCTCGATGGCGGTGAAGGTACGGTAGGCCCACGGCGTGCCTTCCAGCCACACTGCCAGCGCGTACCACAGCCGCTGCGGCCGCAGCAGCCGCTGGAGGAGCAGCGCCAAGGGCAGTGAGAGGCGCGGCGGCGTCGGCACCGGCCGGTTCGCGCCGGCGGCTGCGCTTTCGTGAACGGCAGTTTCCACCTTTGGGCCCTCGAATTGAGCATATTCAATGAACCGGGGCGGGTCCACTCCAGCCCGGAATGGCGCCCCGGCATGCCCTGCGAGGCGAGAATTTGCGCCGCGTATCACGACCTGCTATAATTCGTGCTTTCCACTCGTTGACGTGGAGCGAAGATGGAAACCTCGGATACCCAACAACGGCTCGACACCGTGTTGCGTGCCGACGCCCAAGAGGTGGCGCGGCGCACGCTGCGTCACAAATTCGGTCGCCTAAGCAATCGGCGGATCCTCGCTACCCTTCGGGGAGCGCTTCCGCCGGATCTGCAGGGCCGGCTCGCCGACGGCGAGTTACTCGACCGGTGGTTCGCGGAATACGCGGCCGCCGTCGATCGCCTGCGTAGCGAACAGCACTACACCTCCCAAGCGTCCTAACCGCAAGCTCGGCTCTCAACCCGGATTCACCGGGCGTTAATTGAACGCTTGAATTCCCGTTTGCGCGCGGCCCAGGATCAAGCCATGGATATCGTGCGTTCCCTCGTAGGTGTTCACGGCCTCGAGGTTCATCGCGTGCCGGATGACGTGATACTCGTCCGACACGCCGTTGCCGCCGTGCATGTCGCGCGCCACGCGCGCGATCGCCAATGACTTGCCGCACGAGTTGCGTTTGAGCAGCGAGATCATCTCGGGCTGCTCGCGGCCGGCGTCCAGCAACTGACCGAGCCGCAGCGCCGCGTGCAGACCGAGGGTGATCTCGGTCTGCATGTCGGCCAGCTTGATCTGGACGAGTTGCGTCGCGGCGAGCGGCCGGCCGAACTGCACGCGCTCCAGCGTGTACTTGCGGGCCGCATGCCAGCAGAATTCGGCCGCGCCGAGCGCGCCCCAAACGATGCCGTAACGCGCGCGGTTGAGGCAACCGAACGGACCGGCCAGGCCGCGCGCGTTCGGCAACAGGTTGGTCTCCGGGACGAAGACGTTGTCCATGCTGATCATCCCGGTGCTCGAGGCGCGCAAGCTGAACTTGCCCTCGATCTTCGGGGCGCTCAAACCGGTCATGCCCTTCTCCAGGATGAAACCGCGGATCCGGGCGTCGTCATCTTTCGCCCAAACGATGAAGACGTCGGCGATCGGCGAGTTGGTGATCCAGTTCTTCGCGCCGTTGAGCCGGTAGCCGCCTTCGACTTTGGTGGCGCGCGAGCTCATGCTGCCGGGATCGGAACCGTGATCGGGTTCGGTCAAACCGAAGCAGCCGACGAGCTCGCCGGTGGCGAGGCGCGGCAAGAAACGTTCGCGCTGTTCTTCGGTGCCGTAGGTGAAGATCGGGAACATCACCAGGCTCGACTGCACGGAAAGCGCCGAGCGGTATCCGCTGTCGACGCGCTCGATCTCGCGCGCGATCAAACCGTAGGCAACGTAGCTCGTCCCGGCGCAGCCGTACCCGTGAATCGTCGAGCCGAGCAGCCCGAGCGCTCCCATCTCGTTCATGATCGCGCGATCGAAGATCTCGTGACGATTCGCTTCGAGAATGCGCGGCATCAGTTTGGACTGGGCGTAGTCGCGTGCGGTGTCGCGTATCAAACGCTGTTCGTCGGTCAGTAATTCGTCGAAGAGCAGCGGATCGTTCCAGGCAAACGTTTCGACCGAAGGGATCGCGGCCATGGGCGCCAAGTTGGTCCGCGAGCGCAAATTGCCCTTTTTCGCGGGAGCGTAAATGGACCTCGTCAACGACAACGTCGTGCTGCTGGCCGGCGTGACCGGCCGAATCGGCGGAGCTCCCTTGGCAACGTTCGTGAGGGAAGGCGCTCGCGTCGGGGTGATCTCCCGCGAACGTGCACGAGCGCAAGCGAAAATCGACGAGATGCTCGCGCCCGCCGAGCGCGAACGCACGCTGGCGATCGGCGCGGACCTGAACGATCCGGCGTCGTGCGCGGCCGCCGTCGCGGCCTGCGTGAAAGCGTTCGGCCGGCTCGACGCGCTGGTCAACCTCGCCGGCGCGGGCTGGCGGCGCAAGCCGATGACCGAAGCGACGCTCGACGATCTGCGCGAGACGTTGGCCGAAGTCGTGGAAACGGCGTACAACATCTCGCAGGCGGCGCTGCACGCGATGCTCGCCCAAGCCTACCGTGACGGCGCGCGTTCGCGCGGACGCATCGTCACCGTTACGGCGACGTCGGCGCACTCGCCCAATCCGAACTTTTCCGCCTACACCACCGCCAAGGCCGGCGTGAACGCGCTGATGCTCGCGATCGCGCGCGAGTACCGCACGCAAGGGATCGTCGCCAACGCACTCTTGTCGGGCGGCGTCGCCTTCCCGGGCGCCGGCCACTTCCGCTCCGAAGAGCATCGGGCCGCCGCCGTGCAGCCGGACGAGATCGCGGACGCGCTCGTCTTTCTGGCGAGCGACGCGTGCAGCGGGATCAACGGCGCGCTGATCGACATCACCGGGCGCATCGTCGAGCGCGGCAGCTAAGGCGGCGGGCGCGATGGAACCCGAAGAAAAATCGCGCCGAACGAAATGACCCTGACATAAGCGATAAGCTGACCAGCCAAAGCGCGGCCCTCCTCGCAAAACTGTCAGGTAAGTCCTATGATCTCAATTAGCGGCTGCCGAGAAACCTCAAAAGGCGCCCTAATCTGACGGGTTCAAGGTCGCTATCCAGACGTCCAGATAGCGTATAGCGCAAACTGACAAATTGAGCAAACCACGGTAAGGTGGGCGTTTCATCCGGTGCTTGCGGCTCTTGTTAACGCCGACCCTAAGCATATGGCAACCACTTGCCACGAGTGCCAAACCGAATGGCGGTGCTTAGTCGAGTTCGATGAACGCGACGACATACGGTAACGTCTCCACGAAGGCGGCGCGCCAAGCCGGTGGATGTTGCGCGTGAAAACCCGCCCACGTCCTGACGCCGCCGTCCACTCCATGTTGGCGAAGAAAGGTTCCGGCGTGCAGTTCCAGCAGTAGGTGACCGGCCAATACCACGCGTCACAATGCGTGCAACGGAAGAGCAAGAACTCGTGTCGGCTCAGACCTTCCCAAAAACGGAGCGATGACCGCCGGGGCCCGTGTTGCCGGCTGCGATTCGGTCAGTATCGATAGGCGATTCCGACCGTCATCGCCGACGTTCGAATCGTCGCCGGCGCATTGCTGCGGTTGTGCAGGTCTTCGCCGAGGTAGCCGAGGTCGAAGTACAGCCGCGTGTGCGGCTGGCTGATCAACACGCCGGCCCGGTAGTGCGTCGCATGGTAGGTCAAGGCGGTTTGCGCGCCGCCGGGTAAGGCGTAGATCCCGCCGACGTTCGGGAAATATGCGAACCAGCCGTACGGCGCGATCAGGGCGTGCGGATTCGCAGCCAGCATCACGATGTACCCGATCCCGTTCAGCGGCGGATAGCCGGTGTTTGACGTTCGGCCGAACAGCGCCATCCCGGCGAAGAGATGCGGCGCGACGCGCACGCCACCGCCGGAATCGGTTTCGTAGTCGTGAACGACGAAGCCCGGCACGAACGCGGTGCCGGCACCTCCAATCGTCGTGACCCCGGCGCCGGCGAAATGCTGGTAGGCGTCGTTTCGCATGTCGCTATAACTGCCGACCTGAAACCGGCCGGCAATCGTCGTCTCGCTGGTCTGCCACAGTTCGAGAGCATCCATCGATGGACCGCCCGGCGCGAACTCCGAGCGCACGTTCGGCGCCGTCGCAACGCCGAACGCGATGAAAGCAGAAGCGGCCACCAAGAAGCGCGGATGCGGCGATGCGCTGGGGCCGGGTGAAGGCGAGGCGGTCGGCGCCGGGGGAACCTCGGCCGCCCCAGCGGGCGTCGCTCCAAGAAACACGGCAGTTGCCAAAGCAGCGAGGCAGCGCATGAGATACCGCCTCGCTATACCCGCTTTAGCACCTTAGTAAAAGAGGCATCGGTCGTGACGTGTAGCCTGAAAAAGGCTCCGGAAGTAGGTGGGGAATTCTGAGGCCGGGGTCTTCCCCCGATTGTTATCCCGCGGGCGGTCCAGAATTGACGGCCATCGGCCTCGAAGGAGTCCACCCGTGAAGAAGTCCCGGTTCACCGAGACGCAGATCGTCGCCATCCCCAAAGAGCACGCGGCCGGCGTCGCGACCAGGGATCTCTGCCGCAAGCACGGCGTCAGCCCGCCACGTTTTACACTTGGAAGGCCAAGTTCGGCGGCATGGAGGTCAGCGATGTCGCCAAGATGCGGGTCCTTGAGGACGAGAATCGGCGGCCCAAGCGGATCGTCGCCGATCAGGCGCTCAACAGCGACGTCCTGAAGATGGCGGCTTCAGGAAAATACTAACGCCTGGCCCAGAAACGTCGAGTCGTGCAGGCGGCTCGGGATCAATTCGACATTAGCGAAGGCCAAGCGCGCCGATATCTGCGGGGTTTACCGCCGGATGATTCGTTACGTTCGGATCGCCAAGAACGATGCTGAGCTGCGCGCTCGACTCGAAGAACTCGCGGCCGAACGACGGCGCTCGGCTTCCGGAGACTCGCCGTGCTGCTACGCCGCGATGGTCTCGTCGTCGGTTACCGCGATGAACGAGCGGTCCGTTGGACTTCGTCCACGACAGCCTCGAATCAGGTCGTCGAATCCGAACGCTTAACATCGTCGACGACTTCACCCGTGAATGCTTGGCTATCCAAGTCGACACGTCGCTTTCCGGCGTTCGGGTGGCTCATGTTCTGGACGCCATCGGAGAGGTTCGA
>Ga0181536_10007814_pt1 | contig 10429 bp, 12 predicted proteins | sample PEATcosm2014_Bin_41_FD_121105 | JGI IMG/M metagenome (GOLD analysis project Ga0181536, IMG submission 121105) | Peatland microbial communities from MTU Mesocosm Facility, Houghton, MI, USA - PEATcosm2014_Bin17_60_metaG | ecosystem: Environmental > Terrestrial > Soil > Wetlands > Peat | place...
CTGTTCGCTCACTGGCAACTCGCCCCACCGCTTCGAGGCCGACCCGTGGGAGCCGGATGACGGGAGACTGTCACGTCCGGTTCTGAGAGAGCCGGGGGGTGCAATTCCCCCCGGCTACTCGCCCTACCTGAGCCCGTCCCTCGCGGTTGAACGGGACCCGCGTCGGGAACGGGTGTGCGTGTGGGCTCTATAGGGTCTGGTGTGATCGGTTCATGCATAAGTGGCAACGAACTCACGGTTTGGCGGTGTTGCCCGCGAGAGTCCAACCGACGAGCGCGTTGGCCAGCATGACCGTGACCCATCGCAAAGTCGGACTTGAGGTATCCGACGATTGTCATGTGCTTATCGAGCCCGCTATCGGCGATGATCTTCTGCCACTCCGCGATCGAGCGACCATACTTTTTCTCAATTGATGGGAAGTACGACGCAGGTCCTTGCTTCGGCCATGGCGCAGACTGATCAGCCACGATTCGCTCTTCCTCGGGTCTCGGCAATTCTCGCCTCTTCAATGGGCATGATGAAGCCCTTCCTCCTCAGGTCGCCGAGATATTGACCTGCCAGCCGATGCCGAACCTGTCGATGAGGCCGCCGAAGATGTCGCCCCAGAACATCTTCTCCAGCGGAGCCTTGACGGTCCCACCGTCACTCAATGCCTCGAAGATCCTGCGCAGATCGTCCTCCTCGGTGCCCACGATGGTCAGTTCGATCCTGGTCTGGACGTCGTTGGTCGCGTCGGCACGATCACTTGCACGCAGTGTGAACGTTCCGGTGTCGAGTGCTGCGTTGATGATGAGATGCTTCTCGCTCTCAGGCGCCGTCGGATCGACATCTCCGCGACGGGTGATCGAGAGGTCGCCGCCGAGGATGCCCTGGTAGAAGGTCATCGCTTCCTCGGTGTTGCCTGGAAAGAAGAGGTACGCCTCCAGCTTCATGGTTGACCTCCACTGGTCGTTGGTAGAAACTAGACCGTATAGTACTGGATGAGAACTAGCCTGTCTAGTACTCTCCCAAAAGTGACGGTAATGACCCCTCCCGAACAACCAGAACGAGGCTCGGATCGACGCCACCGCGAGATCCGTGAAGCGGCCATCGGGATCTTCCTGGCCGGCGGGTATGAGGGCGCCACGATGGAGGACATCGCCGTGCGCGCCGGTGTCTCCAAGCAGACCGTGTACAAACACTTCACCGACAAGCAGCACCTCTTTGCCGACATCGTCCTGTCGACCACCGACGACATGAGTGCCCTTGTCGGCCTCATCGCCGAGAAGCTGCCCGAGACCTCCGACCTCGCTAAGGACCTGGAACACCTCGCCGAGACCTTCCTCTTCGCACTCATGCAGCCCCGCGTCCTGCGGCTCCGGCGTCTGGTGATTTCCTCTGCGGACCGCTTCCCCGATATCTCCACCGCGTGGTACGAGAGGGGCTTTGAACAGGCTCTCGCAGCGCTCGCCAGCAGCTTCCGAGTCCTCGCAGATCGGCAGTTGCTCGCCGTCGACGACGCGACAGCGGCCGCCGAGCATTTCGTCGGCATGTTGTTCTGGATCCCGGTCAACAAGGCCATGTTCACCGGTGACGACGACTACGCCGCTACTCATGATCTCTCACCCGTTGCTCGATCCGCAGCAAAGGCGTTCCTGAATGCCTACGGCGTCCGTCAATTCGAGACGAAGGGGAAAGCCTGACCAGCCCGAGAGTGCCCGGAGGAGTGGCGCACAGGCGCTGATCGCCAATCCCACAGCCCTCGATGCCTGGAACGACATCACGCCCCTGGCCCGCAACGAGTTCATTTGCTGGGTCGAGGATGCCAAGCAGGAGATGACCCGAGAGCGCCGCATTCGTCGGACCCAGGAGGAGCTGGAGGAAGGCCAGCGTCGGCCATGCTGCTGGCCAGGCTGCAAGCATCGCGATCGCACCGGCAGGTAGCAGGCGACTGGGCGCCCCTATCGACGGATGCTCGAACGCACCAGAACCGGGTTCCCCCAGCACGGTCTCACGCCACGTCCTGAGAGGCGCATATCACCCGGACTCGGGCGGGTGACGATCCGTCTGGCAGAGACGAACCAGTCCGAAGATGACGGACTCGCCTCCAACCTGACCCATTGCAATTGCTCAGCACCGCGAATACTGCGCTGGTTGCCTCCGGCCCGGTTACCCGACCCCGACGCGGTGCTCATGCCAGAAATGGCTACAAGGTGTCATCGGCATCGAGTACCGTGCGGCCTCGCCCTAGACGGGAGAAGGTGACCCCGAACACCGAAATGTGGAACCGTCAGTACTACTTACTCATAGAGACCGTCGTAGGCTCTAGTCCCGGAATCTGACTGTCGGTCAGCCTGGGCAACGGACCATTGGCGCGTGGCTCGGTCGACGGCGAAGATTGTCCACCCGTCCCTATCCTCGTCGCTCAGATGGATCAAGAGGGTGGTGGCATCATGCTCCACCCGAAGTCGGTGACGGGGATTCTGCTCATCATGGAGGCCTCGAATCCGCTTTCCGGGTGAAGCATCGCCTGCGACGAAAGAAGTCCACCTCCGACCTCCACCCTTGGGACGAGGCAACTTGCCACGATCGGAAGGCATCGTCGGCACGACTACCACGATAGCGACCGGAGGCCGCTTGCACCTGCCCAGAACTCCGGGTAGCGACACATTCAGATCCCGTTGAGATGTGCGAACTGTGTCGATATGCTCATACGAGTCACGAGCTGACCAGAGAGGAAGGGCGAGCAGGCTCCGGCTTGTGTCGAATGGAATCCGTCCCTTCGACGCGCCTAGTGTCCTGAGCCAGAGATTCTTTCTGATATAGGAATTTCCACTCCGCCGAGCGCGTTGCTCCCGTCATCAACGACGATGGGAGCGAGCGATGGGACAACGCGGCAGACCGAAAGCGGAGCTGGTGCTCACCGACGACGAGCGTGACGCGCTCGGACGTTGGGCGAGACGGCCCAAGAGCGCGCAGGCGCTCGCCCTGCGCTGTCGCATCGTGCTCGAGTGCGCCAAGGGTCACACCAATCGGGATATGGCGACTCGCCTTGGCGTGAGCGAGCCGACGGTGTCGAAGTGGCGCCGGCGCTTCATCGCCAAGCGCCGGGAGGGACTGCACGACGAGCCGCGCCCAGGCGTGCCGCGTTCGATCACCGACGATCATGTCGAGGCGCTCATCGTGGCCACCTTGGAACAGACGCCCACCGACGCCACCCATTGGTCGACGAGGTCCATGGCCAAGGCCACCGGCATGAGCGCTTCGTCGGTCGGGCGGATCTGGCGGGCGTTCGGATTGAAACCCCACCTGGTCGACTCCTTCAAGCTCTCGGGCGATCCCCAGTTCATCGAAAAGGTCCGTGATGTGGTCGGTCTCTATCTGAACCCGCCCGAGGGCGCCCTCGTGCTCTGCGTGGACGAGAAGTCACAGATCCAAGCCCTGGATCGCACCGCCCCCATCCTCCCGCTGCGTCCCGGGCTTCCCGAGCGCCGCACCCACGACTACAAACGCAATGGCACGACCAACCTCTACGCGGCCTTGGACATCGCCTCGGGCAAGGTCATCTCCGACATGACCGAGCGCCACCGCGCTCTCGAATTCCGCCGGTTCTTGAACCTCATCAACCGCTCGGTTCCCGACAACCTCGACGTCCATGTCGTCGTCGACAACTCCTCGACCCACAAGACACCTGAGATCCACCGCTGGTTGCTGCGCCACCCCCGGTTCACCCTGCACTTCACACCCACCTACAGCTCGTGGATGAACCTCGTCGAGCGGTGGTTCGCCGAGCTCACAGACAAGTGGTTGCGCCGCGGGACGCATCGATCCACCAAGGAACTCGAGGCGTCGATCAACGATTGGATCGACATGTGGAACGACGATCCCCGTCCCTTCGTCTGGCACAAGACCGCCGACGAGATTCTCGACACGCTGGCTGGATATTGCGCGCGGATCTCTGGCTCAGGACACTAGGAGTCAGCATGAAGCATTCGTCCTTTCCCAAGATCGAGTTGCACGTCCACCTGGAAGCGACCGTTCACCCGAAGGCTCTCTTCGAGATGGCCCACCGCAATGGGTTCGCGTTGCCGACCCAGAACGAGGCTGAACTCGCTCAGCTCTACCGTGTGGGTGCCGAAAACCTCATCCGCCGGCGTCATGCAACCAGTTTGTACTCGTGGATGAGACCAGCGAGCCGGTCCGATCTGCGTAGCCGATCAGGGTTGGGAAGCGCTATCGGCGGTGGCACCGGCGACATCGTGAGTGGTGGGGCCTGGTGGAGTGAGCGGTGCGGCCGGTGGCAGTTGTAGTGATCGACGTACTCGGCGAGCACGACCTCGAGCTGACGCCGATCGAGGATCAGCATCCGGTCGAGGCACTCGCGGCGGATGGTGCCGACGAAGCGCTCGGCGACGGCGTTGGCCCGTGGGGATCGGACGGGCGTGCGGATGATCCGGATCCCCTCCGAGCGGAAGACCTCGTCGAACTTGGCGGCGAACTTGGCGTCTCGATCTCGCACCAGGAACCGGACGGGTCGAGGGCGCTCGGCGAGCACCATCGTCAGGTTGCGGGCCTGCTGGACCACCCATGTCCCGGTTGGACTCGCCGTCACCCCGGTCACATAGACCCGTCGGGTGTCGAGCTCGATGAAGAAGAGCACGTAGAGGCGCCGCAGCAGGACCGTGTCGATGGTGAAGAAGTCGCAGGCCAGCATCGTTGACGCCTGGCCCATGAGGAACTCGGCCCACGTCGGACCGGTCCGCCCCGGGGACGGGTCGACCCCGTGGCGACTGAGGATGGCCCAGAGGCTCGACTGTGTGCGAACAATGGGAAACGCGCCCGTATCTGACCAGGGATAATTCTCGTAACTCCGCTCCGTCCAACTCGCCAGGCGATCGTGGGGTCCGATACCGGTCATGGATCGGGCGACCACCTCAGCCGCCGAAGGATCACGGATGGTCTCGGAAGCTGTCCCGCCGTGGTGTTGAGGACCCCTGGCCGGACGATTTACCCCTGCTCAGTCTCGCCCATCAACGTCCGGAACGATCGCGACTGAAATGGCGTCGGCGTCGGCGGCTTGGCGGCACTGAGCCAGGTCGCCGAGAAGACCCAACTCATCGGGGGACGATCCCCTGATCGACACCAGGTGGTCCAGGATCCGCTCGCCGATAGCTCGCAGCTCGTCCAACTGATGGTGCTCGAGCTGGTCGAACAGGTGCGTACGCACACTTTCGACGTGGACGGGGGCCGCTGACTCCAGCGCGTCGAACCCGGCATCCGTCAGAACTGCGAACGCGCCACGTCGGTCCGACGGGCACACCTCCCGATGGACCCAGCCTGCGCCTTCGAGCCGGGCAACCGTGTGCGACAGCCGGCTGCGTGACGATTGGGACCGGTCGGCCAGCTCGCTCATCCGCAGGCGCCGTTCGGGCGCCTCCGAAAGCCGGACCAGGACCTCGTAGTAGGTCGTCGGCATCGACGCACCCCGTTGGAGCTCGCGATCGAACTCCTCGAAGAGCAGGTTGGCGGCCAGCATGAAGGTGCGCCAGGTGCGCTGTTCCTCGCGATCGAGCCAGCGGGTCTCGGACATAGGCCCAGTATACCGAGCCAAACCAATATTAGTTGACTTCTCAACTATTTGGATGTAATCTTATCTTCAACAGTTGTATTCACAATAAACTCTGGAGGCAGCCATGACCACTCAATCACCCGTTCTCTCGGCCATACCCGGATACGTCGCCGGCGCCTGGGACATCGACCCGGTGCACTCTGAAGCGTCGTTCGTGATCCGCCACATGGTGGTCAGCAAGGTTCGTGGCCGTTTCGACAAGTTCGAGGGCACGATCGTGACCGCCGAGGACCCCCTCCGGTCTTCGGTGGAGGCCACCATCGACGCCGGGTCGATCAACACCAACCAGGACCAGCGCGACGACCACGTCCGGTCGGCCGATTTCCTCGACGTGGAGAACCACCCCGCGATCACCTTCCGCTCGACGGGGCTGCGCCCGGTGGGCGATGACGACTTCGCGCTCGATGGCGACCTCACCATTCGGGGTGTGACCAAGCCCGTCACATTGGATCTCGAGGTCAACGGCTTCACGCCCGACGCCTGGGGCGGGACCCGGGTCGGCTTCAGCGCCTCGACCGACATCAATCGCACGGACTTCGGGGTCAGCTACAACGGACCCATTCCCGGCGCCGACAGCGCCATGGTGCTCAGCGACAAGGTCACGTTGAACCTTGAGATCGAAGCGGTTCTGCGTCAGCCTGCCTCCTGAGGGAACCGCTGCGCGAGTGATGCCCGGGCGTGAGCGCTCGGGCATCACTCGTAGAAGACACTCGTGTGACCCCCCACGTCGGACCGCACAAGGCGAAACGTGGCACCTGCCACATTTCAAACTGGTAATGCCTACACAGGCCAGAACTGGCTGCCGCCGAGCTACCCTCCATCATTTCGGCACCGTCTGCGACCACGTGTCTTTCCATCGGTTTCACAACGAAGAAGTCGGGCGTTTGAGTCCCCTCACCTCCACTGGTTGTCGAAAACACAACGTTTCCTCTGGTCAGACACCCTTTTTCGTGTCCCGTCGTTCAGGCATGTTTGTTGCCTTGTTCAAACCCTCGTCTAGCGCATGAGGTGGCGCTGACCAGGGTTGCCGAGGCGGTATGCCGACCGGGTACCGTGGCCGGATGGTCCCTGACCACTACACCTTGGCTGGCACTGACATCTCAATTCCGCCCCTCGGCGTCGGGACCTGGGCCTGGGGCGACCGGTCCACTTGGGGCATGGGCGGTTACGACACGAACCTGACGCGCGAATCGATTCAGGAGGCATGGAACGCCTCGATAGACGCTGGGATCACGTTGTTCGACACTGCCGAGGTCTACGGCGGTGGAGAGAGCGAACGGATCATCGGCACGATGCTGGCTCATGATCCCCAGCGGGCCGCCTCGGTGGTCCTGGCCACCAAGTTCATGCCGTTCCCGTGGAAGCTGAGGGTCCGTGATGCACTCCTGAAGTCCCTCCGGGCTTCATTGGACCGTCTCGGACTCCCTGCGGTTCAGCTCTATCAAATCCACGGCCCGATCAGCGTTCGCTCCCACGGCGCACTGGCCGACGCATTAGCCGCCGCGCACGAAGCGGGACTGGTGAAGGCCGTGGGAGTCTCGAACTATTCCGTGAGCGGGACTCGATCGATGGTGAAGGAGCTGCGCGCTCGCGACATACAGCTGGCTACGAATCAGATCGAGTTCTCCCTGCTCCGTCGTTCCCCAGAGACAAGTGGCCTCCTCGCCACCTGCGCCGAATTGGGTGTGCTTCCGATCGCATACTCGCCCATCGGTCAAGGTCGACTCACAGGCAAGTACTCGGAATCCCGACCTCCCCCTGGCAAGAGAAACCAGTCCAGGCACCCAATGGCGATTGTCGATGGTGTCGTCGCCGAGCTGCGACGAATCGGTGACAAGTATGGGGGGAAGCTGCCGAGCCAAGTGGCATTGAACTGGGTCATTGCCAAGGGAGCCGTTCCGATTCCCGGAGCGAAGAACCGCCAGCAAGCCGAGGAGAACGCCGGAGCAGTCGGTTGGACCATTGATGACGAGGACCTGGCCCGACTGGACCGAGTCGCGCTTTCAGGCGTTCGAAGCCTCCAGGGACGGATCTGGCAGCACGGCTAGAGCCCGAGGTCGACCCCATCCCCCGATGCTGTATGTGCTGTTTTCTTCTCGGCCCAGGAGGGTCGGCGACCCGCCCGATAACGGAGCTCTCGGAGGCACCCCGGATTCCAGGGGCAAGACTGATTAGCCCCGCCCCCGTGGAAAATGGTTCTCTTTCCGCGAGCGAGATTCTCGATCAAAGGAGCGGTAACCTCCGCCAAGAGCGCCGTACTGAGAAGGACGCAATGGCGCTGACATCGGTTCACGAACTCGACCTGCCCATGCTCGACACGATTGGGCACACGGTGGCGTTCAGTCAGTCTGGGCACATCGTCCGGCTCTGATCGAGCTCAGTCCTGGCATTCTTTCCTTGGTGCGCGGCGCCACGGCAGGGAAAGGTGGCCTGTCCTCCGCCGATCCATCCTGATCTTGGGAGTCGTCCTAACCTGCGAGTACCTGGCGATTGCCGCCGCTATGCCGACGTGCAGACCCTTGTGCTCTAACGGCTGCGATCTCGATGGTCTCAGGTCCGCACGGCACGCTCGCCGAGCTTGGTCCGAAGCTCTTCCTCGAAGGCAAGGATCTCCGGGGCCATCGCCGTGGCTCGAAGGGCCTCGAGATGGGGGTAGCCGGCGTCTTGCTCGGCGTCCCATTCGTCGGCAAAGCGTCCGGAGCCAATATCGTCGACAAGTTCCCGCATGGTGGCGGCGATGTCGAGGTGGTCATAGCGGCCGGCGCGCGACAGCTGACCGTATTGACTCGTCGGCGAGTGGTAAGTCATCTGGGCGGCACCGCCTTCGAGTCGCACCAGACGGTAGGTCCGCTCCACTTCGCCGGAGAGCACCAGCTCGGTGATGATCGCCTCGATGGGCACTCCCTGTTCGAGCATGACCTGGACGAACGACTCGCTGACGCGGCGCAGGGCCGGAGCGAGGGCCTGCTCGACGGCCAGGTCCAGCACGGCCTCTTGCTTGGGAGTGAGCTCAATGGCGCCCTGGCGTAGCCCACCGATGGCCCTGGCCACGGCAAGTACGCGAGCGCGGGCCGTGCCGGTGACGTCACGGTGGACCCCGACGGCCGTGATGAATCCGATGCCCTCGAGGAAACACCGGCGAACCTCCGGGCCGAGCATCCGTGGTGCCACCATCCCCACGTCACAGGGCGGGTTCAATCGCCCGAAGGCGAGGGTGTACCCGCTGGCCACGATCACCAGCGCGTCGGGGCGAGGCGTCATGGGCAGGGCGGGGATGACGTCGTCGGGGACAAGCACACAAAGCACGTCTGCATCGTTGGCCCCGTCGAGGTCGCAAGTATCGAAACCATCGGCCTCGGCCGTACCCCTGCTGGGATCGGCTCGAACGCAGACGGCGACGTCGATCCCCGAGTCGCGCAAATTCAGGGCCCACGATCGGCCCTGGTTGCCGTAGCCGATGACGGCAACCCGCTGGTCGCTGAGGGAATCACTTGAGGCTTCGGATTCGCTGATGATCACGGTCACGATCCGACCGTACCCGCTTCGGGATGTGACGTTCGACCCTGCCAGGCCTGCCCCCGGCGCTATTGCATGAACATTGGTCCATGCGATGGAAGAGGGAGCCGAAGCGAGCAGCCGAGAGGCTGGGGCTGAGAGGCTGAGAGAAAGTGCTCAGCGACCCCTAGTACCTGATCCGGACAATGCCGGCGAAGGGAGACCATCGGCATGGGCTTTATGGCGCGGATGGACCCAGGGACCCGCCTGGGCGGCTCGTCCCCACCGGTGACAGCGCCTTGACGCTTTACTTCCGCGACGAACGGCGACAGACCGCTAAGCGCTGCGGGCTCAATCGCGCGGGGTGAGCTGGAGGTATCTCCGACCCAGGCCGTCTTACTTGGGCGCTCTTGCCGCGCCCAGAAGCGCAACGAACATGACAGCCGGTTCCGACGTTCGGTTGTGCCAAGCGTGGCGGGTGCCGTTCTGGACAACAGAATCACCGACGCAAAGGTGCACCTCTTCGCCGTCGTCGAGTTCAAGCCAGACCTCGCCAGAGATCACAAGATCAAGATCGACGGTGTCGGTCGTGTGCATTCCTGGATGGTCGAGTTCCATCACCTCAACCAGGCCGGGAAGTTTCGTGTCGAGCTCCGCAAGCGCAGCTTCCAGGTCAAGGTCCTCGGGCATGCTGACCGACTCGGGTCCCAGCGTGAAGAACCCGAAGCGGTACCCGCCCGGAGGCGGGAAGTAGCCGCTTTGGTCGGGGGGTTCGCCATTGGTCGGGAGCGTGGGGGGTGCGTTGGCGCCCCACAGTCGGTGGAACTCCGTTCCCGGCATGAGCGAGACCGCGATCGGCTCGACCTGCGAGTCGGCCACGACGACAGACTTACCGTCTTCCTTCTGTCCGGTCACCACACATCGCATGGCCATACTGCCTCCGTACGCTCGTCACCACCGTCATGTGACGAAAACCGTATCTTGCACCCGCTGCTCGTCGCGGCCTGACCGGACCGCTGATGCCGGTATGTGCGGGTGCCGACGGGCGATCTCGATGGCACGTCGGCGGTGAACGACTTCGATGCCGGCGGCCAAGCTGCTCGCGCTCAGCGTGATGTGGGGCGAGCGCTCACCGCCGCCGCAGCCGGGCGTCTGATCGGCCTTCCCGGTGCAATGCCCACCGGGGTGGAGGGGACGAGCCCGGCGGCCGCCCGCAACTCGTCGAGAGCCTCCGGGATCGACGCGGCGATCGTGGCCACGCCGGGCACGGTCTCGGCGCAGGCCATGAGCCCCCAGTTCAGCACCCCGCGATAGCTCATGACCGTC
>Ga0181536_10007815_pt1 | contig 10429 bp, 8 predicted proteins | sample PEATcosm2014_Bin_41_FD_121105 | JGI IMG/M metagenome (GOLD analysis project Ga0181536, IMG submission 121105) | Peatland microbial communities from MTU Mesocosm Facility, Houghton, MI, USA - PEATcosm2014_Bin17_60_metaG | ecosystem: Environmental > Terrestrial > Soil > Wetlands > Peat | place...
CACGCTTGCAAGAGGCACGCCCCGATTTGGTACTGCCACACTATATGGAATCCAGCGAGAGCGGCGAGATCAATATCCGTGTCGCGCACTGTCCTGAGCGTGTCATGCCGGGGCAAATGGTACGAGAACTGGTCTCAAACGACAGGATCATCGGCGGCATGACTGAAGAGTGCGCGCAAAGCGCGACGGCTCTGTATGAAAGCTTTGTTTCCGCGCAACTCTTCACCACCGACTGCCGGACCGCTGAGTTGGTGAAGCTGGTCGAGAACTCGTTCAGGGATGTCAATATCGCGTTCGCGAATGAATTGTCATTGATTTGTGAAGAACTGAATGTCGATGTGTGGCGTGCCATCGAACTGGCCAACAAGCACCCGAGGGTCAATATTCTTCAGCCTGGCGCCGGGGTCGGCGGCCATTGCATTGCCGTGGATCCGCTGTTCATCATCGACGCCGCGCCTGATTCCGCGCGGCTGATCCGCACCGCGCGGGAAGTGAATGACCGCAAACCACATTGGGTTGCCGAGCATCTTGTGTCTCTGTCCTCACGGTTCCGCGAGCCTGTCATCGCCTGTTTTGGGATTACGTACAAGGCCAACGTCGACGATCTGAGAGAGAGCCCATCGGTCGAGATCGTACGGCTTTTATCGGAGCGATCGGACCTACGGGTGCTGGTGGTCGAGCCCAATATCACGGAACTGCCGCCGTGTTTTCGCGGTTTGCGGAACGTGACATTGGTCGACGCCGACACCGCGCGACACAACGCTGACATTGTCGCGTTCCTGGTTGGTCATCGGCAATTCCACCGTCTTGATAAGAAGCTGCTGCTTAGCAAGGTCGTCCTCGACGTGATCGGGTTGATGTCCTGATCCTTAGCTCGCCGATTTGTCCTGATAGGCCACGCCTGACAGCGGTATCGACGATCCGGGCATGTGTAATAGTGCCCTGGCGAGAATGCCGGCGTAGAGTAAGTTGGTGCTGAGATAACGCCACCACATCCGCCGCGGTTCCTGGAGGACGCGGTACAACCATTCCAGACCACTGCGCTGCCAGACTCCGGGCGCGCGACGGACATGACCGGCTAATATGTCAATACTTCCACCAACACCCATGACAAACGGCACATCAAGCGCGGCTCGATGTGTTGCCATGAAGCGCTCTTTCCGCGGCGTCGGCATGCCAACGAACAGGCAGTCGGGACGCGCGGCACGAATCTGCTCAACGATATTCGCTTCGTCGGCTTGCTTGAAATAGCCATGGTGGCTTCCAGCAACCGACAAGGCCGGGTGGCGTCGCGTGAGTTCGGCCAAAGCCGTCTCAAGCACGTCGGGGCGCGCGCCCAGGAAATATGGCCGGAAGCCCTGCTCGGCACAAAGCGCCAGGACGTTCTGCATAAGATCCACCCCCGCGACGCGCTCCGGCACCCGTACGCCGAACAGACGTGCGCCGAGCACGATCCCCATCCCATCGACGCCGACAAGGTCGGCGCCAAACACGTCGGCCCGAAGCTCTTCGTCGCGCTGAATATTGACAAACTTAGCGACGTTTAACGCGACGTGCAGCAGCTTGTGTTTCTCTCGCATCGCATCCGCGACGCGCGCCACAGTCTGTTCCATGGTCAGAAGATGAATCGGGACGCCACAGAAGGTCGCAACCTCCCGCGACCTCTCGTTATCACCGGCCAGGCCTTCGTAACGTCTACGAGTAATCATCCTGAATAGCCTTATGATTAAGATAATTTCTGGCCGTCGCTGTTCGCGACGCGGGCGCGCCCTGGCACGAAATCGAGAGATACGAGTACTTCACGCACTTTGTTCCCGGTCAATGTCAAACGAGCGGGCGTAGCCCATCGCACCTTTTGAACTCGTGAACGGTTTCATTCGTGGCACACCAGCTTCCCTTACGTCTCAATGCCAATCCAGATCACCCCGGCATCGGCATTGTTACGGATCGAACCCAACCGAGAGCGATTGATGACGAATCGAAAGCGGTACTAACTTGTCCATCCTAAACCTGACGGGTATCGATCAAGCTGGAACATAGCTGAATCCGCTCCTTCCTGGCAAGGTTCACGACGTATCGGAGTCTGAAAATGAACGAATTGTATTGAGTGTTGACACAACTAAGTTGTATAGCTGACAGATTTTACAACTTTAACATGCATCACGAATTTCCTTATATGCACCCCTCGCTTTCGAGGCATTTCGAGCAATCGAAGGTTGTTATCCCAGGATCGTGCGACAAGTCGAATGGTCGGACGACAGGCTCACCGGCCCAGGCCCGGAATGGAGGTAACCACGGCCGAGACGTGAACCTCATCGGGCCTTCGCATATGCCGGGAAGCTAACCGTCGCGGCTCCGGAACGGAGATATGTGGCAGCATACCGAAAGTACCCCGCCCCGGCGCTTATCGAGCGGGACAACATAGCCGAGCATGAATGGTGAATCCGGGCGTATCAAAGTCGTTGACACGTTCTGGGAGTGCCTGTCAGTTTGATGCGCCTCCTCTGGGCACAGACCGGCCTATCCATGTCGCAATTGAATTCGGCGAGTCGGACCTCAGGCGGCGAAGTGGCGGTTGGAATGACTGCGGGAAAGGGTGGCTAGCATGCGAAATGAGACGATCGCCATCCACGGCGGCTATAGCTCTGATCCCACGACGAGAGCGCTGGCTGTACCCATCTATCAGACCGCCGCCTATGCGTTTGATAGCGCGGAACATGGGGCGGCGCTGTTCAATCTGGAGGTCGAGGGGTATCGGTACAGTCGAATCAGCAACCCGACCAGTTCAGTGCTGGAACAGCGCGTTGCCGCGCTCGAAGGCGGACTGGAAGCGCTGAGTGTGAGTTCCGGGCAAGCGGCGCTGCATTACGCCATACTGAACCTCACCGAAGCGGGCAGAAATATTGTGTCCGTCCCACAACTCTATGGCACGACCCACACTTTGTTCGCGCACTTTCTGCCGAGGCTCGGGATCAGTGTGCGCTTCGCGGAGAGCGATCAGCCATCGGCGATCGAGGCGCTCATCGATGAAAATACAACAGGTGTGTTCTGCGAAAGCGTCGGCAATCCCGCGGGAAACATGTGCGACATCGAGCAAATCGCCCAGATCGCACACCGGCACGGCGTGCCACTGGTCGTTGATAACACCGTGGCGACGCCTATTCTATTGCGACCGATCGAATATGGAGCTGACATTGTCGTTCACTCGCTAACGAAATTCATGGGAGGCCACGGGACGACACTCGGTGGCATTATCGTAGACGGTGGTCGTTTCGATTGGCGGCAGCACGCTGACCGATTCCCGATGTTCAGCACGCCGGACGCGTCTTACCATGGCCTCATTTATACGGAGCATTTCGGACCGGCGGCCTACATCGCTCGCTGCCGAAGCGTCTATCTGCGGACGACCGGATCGGTCTTGTCGCCCATGAGTGCATTTCTGCTGCTGCAAGGGATCGAGACTGTCGCCGTCCGCGTCGATCGGCATGTGCAAAATGCCAAACGAGTAGCGGAATTTCTGCGCGACGACCCCAGGGTGGCATGGATCAATTACGCGGGGTTCCAAGATAATATCTATTATCCGCTGACGCAGAAGTACCTTGGGGGCCGTGCCTGCTCCCTGTTCACTTTTGGGATCCGTGGCGGGCTCGCGGGCGGCATGCGGTTCTACAATGCCCTGAGGCTGGTAAAGCGAGTGGTCAATCTCGGTGACGCCAAAACCTTGGCATGTCACCCAGCATCGACGACCCATCGGCAAATGTCCGCGGAGGAGCAACGCAATGCCGGCGTCTCGCCCGAGATGATAAGGATGAGTATTGGGATTGAGCATGTTGATGACATCATTGGCGATCTTGATCAGGCTCTGGCCTTGGCCATGGACGGGCGCGACCTGTGAACCGACGGCCAGAGATCAACGAACCATCAGGCGATGCGCGGGAGCGGCCGGTCTGACCGTGCCGTCGCGGTATATCCACGGCAAGGCTTTTCAAAGGTCTCCACTGTCTCGTGCGGTGGGGCCACACCTCAGCCATGCGCACATCAGGCCAAGGTTGTTGCTCCGTCGAGACGCGCAACCATCGCGGTACGTTCTATATCTCGGCTCGCGTGGATGTCAACAAATAGCCCTCAGGACGTCAATTGCATCTTGACATTTCTGGTCCGCAAGCCGTTGTATGTGATTGATATCGGAAGCGCATCTGTAGCCAGACACCTCGATGCGTATCGGTTCGCGGCAATTTCCGCCTGCAACGAGATCGGTTAAGCTGAAGGGCATATTAATGACAGCCGAGATAGGTGGCATCAGACATTTCCGTCGCTTATCGCTGGGAACGCAGCAGGTGACCCCCAATGGCGAAAGGCCGATTCATATCGGACTTATCAACAATATGTCGGACGGCGCGATAATGCGCACTGAGCACCATTTCACAAATTTGCTTCAGCAGGCCGCTAATGGTGCATCGGTCCATGTCTTGTGTTACTCGCTACCGGCCATCCCTCGCTCGGGAAAGGTCCGAGAGCATATCGAAGCCTCGTACGAGCCGATAGACGCACTTTGGCGCAATCCGCCCGACGCCGTCGTGCTAACCGGAACGGAGCCACGTGAGCGTAATCTGAAAGACGAGCTGTATTGGAGTTCCCTGGCGAGGCTCATTGACTGGATTGATGACCAAGGCATCCCGGCAATGTTTTCCTGCCTCGCTGCCCACGCCGCCGTGTTGCATACGGACGGGATCTCACGAGCGGCGCTCGACGACAAGTGCTTCGGTGTGTTCGAGCATGAAGCCGCGCCTGACCAGCCCCTGATGGATGGTGCCGGAGCGCGGATGTGGCTCCCGCACTCGAGATGGAACCAGGTAAACGAAGCAGAACTGGTCAAAGCGGGATATCAGATTCTGAGTTGGTCCAGAGAGGCGGGGGTTGGCTTCTTCGCCAAGGAACGGAGGAGTCTTTGGCTATTTTGTCAGGGCCATCCGGAATATGAAGGTTCTGATCTCTTGCGAGAATATCGGCGCGATGTCGCGCGGTTTCTGTCACGGGAGCGTGCTACCTACCCGGAGTTGCCGCGCAGTTACTTCCGAGAATCCGAAACCCAGGCGCTGCATACGTTCAGGCACCAAGCGCTCGCACGGGGAGGCGTAAGCGCCATGGATGCGTTCCCTCGGATCAGAGAGGGTGGGCTGACCTGGGACGCGTGGCGACCAGCCGCGATCAGCGTTTTCGGCAATTGGCTGAGGTATGTCGCCACGACAAAGGCATTGCCCGAGGTCGCTCGGTCGGGATATGGGCTGGGTCAGGCAATCGCAGGCGTGCCGGATTACATCGGCGATAGTACTTGACGGGGGTGCGGTCGACCCTACGCTCAGTTCCGTGAGCTGACGCATCGCGGTTACATCATTGATGGCCTTGCCATTCCTGGGCGGGTACAGCGCGCGGCGAGGCAGTTGAGAGGATCGGTCAATGATGCGAACAGAACGGAATGGGTGCGTGGGGTCGGTCGAGCGGTGGGAATTCCGCCTTGGCGTCACCTGGTAGTGATCGAGTTGTCGACCAGGAACGCGATCATAATCCGGCCAATGAAGACGCGGTCGTGATCACCAGCAAACTCCCGCCTTCAGGCATCGTACGGCTCAATTCATCGGCCGGCGGCGTCCGCTGCCGTCAGATCGGACCGGCCGACCTTGACGCGGTCGCGGAGCTTCTCACGACAGGGTTCCCGCGCCGCGATCGAACCTACTGGGTAGCAGCTCTCCGACACCTCAGGGAGCGTAACGTCCCTGAAGGGTTCCCGCGATATGGCTATATGCTGGTGAACCGGGATCGGGCAGTTGGTGTTCTGTTGCTTATCTTCAGCCTCGGGGTGAACGGAAGCGCGGAATCCGTGCGCTGCAACGTCTCGAGTTGGTATGTGACGCCGGAATTTCGAACTCTCGCGCCATTGCTGGTTCTCCCGGCGCTACGACACAAGCAGGTGACGTTCATCAACACGTCGCCGGCGGAAAACACTTTGCCAACCATAGAAGCTCAGGGATTTCAGAGGTTCTGCAATGGTGTGTTCGCGGCAACTCCGGCCCTGACAGCCCGACCACGGGGCGGCAAGGTGATCCGGCTCGCGGACACGTCCCACCCCGTGGATTACCTGCCCGCATCTGAGGTGGAGTTGCTCCGGGATCACGAAGCCCGCGGATGTTTGAGCCTGATCGTGCAGATGCACGGCGACAGTTATCCCGTCGTTTTCCGGCGAAGGCTGGTGGGACATCGTTTCAGGTTTGCGTGGCTGCCATGCGCCCAGCTGATATACACACGTGACATGGAATGCATCGTGCGGTTCTCCGGGCTAATCGGCAGATATCTGGCCCTGCGAGGAATGCCTTTGGTGCTGATTGGGGCAAACCAGGCAATCGCCAAACTTCCAGGATCGTATTACAATGACAAACCTGCCATGTACTATCGGGGCCCCGACCGACCGCGTCTGGGGGATCTGGCTTACACAGAGGCTGCACTGTTCGGTGCTTAGCCTGGATGTACCTCATGCCAGACTTGCACGAGCCTTCAAAAGGTTGGGAAGGCCCTGTGCCTCACGCTTGTGCGGCGCGCGTTACGCCCCATGTCGAGGGGCAGGATGATAATCCCTTCGACCGAACCGGCTCCGGTTAGCGCGATGCACCGCGATGAGGGGCTTTACGGCATCGCGAGGCTTAGGTTCCGCGTGCAAACGCCATCGCTTCGGTCGAGCGGACACCACACCGAGTTTATCTCAGGAAGCTGAAACCGAAAGCCGGGATGCTCCTATGACGAAGCTAAGAGCTACATCTGTTCTGATTGTCGCATATCGTAATGCCGCCGGACGGAAAATCCCAGGACACGATGCATTTAGATTTCCTGAATCATCAACGTGCCGATATTCTTGCTTACCGGTGATTTGGATGCATCCCCAACGCACAATCGTGCGTACCGGGCAGCACTTGTCTCTCGGCCAAGGTTGGCTATTAACGCCTTGTTGGACGGCGGGCTACGGCGTTGCGACTTGTGCAGCACAGAGAGGCAGCAGTGACCGGTAACTGGCGTGTTATAGGAATAGCCGCATGCGCGATCGGCCGACGCGTGGATGCCATAGAACTAAACATGACAAGGTCGCGCAGGGAATGGCTACCAAACCGGTTATGCGGCATTTCGGTGCCAATATCGAAACCCGCAGCCGATTCCCACGGCAGGCACAGGGCGGCCGGCAAGCGTGGGCCAGCGAACCTATCGGAAGTTCCCGCACGATGACGTCGACACTCGCCGCAATCCCGGTGATCATTGTCACGTTCAGGAATGCTATGGATGCGGACCGCTGCCTACATGCCCTGAGTTGGGCGGACTCGATGCCGTGCTTCGCGGTGTACATCTGCGAGAACGGCGGCCGCGAGGCATTCGACCGAATTGTCGTGACCTTAACCGGACCAAACGGTCCTTGCGCCCCGGACCCTTCGCCGCCCACGCTGGCCAGTCCGCGGTTTGTCCGAACAGTGCGATTGCGGCTGCGAACAAGCAATCCGTCGCGGACGATCAGCGTTCAGGTCGGGGAGGCTGTCGACAACCTGGGATACGGCGGTGGTGTGAATGCGTGGCTCGAGCCCCTGCTCGCTGTTCCAGAATGGCCGGGCGTTTGGATCCTCAACCCGGACACGGAACCCGCGCCTGACGCGCTGAAGGAGCTTGCGGAGTACGCAGCCAGACACGGCAGAGGCATGGTCGGTAGCCGCCTGAGCACACAGTCCGCGCCCGATATCGTGCACTGCCGAGGCCTCGCCTGGCGGAAATGGCGTGCCGCGACCAGTTCGGTTGACTTCCGTACCTCGGCCGCAATCCGTCAGCTGCCCGATGATGTTGACCGCCGCCTGGACGCGCCGTCCGGCGCGTCGATTTACGTCACACGCGACTGCGTCGAACGCATCGGGCTGATGGACGAACGTTACTTCTTGTATTTCGAGGATCTCGACTGGGGACTTCGGGCCAAAAAGTACGGCGGTGTGGGCTATGCACATCGATCGCTTGTCATGCACGAGGGAGGCACGACGATCGGTACGTCGAATTCCCGACACAACCAGTCCCCGCTTTCCGTCTACCTGGATTTTCGCAACCGGATCCTGTTCGTCCGAAGGCACTTTGCCCTGTGGTTGCCCTGGACCGTTCTGGCCGAACTCGCGGAGATCGTCGTGTTCGCGCGTATTCGAAGGTTTCGAAACATGCGTGCCGCCATGCGCGGTATGGCAGCGGGGCTGGCGGGCCAAACGAGTCGCCCGGACGACATGCTTCGCGCTCATCTCATGGCGGCACCCACGGACAGATCATGAAGCGCTACGTAAAGATGGCCGTGAGCGCCTGCGTCCTTGCGGGGTTGACGGCAGCGGTTACCATCCGGCGGCTGTTCGGGTCGGATCGGCAACCATACCTGACGATTCTTTATTACCACGCGCTCCCGAAAGCGCAACTCTCAGGTTTCAAGCGACAGATGGACATGCTCGCGCGTCGGGCCCGGGTGGTGGCCGCGGACTGGGACGGCGATAGACCGGATCAACCATCGTCCGATCATCGCTACATCGTGGCCATCACATTTGACGACGCGTTCGAGGGCGTGCTGGACAATGCCGTCCCAGTTCTTGCGGCGCATGGATTTCATTGTACCATCTTCGCACCATCCGGCTGCCTCGGCCAACCTCCCTCCTGGGCGATGGAAACCGAGGCGGACCGTTCTGAGCGCGTGGCTGATGCCGAGCGGTTGTCCCGACTCCCAGGCGATCTCGTCACTATCGGCTCACATACCGTAACGCACCCGCATCTCACGGCGCTGTCCACCGAGGCCGCGCGCCGCGAGCTCATTCAGTCGATTCAGGATTTGACTGTGCTGACAGGTAAAAGTGTACGGTTGCTCGCCTTTCCGTATGGCGATCATGATGACGCCGTCGTCGAGCTTTGCCGGAGCAGCGGTTACAGACACGTCTACACAATCGAGCCAACGCCGGTATGGCCTGGAGCAGGCGAATTCGCTCGGGGTCGCGTTGCCGTCGATCCTGGCGATGGACCGCTCGAGTTCTTGCTGAAGTTGACCGGATCCTATCGGTGGCTACCCATCGCTTCGGCTGTCAAGCGCAAGCTGCCATCCTCGCTGTATGCAAGGCCCGGGACGGGCAGCCGAACCGCATGACCGTGACGATCCGACAGGGCAAGTATGAAGATCTAGCCGCGATCCACGCGTTCCTGCGGGAATCTTTCGGAGCGCTGGCACCATTCAAGGCGGAGCATCGATGGCGATGGCAGTTCGCGGAGAGCCCATATCAGCTGTGTCCGCCCGATCGCATTCCCGTCTGGATTGCCGTCGACGGAGACCGGGTCGTCGGCCAGATCGCCGTCCAGCCGGCTGCCGTAATGATCAATCGTTCTGTCCACCCCGCGGGATGGATGGTCGACGTGATGATCCTGCCTGCCTATCGCGGGCGCGGCCTCGGCAATCGCCTGCATGATGCCGTCGCACAAGACGTTCCGATACTTCTGATGCTCACCATGGCACCCGCGACACGGCGAATGGCGGCGAGAGGCGGCGGCATCAATCTCGGCGACGCCTGGCAGTTCTCCCGTTGGGTCCGGCTTCGCCCTGACGACATCCGGCGGTATCTTCTCCGACGTCTGGAGAATCATCCCCGACTGCGCGGCGTCGTCCGTTTCGGATGCGATGTTCTGTTTTTTCATTGGATTTTTGCCGCGCTGGCAAATTTGGCCATTTCTGTGGGAGAGGCGGTCAGCAAGCGCCGCGGGATCGTGCGGGACATCACGGAGATAGAACGCTTTGGACCTGAGATTGATGAATTGTGGCAGTCCGTCGCGCACCGTTTCGATGCGCTGAGTGTCCGCGACACCCGATATCTGAACTGGCGATTTGGTAATTGTCCCGATCTCAGATACCGCCGGTTTGTCGCAAAAGCGGGCGATCGTATCGTCGGATACTCTGTCTTGCGCCGGACGGAGCCGGTCGAACTGCGCCTTGGCGTGATCACAGACATGTTCGCCGCGCCGGATGACACCGCCACGCTGACCTCCCTGCTGGATCACGCGCTGCGGCATTTTGGGACGGACGTCGCCTCGATCGAGTGCGTCACATCACGTCTGGAGATCGCTCGCCTGTTACGGGCAAGGGGATTCTTTCGGACGCGCGCCACCACGGCGACAGGTGTGTTCGCGGATGAGGGTCTTCGCGCCCAGGTGGGGTTGCTGCGCGGCGGATGGTTCTTCACGAAAGGTGACCATGACTGGGATCAGATTCAGGTGGCCTGACCAGGCGCGCGGGTGTTCACCCACCAAGCGACGACCCATTCGGTCTCTTCATACCGAATGGATTCTAACTTCACGCCGTGTCGCCGGGCAATTTCAGGATCGAGATGCTCTCGTTGGG
>Ga0181536_10007817_pt1 | contig 10427 bp, 10 predicted proteins | sample PEATcosm2014_Bin_41_FD_121105 | JGI IMG/M metagenome (GOLD analysis project Ga0181536, IMG submission 121105) | Peatland microbial communities from MTU Mesocosm Facility, Houghton, MI, USA - PEATcosm2014_Bin17_60_metaG | ecosystem: Environmental > Terrestrial > Soil > Wetlands > Peat | place...
CAAGGCAGCAGGACGTGGGTAACTGCACAACGGCCGCAGCGCAGTCTCGGCACGAAGATCTTGTGGCACAGACCGGCCTCGCGGACAGGGCGGCGGTATCCCGACCAGAAGGTCATCGGACACGTGCACGACGGACAATCCGGTCGCGGGAACTCGATCTCTCGGCCGCCAGCCACGTAGGCGTCGACGGACAAGCTGCAGGGCCATACGATGCTCAGGGGCGTTACACCGCCTTGGACCCCTCCCGACTTCAGCCACCAAACTGCGCGGGAGGGGTCCCTCGCGTTCAGGGACGCCTTATCCTCGCGAGATCGTCGGCGCGTCGGCCAATGCAAGCGTCGCCAAAGAGCACGGCCGACAGCCGCGTCCGAATGCTCAGGAAGTCAGGCCGTCAACACCCGTGTGCTCCTCCGTCCGCCCCCTTCCGGGGCGTCCGTCGCCGCCCGGCCTGAGTCTCGCCGGTGCTCGCTCCTGGTCGTTCTCCTGGCGTTCCCGGGGAACCCTCCCGCCCTGGTCCGGGCGCTCTCGCTCGCCGCCCCGCGGCGCTTCGGTGGCCTCCCGGCCCCGGGTTCTCTCTCTCCCGAGCGATGACGGTGGGCGCTGTAGGACCCGAACACCGAACCATCCCCGACCGAGAAGCTCTGAGAAGTTCAGAAACCCTCCCGGCAATCGGCTGGAGGTACACACACCGCGACGAGATGAACATCTCGGCTCCGCAAGAGAGAGATTTGCCCTCCGAGAGACAGCCAAGTTCGTGGATCACCCTTGTGAGCGCTGCGCTCGGGCAGCGGTGACCAGAACGCCGTCCCGAACGACCAGGCGCGTCGCCAGCTGCGGCCGTATCTCACGACGGTCATTTCGCCAAGAGCCGAGGGCCTGCGTGAAGCGCCGTACCCTGAGCCAGAGCTCCGGCAGTCCCGTGGTTGGCGGCCTGGTGTTCCACTCCCCAGGCGTTCTGGGCCGTCCTGACGGGTGTCGCTGAGCAGGGAGCTGTCGGATGCGTAGCGAGTGGCACATTTCAACAGTTGGAGGACGCCCGGCAGACGGCGAACAGCCTCGGCGCGACGATCGAAACCAAGTCCTCAATGGAACGGCTCTCTGAGCTCACCGACTGGGCAACTGCAGTCGGCATACTCCTGGCGCTCGGAGTGCTCGTGATGTCCGTCGGCCTCATCCCCAGCGGGACCGCCGGCGAGCTACGAATCCTGACAGCGACCGGAGCGAGCGGAGTTACCCGTTCTACCCTCGCCGGCACTACCGCCGGCCGTCGCCCGGTAGCCGCTCGAATGAACCGGGGCCGGCTGATCGCAGGAGATCGATCGGGACCAACCGGTTTCGCCGATGAAGGACTTCACCTGCTGCGGCAGTGGTCAGCGAACGGCAACGGTCAGCTTCCTCGTTTGCCTTTCAGGACAACGGCAGCCGTGGAGCAGACTCAGGCGTGCCTCATCGGCTTGTTGACAAGTCAGCCCGGCTGTGCGACGTCGTGCTCGAGACGCTTGCCCAAGCTCACCACGTCGTCAACGGTGTAGCCGATTTGTCGATAGAATTCAGTCGCAGTCTCATTCGAGGCCCGAACTTGCAGGTTCAGCTTCGCGCAGCCGAGATCGCGCAGTCGCCTCTCGGCCACGTCCATGAGCAAGCGCCCAAGTCCCTGACGCCGATGATCAGGGTGGACAGCGAGGTAGTTGACCCAGCCTCGGTGGCCTTCGTAGCCAACCATGACCGAAGCGATCAACTGGCCGCCCTGTTCGAGCACGAGAAGGTTGTCCCCGTCTCTGGCCAACTTGCGGTCAATATCCCGATGGGGGTTGTTCCACGGCCGCGTGAGCTCGCAGATCGACCAGAGTGACACGAGCGCCTCACGGTCGCCCGGTCGGTACGACCGGAGCACGGGGTCCACGAGAACTGTCTACCAGTTCGAGTGAGGTTCTCTGCGTGTGCCGAGCCGGCCACGGGACAAGGAGAGTTCGCCTGGCCGATGATGTCCCCGGACCCGTGTCACCGGCGCCCTGGGGCCTATATTTGAAACCATGATCCGATATCGGTACCGCTTTCTCGCGGGCGGGTTCGCCGTCCTGGCCGCAGGCTCGGCCTGTGCGCTGCCCGCACTGGCCAGCGTCCGCCAGCCTTCCCGCGCGTCAATCTCCATCTTGGCCAAAGCAAAGGCGATCAACTTGAAGATGACGGACTTGTCCACGAGCACCCACTGGGTAAGCGCCCCCCCTGGCAAGTCCTCCAAGGCGGCGGCGGCGCTCGCCGACAAGGCCGTCGCCTGCTTGAAGAAGGTCGGGCCGGTGAGCCCCGACCCGTTCGGCACCAGGAGTGTGATCGGAGGAGTCGTCGTCGTGGACGTCTCGTCGCCGACCTACTACCAAAAGGGCTCGTTCACCCAGCTGCCGAGCGCCAGCTCGGAGGTGGTCTTCTTGACGACCGCCTCCGGTACGGTCACCGACCTCTCCACGATCAGCCGCAAGCCCTCGCTTGCCTGCCTCACCGCCCAACTGGTCGGCAACAGCATCCTCGGAGGGGCCGGGAAGACCGTCAAGGGCAGCGCCAGCTTCATGGCCGCCCCGCGCCATGGCGACGGCAGCGGAGGTGCCCACATCCGGTTCGTGGAGACGGGCGGTAACTTCGCCTTGCTGAAGAGCAAGCTCTACGACGACGAGTACTTCTACGTACAGGGCCCGGCCGAGGTTGCGATGTCGTTCATCAACCTCGGCTCACCGTTCAAAGCGACCTGGGCGACCTCGGTCATCTCCAAGGTGATGGCGCGGGCGAAGTTGGAAGTCGGGAAGAGCTAGACCCTGACATGAGTGACCCGGGCGTGCCTAGGGTGGCCGTGTGGCTGTCCTGTCCACCCGAAAGTACCGATGGGGGGCTTTCGCCCCTGTCGTGGGCCTGAGATGACCCGGACCCTGCACCTATGGAGCAGGGGAGTGAGTGGACCATCGTGGGCGAGCGGGTGAGTAGCTCGGGAGGTCCGTGTGACACTCGGTCCGGGTCGCGACAGGGGGGACGCGCTTGTCGTGGCCCCATCTTGGGAGTCAGGTGGGCTGCCCGGGTCCTTGCTGTGCTCGAGGGTGACGTGGAACTCGTCCCCCTCAAGCCGAACCGATGCCGCGTCACCCTGTGCGTTTCTTACGCAGCACCCTTCGGCGGGCCAGGACATCAGCTCGACCGCGCCCTGTTGCACCGGGTCGCCGGGTCGAGCGTGGGCTCGTTCCTCGCCCGGGTGGCGAGGAGCCTTGAGGATGAGAACCTCGGTTGACCCTGGCGGTAAGTGTCCCGGCGAGCCAGCCGGACAGCCGGTCCGTTGTCAATCGTGAACGTGCGCTCACCTGCTGCTGGCCATGTGGCACCCATGCTTGAGCGTTGGACCCGCCTGGTCATCCGCAGGCGCATTGTCGTTATCGCGTGCTGGGTCGCGGTCGTCGTCGTAGGTGTGCTCTCGACTGGGCGGCTGCCAGGGCTTCTCTCGACCTCCCTCGCGGTACCGGGGACCGGCTCCGAGCAAGCTGACGTAATCTTGACGCAGCACTTCGGCGAGAACGCCGAAGGCACTTTCACGGTCGTTTTCCGTGCGCCGAACCCGTCAGCCCCTGCACTGCGCGCCCTGGACCAGCGCTTCGCGACGGCTGCTCGCGCAGTGCCTACTGCTCGCGCCATGACGCTGCGTCCGGTGGCCGGGATCCTCTATGGAGACATAGGCACATCACTTGACCTGCAAAAGGCTGCGTCCTACACCGGTGCCCTGCGCAGCGCCTTGAAAAAGTCGGGGCTGCCCACCGCCTACGTCACCGGAGTGCCTGCTCTCCAGTACGACATCGCCCCGGTCCTGGATACCGATCTGCGCAGGGGCGAGGTCATCGCCGTGTTTGCCGCGTTGGTCCTGCTCGCCATAGTCCTCGGTGTATCGGTGGCCCTCTTGATCCCACTTGCCGTTGCCGCCTGTACCACGACGGCCGCGCTCGCGATCATCTTTATCCTCGCGCACGAGTTCCTGATGGTGCTCTATGTCCCGAACCTCGTCCAGCTCATAGGCCTCGGCCTTGCAGTCGACTACTCGCTCCTGGTCGTGCACAGGTTCAGAGAGGAGCTGGCAGACCAGGCACGACCCGTGGACGACGCGATCGTGAGCACGATGACAACTGCAGGCCGTACAGTGCTCCTCTCCGGTATCGCGGTGGCCGTCGGACTCTCGGTTGTTCTCATCATCCCGGTGCCGTTCGTCCGCTCGCTGGGTTTCGCCGGCCTTGTGGTCCCGCTTGTGTCGATTGTCGCTGCGCTCACGCTGCAGCCGTCCTTACTGTCTCTGCTAGGGCGCCACGGAATGCGGAGAGCACGCCTTGCCCGGCGCGGGGCAGGGCGCGACGTCGAGAGCGGTCTCTGGTCGCGGCTCGCGCGTGTGGTCATGCGCCGCCCCCTCGTTGTGTTGGCCGCCTCGGCGGCCGTGCTTGTCCTCGCTGCTACGCCGGTCTTGTGGCTCGAGCTCACACCGGGCTCCATTGTGGCCATCCCGCAGAGCATCCAGTCGGCCCGCGCCCTCGCTCTCCTGCGTGACCGTGTCGGTCCAGGAGTGATCTCGCCGATCGAGGTCGTCCTCGACACAGGCGCTCCGGGTCGGGCGCGCACGCCGGCGATCTCCGCTGCGACGCTCCGGCTCGGCCGTGAGCTCCTGAACGATCCTGAGGTCTTCGTCGTGGCGATCGGTTCGCGGGCGCCTTACCTCGACTCCTCTGGCCGCTACGACCGCCTGATCGTCCTCGGGCGGCACGACTTCGGTGACGAGGAGACCCAGCAGCTCGTGAACCAGATTCGTTCTCGGTTCCTTCCCGCCGCACGCTTCACATCTGGCCTGCGCGTCTACGTCGGCGGTGCGCCGGCCCAAGGGGTCGACTTCCTAGCGCGCGTCTACGGAATGTTTCCCTGGATAGTCCTCCTCGTGCTGGGGCTCGCCTACCTCGTGTTGCTGCGAGCCTTCCGCTCGCTCCTGCTGCCCCTGATGGCCGTGCTTCTCGACGCAATCTCCGTTGCCGCGACCTACGGGCTGCTGGTGGTGATCTTCCGCTTCGGCATCGGTGCCGAGGTGCTCGGCCTGTATCGCGTCTCTCAGATCGAGGGATGGGTACCGGTCTTCCTCTTCGCGATGCTTTTCGGTCTCTCGATGGACTACGAGGTCTTCTTTGTCACGCGCATGCGAGAGTCTTGGGACAACTGCGGAGACAACGCGCGCGCGGTGGCGGACGGGCTCACTCATACGGGACGGGTCGTGAGCGCCGCGGCTTTGATCATGGTCGGGGCACTTTCCGGGCTCGTGGCCGGGCGCGTGGCCGGCTTGCAGGAGCTCGGTGTCGGGCTCGCCCTGGGGGTCCTGCTCGACGCGACGCTCGTGCGCGGCCTGCTGATGCCGAGCCTTATGGCCCTGCTCGGGCGCTGGAACTGGTGGCTACCGGAGCCTGTCGCGCGTCTCGCCGGTGTAAAGGCCTCGCCGCTTGCCGGGCGCGGCGAGGCCGGCCGGCAGGCGGCGAGGCCGGCGGCTACTTGACGACGGTGATCGCCAGCCTGAACGCCGGCAGGTGGTAGCCGAGCGCCAGGGCGGGCTCGTCATGCGCGTAGGTGAGAACTGGCACCATGCCATAGGGAGTGTCAGCGAACGACGGCGACAGGGAGTACAGCATCGGGTAGATGTCGATCAGATGCGTCCCGGGGCCGCCTGTCGCATTCAGGTGCAGGAGAACGTCCCCGTTCGAGTTGAAGCCGCACCCGTAGCCGATGTAGCTGTTGTCGTAGTCGACGCCTACGGTGTTGTCGAGCTGTGTCCAGCCGACGCCCTCCAGGTGGATGGTGAAGGGCTGGCCTTCCGTCACGACGACCGAGGACACTCCTCGTCCTACGATGCTCTCCTTGACGTAGAAGGGCACCTGCGCCAGAACCTGGCCCTTTTGCACGAGCTGCACGACATGCCAACCGCCGAGACCGTCGGGAACCTGGATCTCTGACCGGAGCGATCCGCCTGAGGGTTTCGCGCTGCCCAGTGATTGCGAAACGAAGACCCAGCACGTGCTCTTGCAGTTGACGCGGTTGCCGACAACGGTGGACCAGACCAGCTGCACGCGAGCGCCCGAGGACAGCCCCGACGCAGTGAGACCGACGCGGGTGTCCACCGGTCCTCTGGTGGCTGCGAGCTCGGCCTTCACACCGCTGTGGGCCGAAAGGCCGCTAGCCCGAAGTGTCGTCCGCGCGCTCAACGTCGGAGCTACGTCGACCGGCCAGTCGATGGAAGCCGGCGGTGGCCCGTCGTCCTTTGTCACGGTGAAGCTGACCGTGGCCCCGTTCGTGTACGGAATCGGCGATTGCGGCACGTTCAGGTACAGGTAGCTGATGGCGTTCCCGATCTGGATCGTGTGCTGGCCCACTGGCCCTGCGGCTCGGATAACCACCCGGGCCACGCCGCGGGTCCAGTTGGCCATCAGCTCGCCGACGTAGTGGTTGTCCCAGAGCAGCGACGCGCCGCCGGTGTAGAGGGTCGAACCAAGGCCGCTGTAGGTGATCGTGATCGGTGTCCCAATGGGGCCGCTCTTAGGCGTGACCGTGACGGTTCGCAGCGTTATGAACCCGCCGTGAGCGTCCTCCACGCCTTTGATGACAGCATAGATGTCGTGCAGACCGCCCCAGTCCCTGGGCACCTTGAGCGACACCTTGAACGCCCCACTGGCACTTGTGGAGGTCCTGTCGAGTACCACTGCCAAGTCCGTGTCGGCGCGGCCGAGGTAGTTCACCGTGTCCGGCTCAGCTTGCACCAGCCACGTGGCGTTCGCGGTCGACCATGTGAGCTCGACCTTCTTGTTCGCAGGCAGGTGCGAGCCGGAGATCGTCATCGGAGTCCCGGCGATGCCCTCGTCGGGCGTCACTTGAAGGATCCCCATGGTCGGGCTCGGCCGCGCGGAGCCGGCGACCGGGCCGGGAAGCGGGGCGACGCCCGGGATCGCGGGTGGCCGGAGCGTGGTGAAACTGACGCTGGTCGAAGCCGTATGCCCAGACGGAGGTGAGCCGACGCGCTTGCTAGCAGCGGCAGCGGCAACACAAGAACTCAGGATCAGCGCTCCTGCGACCGCCGCGACTAGCACGATCCTGGGTCTCTGCTCTTTCAAGTGCCTCATTGTGGGATCCCCTTAAGCCCTTCTGATGGTCCGTCGATTGCGATGGAAGTTGCGCACGTGAGCTGCACGTCGCTCGGTGAGGACCGTGACGGTGCGGTTCAGTTGACCAAAGACGTTCACGACCCCGAGGGGCGTCGCCTGCCGTCGGCTTGGCGACCTGCGGCAGGCGACCGCGCTGGGGGGTACGTCCCGCTCTGCTAGCTGGGCTCGATCGTGAGCATCGATGCCAGCTGTGGTGAGTCCTGTTGCGTGAAGACGCCCGTCTCCGACGGGAACGCCGCCGTCAGCCCTGCTGGCACCGGATTCGTGACGACTGTGACGGTGTAGTTCACGACCCCGAGCGGATAGGTCTTCCCCACCGGCCAAGCGGCTGTCCAGTACGACACCGCCGGCTTGGTCGGGTGTGTGGAGTACATCAGCGGGATTGCCGCCAGCCCCGGGACCTTCACCCAGGCCTTCTTGACCGTCACGCTTGTGAGGTCATTGCCACCGGTGGTGATGTGGACGCCCCACATGCGGAAGACGACGACGTCCCCCCTCTGGAACAGGTTCGTCATGGAGCAGGCGGCATCGGCCGGCAGCTTGACAGTTCCGCCCGCGCCCTGGACCGTATCCACCGCGAAGAACACATGTTTCGCGCCATTGCCCTGGACCGGCGGGGCCAAGGTCGTCGCTGTTGTGCTTCTCGCGGCTGCCGCCGGGTGACCCGTGGCCGCTCCTGCGCCCACGCCTACGACCGCGATGGCAACTACACCTCCGGCCGCTATCAGTCCGGCGGCGATGGTCATCATGAGCTTCTTCATGCCGATCTACCTTTTCTCTCGTCTAGGTTCTGGGTTAGCCCTTCACCTTCAGGTGCCCGTTGAGCGTGACCTTGAAGGAACCACTTTGGGATCCGCTCGTGCCGCCGAGCTTGAGGGTGCCGCTGAACTTGAGGCTGCCTGACGCCTTACTGGCTTTGCCGGTGCCTCCGGTGGCCACGGCGACACCGTGGAAGGTGACCGTTATCGGGCCGCTCTCGCCGTTGGAACATCCTTGCTGGGCGCTGGACCGGGTCACGGTAAAGGTGATCTTGTTCGCACCATTGACGATGCTGCCCTTGCCGCCGAACGGGTCACACTCCGCCGAAGCGGCGGCGGAGCCACTGCCGCTGACATGGCTGGTGCCAAAGAGCGAGTTGGTGCCCGAGCCCGTGACCGAGGAGATCGTTGCCTTGCCGTTGTCTATGAGCAGCGAAGCCTTGCCTGAGTACTTGCTGGAAAACACGACCGTCTTGGTGCTCGCCGTTGCGGCCGCGACCGCGGGACCACCGACCGTCTTGGTGGTCGCCCCTGCGGCCGAAAACGCGGGACCGGCGAACAGCCCGACAGTCACCAGCGCCACGAGAACTGAAAGAGCTCGGAACCTGCTCGTAGCGGTCACAGCTGGCACCGTCGCCGTTTTGGAGATGCTCGACATCGTTGGTCCCCTCCCACGCCGCCCCTCCCAGGGCCCCGGTCAACCGCTCGGCTCGTCGAGTCTTCAGCTCGGATACTCACCTGAGCGTCGAAGTACTTACCTATCGGATGGTAAGCTAGCACCTACCGACCGTCAAGTCAAACTGTGGGGGGTGACCTATCATGCCGCGTACTGGTACCAATCACGCAGAGCCGGCGCCGGCTGCGGAGAAGGCATCAGCCGGCGCGGAAGCCGGACCAGGCGGGCAGGACAGCACGCGGGAGCGGATCCTCTGGATCGCCCTTGATCTGTTCACCACCCAGGGCTACGAAAAGACCTCCCTCCGCCAGATCGCCGGGAGACTGGGCTTTTCGAAGGCGGCGATCTACTACCACTTCGCCAGCAAGGAAGACATCTTGATGGCGCTGGACTTCCGGCTCCACGAGTTCGGGCGCGACGCCTTGAGCACTGTCGACCCGGCAGAAGCGTCACAGGAGGCTTGGGTGAGGTCGCTGTACCGGCTTATCGACCAGATTCTCAAGCATCATGCCCTGTTTGCTCTCCACGAGCGCAACCGGGCCGCCCTGGCGCAGTTGCACCGTGAACGGCACGACTTCGAGTACGACGATTTCGAGGAGTGGTTCCGTGTGGCCCTTTCCAATCGTGCCATCGCCCTGCACGACCGCGTGCGCATGGGGTGTGCCTTTGGAGCCGTCATGAGCGTGCTGGACCTTGTGGGTGACGAGTTCTCCGATGTTCCCTCGGCGACGCTGGCGGTGCTTCTGCGAGACGCGGTCAACGACTTCATGGCACCCAACCTGGCCCCGGCGTGACCCACTGACAGTCGAGGCGATGGTTCGTGCGCCTCGGCGAGGTTGAGCGTCACGACTCGGTCGCCACTTACCGGAGACCATCGTCGGGGTGGATCTCGGGGTCCACCACCTTGTCGTCCTGTCCACCGGTGAGCTGTTCGAGAACCCCAGACCCATCTCTCGCCACGCCCGGAGGATGGCCCGGCTCAACCGGGAGCTCTCCAGAGCCCAGAAGGGCTCCAGGCGCCGGGCCAAGACCGGAGCCAAGCTGGCCCGTTGTCACGCCAGGGTGGCCGACCTGCGCCGGGACAGCTTGCACAAGCTCACGACCCACCTGGCCACCGCCTACGGCACCGTGGTCATCGAGGACCTAGTCGTGAAGAACATGACGGTGAGCCCCAAGGCCAAGGCCGACCCCGAGAACCCCGGTCACCACCTCCTAGACGGCCACGCGGCCAAGGCCGGGCTCAACAGGTCCATCCTCGACATGGCAGCCCCACGTCACACCACAGAACAAGTGTGCCAAGGCCTCCTCGATCGCCCCGAGCCTGTCAGTCCCGGATCCCGGTTCCTCTCGCCACCTGCACCTGCAGCCTCAGAGCAGCTCGCAGCGGATCTCCCGGTTCTCCTAAGCGAGGGCGAGGCTTCCCTTGTGAGAGCGCCGACCTCTTGTCGAGCTCAGTGACGGCTTGGTTGCCATGAGGTCGTCGACCGCATCTCGCACTAGGGGCGCCAGTGCTGCCGATGGAACATCGGAGAACACGTCACCCACAAGGTCCAGTACCCCCATGACGGCCTGAAAGGCGCACGCCATGCGCACGCGGTCACGTAGCGCGATCGCGTGATTGGAGAGAGCTGCGCGGAACCAGTCATCTATAAGGTCGTGCTCGGAGATGTGGCGTTCGCGGTGCAACTGCGCCAGTGTGGCACGGTTGCGCTCCTGGAGAACGAACAGGTCGTGAAGTTCGAGAATCTGGCCGATGAGCCGGTCAAGAAGCGTCATCCAAACTTCCGG
>Ga0181536_10007821_pt1 | contig 10424 bp, 8 predicted proteins | sample PEATcosm2014_Bin_41_FD_121105 | JGI IMG/M metagenome (GOLD analysis project Ga0181536, IMG submission 121105) | Peatland microbial communities from MTU Mesocosm Facility, Houghton, MI, USA - PEATcosm2014_Bin17_60_metaG | ecosystem: Environmental > Terrestrial > Soil > Wetlands > Peat | place...
CATCCCTGGCCCTCGGTGCGCTTCCGCGTCAAACACCCAAGGTGGGAGCCGTATGCGGGAATTCCGCCCGTACGGTTCTGTGCGGGGGGCGCCCAGTAATGGGCGTCCCTACCGCGATTGAGCGGCGAACACGTTCCGTCGTCGCGGATTCGGCACCAACCGCGGTCATCGCGAGAAGGCTGGCGACGAAGCAATCTCCGTGTCTCCACGTAGGGAGATTGCTTCGCTTCGCTCGCAATGACAGGGGGGCGCGATGACATTGGCTCGCGATGACATTGGCTCGCGATGACATGGGGCCGCGATGACATGGGCTCGCGATGACATGGGCCGCGATGACATGGGGTCGCGATGACAGGCGGCGAGGGAGGCTCGCCCTTACCGGTACGTCGACAACAAATAATGCACCAGCGGATTGTCCCTCGCCGGGTCCAGCAAATGCCGGAAATGCCGCGACACCCGGCCCATCGACCGGCGCCGCCAGTCCAGCAGATCGAAGTTCGGTGACGGCGAGAAACTCTCCGTCAACCCCGCCACCAGAAACCGCGCGAACGGATCGCGGCCGGGCCGGATCGGCTCGCCCTTTTGCGCCGCGTACCAAACCGGGTCGAAGAACTCATTGGGCGAAACCTTGCCCTCCCGCCGATGCGCCAGGAAATGCGCGAGGGCGGACAGTTCCTCCGGCACGGCATAAGTCTCGCGATACCAAACCGGATCGAAAAACACGATTGGCCGCCGGCCTTCCGGCTCGCCCACCAGCAGATAATGCGCCAGCGGATTGACGCCCAGTTCGGTGACCTCGGGGTTGGTGGCGGCGTACCAGCGGCAATCGAAATAGAAATTCGGCTGCCGCTGTTCCCGCCAGCCGAACTCGCAATAATGCCGTAACAGATCGACCCCGGTGGTCAGCACGTCGCCGCTGTGCAGGGCGTAATAATTCTCGTCGAACAGGCCTTGGTCACGCAGCACCACGTAATCGGCCGGCTCGTCGCCGATGCTCAGGAACACGTCGTCGGCGACCTCGGTCAACCGCGGCTCCGGCAACCCGAGCGCCGGCCACATCTCCGCGCTGGGCGCGACGGTCTGGCCGCGCCGCCGCCGCGAAAAATCCGCGAGCGGCGACCGTTTCGACCCCAGTTTGTAGGTGGTGCGATACCAGGACGGGTCGAAATGGGGCGACGGGCGGAGGCCACTTGCCTCGCCGACCGACACATAGTGGAACAGCGGACGTTCATGGACGGACAGGCGATGGGTGGCGCGGTACCAGACCGGATCGAACCAGGGATTGGGCGCCCGGTCTTCGCGCGCGCCAAACTCGGCATAATGCCGGATCGGACTGATCCCCGCCGCGTCGACATCGGGGTAGCGATGGCGATACCACTCGGCGTCGAACAGGCCGGTCGCCTGAATCGCGCGGATGTCCTGGCTCAGCGCCCGGAGCGAGGTATGTTCCGGCGTGGCCTCCAACTGGGCTCGCAACGCGCGGACCGGCACGCCGCGCGCCAGTTTGCCGGTCCATTCCGCGCGTTCCGCCGCGGATGGCACACGGCCGACGAGGTCCTGAAACACCTCGAACACCGCCGCTTCGATCGGATCACGCGGCTCTGGGCGGCCCCGCGTCACGCCGCCTCCCGTTGGCGCACCGCACGACCGGCCAGCGGGCCTCGATCCTTATTCGCCGGGGGCCGCGCCGTGAAACCGCGCGTGTTCCACCATCTATGGTTGCATACGCGGGTGAATGTCATTAAGTCGGGATGGTATCCTATGAGGTATCCGGACACACGATTGGACACACGAGATTTGGTCCGTAGATTGGTATCCGGTACCCGTTCAAGTCAACAATGGAGACTCGCTTTGCGCTTTTGCCGGCCCTTGTCGGTTCGCGGCTGACCGCGCCATGGCCACACGCCCCAGAATCGTGCGACCGGTCCTGCCACCCGACGAGCGCGACGAGGCCGAGCGCGACGAGGCCGCCGGCGAGGCCACGCCCGGCGAGACCCCGGTTGGCGAGACCCCGGCTGGCGAGACCCCGGCTGGCGAGACCCCGGCTGGCGAGACCGAAGAGCCGGTCGATCCCGACTTCGACGAGGCCACCTATCTGCGCGCCTTTCCCGACATCGCCGAGGCGGTGCGCCGCGGTGTGCTGGCATCCGGGCTGGCGCATTTCCGCCAGACCGGGCGGACGGAACTGCGGCTGGAGAAGCCCGAGTACCGCGCGCTGCTCGCCGCCTATGCCGGTCCGGCGGCACCGCAGGTCGCCGTCGACACGCTGACCATCTCGCCATCCGGCTCGACGCTGATGACCGGATGGAGCGATGACCGGTTCGACCCACTGATCGAGATCAATCTGGAGACTCGCCCCGAAATCCGGCACAACTGGACCGCGTTCCCGCGCCTCGCTCGCGCCGATGTCGAGCGGACCGTGGATGCCGCCGCGGGCCACCGGTTCGGTTTCCTGCTGGTCGCGGCACCGGTCGACGGCACGGCGATCGATCCGCGGGCGGCGAACGCGCCGCTGTTCCGGTTCGCCAGCGGGATCGAGACCCAGTCGCGGCGGGATCCGGTCGTTGCCAGCGACGCCGATCTGCGCGACCTGGCGCTGGCGGCGCTGCCGACCGCCGCCGCCGGGGAACTCGATCCGGAAGTGATCTACGGCATTCTCGACCAGCATGTCGGGGTGCAAATCGCGGCGATCAACCGGTTGATCATCGACCAGGCGCGGGCGCGCCGGCTGATCGAGCGGTTTGGCCCGGTACGCAGCCGCTACCGGGGCTCGATCATCACGGTGCTGCGCGGCGGTGCGGATCAGATCGTGCCGCGGCTGGCCCTGGCCGGCGGCGGGCCTGGCGCCGATGAATATGAGTTCATCGTCGCCGTCACCAACGCCGACCAGTTCGAGCCGGCCTTGCGCGCGGCGCGGATCGCCGAAGCGACGCTGGGCTTGTCGCTGACCCTGGTGTTGCAGCCCAGTGGCGACGCGGCGGGGACGGGGGAGGATGCGGGGGCGGACATCGCGCGCTCCGACCGGCTGATCTTCATGGACCAGGCCGTGCTGCCCCGCGACCCCGACTGGGCTTTGCGCCACTCCGCGCTGCTGGACGATGCCCCGGCGGCACAAACCCGGCTGCTGGGCGGGCTGTTGTATCATCCCGACGGCTCGCTCGCGCAGGGCGGATACTACTTCGAGCAGGAGACGTCGCTGCTGCCGCGCCCGCACGATCTGCCGCGGCGGATCACGGCGGTCCGGTTGAAAGCGGTGACCCATCCGGCCCCCCTGGCGGCGCGGCACAAGCCGGCGGCGCGGCCCGTTACCGGCGTGCCCGCCGCCTTCCTGTCCGTTGACCGCACCTGGTTCGAGACGCTCGGCGGCTTCACCCGGCACTATTGCCGCGCCGCCCATGACGACATCGATCTCTGCCTGCGCAGCGTGCAACGCGGCGTGCCGGCCTGGGTCCATCCATTGCCGTTCTGGTATTTCGAGCGGCGGCCGCCGGTCCGCGCGGAGCCGTCGAAAAGCGGCGCGATCTTCAACAGCTGGCTGCTGCACCGCCAATGGGACGCCATGATCGTGCCGGAACTGCTGGGCTCGGCGCCGGCTTTGCTCAACCCGGCGCCGCTCGATCCGCGGCAGCCCAGCCAGTCCGGGACCGGACTGGTGCCGGCGGCCTGAGCGCATGAGCGGCACCCGGAAAATTCTGCTGGTCAGTCTCGGCCATCCGGAACTGGTCCTCGGCGGCTCGCCCGTGGTGTGCCAGGAATTGTTCGACGAATTGCGCACCCGGGCCGGGGTCGAATGCAGCATGCTCGCCGCCGTGGACCGCGAGGCGGGCGATGTGCACCAACCCAAAGCCGGGATCACCGGGTTCGATGGGCGGGATGGGGTGTATTTGCTGCATCAGACCGACCATGACCATTGGTTGCATCGCAATAACGAACCGCTGCTGGTCGAGGCGTTCGTCGCGCTGTTGCGGACGCTCGAACCGGATGTCGTGCATTTTCATCATTTCCTGTCCATTGGCCTGGATCTGATCGGCACCGTGCGGCGGGTGCTGCCGGCGTGCCGCATTCTGTTCACGTTCCACGAGTTCGCCGCGATCTGCGCCGCCGACGGGCACATGGTCCGGCGCACCGACCGTTCGTTATGCGACCGCGCCAGCCCGGTGCGTTGCCACCAATGCCTGCCCGACCGGCAACCCGACGAATTCATGATCCGGAAGATGTGGCTGGACCACACTCTCGGCCAGGTGGATCATTTCACCTGCCCCAGCCATTTCATGATCGAGCCTTACGTGACCTGGGGGATTCCGCGCGACCGGATCAGCCATGTGACCAATGGCCAGCGCTCCCGCGTCGTGCGGCCGATGCTGGAGCCGCTGGGCCGGCCGCGCGACCGGTTCGGTTTCTTCGGTTTGTTGCACGATGACAAGGGCGTCACCGTGCTGCTGCGCGCGGTGAGCCTGTTGCGCGAGGCGGGGTTCACGCAATTGCGCATCGACATCAACGGCGGCGGCATCCAGCATGCCTCGCCCGCGGTCCGTCGCGAGATCGAGGCGTTTCAGGAAGCCGAGCGGCAACTGCCGGCGGCCGAGCGCATCGTCGCGTTCAATGGCGCCTACAGCCTGGATCAGATCCAGTCGCGCATGGCCCGGGTCGATTGGACGATCGTGCCCTCGGTCTGGTGGGAGATTTTCGGCCTCGTCATTTCGGAGGCGTGGATGTTCGGCCGGCCGGTGATTTGCTCGAACGTCGGCGGGATGGCGGAGCGGGTGACGCACGAGGGCGACGGGCTGCATTTCGAGATGGGCGATCCGGCCTCGCTCGCCGCGACGATCCGGCGGGCTTGCACGGAGGACGGGTTGTGGGAGCGGCTGCACGCGGCGGTCCCGCAACCGCCGTCGCGCGCGGCGATGGCGGATGGGTATCTGGCGTTGTACGAGTCGGCGTAGGCCATTTCCGGTCAGGTTGCCTTTGGTATCCCTCGCCGCTGGCGTCCGGTACCGCCCCCTGTCATTGCGAGCGCAGCGAAGCAAACTCCATCAGTGGGGACCGGGAGATTGCTTCGCTGCGCTCGCAATGACAGGGGGCGGGCGACGACAGGGGGCGAGGATCCGCCGATGCGACCTGATCGAAAAATGCGTTAGCCGTCGTCTGGCAACGGCAGATCGGAAAACGCGGCCGCGTCGATGAACCCGTATTGCTGCGTGCGGATGCGCGGCACCGGTTTCGCGCGCAACAAATAATGCCGCAGGAATTCCAGACGATCCTCCGCCTGAACGGTTTCCCACACGCCGTGCGAGAACACGTGCAGATACCGGTACGGCGCCAGCGCCTCGGCGACGTCCAGCATCCCGCGCAGGCGCGACAACTCGGTGCGGTACGGGTCGCCGTCATGCACCAGATTGAACGGATGAAACGAAACATGCAGCCAGGGCTTCGCTTCCGCGAGCAGCGGCGCGATCGCCGGCAGGACCTGGTATTCCGCGCCCTCGATGTCGATCTTCAGCAATGTGCGGCGGTCGACGCCCACCTCCCGCAGCACGGCGGACGCGTCGCGCAAATGGATCATCGCGGCGGGCACGCCCTGGATCACCGACCCGCGCTCGATCGTGCGATGCAGCGAGGCGCCGGAATCCGCGTGCGCCTTGACGTAAAGCACCGCGTCCGCGTCGCGCGGCCCGATGCCGTGGCGGAACAAATGCATGCGCGGCGCCAGCTCCGGGTTGGCGGCGACGTTGCGCACCAACAGATCGTGCGCGGCCGGGTTGGGCTCGAACACGTAGACCTCGGCGCCGCGGGAGGCCGCGTGCAGCGCGGTGAACCCGATATAGGCGCCGAAATCGATCATGCGGTCGCAGCGCGGCAGGACGCGGTCGAAGTAGCGGATCGTCCCTTCCTCGAACCCTCCGGTGAACTCGGCCGCGCCCTGGGCGGCGACCGGATCGTTCACGATGTTAAACGCCAGAACGCGCTTCGCCTCTGGTGGCGCCGCGACCAACCCGTCCATGTCCATGCTCCATCAGGCGTGACCAGCCGATGGTAGGCACGGACGGGTTAACGAAAGCTTAGCCGCGCGGGCGAGGGATCACGACGGATCGCCGGTCAGGCCGGCGGCGGCGATGCCGGCCCGCGCGGCGAGATCATCGTTGTCCGAGCTGTCGCCGGTCACGCCGACGCAGCCGACGATCTCACCGCCGACGCGGATCAGCACGCCGCCCGCGACCGGGACCATCGCGCCGCCGATCGCGCCATTGACCGCGCTGATGAAATGCGGCCGCTCCATCGCGCGCGTGCCGAGCGTTTTCGAGCCGACGCCCATCGCCAGCGCGCCATAGGCTTTGCCGTGCGCGATGTCGTAGCGGCGCAGCGCGGTGCCGTCCTCGGCGCCATAGGCTTTCGGCACGCCGCGGGCGTCCAGCACCAGGATCGCCATCGGATTGAATTTCTTTTCGCGGCAAAACGCCAATCCAGCCGAAACGATCGTCTGCGCCTGCGCCAGCGTGATAGCGGCCATGTGAGAGTCCTTCCCCGATTGCGTGATGATTACAGAAACAATCCGTCCGGATCGCCGTTAAACATGATCTTGCCGACCGTTTCGAAGTGCGCGTCGCGCGACTGGATTTGTTGCGACAACGTATGCATGTCGCGGAACCGCCGCTCGAACGGCGTGCCCTTGAAGATCGCCGACACGCCCGCCGCCTTGTAGACATAATCCGCCGTTTCGATCGCGGATTTGATCGCCTGCGCGCAGCCCAGTCGCACGCGGATGCGCTGTTCGACGGCGATGGGGGCGATGTCGTCGGCGGAGTCCCAGACGTCTTTCAGGATTTCCGTCAGGTACGCGCGCCCGGAACCAAGCGCCGCCTCGCGGTGCGCAACGTCCGATTGCACGACCGGCATATCCGCCAGCCGGGCCAGGCCGCGCGGGGTTTTTGCTTTCGCGAGTTCGAAAAATTCGTCGAGCATGGCGCGGGCGATGCCCAACGCGACGCCGGCGACGCCGACCGAGTAGAGCCCTTGCATGGTAAAGGCATAGAGCGGGCCGGGATCGCGCCGCAGGCTGGGGTCCTCGCGGGTGCCGGTGAATTGCTCGAGCACGAACACGTCATCCAGGCGATAGCCCTCGGACGCGGTGCCGCGCATGCCGAGCGTGTCCCAGTCCTGGATCGGCGTCCGCTTGTGCTTCGGAAACAGCAACGTCTTCACCGTCGGCCGGCCGAAGCGGTTGAGCCGGAGCGAGCCATCCGGTTCGATGACGTGGCCATGCGCGCCCATCCAGGTGGCCTGGCGCGAGCCGCTGGCGAAATGCCACTGGCCGCTGATCCGATAGCCACCCGGAACGGCCGTCATGCTGTACTGGTTCGGCGGTCCCCAGGCGATCCAGCCGCGTGGGTCGTCATAAATCGCCTTCGCCGCGCTGAGCGGAATGAATGGCGCGATCAGCGCCGCGCTGTTGGCGACGAACAGGTTCCAGCCGACCGAGCCGTCGTGGCGGCTGAGTTCCTCGATCGCGCGCAGGTAGATCCAGGGTTCGATCTCATCGCCGCCGGCTGAGCGGGGCAGCAGCATGCGGGGCAGCCGGGCCTCGACGATTCTCGCGAGTAGCGGCGCGGGGATGTCCTGGTCCCGCTCGATCTGGTCAGCGGCTTCGGCGATGAGCGGGCCGACTTCCCGTGCCCGCGCGACGGGATCGAGGCCTCGGGACGTGGCGCTGACGTGGTTCATGGGTACGGTCCGTGGTGCTTTGGCGGTTGGGATTACCGCCTTGTGGCGGGGATTTTGTCAAACCGTGGCGAACGCACGGTGGTGTCCCGGGTTGAAGTCCCGTTGTGGGTGGGCAGCGGCCGTTCGCCGGTTCCGGGGGGCGGCCGCCCGGTGGATCGCGCTCGCCAGGCAGGTGGCGGGACAGTGCGATTCCGTTGATCCAGTCTTGGTTTTCATCGTGACGCGTTCGCCGTGACCGGCGTGGTCGCGTCGAGCGGCTGGAGCTCGAATACCGGATACCGCTCCGCCAGACCGTTGAAGGCGTCCACCGGCGATCCCTTCGGAACCGGGAAGAAGCGTTGCACCTCGCTCGCGAAGCGGTCGAGGTAGGCTTTGAGGACTGGTGGACGCAGGGCGGGGGGAAGTTCGACCACGGCATAATGGTGGCGGCGCATGGCGCGGGCGAGCACGACCTGGCCCGCCGCGCGCGCATTGCGCACCCAGTTGGCATTGCCGCGGGCGCAGACCAGATAACGGTGTCCCGCGAGATCGAGCGGGTCCACCGGCAGTGAGATTGTCCTGCCGCTGCTTCGTCCACGGACCTCAAGAACGTAGAAGTGGCCGCGGATCAGGCCGATCCAAATCAGCGCGGTGAGGATGCGCCCGAACAGATGTTCAAGGGTGCTCGGCCTGAGATAGTTTCGCGCGGTCCCGGGCATCGGTCTTTCCTCCAGCAACGGCGTACGGACTGTTGTATCATATCAGGACGGCGAGGCGGACAATGGCCGGATCGTGCCGTGCATCATGCGCTCGGGACGGATCATTCCGGGTACCGCGCAAACCGGCATCGCCACCGTCGTCCGCGAGGTACCGATCGATGACGAGAACACGGCGACGTTTTCGGTGCGTTACGGGCAGCGGCCGATTGAACGCATGAGCCGCGTCCGGGAAGCCGGCTTCGACGATCCGGAATTTTATTCCGGGGCGGATGGCAAACTTTGTTCCACTCGTAACGACTTCGCGAAACGGAAGCCGGCGGCGGTTGTTCGAGCAGGCCGACCGCGTTGAATACGTCTGGTCGTCGATCGGCGTTCACATCGATCACCTTCGCATGACGGCGATCGACACGCCCATGCCGGAAACGGGGCATTCTCGTACGCTGGTACCGTCGCAAGTCGTGGTGTGACTGGCGTTCGCACCATCTCCCTCCCCCTGTCATTGCGAGCGCAGCGAAGCAATCTCCGTGTCCCCGGCGTAGGGAGATTGCTTCGCTGCGCTCGCAATGACAGTGGGGTTCTAATGACAGTAGGGTTTTACTCCCCGGACATCACCTTGCCGACCGGAACCCAACGGCCACTCTCGAAGCGTTGGATCTGAAACCGGCTGATCCCGCTGTAGTCAGTGGGAGTCGTCGTCACCGTGATGCCAGGCAGCAGCATCGGCGCGCGGACGTGATCCAGGTGCGTGGCGATGTTGAGTAGATTCTCCCGGGTCAGCGTCGACCCCGCCTTTTCCAGCACATAAGCGGCCAGCCACGAAACGATATACCCACCGACGACCCCGGTGTCACGCGGATTGCCCTGGGTCAGATTGGCTTTGACCCAGCTCAGAAACGTCTTCACATCCGCGTCATCCGCCCAGGTCGGATCGAACGGATCCTTGGCGTAGGCTGTCGAAATAAGACCCTCCGCGTTTTCCAGCCCGGCGGGCTTAAGCACCCCCTCGACGCCGCTCGCGATGCTGCAAACCAGGTGCAGCGGCGTCCAGCCGATATTATGTCGCGATCGAATCTGTTCCGCGCCGGCTTTTTGTGTCCCGGCGAAGTAGAACACATTGGCGCCTGACGCTTTCGCCGCGAGCACCTGCGAATCGACGGTCGGGTCGGCGACTTCGAAGGTTTGCTCGCTGACGATCAAGGAGTCCGCCTTGTCGCCGAGACCGGACCGGAACCCCGCCCGGAAGTCCTTGCCGAGATCGTCATTCTGGTAAAGCACGGCAATTCTGGGCGCCGGGACCGTTGCGATTACGTAGCGTGCCATCGCCCGCCCTTCCGTCGTGTAGCCGGGCAGGAACGCCATGGTCCACGGGAACGCCTTGGGATCCCGGAAGCGGCTCGCCCCGGTGGTGACGAACAGTTGCGGCACCTTCTTCAGGTTGAGATATTTCTCCACCGCCGCGTTGGTGGGCGTTCCGACCGAACCGTAGATCATCAGGACGTTGTCGTCCTCGACCAGCCGCCGCGTCGCCTCGACGGTTTTCGGCGGGCTGTAGCCATCGTCGAGCGATAAGAGTTTGACCTGGCGGCCATTGATGCCGCCGGCTTTATTCACGGCATCGAAATAAGCCAGCGAGGCAAACCCCACCGCGCCGGCGACCGAAACCGGACCGCTGAACGGCATGGTTTGTCCGAGCCTGATCTCCGTGGCGGACGCGCCGGGATCGTATTGCTGCGCCCTGGCGGCACCGGTCGCGACGACAAGCAGCGCCAGAACCGCGCGGAACACGCTGCCGAGCATTCGCCTCTCCTCCCTTGGCCTGCCGGCGGACGCCTTGTTGGCGGCCCGCTACGGACGGCCATCGTCGGGTTCCGCACCCTGATGGTCAATCCCGCTGGAGCCTGGATGCCTGCTTTGCTGACGGAAGCCGACATCCAGGCGCTACCACTCCCCGCCGCCCAAGGGGATACCGCGTTCCCCCCGAACCCTTGTATAAGCCCACGCTTCACG
>Ga0181536_10007823_pt1 | contig 10422 bp, 8 predicted proteins | sample PEATcosm2014_Bin_41_FD_121105 | JGI IMG/M metagenome (GOLD analysis project Ga0181536, IMG submission 121105) | Peatland microbial communities from MTU Mesocosm Facility, Houghton, MI, USA - PEATcosm2014_Bin17_60_metaG | ecosystem: Environmental > Terrestrial > Soil > Wetlands > Peat | place...
CCGATGCCGCGCTCCTTGAGATAAGACACGACGCGCTGAATCTCGACGACGGTGATTGGATCGATTCCCGCGAACGGCTCGTCGAGGCATAAGTACACCGGATCGAGCACGAGCGCCCGCGTGATTTCTACGCGGCGGCGTTCGCCACCCGACAGCACGCCCGCCTTGGCCTTGGCCAGTTTCGCGATTCCGAGTTCGTCGAGCAGCGATTGAAGGCGCGTGTAACGCTCCTCTTCGGTAAGCGGCAGCGTTTCGAGAACTGCCAGCAGATTTTGCTCGACGGTCAGCTTGCGGAAGACGCTCGGCTCTTGCGGCAGATAGGAAATCCCGCGTCGCGCGCGCTGGTAGAGCGGCAGGGTCGTGATGTTCTCGCCGCCGAACATGACTCGCCCCTGGTCCGGCTTGAGCAGTCCCACCAGCATGTAGAAGGTGGTCGTCTTGCCCGCGCCGTTGGGTCCCAGGAAACCCACCACCTCGCCCGGCCTGACGACTACGTTGACGTTGTCGACCACCGCACGGCCGCCGTAAACCTTGGTTAAGCCTTCGCCGCGAAGCGCCAGCCTTTCGGCCTTTTCAGCCTCGTCGCTGATCTCGCCCGATTTAATGCTTTCGACTCTCGCCATTCTCAAATTCCGCTCAGATGACCATCTTAGAACTTATCGGCTTTGACCGGGATATGGAACGCTTCGCCGGGATTGCCCGCGCGTCAATCACAACACCACCGGTCGCCACGCCGGACCCGCTATCGTCGATGCGATCCAATGCCGGCTGTGCTAAATTGCGGCGCGATTAAGGAGTATTCCAATGGTCAAAGGATTATGTTTCGCCAGCGGCGTCATCTTCGGAGTTTTGTTGACCTGTGCCGCCTGTATGCAGGGGCCGGCGTACAGCGGCGCCGGCTATTACGGTCCTCCCCCCGGACCTCCGCCCGGCAGCCATCCTGCAATCTCACAAGCGATGAGTGAGCTACAGCATGCGCGCTACGTATTACAGGCCGAGGCCGCAAGTGACTTCCGAGGGCATAAAGCCAACGCGGTCGGATTCATCGACAACGCGCTCAGCGAATTGCAAATCTGCATGTCGATACCGTAGCCGCCGCGGACGCCTGCTCCCGGTCGCGCTCCGGACAGATTCGCGATTGCCGCTTTTGCGCGGCGCGGTGGGATGCTACTGGATAGGGTCGTGGCCAACGAGTATGACAGCGAGCGCTTTCCCGGAAATTTCTACCAGGGGATGATTCTCAAGCTCGACCGCGCCCGCGGCTGCGGTGTGGTGCGCTCGCATAGCGGCAAGGAAATCCCCTTTGAGTTTCCATTCGTGGCCGTCGTGGGCGCACCAATTGGCGGCACGATGCCGGGGATCGACCTGATTCGCGAAGGCGACATCGTCGGCTTCGATGTCGGCTGGACCTCCAGGGGACTGCGCATCACGACCATCCATCCGCGCGACGCCGCATCGTGACCTACGGGCGCTTGCGCTGGTACATCTGCCACTGCTTGACGCCTATCGGGTACAGCTCGCCCAGGATTTCGTAGCCCTTGGAACTGTAGAACGCGACGTTGGCTTCGGTCCCGGTCTCGAGGTAAACGCCGGCTATTTCAGGCCGCGCCCGTGCCTCCAGCGCGAGTCGGTCGAGCAACGCCTTTCCGTAGCCCTTGCCCTGAAAAGCCGGATCGACCCCGAGGGTTTGCAGATACAGATGCGGCTCCTTGGGATGATGCTTTGCGAGCACGCTGACCATATTCATCGCGCGGATCATCCCGCCCCATCCGACCCCGCGGACCAGCCGCGGCAACTGTGGCAGCCCGGCGGCGATCAACCCAAGCGCGCCTGAATGCCCGACGCCTTCGGTCATCGCGGCTGCAACCACGCGTCCGTTATAGACCACGCCGAAGACCGGCTGTCCTGTCCGGCGCGCTACACCCAGCTGCGCGCGAAACAAGTTCGCCAGATGTTCGGCGCGCGCGACCGGCTCGGTAATATCCGGAAGGATCGCCTTGAAGGCCGGATCGTTGATGAACGCGCGGCCGAGCGAGACGGCGGCCTGCTCGTGCTGCTCGGGGTACAGGATGGTAACGATCGGTTTTCCATTTTCAGGCATTTCTGTTTTTACCTCGATTCAATCCGGATCTCCGCTTTCGCCGACTTGAGCCGCCGCACGCGCGCTTGGAACGCCGCCGCCAATCGCCGCGTTTCAGGCTTATCCCGCAAGATAGCGTTCGGCGGTTTCGGTCACCATCGCCGCCACGAAGGGCATCAGCATGCGGACCGACTCGATCTCCGGTCGTCCAACCGGCCAACCGAGATAGCTCAGGCCGCGCGCCAACATCAGGTCGGGAAAGAACTCGAGCTCGTTGTCCGGGAACGGACGAATACTGCGATAGCCTTCCAGGTAGCCGGCGCGACCCGCTTCCAGCCCGCCACTGATCTGCAGCGGTAACAGCGACGTGACCATCTCGAAGCTCGCCCACGACCAGCCGCAGTCGTCGAAGTCGATGATGCGTATGTTGGAACCGTCGACCAGGAGATTGTCGGGAACCAGATCGCCGTGGATAAGAACGTCGGCGCCCGCAAGCCGCTCCAGTCGCCGCCGCACGCGATCCTGCGCCGACAGCAAGGTGGAGCGCTGTTGGGCCGTCAGTGAGTCGAGCTCCCAGAAACGGCCGAAGGCCGGGTTTTCGCCGACCAGCGTTTCGACGTTCCAGGACGGACGTGTGAAGCCCACCGGCTTGCGCCAGCTCGCGCCATGCTCGTGCATGCGCGCGGCGAGCGCTCCGACGCTACGATACAGCTCGCGCAGGGACTCCTCGCTGTTGGTTACGCCGCCTTCGAGTGTGCCGGGCGGCTGACCATCGACCCAACGCATCACATCGCACTGACGCGGCTCAGGAACGCCCTCGAACCCTGCCACCGTCAGCACCTCGCCACGGCGCGTACGCAGCACCTGCGGCGTGTGAATACCAGCCGCGTCGAGCGCTTCCATCCAGGCGACCTCGCTACGGATCTGATCGTCGCTGCGGTAGCGTGGGCGGTGGACGCGCATCACCGCACGGCTGCCGTCTGCGGCGTGCACGGCGAACACCGCATTCTCGCGATACTTGATAAGCTCGAGACGCGGCGTATTGATGTCCCAAGCCTGCAGCGCTTGCGCCGCCAAGCCCTGCAAACCCGCGACCTGCTCGTCGTTCGAGAGCTGAGCGAATTCCATTTATGAATTCCCGCGCTCGAGGTCGCTCAGTGCAGCGTCGAGGCGTTCGAGCAAGAGGTCGCAGTAGGTGTCGTCGACCAACAGACCAACTTTGAACTGTAAGACGGAAGGTGCGAAACCGGCGAACATCGCCCAGACGCCGCGCCGATAGAGAGCGCGCGACAGCTGCATGCCGCCGGAACTGCTGGCGGTTTCCAAACCGATCACCAGGCCCAGTTGGCGAACGGCCTTGAGAAACGGGTGGCGTTGCCGCAGTTGTTCCAGTCCGGCGGTCAAGCGTTGGGAGAGGCGGCGGACGCCGGCGAGAAGCTGCGGTTGGGAACACATATCGAGAACCCGTGAGGCGACCATGCAGCCCAGCTCGGCGCCGCCAAAGGTCGAGACGTAACCCCAGCCCTGCTCCGTGAGCCAGTGCCCGACGCGGCGGGTCATGACGACGGCCGAAATCGGATACAAACCACCCGAGAGACCTTTGCCGGTAACCAGAATGTCAGGCTCGATATTCCAGGTTTCAATTCCCCACAGATGTCCGGTGCGGCCCAGACCCGTTTGCACTTCGTCGGCGATGTAGATTGTCCCGAAACGTTCGCACAGCGACTTCACGCCCGGAAGATAGTCGTCGCTGGGAACGGGAAAGCCGTAGGTTGCCGGCGTGGTTTCCATCAGCACCCCGGCGACGTCGCTGCCGCCGAGCGCCTGTTCCATTGCCTCGAGATCGTTGAAGGGCACTTTCAGGAATTCGTCGGGGTAGTCGGCGAGGAAAAAACGCGCCATGTCGTCTTGTCCGGCGGCGGCACTCAGCCCGGTGCGACCATGAAAGGCAGCCTCCAGCGCGACGATCTTGCGCCGGCCGGTGGCCCGGCGCGCAACCCGAATGGCCAGGTCGTTGGCTTCGCTGCCCGAAGGAACAAACACCGAGTAGTGCAGATCGCCCGGCGTGAGCGCCGCCAGCTTCTCCGCCAACTCGCCACGCGCTTGCGATGGGAAGTGATGATTGCCGATGTCGAACTCGTCGAGAGCTTTGCGCAGCACCTCGACCAGCGTCGGGTTCCGATGTCCGAGATTGTATGTGCCGCCGTTGAGATGAGCATCGAGTAACTCGTGACCGTCGACGTCCCAGAGGCGGTACCCCTCGCGCCGTCCGATCACCAACGGCACACCAAGACTCTCCCAGGCCGCCACCCGCGCCGGCATGAGATACTCGCGTGACAGTTCGATGGTGCGACGCTTGCGATCAGAGATGGATTGGGGATCTACGCTCATCCGTCCTGTCTTAACCGGAATTTCCATGTTCTCAGACACTTATCCTTTTCCCTCCCTATCTCGTCACCGAAACCTGCTCCGCTCTACGGTCCTGCTCCGCCGCCGGCGGCGGCAGCATCGCGATTCTTTGCAGGATGCTGCCAAAGAACCGCCAAGTCAAATACCCCTCGGCCAACAGCAGTTCCGTTTGACAGTTCACTTAGAAAACGGAAATCCGGGCTTATAGGAGAAGGGTTAATCCGCGGCGATTGCGTCCGCCTTGGCGGCCTTCGCCGCTTTCGTGGCCGCCGCCTTCGCGGCCTTCGCAGCGACCGAATCAAAATGGCGGTTGAGCTGTGTCAGGAAAAGACTGTGCAGGCGGAAAATCCAGGTCAGTTCCCAGCCCGGCGTGATGACGAAGCGTCCGGCGTCGACGCCATCGAGAGCGGCCTTGGCAACGCCCTCGGCGCTCCAAACTTTGGCGCCGGCGGAGATCGCCTCGGTCTCGGGAGGCTTGGTCTTCGCTTCTTCTTTCAGCATCGGCGTGTCGGTATCGGGGGGGCAGACGATCGAGACGCCGACGCCGCTGCGCACCAGCTCGGGGCGCAGCGACTCAGCAAGCCCCTGCAGGGCAAACTTGGTCGGACAGTACGTGGTATATCCGAACACTCCGATGATCCCGGCTCCCGAGGAGATCAGCACAATGCGGCCGCGGCCGAGCTTGCGCATCCCCGCAACCACCGCCTGGATGGCGTAGAGCGTGCCGAAATAGTTGACCTGCATGGAGGTCGCGAAGGCTTCGCTCGGCAATTCGTCGAAATAGCCGGGTCGGGAAACCCCGGCTGAAGTGACCAGGAAATCGCACGGGCCGTTCTCCGCGACGGCCTTTGCAAAGGCGGCATCCACCGCCGCCTTGTCTGCCACGTCGACCGGAACAGTGAGAATCTTCTGTTCTGGTGAACGCGTGGCCGCCTGGACTGTATCTCGCGCCGAGGCGAGGAGCTCGGGACGCCGCGCCATGAGGGTTATGTTGGCGCCGCGCTGCGCCAGAAGAACGGCCATCGCCAAGCCGATTCCGCTCGAGCCGCCGGTGATGATGGCATGTTCGGCGCTCTTGGCGAACGGCTGTTGTTTCTTGGTGACGATCGGGTTCCCATTTTCAGGCATTTCCTTTTTTTCCTCGATTCAATCCGATGGCTTCGTGAGCGTGCGCGCGACCGCGTCGCGCCATCCGGCGAGCAATTGTTCACGCTCGGCGGTTTGCATTTTCGGCTTGAATACTTCCGCTCGCTGGACGATCGCGTGCAACTCATCCGGTGATTTCCAGACTTCCATGGCCAGGCCCGCGAGCATCGCCGCGCCCATCGCGGTGGTATCGGCGATCTTCGCGCGCCGGACCGGCTTGCCAAGGATATCGGCCTGGAACTGCATCAGGTAGCGATTGGCGGTGGCGCCGCCGTCGGCGCGTAGCTCGCTCATCGGACGGCCGGTGTCGGATTCCATCGCAACGATCACGTCGCGCACCTGGTAGGCGATACTGTCGAGCGTCGCGCGGATGATATCGGCGCGGGTCGTGCCGCGGGTGATTCCCACGATTGCGCCCCGCGCGTTCGCGTCCCAATACGGCGCGCCGAGTCCAACGAATGCCGGCACCACGTAGGGATGCGTGCGATCTTTATTTTTGGCAAGACTGGCGCGCGCCGCGCCGTATGTGTCCGCGGCGCTGCGCACAATCTTCAGGCCGTCGCGCAGCCATTGCACGGCGGCGCCCGCGACAAACACCGAACCCTCGAGCGCGTACGCCGGCTCGCCGGCGGGACCGAGTGCGGCGGTCGTGAGCAACCGATTCTCCGACGCCGCGATCTTGTCGCCGGTGTTCATCAGCAGGAACGCTCCCGTCCCGTAGGTTGCCTTCGAGTCGCCCGCCGCGACCGCGCCCTGCCCGTAGAGCGCGGATTGCTGATCGCCGATTACCGCCGCGATTGGAATCGCATGCGCTGCGATCGTGCCCGGCGCCGTCTCGGCCAGCGGGCCTCGCGAACTTGCGGGGCGCGGCAACATCTCGCGCGGAACCCCCAGCATCGCGAGCATCTCGTCGTCCCAATCCCGGCGCGCCAGATTGAACATCATCGTTCTCGACGCGTTGGTGTAATCGGTCACGAACTCCGCGCCGCGGGACAATTTGTGCACCAGCCAGGTGTCGATCGTGCCGAAGCACAGCTCGCCGCGCTGGCCCCGCTCGCGTAGTTCGGGCTTTTGGTCGAGCAGCCATTTGAGCTTCGTGCCCGAGAAGTAGGGATCGATGACCAGGCCCGTCCGCCGCGCGACTTCGGGCTCGCGCTCGCGCAACGCGTCGCAGATAGCGGCGCTGCGGCGGCATTGCCATACGATCGCGCGATAGATCGGGCGGCCGCTGCTCCGCTCCCATACCACGAACGTCTCGCGTTGATTGGTGATGCCGATTCCGGCGATCGCGGCGGCGGACACCTTCGCGGCGGCGATCGCTTTTTTCGAAAGCGTGACGACCGAGCGGTAGATTTCCTCGGGGTCATGCTCGACCCATCCCGGTTTCGGATAGTACTGCCTGATTTCGGCGTACGCGCGGCCGCGGATGCGTCCGCGGCCATCGACGACGAAAACCGTCGTGCCGGTGGTTCCCTGGTCGATCGCAAGTATCATCTCAGGCATCACCGCTTTTCTCCCGTGTCACTGTTACACGGCAGGGGTGACCCCTGCACCCAGTGTTAAAACAAAGATGCGGGACTTCGTCCCGGTTAGAACCGGTATTGGGGGTAACGGATTTTTTTTGTCATTCTAGAGCGAAGCGAAGAATCCCGGATCCCGCACTGCGCAATGGCAGTCAAATTTTTGAGAAGTGGTCAGAAATGGTCCTGTGCCGTTGGGGTTTTCACAAAAATGTTTCACGTGAAACGTTTTTTAGTTCAGGGGAACGAAACGCGAATATCGCAATCGCTGCTTGCGTCGCCTTCTTCGTCACGCTGATTCGCGTCTCCGCGCCTCGTCGCGGACCGCGATCACCCCTAGACGATTCCCGAATCTCGGCCGCGCTACCGTATCCGCGTCGGCGTACCGGAGTAACATCGCGATGCAGTTCCGCTGCCTCGTCTTGACCAGCGGTTCATCGTGGTTACGTTCACACTATCGATCGGGGTCACCCTGCCCGATGTGGAATCGACGGGCGGTGCGGCCGAACGCGCGAGTGAAGAAGTTTCGGACACTTCAAATCTGTGGAGACCAAAGCCTTCAGAGACCCCGGAGGGTTTCGCAGCTGTGATGAATCCCTCGGGTTCCACGGCAAGGGTCGGTCGAAATGATCCCTGTCCGTGCGGCAGCGGTAAGAAGTTCAAGCGGTGCTGTCTCGACAAGGACTACACCGCGAGAACGACCGATTCGGACCGCGGTTCCCTCCTGCGGCGAAACCGGATTCTGATCGAAGCGGTTAAGGACATCCTCGAACTTAAGAAGCGCACCTGGGCGGACGTCAAACGCGACGTGAGCAACGAGCAGGTCCGCGAGGTTTTCCAAGTCGTTGCGTACCTCTGGCCCACGAATACCAAGCTATCTTCCTTGCTGCCGGTGCCGGATGGAAAGCTGCGGGGTCTGTTCTTGGGAGTGCAGCGCCCCGAAAGCATCCTCGCAAACATTCTCAGGTATTCTCTCTACTCCGACGAAATAGTCATCGTCAGTCCGTTCCTCAACCCTCACTGCATTGTCGAGAAGCACAACCCTATCGTGCATCCCGAGCAGTATAAGCCGCAGTTGCTCAAGCTCGCGTTGATGCTGTTGCAGCTTGCTCCATGGATTGACGCTGGCATCATCACCATGATGCCGGACCCTGGTGATTTCGATTACGCCCTGCGCAAGGCTACCTGGGATGCGGCAAGAGAGCGATGGCAGCGTCATCCTCTGCCCTTCGACGACGACCTCAAAGAACATGAAGTTCTGGCAAAGGAAGACTTTCGGCGAACGTTGGCCAGATTCCCGCGCGGATACCTGCGGCGGAGTTTCAGAGAGTTTAACGAGAAAATGCACCGGCAGATCGACGACGCGCGCATTGAGCGCGCGATTGACTTCATGTTGGCCGAGGCACGCAAAGACCCGCTCGCGCTCGAACAACCCATTACCGAGGAAGGCGAGCTCGGAGTAGTGTCTTCTGGCGCAAATCTCGAGATGGGTCTGTATATCGCGCAGCTGACCGGCGCATACCTATTCACAAATATGAAGGTTCGTTGGAGTGAGATCCTTTCGATTGCGGCCGATCTGCCGGATGGCGGCGAGGTGTGGAGCCCGCTGACGAAAGCCTTTCAAGGCCTCGATTTCAAATTTCTGGATGGGGTGCCTCTCAAGTTCGCTTATGACATCCGCAGTGCGGGGAGACTTGAAACTCTTCGGAGCGTGCTGCGAAAGATCTGGACCGAAGTCGGCGGTAGTCCAGATGCGAATCGCGCGGAGAAGCTCGCTCGTGACTTCGGCGACGAACTTAAGCAACGCGTGGCGGAGGCCCAAGGTGACTGGGAGAAGATTGATCGAGACCTTCTCAAGTGGGCCGGAACCGCAACGGCTGGTGGTCTCGCCGGTATCGTATCGGGAAACGTCTCCGTCAGTTTGGCGGGTCTCACGCTGGCGCTCGTGACCGGGCTTCTGACCGCGCGACTAGAACGCCGCCGGTTCAACAAGACTGTTCCACTGTCCGTATTTCTTGACTTGAAGCGAACCGTGGCTGGCTGACTATTTGGCGCAGAAATTAGGTCCGGCAGATGCAGGGACCGAACACTACGGCTGCGACAGACACACCTATCCCGCCTGCGACGCGGAGTCGCGCCGCACAGTTGTCCCGCACCCTGCCCTCTCCCGACAGCGGGCGAGGGAATTAAGAGACAAGGCGAGGGAGCCGGGGGAAGTCCTGCCCCCTCAATCGCGGCTTGCCTCGCAAATCTGCCAAGGCCATTATACGCGCTTGGCGGAGCCTCTTTTCAGGGAGTCGCGATTGGATTTGATTCATGAGTGAGTTGCTCGAAAAGAAAGAGGATCTAATCCGCTACTTCCAGCAAGGCGGCAAGCCGCGCGAACGATGGCGGATCGGCACCGAGTACGAGAAAGTCGTCGTCCGCACCGCCGACGGCACCGCCATACCCTACTCCGGTCCCGGCGGCGTCGAAGACCTGCTGCGCCGGATGGCGGCCAGCTTCGGCTTCGAGCCCGAAGACGAGCACGGCCACATCATGGCGCTCAAGGGTGAACGCGCCGCGATCACACTGGAGCCGGGCGGCCAGATCGAGTTGTCCGGCGAGCAGTGCGACACCATCCACTGCGCCTACGCTGAGTTTGCGCTCCACGTGCGACAAGTGATCGATGTAACCAGCCAGGTCGGGGCGACGGTGCTTGGACTGGGGATGCAGCCTTTAAGCCGCATCGACCAGATCGAACTGCTGCCGAAGGCCCGCTACCGCATCATGTACCCGTACATGGCGCGGATGGGGACGCTCGGCCAGCGGATGATGAAGCAGACCGCGGGCGTGCAGGCCAACCTGGACTATTGCGACGAGGCGGACGCGATTCGCAAGCTGCGCGTAAGCATGGGCATCGTGCCGCTGCTCTACGCGATCTTCGCCAACTCACCGCTGAGCGACGGCGGCCTCAACGGCTATCACAGCTTTCGCGGACACATTTGGACAGACACCGACAACCAACGCAGCGGGGTTCCGGAGTTCGTGTTCCACGGCGATTGTTCGTTCGAGGATTACGCCGAGTACGCGCTCGACGTGCCGATGTACTTCCTGATTCGCAATCATGAGTACATCGATCTCACCCAGCCGCCGGGCCTCACTTTCCGCCAATATCTCGCGCGCGGATACGGCCGCGAGCGCGCCACCGTTGACGACTGGACCAATCATCTGACCACGATTTTTACCGAGGTCCGCCTCAAGCAATACGTCGAGGTGCGCACCGCC
>Ga0181536_10007828_pt1 | contig 10417 bp, 12 predicted proteins | sample PEATcosm2014_Bin_41_FD_121105 | JGI IMG/M metagenome (GOLD analysis project Ga0181536, IMG submission 121105) | Peatland microbial communities from MTU Mesocosm Facility, Houghton, MI, USA - PEATcosm2014_Bin17_60_metaG | ecosystem: Environmental > Terrestrial > Soil > Wetlands > Peat | place...
ATGCCGGGTTAGTTAAAGCTGTGCGAGAAAACCTTGTGAATCACGACGAAGATATTGTGGTTGTAGTTACAGGGAATGGGTTAAAGGACATACACGCGGCCGTGAAAGCTGCGGGGCAAGCTTCACTAATCGAGCCGAACTTAGACAGTATACGCCGCATGAAAGGAGATGCCACGCGCTAATCTCTTGAACAGCTCTAATTGGGATTTTGACCCCAATTACCGATACATGCAATTTCTTCAATCACCCAGTCGCTCACCTTTAGACAGTCGTCGGGAAGCTATATCGACGTAGTCAGTTAGACCGTATTGCGGCACTGCGATGAGTTCCAATCCTAGTTGAGTGTAAAGTCGTTCCGCGATCCGTGCCTCTATGACTCTGCCGCCTCTACCGAACTTGTCCTCCAGAAAAGCATCAAATCTAGTCAGATGCTCAGGGATCTGACGTTGTGGTAGGCCCTGTCTTTCCAGGCACGCATAAATTGCCTGCTTGGCACGCTCCCCTAGGAGGTCGCCCAGGACTTCCTCTATCGAGTCTGACAAGAGATCTGAGGAGGAGTTCATTCGTTTTATCTCAGTTATCAAGAGGCGATGTTTCGTAATCAAACTAGGTAGAGAGGGTGGAATCATGTTGGAAGAAGTGGAATTAATGGCCGATTCTGATTACGCACCGTTAGGGCGCGCACAAATCAAACGGCAGAACTGACCAATACCGTGACACCGAGTCGTTTATTGTGTGTGGGATTCTTGGTGCGCGCACACACAAATAGTCAGACGACGACGGTGAGGTTCATGGGTGCCTTGATTTTTCTTCAGTTCGTCTTCTTGAGCGGAAGTAGTTTGAGTGCCATGACGACTTCATCCGTGTGTTTTGTGATGTCGACGTTCGTGAAGATCTTGGCAATCTTGCCTTCCTTGTCGATTATGAATGTCATTCTTTCTGCACGCGAGCCGTCTTCACTCAGGACTCCGTAGGTCTTCGAAATCTGCTTGTCATGATCGCTGATTAACGGGAAGTTCAGGCTGTTCTTCTCGGCGAACTTTTTGTGAGATTCAACGGTGTCCACGCTAACTTAGACAGTATACGCCGCATGAAGCGAGATGTGACGCGCTAATCTCTTGAACAGTTATCTTAGAATAATAGCGTGCTGCGCAGATTATGGCGATACTTGGAGTGAACAGATTTTCATTTGAGCGTGAGGTGGGCTATGATTGACTGATACTCTTACACGCTCGTGACCGAGGCCAGGTCACTTTCCAAAGCCTGAAGATTCAATCCCGGAGGGGCCTTCTCGAGGTGCTTGTTGATCCAATCAAGGCTCAACACAGCGAACGCTTCATCCATGTACGTTGTGTAGAACTGCCAGGTCATCGGCTTTAACGCACCCCATGTCACAACCCAGAGATTCCGAGGGTCGTAAGCCACTGCCGGAACGCAATGGCCGTTGTTGGGGTTGGGTGCAGCGTTCGCCACAGGACCTGTAGGGGGGACAATCCAAGGGGTAGTGAGAAAGTTTGTCCCGGGAGTCACGGCAAAGTCTGGTAGCTCGAGACCGATGTAGCAGTTGCCAAACAGAAAAACCGTGTCCTGAGCCTGGAGACTGTTGTGAGGTTCCAGCTGTGCGAATGCATGGATCTTGTCTCCACCGATGCCCGTTGTTCTCCAGTATTTCAGGACATCAAGCATGGAGGCCCCGGCGTCCGCAACACCATGCGCGAAGTAGTTGTAGGCATTAAGGATCGCTGATTCCGGAAGAGTTTTCTCTGTGCCCGTGTTGGCTGTCCACTCTTCAATCATGTGACCGGCTGCAGCGCAAGTGCAGTCCCCATACTGGTCGTTCCCAAACATCGGCCAACTCCCGATGGGCTTCGCGTAGTCAATTGACGCGGGTGGAGCATTGAGCTCCTTCGTTAGGTAGTTCGCAAGGAGCAAAGTTCGCGCGTCGAATTTAGGCGGCCCCTTTCCGAGCTTCATCCTCGTCATCATGTCAATGACCTCTTCGGCTGACTATCGTACATATCTCTCCAGGTAATGGGTTTTGAGATTCATCCTTCCTCTCTACACAGTTGCAAAACGCCTCGAATTTGATGGTTCAATGAATTTCAGGTGCTCCTGCTCCTCTCAGTGATGGAATAAAAACCGTGACAAAAGCTGGAGATCGTCCCGAAACTCCATGCCTATATGATATCACGAAATTCGCCGAGGCGCCTCTCCGAGCCTGCTATGTTCAGACTAGGAAGTATAGGGGGACTTGAACTCAAATAGGGTCAGATTCGGAGGGATTCACTACCTTTTTAGTGCCGAATCCGCGTCCCGAGGTCGTTCAGAGCTGTGGTTCTAGGTTGCCGCTTCCCCGGATATGTAATACCTTGACGCCTCTTTTCGCTAGGGCCTGAGACCGAGACTGGGACGGCAGCGCGCATCCGATTTGAACGCTTCTGAAAAAGGAGGCTATTGGGAAGTTACGGTAACCGTGAGCGTGCAGGAGTGCGCTTGTCCCTCCGGTGGAGTTCCGGTTATGGTGATCGTGTACTCGCCGGTGGCGGTGGTCGGGTCGATGGTGACCGTGACCGTGGAGGTGCCCACGCCCTGCGCGGGGGCCAGCTGGGTTGGGGAGAACTCCAGCTTCATGCCATCCGGGTTGCCGCTGGCTGTGAGGCTGATGTTGGAGGAGAATTGGCCGATCGGGTTGACGGAGACGTCGGCGTTCCAAGTGTCACCGCGGGTGAGCTGTATTGAGTTGGACACCACTGAGATGTCGAAGTCCGGTTGGGGCGTGACGACGAGCTCGAATTGGACCGTGTAGGTGTTGCCGCCTCCGGTCCCCGCTATCGACATGCCGTACGTGTCTGGCGGGGTGCTCGCGTCGGTTGTGATTGCCACGGTGGAGTACGCGGTGGCTCCCGGGCTGACCGTGACCTGTGTGGGCGAGATTGTCATGTTCATACCCTCCCAGCTGACCCCTTGGGACAGGGATACGTCCATCGTGGAGTCGGAGTTAGACGTCACGGCGAGCGTGAACTCGACGGAGGAGCCTGCGGCGACGCTCACGGAGGTCGATGGGAGCGAGAGGTCGAACGCGGTAGGCACGACCCCCACGCTCAGGGACAGGATGTCGGTGTGCGTTCGCCCCCCGCCCTGCCCGATGAACGTGATCATCGAGTCGGACGGTGGGGCCGACTGGTCGACGTTGATTGTGACGATGGCGGTCGCGAACCCGTTTGAGGTGTCCAGCCGCATCGTGGACCAGCCGAGGTAGACGCCCTCAGGAACTCCGCTCGCGGAGAGCGACACTCCTGAGGAGAAGCCGTTGAACGGGCTGACGTTCACCTTGACTGTGTCGGAGCCTCCCGCCACGATGTAGATAGAGTTGGATATCACCCAGAAGTCGAAGTCCGCGTTGGGGTTCGGGGTCGGCGGGTTGTAGCTCGGCGTCACGGTCAGCGTGAAGTAGTCCTGCTGCGGCGCACCGCCGTAGGATCTAGGCATCCCCACGAGGGTTAGCTGGTACGAACCGGCCGGGGTACTCCCCGGGTAGATGAACAGGGTGCGGTACGCGGTGCCTCCCGGCATCAGGTCGACGACGTTCGAGAGACTGAACCCTGCATGGCTCGGCAGGCCGACGATGTTCAAGTCCACGATGATCTCGTAGTCGCTGTACGATCTTATCGTCGCCACCGTCCCCGCGGTTCCCCCCTGCCTGGTGGTGATACTCGACGGGCTCACTGAGAGTGTGAAGTCAGGCAGCGTGTACCCGCGGACGGCGACGGGCATCGAGGCGACTGCAATCAAAACGACAAACAAGAGTGTGAGCTTGCCCCTCTTTCTCGGCAACTTGTTTCACTTCCATTTTTCTGAAGAATCTAAACTGGCTTTTCTCTCGTTGGTGGGATGAATAGGGTTGTGTATCCATACTTGGTGAATGAAGGTGACGAAGCTTAGGCAGGTCTGGCTCTCTACTGGCGTGTGACTGCGGAGCTGGCGGAGGCAGGCGGGGCACTGAAAGTCGGCGAGGATTTCCCACACTGGTCTCTTCAAGACGCCAAATGGATACTCGAAATCCATGACTTACCGATGCTAAATTAGATGAAAAATCTTTACAAACGAAAACGCATTACTCTTTGTCTAGTGACCATGTGAAACTACTTAACTGGTTGGCAAGCCAGAAATATCTTCGGCGCTCATTCGGAAAAGGTTCAGGAAGGGTGAAGAAAACTTTTCTTTGACTCTGTATTATACGGCAGGTTTAATGCCTTCCATGTCTGGTGCGTTCTTGATGAAATTATGAAAATGTTGAAAATGACAGTCCTGGCGGTCATTATAGGCGTGGTAATCACACTGGTGACCGGTCTCGTAGGTCATACGCCTGATGGGCTGATGGGAGCAACGTGGTTTGGGTACCCGCTAGCATGGTTGGTTGAAATGGTTGTTGGTCCGGGGTACAATCCTTGGGTTGTCAGGCCACTGCGGCTGATTGTGGACATAGTTGCTTGGGCTGTACTTGCTTGGATCATCCTGTTCGTGGTAGCTCGCTCCAAGAAGAATACACCGTAGTCTCTTCTTTGGCTCTGTCCTGGAGTCTTTTTAAGTTCCTTCAATTTTATCGACCCGTGCACGGGAAAACTAGCGTAGCCTCTGGTAATAGTTCAGAGATGGGGTAGGGGATTTCAGCCCCATTTTACGAGTAACTTTTTGACGACGATTGCATTCGTGACGCCTTCTAGCTCTGGCTTGGGGCCCAAGAAGAGCTTTCTGACGTTGGGTCGCCGCAAGAAGATTTTGAACGATGCTCGCTAACACACCTTAACTTGGCCGAGCATCACGTGTATGCGCACCATTCGATCGACGCACACTAACCTAGACGCAAGTCAGAGATGGGTTACCGGTAAATGTTAGGTGCGTTCCCTAGCCCTGAAGTTTTGAATATCAATTAATGGCTGAGTGATTTTTTTCAGGTCGTCTTCTTGAGCGGAAGTAGTTTGAGTGCCATGACGATTTCGTCCGTGTGTTTTGTAATGTCGACGTTCGTGAAGATCTTGGCAATTTTGCCTTCCTTGTCGATTATGAATGTCGTTCTTTCTGCATGCGCACCGTCTTCACTCAGGACTCCGTAGGTCTTCGAAATCTGTTTGTCATGGTCACTGATTAACGGGAAGTTCAGGCTGTTCTTCTCGGCGAACTTTTTGTGGGATTCAACGGTGTCCACGCTAACGCCTATAACCTCTGTCCATAGAGCTGCTATGGGTTGGAGCTTGTCTCTAAAATTACAGGCTTCGATTGTGCAACCTTTGGTATCGTCCTTCGGGTAGAAGTAAAGTACCACATTCCTCTTTCCTAGGTAATCTCTCAGTCGAACTTGTGTGTCTTTGGACGTTTGACCTTCGAAATCAGGGGCAGTGTCACCAACCTTTAGCCTTGTTTCCACCGGTAATCACTTCTCGCTAATTCGTCGTCTCCAGTTGATCATCTTCTTGAAGTTTATCCTGATTTGGTTTTAGAACCGACGTTGCTATGCTATGAAACACCTCTGCAATTCAAGTTCAGTTGTGTGTGGTCTAATCGTGCACATACACAAATAGCACGTCTGAACGATTATTCAACTGTTTGGTTTGGGGAGGTGAGTGGTTTGGTTTGGAAGATTATCGAGATTATTGGGGAATCAAATGAGAGCTTTGCGAACGCAGTTAAAAACGCCGTTGAGGAAGCAGGGAAGACCGTCAAGCAAATGCAATGGTTCGAAGCAACCCAATTCAGAGGAACCATCAAGGAAGGCAAAGTAAGTCAATTCCAAGCAGTCGTTAAGATCGGGTTCAAGATCGAACGCTAAGTCTAACTCTCTCAGTGGTTAGGGCTGCAGATTGACGTAGGGTGCACGATACGTGCCGACGCGGTATTCGTCTCTGTAGGGTTTAATGTCAAGCACAGGCGTCCCATCAAAATACTCCAGTCCTTTCACCGTGAGAAATCTCCCGTCAATCTTCAGCAATTCGACCAAACTCAAACCAATAGGATTGGGCCTGCTTGGCGATCCTAATGCGAAAACTCCCACTAACGGAAGGTCTTCAGTCCTCATACCCTCCCTTAGTTTACGCCGCGGTCTAACCTTCAGGACGCCTAACTGTTCAGGCCGTAGCTTGTTGAAGTAGCCGATTACGAAAATGTGCGAGTAATCTTGAAGCCCATCCAAGCCGTCCGAATACTCAGACAGGATTTCAACCGTGGCGTCCAAGTCCTTGTAATTTGTTTTTATCTCATCATCACTCGCAGCTGTGTGAACAATCCCGATCGGGTGCAATTCCAATGGTATCTTGATTGAATAGGGCCGGGCTAATAGTTAGCCACTACTGTCACAGCCCGAATAAGTTGACTGATTTGTCAGAACGGGTTCATGCAACAATTGAAAATATAACATATAATATGATGGCTGACAAATGGTTTGAGGGAGCGAGAGAAACCAAATTAGGACTAGAGGTCAGCTGCTCTGTGTTGTATCTCTCTGTCGAGCTTAGGGGCTAGATCGTGTTGCTAAACGAGGACCCCAAGCTAGAAGATGCCATTCGCGTACATGGCGGAGACTGCGTCGGACTACGGATAGGGGTAAGGGCTGTAAATATTGTCGCTCGGGAACTTGCAATATCAGAAGATACAAAACATGTGTCAGTCAGGCTTGGAACCAAACAATGCTTAGGAGACGCTTTCAAAGCTCTCCTCCATCTGGAGGACAGTCAACTTGAGTACGTTGACCCGCGCGACGACATAATTCGTGTGAAAAATGGAATCGACCTAATCGAACTGCATTTAACTTCGAGAAAGCTCAAGGAGACAAATGAGGTTCTGAAAGCGTCCGATGCAGAACTCTTTCCTGTAATCAAGAGACTCAGGAATTAACTTCAATTTCCAATAGCGGCCTGCCGCAAGCAAACTTCAAGAATTTACGCGATTCGACGTTCCTGACGTCTGTCTAAGGATGAATGGTCCCGCTCCCAGGATGAATGTTGAAATCGAAAGGCGTCTAATAACCCAAACCCCCATGAACGTCTGCGAGGTAGTTGCTGGCTAATGAATTCCAAGTCTGTTTCCGTTAACGGAGTAGATTAGTACGCTATGCATCGTTATGACGACCACCACAGCCAATCCGAATACTACCATCAAACCAAGCGAGACTATGAAGGAGGCAATCAAGAAGAGAAACACGGAAGTTGTGAGGCACCCCATTATTACACCACGAAGGAAGCGTGCACTTACTTGTGGCCCCTCGGACTTTAGTATAAACAAGCTCATGACCGTGGCGTATACAGGAAACGGTGTAAGCAGGCCACTTAAGTGTGGCCCCAATATTGACGCAGCACCCGTAATCAGTAAGACCAATGCGGTGGCCGCAATTATACGCGCGGGAATCTCCCACCTCGCAGACTTCCTGGAAATACTGCCTGAAGCACCTGAAGGGAATATTCGATAAATCAACACGAGAAAAGCTACAACCCCGACAAGAGATAAGATGCTAGGAATTGAGACGAAATTCAGTATCAACGTCACCGCGAAGAAAGTGACGCAGCATCCAATCAAGCAAGATAACCAACCTCTCCTGAAGGACAACCAGCCGAACGCAATACAAGACGCGGCCAGGGAAATTAACCCCATCAATGTCGCAAGTGCGGATGCAGCAGCAAAAGTAGTTCCTTGTTCAAGTGCTAGAAAGAACAGGATGGGACCAGAAGTTAGTGGAAGTCCAAGAACTACGCCGCCAACCGAAGGGCCCCACCGATGCGCTATCATGCTGATAGTCAAAATGAAAATTGGAACACTGACCAGCTTGATAGCGAGAAATTCCCAACCTTGCAACATAGCCAATACCGAGGAAAGATGCGCATAGATAGACATGGAGCCCTATTCCCGAGTGTATCTTTCGAGGGCCTGTCAGGCGTGTGGCCCCATAGTACGCACTACCGCTTGCAACATCTGGGTAAGAAGATCGAGTGGGTCCTTGAAATGTCTGTCCGAATTCGGCGCAGCCTTAGTTAATCGATGCCCAGAGGATTATGGGGGTTAGCAAGTAGTCAAATCCAGCCATGCGGAGTGGCCAGTATGCTTTCATCGCAGCCCGAACGATCTTCTGCTTGAACAATTCAGGATGGATTTTTCTAGGCATTGATGGAAACATGTAGGACATTGCTCTCTCCTCGAAAGATATCCTTGCACTGAAGCTCATAAGCGGTGTTCAAGAGATCGCACTATTTCGAGAAACAGACTATGTCGAATGACAGATTATTCAGACATTCGACACATGCCCTCAATGTACTCTCATGTTTTCAACGCCGTATGTTTTCGTTGGTAGCCATACCTTGAACAGATGAACTTGGACTGCTGGTCTACTTACTCGAAGGAGGCTTGGAGTTGACGTTTAGTTCTGCAGCAAGATGCTGGATTTGGTCCCAAGCGGGTTGGGGAACATCAATTCCCTCTTTTAGGCGTTTTTCGCGGTTCCTCCATTCGTAATCTCCCGGAACCTGCACTTCACCGTATTGGAATTCTGGGTTCACTGGTGACCTGTGGACTTTCTTGAACAGCGAATCCATTCTACTCTCGAATCGTTTGAGTGGTGTGAACCTCTTGATATCGAGAGCAATGGCGAGAAGCCCATTCTCGTACACGTGGGCGTCCTCGTCAACGATGGATCCTCCACCAGGCAATATTCCTCCCAGGATCTCCATCAGGATTGAGAGACAGTAACCCTTCTGTCCGTCCCTGGCCCCAAAGCTGAGTAACCTGCCATTTTCTCCAACCGAACCATTCTGTAAAGATAAGTCCAGCGGGTCGTCCGTGTCATGCCCATCGTTGTCAACAATCCAGCCGAGAGGGATTTTATCCCTATTCATAGCCGCCACTCCCACTTTTCCTTCAGCCACACTGGAGGTAGCAAAATCCAGCAGGAACGGTTTCTCTTCCCCTGCGGGGGCTGCGACTGAAATTGGGTTCGTTCCGAAGACGCGAGACGCTCCGCCAAATGGTTGCACAACTGGGTGAACTACGTTAGCCATCAAGAACCCGACCATGTCGCTTTCAGCCGCAAGCATCGTATAGGCTCCAAGTCGTCCAATATGGTTGCAGTGAATGGCTCCGACAGCACTGATCGAGGTCTTCTTCGCCTTCTCGATTGCTAGCCGCATTGCCTTGGTGGCGGTTACCTGCCCGAATGTCCAATGCCCATCAATGATCGCTGTGCTCGGAGTATCATTGGTTACTTCGGGTCTTGCCGTTGGATCAATAGTTCCATTTTTGATTCTTTCAGCATAACGGGTGACGTAGTGGATTCCATGCGAGTCGTGACCTACAAGGTTAGCTTCGATTAGCATGTCGACAACTAGTTCAGCGTACTCGCATGGGGCACCTAGACGAGTGAATATGGTCACTCCAGTCTCTCTGAGTTCATTGGCTGGAATTCTTGGCACCGTCTGATTCCTACAGAACCGAAAGGTTCAGATCGAAAACGTATAAGCTCACTGGAAGAGAACCGTCACGCGACATAAATGTAGGCCGGGTCCTCTTGTGGAACTTGAACAGTACCCCACTTAGTCCGGCGATCGCTTCGATGTGTCAGCCTACGGCCCTCGGTGCATTGGATGGCGTGCACCGGACTTGCTCAAGATGCTCAACAAGTACCTAGCTGTCTGTAACTCTAGCCTGCGTTTCCTTCCGTTAGAGGTCGTTGAGTATCACATCAGTCATGGCGGGCGGGAGTTATTACCGGGAGCGACCGTGATCGTCGCTTCATGCCGAACAGGGAAGTTCATCGAGTTAGCGATGAAGCACATTCGATGGGCTTCATCATGGAGGTCCCGTGCGATGTTTGGATCACCGCCACTGATCGTAACGACCGGATGAAGCATTGCCGACGTGAATCGTCCACTTCCGTCAGTGGACTCAACCATCACCCCCTCAGCTTCGTCCCTGTAGCCATCCACGATTATCCCGCGCACAGCACAGAGATGGAGGTACGCCAACATGTGGCACGACGAGAGCGCGGCGACAAGGAGTTCTTCGGGATTGTACCGACGTGGATCGCCTCGGAACACTGGGTCCGCCGACCCCAGCAGATCGGGCTTCGTTTCGGTCTGGACCAAGTAGTCTCGCCGATACGACCGATAGTTGCGAGTTCCCGCGCCGTCGTTTCCCGCCCAAGTAACGATGGTCCGATAGGAATGCGATTTCGTCAAAGCGCTTCGGCCTCGGCCTCACCTCATGGGTAGTAAAAGATTTCCTTACGAGGTTGTGTGTCGCACAACTGGACTCGGCATCCAATCTCGTTTTAGCGCGCAATAAGATGCACGCACACGAGAACGTTTGATAAAAAAAATGGGTTTTTCTGTCGTCACCGGTGCTAGGTTGTTGCCTAGTATCTTCGGCGCTTTTGGTAGCA
>Ga0181536_10007830_pt1 | contig 10417 bp, 9 predicted proteins | sample PEATcosm2014_Bin_41_FD_121105 | JGI IMG/M metagenome (GOLD analysis project Ga0181536, IMG submission 121105) | Peatland microbial communities from MTU Mesocosm Facility, Houghton, MI, USA - PEATcosm2014_Bin17_60_metaG | ecosystem: Environmental > Terrestrial > Soil > Wetlands > Peat | place...
CCTTGGCCTGGAACAACTCTGTAGTACCCATCGTGGGTAATACAGAGCGGTCCCGCTAAGACACACGAAATACAGCTACTTGCCCGTGTCTCTGCCGAAATCCGAGTAAACTCCCGCTAGCGGGGGCAGACCATCGCCTGCGTGGGGCCGTAATCAGCGTCCCCCCAGAGGCACTCCCAATTGCCTGCCCGCCAGCACCACCGCGAACTTGGGCGCCTTGGCCGTTCCATCCACTCGAATTCGCAGAAAGGTCCCCGCGCCGTCCTTTTCGAAGAACCGGTCCATCGGCCTCAACACCAGCTTCTTCCACCCCGTAACCATCTCGGAAACCGTGGCCCGCAGTTTGAGCGAGCCGCCGAAATCCAGGGCCTCGTTCTCCAGGTTGTAATCGCCCGCCAGATCCACGTCCGCCCCCGGCACTCCGAAAGACAGCTTACGGAACTGCATCACTTCGTTGGCGAGATGAAACTCCCCCGCCATTTGGGAAACCACCGAATCGCTCTCCGCATTCTGCGCCTGCCCGCTCGCCCGCTTGCTCAAGCCGTCGATTTGATTCTGGATCGTGGAATGCAGGAACCGCCCCTCCAGCACTTCGAAGCGCCCATCCAGTTCCAGTTTCCGGCGCACCTTGGCGGCCAGCGGCGGAATATCGATCCTGGTGTGCAGCACCAGCCTGCCTTCCATGAATGGAGAGCCTTTCATCGCCAGCCGCAACACGTCGCGCAGATTCCCGTTGGGCATGGCCACGTCCAGGCTGATAGCGCGCGGCTGGTTGGCTTCATGCCGGATGATCCCGCCGCTGGTGGTGAAACCGGCGCGCAAACGGCTCGATGCGCGCCGCCAGCGCCGCGGCCGCCAGCGCCAGACCGCCCGCCATCGCCACCGCCACGCCTATGCCGGCAATCCACTTGCGTTTCCCGGCCCTCATCCGCCCCTCTGCCTCTCACTACTCCGGCAGTTGTAAATACGTGACGGGAGCGCCGTGCGTTGCCGGGAAGCGGGGCGCGAAATGCGCAAAAAAGGCCGTCCGGTATCGCCGCGTCCCAGGACCGGCCTCTTCGCCCGCGCGGTCACGCGGAAAGCAGTTCCGCCTCCTGCCGCCGGGTACGAGCAGGAGCGTTCGCCGATAGAAGAATGCGCCCGCCGTCTATGAACTTCCCGCGCGCCCGTGAGCCGCACGGTCGATTCAGCCGCCGGCAACGAATGCGATCGGGAAGCCAAAAGCGGACGACACGAACACGCCGAAGAGAGCCGCCCGCGGGCTGCGGACCCGGGACGTCGAACACCCCGCTTCCCCGCGCTTACTTCTTCCCCGAAGGAGTCGCGTCCCCGTCCGTCATCCCCATGGCCCACTTCACCGCTTCGATCCACATCTTCTGAATGTCGGGCAGGTCCCACACCTCGTCGCGGTGCCCCAGCGACGAATAGAACACCCGGCCCTTGCCGTAGTTCTTCACCCAGGTCACCGCGAAATCCTTGTCCGTGCGGTGTACTCGCGGATTGCTCAGGTCCACGCTGGCCGGGTCCACGCTCATCAGCACTCGCAGCTTGTCGCGCGAATACGGCTCCTTGAACTGGTAGATCTCGTCATAAAACGGAAACGATGCCGGAAAGTGCGCCGTCGCCGGAAACTTGCGGTCCTCCGTGCGGATGGTGCAATGCACCTGCCCCCACGGATGTTCGTTGAAATAGGCGCCGATCATCTCTCCGTATTCCGGCCAGTTGTAATAGGTATCGGTGGCGCTGTGTATGCCCAGAAACCCTTTGCCGTCGTCGTGCACGAACGAAATCAGGTCCTTCTTCTGCTGGTCCGTAAGCCCCAGATCGCCGGTCGTATAGAATATCACTGCGTCGAAATAATTCAGGTTCCTGGCGTTTCCCGCGGCCAGTTTTTGCTTCGTCAGCAATTCCGCGTCGGTACGGATATAGGTATCCCATAATTCCGTCTGCCGTCCCAGCTTCTCGATGGTGGCGAGCGCGTGCGATACCGAATCGTGCTCGAAGCCCTTCACCTCGCCGATCGCCAGCAGTTTCTTCTTGGGCGGCTGCACCTGCGCCAGCCCGCCCGCCGCCAGGCACAATAACACTGCCACAAACCGTGTAGTTCTTTGCATGCCCTTATCTTATCGTGCGGACGCCGCCATCGGGTCCGATGATCCGCAATTCCAGCGCCGGCCGCCCATCGGCGTGCGTCGAGCAGCTCAGGCACGGATCGTACGCCCGCACCACCGCCGAAACGCGGTTCAACATGCCCTCCCGCACTTCCGCGCCATGCACGAAGTGGCGCGCCACCTGCGCGATGCTCCGGTTCAGCGCCAGGTTGTTGTGGCCCGTCGCCACAATCAGGTTGACCCAGCGGATGGCGCCCTGCTCATCCACCTTGTAATGGTGAATCAGCACGCCGCGCGGCGCCTCGATCATGCCCACGCCCTCCAGGCAGTTCACCTCGGCATGCGCCCGCACGTGGGGATTGAGCGCCAGAGCGTCTGCCAGCAGCCGCTCCATTTTCTCCAGCGCGTGCACCGTCTCGATCAGCCGCGCGTAGTGATAGTGGAACGAGCTGTGGGCCGGGTTGCCGGCGCGCTGCCGGAACTCGGCCAGCTCGCTATCCGCGCGCGGCGTTCCCATGCCGTCGGCTACGTTCAGCCGCGCCAGCGGCCCTACCCGGTATATGCCCGCCGGATATCCCAGCGGTTTAAAATACGGCGCCTTCAGATACGAATCGCGCAGGCACGCTTCGCCCACGAATAGTTCGTAGTCCGCCGCCCGCATCTCCGCGGCCGCCGCTTGGCCTTCCGCGTCCTTGAACTTCAGCCGCCCTTCGTACCATTGCGCGCCGCCGGCTTCGTCCACCATGCCGGCATGCATGGTGGGCTCCGTCCCGAAGTGCGCGATCTCTTCGGCGAAGCGGTCCAGCACGCCTTTGAAAAACTCCAGCGTGCGCTCCGCCGTGGCGCGCGCCTGCGGGAGGCCCGCCAGAATGCGGTCCCGCGCCGCGGCCGTGAGGGGCGCGTTCACCCCGCCCGGCACGATCCACGAGGGGTGTACCCGCTCCCCCGCCAGCGCCTCGATGACTTCCTGCCCGAATTTGCGCAGCGCGATTCCCGCCCGCGCCATCTCCGGATGCTCCTCCATCAGCCCGAACACGTTGCGCCGCGCCGGGTCGGAATCGAAACCCAGCAGCAGGTCCGGCGCCGACAGGTGAAAAAAGTTCAGCGCGTGCGATTGCACGAACTGCGCGCAATGCGCCAGCTCCCGCAGTTTCACCGCCGCCGGCGGCACCGTCACCGCCATAATCGCGTCGCACGCCTTGGCCGACGCCAGCAGGTGGCTCACCGGGCAGATCCCGCAAATCCGCGCCGTAAGCGACGGCATCTCGTAATACGGCCTTCCCTCCACGAATTTTTCGAATCCACGGATCTGCGTGACGTGGAAATGCGTGTCCGCCACGTCCCCGTTCTGGTCCAGGTACAAGTCGATCTTGGCGTGGCCTTCGATGCGCGTAACCGGGTCGATCGTGATCTTCTGCATGGCCATATCCTTTACCCGAATTTCACCTTGGCGCCCAGCACGGGTATCCGGCCTTCGCACAACTCCGCCAGCACGAACGCGATGGCTTTGGGCGGCGGCGGGCAGCCCGGCACATCCAGGTCCACCTTCACCACTTCATGCACCGGGATTGCCCGCCGCAGCAGGGAGGGAACGCCCTCCGTGGGGATGCCGCGGTTTTCCAGCGCGCCGTCCACGTAAATTCTCTCCAGCAGTTTGCGCGGCGCGATGGAGTTGCGCATCGCCGGCACGTTGCCCGTTACCGCGCAATCGCCCAGCGCCACCACCACCTTGCTCCGCTGCCGGATGGTGCGGATCTTTTCCAGGTCGTCCTGCGAGCTCACCGCGCCCTCCACCAGCGCGACGTCCACGCCTTTGGGAAATTCCTGCGCGTCCACCAGCGGTCCATAGACCACGTCCACCCGTTTGGCGATTTCCAGCAGCGCTTCGTCCAGATCGAGCAGCGACATGTGGCACCCGGAGCAGCCGTCCAGCCACGCCGTCGCCAAGCGGACTTTTTTCATACCCGCTCTCCCCGCCGCGCCGCCAGCCGCCGCACGCTGCGGTCCTGCTTCACCATTTCCTCCACCGCGAACCCTTTCTCCGCCAGCGCGCCCGTGGGGCATACCTGCACGCACTTTCCGCAATTCGTGCAATTGGGCGATTCGCCCCACGGCCGGTTCATGTCGCACACAATCCGCGAGCGGATGCCGCGCGAGCTCACCTCCCATACGTGCGCCCCTTCCACCTCCGCGCATACCCGCACGCAGCGCGTGCACAGAATGCAGCGGTTGTGGTCCAGCACGTAGCGCGCGTGCGAAAGGTCCGCCGTCAGCTTGGGGTAGCCGTACGGATAGCGCACGCTGGTCACCCCCAGGCGCTGCGCGATGGACTGCAGCTCGCAGTGGTTGTTGGAAACGCACACCGCGCACTGGTGGTTGCGCTCCGCGAACAGAAACTCCACCGCGATGCGCCGGTAGTGCGCCAGCTTCTCCGAATTGGTGGTGACGCTCATCCCGTCCTGTACCGGAGTGGTGCACGCCGGCAAGAGCCGCCCCACCCCCGAAACCTCCACGATGCACAGCCGGCACGCCCCCGCGGGCGACAGGTTCTCCAGCCAGCACAGCGTGGGAATGTATTTGCCGGCCGCGCGCGCCACCTCCAGAATGGTCTGGCCTTCCCGCGCCGCCACGTACTCCCCGTCGATCCGGATCGATATCTTATCTGCCAACTCCAGGCTCCTTCCCGGCCGCCCGCCAACCGATCTGTTTCCCCGCTAGTGGTGGTCCCGAATATCGCACCGCAGGCAGCGCGCCGTTTCCTTCAGCGCCTGCTCTTCCGAAAGCCCCGGCGATGTTTCGCCAAACGTCTCCACGCGCTCGCTGGCCGGCAGCTCCGCCGCATGCTGCCGCGCGCTTTCGCCGGGCTCGTGGGGCGTCGCCATGTTGTAAGCGAATTGCGCGCCGATCTTCTCCCAGCGCCCCGCGCCCATCAGCCGCAGGTCGATGTTGCGCGCCGCCTTCTTCCCGTACCCCATGGCATTGGAAACGTTGGAAGCTCCGCTGATCAAATCCCCGCCGGCGTAAAATTTGCCGCGGCTCGTCTCCAGCGTGTAGCGGTCCACTTCCAGCGTGCCGTCTTCCTTGATGCGCAGCCCCGACGCGCGCGCGAAATCGCCGTCCACGGCTTCGCCCACCGCCAGGATCAGGCTGTCGCACTCCAGCCGCCGGATCTCGTCCGTGGGCACCGGCCGCCGCCGCCCCGAGGCATCGAACTCGCCCAGCTTGGTCTTCACCACCTCGACCGCCTGGACGTTCCCGTTTTCGTCTCCCACGATGCGATGCGGCGTGGCGAGGAACACGAACTTGGCGCCTTCCTCCTCGGCCGCGTCGGTTTCCTCCTTGATGGCCGGCATGTCCTTGCGGTCCCGCCGGTAAATCACCGTGGCTTCCGATCCCATGCGGAGAGCGGTGCGGGCCGAATCGATGGCGGCGTTGCCACCGCCGCCGATCGCCACCTTTCGACCCAGCCGCACCGTCTCCTCCTTGGCCACCGCTTCCAGGAAGAGGAGAGCCGGAATCACGCCCTTCAACTCCGTCCCCGGAAGATACACCCAGGCTTCTTTCCAGGTGCCGATGGCCAGGAATACCGCGTTGTAGCGGTTGTCCAGATCGTTCAGCGAAATGTCCGCTCCCACCGCGACTCCGCACTCGAAATGCACTCCCACGCGGCGGATCAGCTCCACTTCCTTGCGCACTACCTCCCGCGGCAGCCGGTACTCCGGAATGGCATACCGCAGCATGCCGCCCGGCTCCGCATTGGATTCGTATACCGTCACTTCATGCCCCAGCAGCGCCAGGTAAAATGCCGCCGCCAGACCGGTGGGACCTCCGCCCACCACCGCCACCTTGAGGTCCGTGGCCGGCAGTTTGCGCGCCGCGATTCTCGCCGCCAGCGCGTCGAACCGGCCGGAGGCGAATATCGCATCCGCGATGTACCGGTGCACGTCCCGCATGTTCACCGCGCCGTCCATCGTCCTTCTGCGGCAGCGGTTCTCGCAGGGGTGCTGGCACACCCGCCCCGTGGAAGCCGGCAGCGGGTTGTCCAGCACCACCGCTTCGAAGGCCTCGTCCAGCCGCCCTTCCATGTACAATTGCAGGAATCGCGGCACGTTCATGTGCAGCGGGCAACTGTTCTCGCAGGGCGAAAGCGCCAGCTCTTCGCACACTCCCGCGCGGCAGCGGCGCGCCCGTATGTGGTCCACGAATTCGTGGCGGAAGTGCCGCATGGTGGTCAACAGCGGATTGGGCGCCGTCTGCCCCAGCCCGCACAGCGAGGTGTCGCGGATCATCCGCCCCATCTCGTCCAGCCGCTCCAGGTCCTGCTCGGTCCCCTGGCCGCGCGTGAATCCGTTCAACAGGTGCAGTCCCTTGTCCAGCCCCACGCGGCACGGCACGCACTTGCCGCACGATTCCGAATGCGTGAATTCGATGAAGTACCGCGCCACGTCCACCATGCAGTTGTCTTCATCCATCACCACCATGCCGCCCGAGCCCATGATGGACCCCAGTTGCGCCAGCGTTTCGTAATCCACCGGCGTGTCGAACATTTCCTGCGGAATGCATCCGCCCGAAGGTCCGCCCGTCTGCACCGCTTTGACCGTCCGGCCGTCGCCGCCGCCGCCCACGTCGTAGATGAACGTCTTGAGCGGCGTTCCCAGGGGCATCTCCACCAGGCCCGTGTTGGCCACCTTGCCCACCAGCGAAAACACCTTCGTCCCGGCGCTCTTGGCGCTGCCGGTCTCGCTGAACCAGGCCGGGCCCTTGGCCACGATGGGCGCCACGTTGTACCACGTCTCCACGTTGTTGATGTTGGTCGGATAGCCCCACAGCCCCTTCTGCGCGGGGAAGGGAGGCCGCGGCCGCGGTCGTCCCGCGAAGCCCTCGAGCGAAGCGATCAGCGCCGTCTCTTCGCCGCACACGAACGCCCCCGCGCCTTCCACCAGGTTGATGTCAAAGCGGAATCCGCGCCCCAGAACGTTCTCGCCCAGAATGCCCGATTGGCGCGCCTGCTCGATGGCCCGGGTCAGCCGGTGCACCGCCAGCGGATACTCGGCGCGCACGTAGATGATTCCGTCGGTGGCGCCCGTCACGTACGCGCCGATGACCATCCCCTCGAGCAGCGCGTGCGGATCGCTTTCGATCTCGTTGCGGTTCATGTACGCGCCCGGGTCGCCTTCGTCGGCGTTGCAGATCATGTACTTCTCATCGCCTGCCGCGTTGCGCAGGAATTCCCACTTCAGCCCCGTGAGAAATCCCGCGCCGCCCCGCCCGCGCAGTTTGGCGCCCTTGATCTGTTCGATCACCATCTCCGGGTTGCCGTCGATCAGAACTTTGTATAAGGATTGGTAACCGCCCACCGCGATGTATTCTTCGATATCGTCGGGAGAGATCAGCCCCGCGTTGCGCAGCACGATTTTTTTCTGCGGTTTGAAAAACGGCACCTCGTTCCACAACGGAATTTTGGGGAAACCGGCGCCGTACTCGACGTGCGCCGTGAGGTGGTCCCAGCGCTCGATCTTGCACAGCGCCAGGTCCCCCGGCACGCGCCCCGCCGCCGCTTCGTCCAGAATCCGCCCCGCGTCGCTGGCCTGCACGCGCCGCAGAATCACCAGCGGCATGCCGGGAATCCGCACGTTCACCAGCGGCTCCTGCGCGCAGAACCCGAAGCAGCCCACCGGGACCAGTTTCACGTCCCGCCCCTGCTGCCCGATGGCTTCCGCGAACGCGTGGTACACTCCCTCGGCGCCGTTTCCCGACCCGCACGTGCCCATCCCTACCCCGATGCGCGCGCGCGCCGGCAGCAGCTTCGCCATCCCCGCTTCCCGAATCGCGTTGAACGAACCGATATCCTGTATGCGGGTCACTCTTTCCCCCCGTTCATGTGCTCCAGTTCGCGGTGCAGCGCCTGCTCGTTCATGTGACCGAAGATGGAGTGATCCAGTTCCACTACCGGCGCCAGCGCGCATTGCCCGAAGCACGCCACCGTGCGCAGGGAATAGCGCCCGTCGGGCGTGGTCACGCACAGTTTATCCGCGCCATCTTCACTTTCTTCCGGCAGCCCCAGCTCCAGGCGCAGCCGCTGCAGCAGGTTGCGCGAGCCGCGCGTGTGGCACGCCGTGCCGCGGCACACGCACACGCTGTGCAGGCCCTGCGGCTCCAGGTTGAAGAGCGCGAAGAACGTCACCACGCTGTAAATGCGCGCCATCGGCAGATCCATCTGCGCCGCGATATATTCCAGAATCTCGGGCGTCAGGTATTTGCGCGGATGCCGCTCCTGCACCCGCTCCAGTACCGCCAGCAGCGCGCCCGGTTTCCCGGATTGCGCCGCGATCACGCGGTCCGCGAATGTCTGTTCGTCGAGCGCCGGCACGGCCATTGATCCTCCAATATCGGACTCTATCCTCTTTTTATTATCTGGCGCGTTTGAAGTCAACCCGGCGCGCGCGCGGCTGTCAACCTCATCCTGCGAAAGTCCAGCGTCACGGCGCGCGCGTCTCGGAGGATATCGAAGCCCAGCGCGCGGTGGGTAAACGCTGGGCGACCGGGGAGGACCCATCGCCCGGAATGCTGTGTTCGGGGCAACCAGCCGGGCCAAAGTCCGACATGGGGACAAACCAGCCAAAGTGCCACCATTCAACCGCCCCGCAGGTCTCTGACATGCCGTCCGATGGCGGGGTGTTCAGTCGTTGGGTCGGCTCTCGGTGCGTTTCAGGCAGACCGATTTCGACAGGCAGTCCAAAATTCAGGACAAGCCCAGCTTCCTTAGCTGGCGCGTCGTCAAAGTTACAGGGTATATTGAACCCGCCCCAGTGCGTCTCATCTCATCCAAGGCTCCCTGGGAGGCGCCCGGGCTCAAGTGCAAGTCCTCGGTTAGAAATAGCTTGAGATCGTCTAGAGTTGAAAAACGCTGCACCGGCGCGAAGCCTTCACGCGTGATGGGAGTGAAAACGAGCGAGTAATCCTGCGCTTTTCCGTTTCCATGGTGCCGGAGGATGTGAACAAAGCCATCCCATCGCGTTCGGGATTCCTGCTGGAGAAGTTTAACCAGCGGATCATCCGGGCTCTTCAGAAACACGCGGCGCATTGGTACACGCTGGTAGATGCCAGCCTTTTCAAAGGCATCAACGACGGCAGTATAGGCGGTGCGGGGTCCTTTGCTATCGTGCCACGGTGTCGCGATTATGAGCTGCCACTCCTCAAGCTGCGGCACATAATTCCACTCGCACAAGGTTACGGGGACACCAGCTCGGTCGAGCGCTTCCAGCACCTGCGCTTCGATGATCCGGTCCCCTCTTACCAACGTAGCTTGATCCATGTCAGCACCCTATCTGGTGAGTCCAAAGAGTCGACCATGTCTTTCCCGTTAAGCCCAGAGGTTTCATATCGACAATCAACTCTCCAAGCCTTGACTACACCCCAATTGGCCGCAAGCTGCGGATTGCCTCTCATGTCTCTATCGAGTTGATTGTCGAGGTCTGCCAACTTCAAGAGCTCCGTCAGGTCATGAGAGTAAACCCTTCGCGCATGTTTCGCATCAGCAGGAAAGTCGTGCCGCTTGGTCTTCTTGGCAATGCACGCCTTGAGAGCACATTCGACCGCGAACCCTGCGAGGTAATAGGCCCCCTGCTGATTACGGCTCCTTGCCAGCGTAATCGCTTCTTTGGCTCGCAATTCGGTCAAACGCTGAAAATCCTTCCGAGTTTTCGTGGTTATGCTCTGAGCGAAAGACGGCATGATTCCGGGGAGACCCCAAGATCCATGGTACCCCACAGCGCCGTGCAGTTCGCACGAACCGATGGCCACGTGCTTGGACGCCTTGCAGCAGTTGCCCCTGCAGGCAACGTTCACTTTGACGTCTAACGGCTGATCGTTCCCTGTGCCGGTCTGCGCAGTCCTCAATCCGCGCATCGGCGACTTTTCGCTCATCTGGATTACTTCCGGACTGCCGACATCCCGCCTGGGAGTGGTACCCCGGCATCGGATGAAAAGGTGCAACGGGGTTATACTATGCTCGCCTGCCACGGCTGGATGGCCGTTACGAATGCCTGATAATCTTGTAGCCCTAGAACGCTGGGCCCAATTCGGAAGGACCTACGTTCCCCGGCGGGAAGCTCAGCCCGGGTGGTCCGCTGCTAGGGCCCTGATCGAAGCCGCCAAGCCACATTTGTTGGCGGAGGCGACGACCCTAGCGGGAGTTTACAAGATATCAGCAAGTTTCCGGGCAAACCATTCCTGTGGAACGATTTACGGGGAGTGTCGGGTATGACCTAACGGGGAGCGGGGGCGAATCGCTGGAGGTCGAGGAG
>Ga0181536_10007832_pt1 | contig 10416 bp, 5 predicted proteins | sample PEATcosm2014_Bin_41_FD_121105 | JGI IMG/M metagenome (GOLD analysis project Ga0181536, IMG submission 121105) | Peatland microbial communities from MTU Mesocosm Facility, Houghton, MI, USA - PEATcosm2014_Bin17_60_metaG | ecosystem: Environmental > Terrestrial > Soil > Wetlands > Peat | place...
AAGCCGATGGCGCGACGGTTCTCAAAACGACGGACTGCGCGAGCGGCCAAGGCACGAGTGGAGCCGGACAGACGAATGTCTTCAGTTACGACGGCACACGTTCCGTCTTTAAGCTGGTCGGCGGCGGATTGAGCAACGGGGCGACATTACCTACTAGCGCGCACGTGGTCGGCTCAAACGGAAGCGGGCAGGGAGTTGCCGCGACGGCTGCCGATACGTCCGCGCTCAATTACGCCGCCGGCGCTGGAACAGCCCAAGCGCAAACCGTCACGCTGACTCCCGCCGTAACGTCGCTTGTTGCTGGTTTGAAGGTGTGTTGGCTTCCTACGGCGGCGAATACAGCAGCCGCCCCCACCTTGGCCATGAATGGTCTGACTGCAAAGAACGTCACTAAACTCGGCGCCACGGCGCTGGTGGCTAATGATTTGTCCACCTCGGCTGTAGCTTGCGCCATTTATGACGGCACGCAGTTTGAGTTACAAAATCCTCAAACGGCTAGCGCAGGCAGCGGTCAGACAACGCCTAATAGCAACTATTGGGTAGGATGGCCGCTCGGACGACAGTTCTCAGCGGATAACGCCAACTTAGCCCCTGGGCTTCAGCCAGATGGATTCGTTTTCACTCCTTCGGAACCAGAGACCATCGGGAGCATTTCCGCTGTTTGCCTTAATGGAACTGCTTCGACGGGCAAGGAAATCATCGGGCTCTATACGCTGGCTGGAACAACGGCCACCAAGGTGGCAGAAGGAGGCGCAGCCGCCTGCACGGCAAGCGACACGTATGAACACATCACTTGGAGCGGAGGGGGCACTCAATCACTAACACAGGGAACTACTTATGCGCTGATATTCTGTGCGACTGACTCGACCGTCAATTTTGCGGCCGTAAATCTGAATGACATGTATGGAATCGCGGGCGACACGTTTTATGCAGACTCCGCTGGAAATAACCCCGGCACGTTCTATCTCACCACGAACTGTAACTTTTCTAACTCCACGGGCTCGATCATGCCATCGACGGGAGCGGTGACCGCGACAAATCTCAACACGGTTCCCATCGTGGCCTTTAGGAAAAACTAGGCATGAAGATTCTACTCTTACTCCTCTCCGCCACGATAGCGGGAGCCGCTCCCGTAGTCCTCGAGGACTTCACTTGCTCGACAGGAACGGTCACAGCAAGTCCAAGTGGCGGCCCCACGACGCTCCAGTGTCTCAATGCCTCTGGTGCTCCCCAAGCACACAATTTCCCCACGGGCACGCACATTATGCTCTGGGGCGCAACGGGAAGCTGGAAGCCGCTTAACACGCAGACGTACGCATCTCTCAAGATGGTCGTGACGTCTTCCGGCACGACGATGAACTTAAACGACACCGGGATGCTGGAGAACACCAGCGGTGCGCTCTATCAGATTTACCCGGAAACGACGGCGGCTTCCTGTACGGGAGGCACAGAACAAGTTGGCTTAAGTTCCATTGTGGACAGCCGCACTATCACCGTGACGCGGGCGCAAAATGGGACAACGGCTTACGCGCATTGCAATGAGGATTACTTTTGGGGACCACTAAACCGGTCCGTTACTTGGGCAATTACCGTGGTGGATTCTACGCACTTCTCAGTGCTGCTTGATTCGTCCAGCTTCGGATCTTTCTCCGGGCAGACCATCCATATCAACCGTGCAAGTGCTTACAGCGGGCAGCCGGTACCCTATTTAGTTTCGTCCACCGCAGATGGCTCCGCTCCCCTGATCGAGGTCAACAATAACAATCAACTAACCATGACCATTGACGGTTGTCCGAGCAGGAGCAATGCGATCACGTGTAGTTTCGGTTACACCGATCCATTCAACCAAAAAGCCTACGGCGATCGAGGTCCTACTGGCTCACTGGTAGTAGCGAGCGGCACTGGAACTCTCACTCTCAGCAGTTGGTCGAACAACACCACGCAGTACACGCGAACGCTCCAAGCAAACGAACTCATGTGGCTGTGGAACTTCAGCGATTCTCGCGTGAACCGGCCTTGGGTGACGAATACCGTAACGGGGACCTGCTCGTCGTCTTGCGTCATTACCATCGCCAACATGGGCGCTGGGCAGGGTGGAACGGCGGTTCCAGACGGCACATATACGGTGACAGGCACGGACCTGGATGGAAATAGCTTCTATTTTCCGATCTTCGCCGACTACTACACATATTGGGGCCCGGGACTTGCCACGATCAGCGACTACGCGACCGAATATCCCGCACACATGGTCAAGGGGACGTTCTCAAATCTCTTCAACCGCTATCGCGCTTGGTACTGCTGGTCATCCGCAATGACCGCGATCCCTATGGAGTTCGGCACTTACGTGTCCGAGCAGCCGTCTGGTACGGCTTATCACGGGTATCATTCGATTGTATTCGACGCTTATGGCTCGACCGGGTCATGTCAGTGGCAACTCTTCGAGGTGAACGCCTTCCCGTTTCACTGGGTAGGAGGATCACAATGGTTCCCACAAGGGACGGATTCAACTTATACCGGCTGGATGGGATTCATTCCCTGGACCGGCGAGATCAATCACTATTTTGATATCAATCGCACATTCTATATGAACCTGTCGAGCATTTACTCGATCCCTGGTGCACAGACGAGCTACATTGGCCCGATGTACATGGACACCGTGACTGGCGAACCCGAGGAGTGGGTTCCCAATAAGGCGATGTCATATAATCCAGGCTCTGGCAAATTTCACCTGAACGTGGTTGCGGGAGGCGGTCCGAGCGTAAACGGGCCTTGTTCGTCGTCTGCGTTCAAGTTCTATTACGCCACCAGCGAATTGAAAGCGCTCGGCTTAAGTAGCGCCACAGCAGATGGGACTACGACCGGCGTCAACTACGGCGTCAATGCGCTCTACGAGATGAACCACGATTCTCCTCCGCTCGCCTTTGGAAATCTGTACTACGGCATTGTTCCCGAGATGTGCATCTCTGGGGTTACTGGCAGCGGCGTGTCACCCATTGCCATCAGCTTCCGGCAAGACCCGAACATGGCCGCTGGCGATCACGTGACCGTTACTGGGGTGGGCGGTAATACCGCCGCCAATCAAAGCACGGTTGCGATCAATACCGTCGTGGCGCGTCAGGAGTTCTACCGATCCAACCAAGGAGCCTCTGTAACGCCGAACATGACCGGAATCACAGTGACGGGCGGTAATACCTGCACGGCAAACCTCACCGTGTCGCCTACCGTATTTGTGGGGCAGGAGGGCATGATAACGGGCGCGGCGGCAGCAGTGAATCTCGCCAATCCAGGTGGCGCGAACTTTTTCAATGTTACGGCGGTCGGTACAAACAGCTTTTCCTGGTCGTGCCTCGGCGCCACGAATGGCACCTACAACACGGATTACGACAGCACGTTTCCGCTGGGCGTGATGCTCGATCCGGTGGTTACCCTAACGGGAACCGGAAATGGCGCCTGGGATGGCGCTTTCACCGGCACCATGACCAGCACCGAAAACAACAAGAATTTTGCAGAGGTCTCATTCTTGCCGCCGGGATTGGTAGCGGTAGCGTCAGCGCCCACAGTCGCTACGACCGCCGCCACCGGCATCACTGGCGCCGCTGCGTCGGCAGGAGGCACCGTATCTAGCAATGGAGGGGCCCCCGTTACCAGCGAGGGCACCTGCTACTCCACGTCTCCGAATCCAACAACTCCGTGTACGTCAGATGGAACCGCTACTCCGTTCACAAGTTCCCTAACTGGTTTGTCACCGAGCACGCTTTACTACTACAGGGCATTCGCCACTAACAGCGTGGGCACGTCATACGGATCAGACCTGTCCTTCACAACGACCGTCACGCTTTCCAGCATCACCGTCAGCGATACAGGACAACACTATTGCCGGGTGGTGGGGGATGTCAGCCCCGATGCTTACGTGCAAGTGTATTACGGCGTAACTTCGGGTGGTCCCTATCCCTACAACACCTACCCGTACAAGACGGGCGTGCAAACCGCGCCGTCAGATTCCGGCGTCTTCGCGTTGGATATGGGAGGTCTCGCCTCAGGCACAAGTTATTACTTTGTCGTGCAGGCGCGGCCGAATATCAACAATAGTACTGGGCAGCTTCAGAGTGCGGAATACAATTGCACGACCACGACGGGCTCACCATTCCCGGCTGCTCCGGCGCTCTACCGGCCGAATTACCCAAGCACTACCAGTGGCTACACGACCATCACCCTGACGCTCACAGCTAACGCATTTGTGGCGGCTTCAACGGTGACTCACGCGGGGGGGATGTTCTGCGGTAGCGATTCAAGCTGGACGATAACGGCTGGGGACAGCCTGCAAGCGATCCTGAACGAAGTCAGCTACGGTGCGATCATTGAATTTCCTCAAAGCACAACTGGGTTGGTCCCTAATCTAACCTTCGGCAATGGCGGGTATCAGCTTCCCAATTTGACACCAGATCCTTGCGCCTCAGGCATCAGCGATCCGAATCATCGTTGGATCATACTCAGAACTCATCAAGTAAACGCATCCGATTTCCCGCCGTTCGGATTCCGCACCGGCCCGGCATGGACCGCGATCGCAAACCTGCAAGCTCAAACCCCCGCAAGCGTTCCCGTAGGGGCCTCCGGTCAGATCTTCACAGCCTCTTTGATTTCGGCACCAACTAATCCAACTCACCATTTCTGGCTGTCAAACCTGGAATTCTCGGTAAACACTTCATCGAGTAACGGCCCGTGGGGAACCTATTTCCTCACTTCCGACACCGAAGGAAATACCAACGACGGTCAGTTCCCGGCATCATACATTGTTCTCGACCGGATTTATTTCAACGCGCCCCCCTCTCCCGCTTTCTCTGAAAACGCAATTGCGGGCGGGGTTGGACCCAACGTATTTCTTACGGGGAACTACCTCGTCGGCTTTCAGAAATCCGGCAGCATCGCACAGGGCATCTACATCGAGGATTGCAGCACGGGACCGCTCTCTATTTTGAACAACGAAGTCGATGCAGCCGGGCAAGGCATTTACTTCGAATCCGTCAGCAAATCGGGATGCGGTAGCGGTCCTCCGGTGAGCCTGCAAAATGTAGCAGTCCTGCGAAATGCCGTCTATGCTCCTCCGGCATGGTTGAATCCTACCAATCCGGGATACGGCGCCTGGGACGGAGTATCGCGAGGCAACAATCGCAATCCTTTTGAGAGCAAGAATTGTCAAATGTGCCTATTTCGAGGGAACTGGGTAGATGGCGCCTTCTCGGGACAGAATTCAGGGGAAGCATTTCTATTCCCTGGAGTTACAAATGCCACGAAGACCACGGGCGCTACCGGCGAGCACGATATTGAACTTTCATTCAATTACGTCCGTCATGCTTCGGTATTCTCCGACGTATGGGGATCGGCCGTGATCGATGCCTGTTGCGGTTACGCGCCAGATGTCGCCCTCACCTCGCAAGTCCTGATGCACGACAACTTAGCCGTGGATCTTGGACGCTACCTGTACACCCAAAGCGGGAGCGTGGGCGGCCTTTATTCCAATTATTTCATCAGCTACGGTGTCCAGAATCACCTGATCTACAATAATTCGTTGGCTTTTACGAATGGCGATTTCGGAGCTAGCGGGTATTTCATTCCCGACATTCTCGGAGTCAGCGACGGCGGAATCTCGTCCAACGGATTTCAGTTCACCGGAAATCTCCTGTACATCAGCACGGGAGTAACCGGCAATACAGAATCTGGGATCATCGCCCCGACAGGGTTGTGCCCCGGTGGCTGCGCAACCTTTCCGGTCATTCCTCTGCCGACCACCACCACGTACGCGACCATCCTTCATACGACGATGGTCCAGATCGCGTCGTCGGTGACGTCTTCGAGCTTTTGGGGTTTCAATGCGGTGATCTGCGGGACAAAAGCAACTGGCGCGGAGCCGTGGCCTGACATGTCATCAAGCGATTGCGCGACGCAAAGCGGAAATATGCCGGCGGGAGATCTTTACCCTCCGGGGAACACGGTGGCCGCGCGGCAAACCGCCGCAGGACTCCTCAAGGTAGCAAACTCGGATCTCACGGTTACCCCTACTGCAAACAACTTCGGCGGCGCTGTAGGCGCAAACATCCAGGGTGTTCTAAGCGCCTTGGGGATCGTCAAGAACATCATCGTTCTTCCCGGCGCTAGCTCCTTGCAGTTCTCTTATACGGCGCCGGATAATAACGCTTGTTCCGTGGACACTTCTCCCAACGGAACCACGTGGACTCGTTCGACGGCTTCGGGTGGATCTCGGAACCAAACGATTCTGGTAACAAGCCTAGGCGCGTCAACCGCATATCAGTACCGGCTGATGTGCTATTACTCCCAGTCGCGCCCGTGGTTCTCCTTTCCTTCCGAATCGTCGAACATGGCCACCGAAGGGAGCGCGAGAACCACGGCATCCGGCACGAGTACCGTCTCGGTTAGCTTTAGCCTCCCCAGCGGAGCCGCCAGCGTCAAAGTGACGCTAACGCCCCTCGTGGGGAGCGCGGCGACGGCGACGTGCTCCAGCTCGCCTTGCAGCGTTGCCGGCGTCACCAATGGCGCAAACCAGGAAACGATTCAATACTGGTCCGGCCCCGGCGCAACCGGGAAGATGTTAGTCAGTGGTTCGACATGGCTGCCGTAAAGACTCGTGGCTTGTTCGAGACATCCGAATTCCAGCGGAATTAGGGCGTATCAGCATCATAGACCGTGACTACAATGGGAGGGATGTGCCCGCGATGTCATGGCGGGAGGAAGGGGCGCCGCTCTTCAGACAGTCGATCGTGGCAAATCGTGGAAAAACCGTAGCCCGGGAGATGGCGCGCAGTGACAAACACCAGCACTAACATGAATCCTGCGCCGCGCTACAGCCCGGGCCGCGACTATCTGCTCGGAGTCCTGCTGGCAACGATCACGCTGGCGATCACGACTGCTCCCGAAATCGGAGATACGCTCGTCTACGTCAATTCGATTCTCGACTTTCAAACGGGACACTGGACGACGCAGATCAGCCCGATCGGGGAGTTCGGGCACCTGCTGTGGAGACCGCTAGGCGCGCTGTTTTCACCCATTTTTACGGCCTTCGTTCCGGACGCGTTTGCCTGGAACGCGAGGTTGAAGATCGGCTACGGGTTGATCCTCTTGAACGAAGCCGCGACGATATTCGCGGCGGCCCTATTTTTCAGAATCTCGCGGCGCATCTCCGGTTCGACCGCCGTCGCCACCTTGATCACCATCGGCCTGATTTGGGCTAACGGTTTCCTTCTGTATACGAAGTCTGGATCAGCTTACGTCTTCGGTACGGCGATTGAAATCTGCGCCATTTGGGTACTGACCAACTGCGAGGCGAACCCGAGCCGCCGGAGATTGCTGACTGGTGGAGCGCTGCTGGGGATTGCCGCGTTATGTTGGACTCCGTTCGGGCTGATCGTGCCAGCTGCAGCCGCGATTCCATGGGCGATAAACAAACGCCCATGGCGGGCGGGCTTAGGGAGCTGGCTGACTGTCGCTGCGGCGAGCGGAGCTGTCTACCTCGTAGTGTTGATACCGGGGGCGTGGCTTAGCGGCGTGAGATCGCCTCTCGAGTTACACGCCTGGATTGTTCAAGCTACTCACGGCTGGGCGCAGAACCGGAGGGCATTGCGCGCCGTCAGCGGGCTGGCGCGCCTGCTTCTCGATCTATCGAACGACGGCCTCCTGTTAAAGCGCTACTTGCTGAAGGACCCCTACAATCCGGTTACCCTGTATGATCTGATTCGTTTGAGCTTGTGGAAAATCGCCCTGTTTTACACGTTTCTGCTGGCGCTGGCGCTGGCCGCCCTCCGAAGCGCGAGCGGCAGAAGAATGCTGGCGCTGCTGGCGCTGGCTGCGGCGCCGATGCTGGTGTTTGCGATTTTTTTGTTTGAACCGAGTTCACCGGAACGTTTCCTCCCGATGCTGCCGTTTTTATTGCTGACCTTGGCCGCCGCGTGGACGCCGCGGCGCGCGGGAGAGACGGAACCTTCGGGCTGGAGGTGGGCGCCGTGGGTGGGCGGGGCGTTGCTGGCCGCGGTGGTCCCGATCAATGCACCGGCGTTTATCGGGCCGGGCAACTTTCAAGACAAGTTGGCGATGGCTCAGCTACGCGATTTCACCCGGACGGCCGCACCCGGCGATCTGCTGGTTTCGGTGCTGATCCACGAGCCGGTCACCGTGCTCATCGAGCAGAAGCCGTTCAACCCGGTTTGCCGCGGTCTTGACGTGCCCACGTCTCAAGTATTCGGGACCGTCGGCCAATCAGCCCACTGGCGAATGGATATGGCGCGGCGCGTCCTCGCGCAATGGGCGCTGAACAAGGACGTGTGGATCACCAAATGGGCGATGCGCCATAGTCCCCCGTCCGAAATGGGCTGGGTGGAAGGCGACGACCCGGTTGTGCGCTGGCGCGAGATCCCCGCCTTCTTCGAGCAGTTCGATTTCGACCGGTCCACGGTACTCCCGGACGGTTTCGAGCGATTCGCGCGGTCCGGAAAGAATCGCGAGATCCTGGAGAACACGGCGAAACGCGATATTTCTTCAACGCCGCAACGGAAAAATTAGGAGAGCGTCGACCCAGGACTTGCCCTCGGAGCCTGGCCGCCGGACTCACGCCAATCCTTTACCGTGCGGAAAAAGAATCGCATGCACAAGCTGACGACAAAGATGTCGGTGAGGGAAGTAGTCAGCGCCACAGCGCGCGCGGGAAGCATGAATTGCATTAAGACGGCGATCAAAACAAAATTCACGACAAGGGCCATGGCGACGACCCTGGACCAGGCCTTCTCGTAGCCGAAGGCCAGCATGAAGTAGGTCCCAAAACACATGCTGAGCGCGTGCACGAAGGGCGTCGGCGACATGAGACGGAGTAGCACGGCGGATTCTTTGAAGCGGGCTCCATAAAGAATTCGCACGGCCAGCGGAGAAAACAGAATCATGCCGAGGCTAATCAACAGGAAGGGCGCGGCGGTCCATAAAAGCCGGCGCTTCAGGAAGCTGACGGCGTCCTGGCGGGAACGGGCGGCGAGCTGGCTCATGTGAGGGTAGACGGCGTTCGCGACCGGATTCGCCAGCGCGCGGGACGCGATAATCAGGCGCGACGCGGCGTTCAGGAAGCCTACCTGCTCCGGTGCGGCCGTCATGCCGAGGATCATCGTGTTACTGGAAGTCATCACGTTACCGCTGGCGAAAGAAAGAAAAACGGGCCAGCCTTCGAGCATGTATTCGCGCATTTCGCGGATCGACGGCAAAACCAGATGCATGCGCAGTTGGTGGGAGGCGATCGCCAGCCCGAATATCGCGGCGATCAGGAACGATCCCGACTGCAACGCGGCCGCGATCAAATAATCGGATCCGTGCCGGACCAGGAGAAAGATCAGGGCCACGGAAATGATCTTGCCGCCATAATCGGAAATCGCCACCAGCTTCATACGCTGCATTCCCTGCAGCAGCCAGTTCGGCGAGAGGCAAAGTCCCAGAGCTTGCGAATAGCTTACAAGATACAGCGGCCAATTTTCGCGCAGCTTGGGAACAGCCATCACCACTCCGATCAAAATGAAAAAGCAAATCGTGACAAGCAGTAGCTTACAAGCCATCACGTTACTGTAAACGCGCCAGACTTTCGGCGGATCCTGCTGGAGGACGGCAACACGCCGCGTGCCGGTGACCGCGAACCCGTACTCGATGACCACTACGAAGTACAGCACGAGAGCCGATCCGAGCGCGATCAGGCCAAAATTTGCAGGCCCCAGCACGCGCGTCAGATACGGCAGAGTGATCATCGGGAGTATATAGGCGCTGATCTGAACGCCGCCCAGAATCAGCGAATCCTGGACCAGTTTGTGTTTCAGAAGCCGGATCACCGGGAAAAATCCCCACCGTGGCGAGGCAAAGGGCGGGAGCAGCAGCCGGCCTCTCCCGCGGGGAAGGGCCGGATGGGAATCGTAGACGCGAAGCGCATGCGGTTAGGCCATTTTCCGGATACGCCTAGACCGATCTTCTTGGCGCGATGAGCACCTGATCGTCAATCACGACTTCGCCATTGGCCACAATAGTGGAGTAGCAGCCATGATAGAAAAACCTCCCGGCCGGCTTGAAAAAAGAGGGAATGCGCGGTCCCGGAGGTCTCTGGAAAACTTGCATCAGCTGTTTCAAGCGACGATAGCAGGGCGCCTCCGCGCGCCTGATCTTGTTGACGAAACCGCTCACCGATCTGATCGACTCCCCGTCGAGTTGACCCTCCATGGTACCTGAAAAACACGCGATCCCGAAGGTTCAAACTCGCGGGAAAGCCGTTGGCATGAGGCGGTAGAATTCCTGCTCGATTATACCGCCCACTATAACCTAGGCCATTTTCTGAATAAGCGTAGACCGATTTCCTCGGAACGAGGTCAAATCCCTCGATCGTTCGGG
>Ga0181536_10007833_pt1 | contig 10416 bp, 8 predicted proteins | sample PEATcosm2014_Bin_41_FD_121105 | JGI IMG/M metagenome (GOLD analysis project Ga0181536, IMG submission 121105) | Peatland microbial communities from MTU Mesocosm Facility, Houghton, MI, USA - PEATcosm2014_Bin17_60_metaG | ecosystem: Environmental > Terrestrial > Soil > Wetlands > Peat | place...
ACCCTCGAAGCCGATGCTGGGCATCCAGGGAGGCAGCAGTTTGCGCGTCTTCTGGATCAGCTTGAAGAAGTAGTAGGGACCATCGATCTTGTCCATTTCGCCGGTGTTTGAATCGCCGACGACTAGACCGGGGCGGTAGATTCGCCAGGGAATCCGACACTCGTCGCGCACGACCCTTTCCGCTTCGTGCTTGCTGGCGAAATAGGGATGCTCCAGGTGTTCGGCCTCTGCGAACATGTCCTCACGGAACACGCCGTGATAAAGGCCGGCCGCGGCGATTGAGCTCATGTGATGGAAGCGCTTGGCACCAATTGCCGCGGCGAAAAGGATCGCATTGCGCGTTCCTTCGATGTTGGTGCGCATTTGGGCCGCGGCGTCAGCGTCGAGATCGTAGATCGCGCCCAGATGGAAGACGTGATCGACCTTGTTGGTAATTCGTTCGACATCGTCGGGCGCAATCCCGAGGCCCGGTTCCGTCAGATCGCCCTTCAGGGCAACGGCCTGATTCTCGTCGGTGTTCCAGAACTGCAATAACTTGGCCAAACGCTCGGCCGAAGGATTGCGCATCAGGAAGTAGACGCGTGCGTCGGGGCGCGACAGCAAGGTGCAAACGAGCCGCTTGCCGATGAAGCCACTGGCGCCGGTCACGAAATAAATCATTATTCCCCTCACGCCAGAGCAACGGGGGATTGCCTACCAGTGCCTCGAGAAGTGTTCTCCGGCAAAGTTGTTCTGCGTTTCATACAGCCGGAAGAAATGCTGCAGTCATTGATTTGTATCAACAGAATGACGGGCGCGTCTGTTATTAAGCTGGCCATGGGCTGGGAACCGATATTCGATTCTGAAACTACAGCCCGCAGGTAAGGGATCAGCGCCTGCGAAGTCAGGGGCGATTTCTAAGATGTGCGTCCATCGTCCTCACTGAGGGGATGATCAGTGGCCACGGGCAGGCATCAAAGCAAAACGGAGAGTGCTATGGGCAAGAAGCTGAAGCATTTAGGAAGCAGTGAGATCGACGGCCAATTCGTTGCGGCTATCAGGGATTCCGCAAACCAGATCTGGCTGGCGGGCCTGGGCGCATTTGCCAAGGCGCAGGAAGGGGGCACCAAGCTCTTTGAGACCCTCGTCCAAGAAGGCGAGAAGGTCCAGAAACGCGCGACTAAAGCCGCCAGCGATACAATCACTGAAGTTAAGGAACAGGCGACTGGAACCTGGGGTAAGCTCGAGCGGGTGTTCGAGGATCGGGTGAGTCAAGCGCTTCACGGCCTCAACGTGCCGACTAAGAAGGACGTCGATGCCTTATCAAGGCGCGTCAGCGAACTGACGGCAGTCACAAAGAAGCTAACTGCCTCATCGGCGCACAAGACGCATCACCAAGCGGCCAAGTAATCCTGAAAAGCGATTGCATCCCGTGCCCGGCGGGATGAGATCGGGAGGAAGTTGCACGTGGTGACCCGCCGCAGGAGAGGCGTTGCCTTGGCGGGGGGCGGGCCGTTGGGAGCTATTTGGGAAATCGGCGCACTCGTCGCGCTTGATGAGGCTTTGCTAGGCCTAGACCTCGCCGACGCTGACATCTATGTCGGGGTAAGTTCCGGCAGCTTCATCGCTGCCGGTCTTGCCAACGGTATGACGCCGCGCGCAATGCATCGCATGTTCATCGAGAGCGAGGCCGCCGACGACCCCTTCGAGCCGGATTTGCTGCTGCGCCCTGCTCTGAAGGAGTACCTGCAACGCTTTGCCTCGTTGCCTCAGCTCTTGGGGACGGCCGCGCGCCGTTATCTTGAGGCGCCATGGTCCGCCGGGTTCTTCGAATCCCTCGGGGGCCTTGCGAGAGCGCTGCCAACCGGCATCTTCGACAATGTTGGCATCGGCGATTATCTCGCCAAACTCTTCTCGGCTCCCGGCCGCACCAACGACTTTCGCCGATTGCGCCACAAGCTCTTTCTCGTGGCGACGGATCTCGATACCGGAGCGGCAGTTCCCTTCGGTGCGCGCGGCTGGAACGACGTGCCGATCGCCCGCGCCGTCCTGGCGAGCGCCGCCCTGCCCGGGCTGTTTCCGCCAGTCGAGATCGACGGGCGCTATTACGTTGACGGCGCACTGGTGAAGACGCTGCACGCCTCGGTGGCGCTGCGCGCGGGTGCCGGACTGCTCTTGTGCATCAATCCGCTGGTGCCGTTCAACGGCGACCTGGCTGCACGGCGCACCCATAAGAAGCCCGTTTCCCTGGTAAAAGGTGGGCTTCCCGTCGTTCTGGCGCAGACCTTTCGGGCGATCATCCATTCGCGCATGCAGGTGGGAATGGACCGCTATCGTACCGAGTTTCCCGACGCCGACGTCCTGCTGTTCCAACCTACCCGCGACGATAGCGACATGTTCTTCACCAACGTGTTCAGCTATTCCGCCCGGCGCCGTTTGTCCGAGCACGCCTACCAGATGACGCGTGCCGACCTGCGCCGCCGGTCCAAAGCGCTCGGACCGATCCTTGCCAGCCACGGTATCAAGCTCGATCAGGCCGTTCTGGCCGACCAGAGCCGCACACTCGCGCGTCCAGTGGGGACAAACGGGCGCAGGCAAGCGACCTCGCTCGGACGTGCCACGCATCAGCTCGACCGGACCCTGGACGATTTGAGGGCACTGCTCGAAGTCCATTCGACGTGAAGCCAGCGCTGAGGAGCGGAGTCATTGGCGAAAATCGCGTGGAAATCGTTTCCGTATCCGGCAGCCTATTACGATTATTCCGGCGTTGCGTTGCAAAAGTGCTGGTCACGGCTGCACCAAGGCGATTGTGAGCCTTACCCCGCAGCGGCGAGCCTGAAAAAACTCATTTCAACCCACCCCGATCTCAAGCGATCTATGTCGGTCGAGCAAGCGGCAAAGACGCTGCAAGCGGCGTGGCGCGCCTACCACTATGGTGATTTCGGCCAAGCCATCGAAGTCGGTCTTTCCGTCGGTCCGCTCGGCTACAACGTCGCCAACAAGGCCGCAAATGTCTACGCTACCTACCTGGAGGCCGTAGAGAAACGCAAGCTCGCTTTATTCCTCCAGTCGGTGGAGCGAGCCGAGGAACTCCAGGCGTGTGCCGCATCTATACCGAATGCGTGGTATCTCCATGCGCAGGCTCTCGGGCGTTACGCGCAAGCAATTTCCGTGGTGGAGGCATTGGCCCAGGGATTGGGTGGCAAGGTCAAGGCGTGTCTCGAGCGAACAATCGCTCTCGAACCTCACCACGCCGACGCGCATATCGCGCTCGGTGCCTATCATGCTGCAGTGATCGACAAGATCGGCGCCCTCGTCGGGGGCCTGACCTATGGCGCGAGTACAGACTCCGGAGTGAAGCATTTCGAGACAGCGCTCAAGTTCAATCCACATTCCGCCATCGCGCGCATCGAATATGCCAACGGACTGGTGATGATGTTCGGAAAATCCAAGATGGCGCAGGCGACGCGTCTCTACGAGGACGCTGCGAAATGCGTCGCCGCGGATGCCATGGAACGTCTCGACATCGAGCTTGCGCGTTCGGAACTCAAGGAGTGATCAGGCCTTCGACGGCTTGCGCGCCGAGCGGCGGCTGGAGGGACGCGCGCGCCGCGTCCTGCGCGCAGACGGCTTGCCGGTACCAGGCTCGGCCTTAGTCGGCCCCTGCTTGAGAATAATATCCCAATTCTCCATAAGAACAAAATACAGAAGTTGTTCGAATTCCGGCATGAAGCGCGCAATGATGGCGTGCGGATCGGGCACCAACGCCGCGTCGACCAGGAGTCCGAACTGCACCTTTCCATTGAAAGACAGGATCGAAACCCCCATCCCGATATCGCCCGGCTGCGGAACCCAAACCATCACCTGCTTGATCTCGCTGCCGGCGAGATAGAGCGGCTTCTGCGGACCGGGCACGTTCGTCATCACCGCCGTTGCCCGGCTCAAAAGAAGATCGAAGACCGTGTCCTGCACGAGCTTCGGCGCATACCCCAAAGTAGAAAGCAACCCCAAGGTTACGGTTGGTTCATTCGAGCTCTTGAGCTCCTCCATGCGGCGGTGAATCTCCTGCAGGCGGGCCAGCGGATTTTCCAGGCCGACCGGCAACTCGAGTGCGGCGATGCCGAAACGGTTTCCCAGCTCGCGGTCGCTACCGGGCGAACGCAGATTGACCGGCACGAGCGCACGAATTTCTACGCCCTCCATCTCATCGCCTTTTTCGGCCAGATAACCGTTGAGCGCGCCGGCGACGGCGGCGAGCAGCAGGTCGTTCACCGAACAGCCCAACGCGTGGCTCACCGCCTTGACCTCGGGGAGCGAAATGGGATCGGTCCATGCTACCCGCTTGGTGCCGGAGGGCCGGCCCTTGAAGCGAGTCGGGCTATCATTCGGCATGAGTAGCAGGTAAGCGAGTTCGCCAGCGAGATCGGTTCCCTCCTTAAGCGTGTCGACAGGGCGGGCCACCGCTTGCCCCGATCCGCGCAAGACATTGGCGGAGACGCGCAAGCCTTCCCCCACGACTTCCATAACCGGCGCGATCAGATCCAGCCAGGAGCCATCTTTGTCTCCGCCGGGGATACGCCTTGCCTGGTGCGGTGCAGCGCCGACATATCCGTCGGTGAGCGAAAGCAGGACGCCGATCAAGGCTATACCGTCCGCGATCGCGTGATGGATGCGGGCAACAATGGCGGCGCCGCCTTGGTAGTCCTCGATGATGTGGAATTGCCAAAGCGGATGCGACGGGTCGAGCGGCGTCGCGGCAAGCTCAGCGACGAAGCGCTCCAGCTCGGTCTTATTGGCGGTGCCCGGCAAGCGGATGCGTTTAATGTGCCGGGCGATATCGAACTGCGGATCGTCGCACCACCAGATACCGGTCTGCCGCGTTTCCGTCCGCTGGCGGAAGCGCGGAAAGCCCAAAAGACGCTTCGCCAGCGCGTTTTCGAGCCGGATCGGGTCGACCGGACCCTCCAGGACCAGAACGCCCACAATGACCATGAGATTGGTGGGCCGGTCCATGCGCAGCCAGGTCGTATCGACCGCCGCCATGCGTTCTTCATTTGACATGGGTCATTGCCTAAGCGGCAAAACAGCCTAGGCAACACTGCCTGACCAGGGTGAAAAACGCAAAAGCCAATGTCAGAACGAGACCAAATTGCCCAGCGGATCACGAAGCAATTGGCGCGGGTTGCCGATCTACGGGCATCCGCCAAAGTGGATCCAAAGGCCGCGGACGCACGCCGAAGGTTTCGCGCGTGGCAGAGCGAGCGGCTTGCCCGCACCCATGCAGACCTGCTCGCGAGTAAGCGGTTCGGAAAGGCCGCGAGCTTCTTCCTGAGCGATGTGTACGGCGCGACCGATCCTGCCAATCGGGACGAGGAAGTCCAGCGCGCCGTGCCCACAATGATCAAGCTCCTGACGTCGGGCGGGCTCGAGATCGTGGCGGATGCCATCGAGCTGGATGCCTTGTCCGAGGATCTGGATGCGGCAATGATCGCCGCCATCGGGCGACGGGCGACCTCGCTCAACGCGGCCGCGTATGGCCGTGCCTACCGGAAAGTGGGGCGCCGTGCCGACCGTCAACGTCAAATCGACCTGATCCGCAGTCTTGGGCACTCGCTCGACCTCCTGGCGCATCGATCGTTTGTGGCCATGAGTCTGACCATGATGCGGCAGCCGGCGAAGCTGGCGGGTCTGAGCGATTTGCATAGCTTCCTCGAGCGCGGCTATGCGTCCTTCCGGGCCATGCCCAGCGCCGACGAGTTCATCGATCTCGTCGTCACGCGGGAACAGGCGCTACTCGACTCCCTGTTTGCCGGCGACGACAGCCTGCTCGGATGAAGGCGTAAATGCATGCGCGATACGTTCCTTCGGATGCATCAGGCCGCGCGCAGCAAGATCGGTGTTTCGGCGCCGGATCGCAAGGATCGTCTGAGACGGCTGCTCGGGCTGCTGCAAGACAATGCCGGAGCGTTCGAAACCGCCATCAGCGCGGATTTCGGCCATCGCTCCGTGCAAGAAATCCGCTTTGCCGAAGCTCTCTTCGTCGAGGCCGGCATCAAGCTGGCGCTTCGGCGCATCGATCATTGGATGAGACCCAAGCGCATTCCAACTGCCTGGCACTTCTGGCCTGGATCGAACCGGCTGATTCCACAGCCGCTCGGCGTCGCCGGCATCATCTCGCCATGGAACTATCCGCTGCAATTGACCCTCGCGCCGCTGGTCGGCGCATTGGCGGCCGGCAACCGCATCATGATCAAGCCGAGCGAACTCGTCCCGCAATTCTCGTCCGTCCTCGCCGCTGCGGTCGGCAAGCATTTTGACGCCGCGGAAGTGGCGGTCGTCGAAGGCGGGCCGGCCGTATCGCAGGCGTTCGCCGCCCTCCCCTTCGATCATCTGCTCTTCACCGGATCGGCGCGCGTTGGGCGGCTCGTTGCCGAAGTCGCGGCGAGGAATCTGACACCCATCACGCTGGAACTCGGCGGCAAGTCTCCCGCCATCATCGATCGTTCAGCGGACGTTGCGGCCGCGGCGCGCCGCATCGCCATCGGCAAGCTGCTCAATGCGGGCCAAACCTGCATTGCCCCCGACTACGTACTTTGTCCGGGCGATGCGCAGGACGCGTTCGTCACGCACTATTTCAAGTCGGTGACGGCGCTCTACGGAACCGATCCGCACAACCAGGATTACACGTCGATCGTCACCGAGACCCACTACGATCGCCTCGAAGGCCTCCTAAGCGACGCGATAGCCAAGGGCGGCCGCATCGATAGGCACGTTGAAGACATTTCTGTCTGGAAATCATTGAGGAAATTTTCGCCTTGCCTCGTCCTTTCGACCACGGACGAGATGCGGGTGCGACAGGAGGAGATCTTCGGGCCGATCCTGGCGGTCATCCCTTACGACCAGGAGGATGAAGCGATTGCCTATGTGAATGGCCGCGACCGGCCTCTGGCGCTCTACTGGTTCGGAGCGGACCGACACGCGCGCGACCGGATTCTGAGGGAAACCATTTCCGGCGGCGTGACCATCAACGATTGTCTCCTGCACCTCGCGCAGGAACACCAGCCGTTCGGCGGAGTCGGGGCATCCGGCATGGGCGCCTATCACGGCGAATGGGGCTTCCGCACCTTCAGCAAGGAGAAGCCGGTCTTCAATCGCGGCCGCGTGAGCGTCACGGTTCTGCTGCAGCCGCCTTATGGGCGGACGTTCGATCGGGCGCTCGCGCTGTTGCGGCGACTGCTTTGAATCGCGGCACCGTCTATGGTCACGCGAGATAAAGGAAGCGGCAAGAATGGAAGAGTTTGACTATCTGGTCATCGGCGGCGGATCGAGCGGCTGCGTGGTGGCGGGCCGGCTCAGCGAGGACCCTGGCATCAGCGTCGCCCTCCTGGAAGCAGGGGGTATGGGCGACGGCCTGGTGATCACGACGCCGGCGGCGGGCATCCTCACCGTACCGACCAGGCTGCACAATTGGGCCTTTGAGACCGAGCCCCAATCGGGCCTGAACGGCCGGCGCGGCTACCAACCGAGGGGAAAGGCGCTGGGCGGCTCATCGGCGATCAACGCCATGGTCTACACCCGCGGCCACCGATGGGACTACGACCATTGGGCGTCGCTCGGCAACGCGGGCTGGAGCTTTGACGAAGTCCTTCCTTATTTCAAGAAATCCGAGTGCAACGAGGATTTCGCTGGCGACTGGCATGGCCAGGATGGTCCGCTGAACGTCGCCAAGTCGCGCACCGACAATCCCTTCCATGAATTCTTCCTAGAGGCCGCGCGCGAAGCGCAGTTCCCACTCTGCGAGGATTTCAACGTTCCCGAGCCGGAGGGCCTCGGTATCTATCAGATCACGCAAAAGGACGGGGAGCGGTGGAGCGCCGCGCGCGCCTATATTCATCCCCATCTCGACAAGCGGCACAGTCTTCTTGTCGAATGCGGCGCGCGCGTGCGCCGCATCCTGTTCGAGGGAAAGCGCGCGGTTGGCGTCGAGTTTCGCCAACGAGGGCAATTGCGCACGTTCCGCGCGCGCCGTGAAATCATCCTGAGTGCCGGCGCCATCCAGTCGCCGCAGATTCTCATGCTCTCCGGTGTCGGCGATGGCGATACGCTGCAGCGCTTCGGGATTTCGGTTACCGCGCACCTGCCGGGCGTCGGCCGAAACCTGCAGGATCATCCCGACTTTGTTTTTGGATATGCGGCGAAGAGCCTCGATCTCCTTGGAATATCGTTCGCCGGATTCGTTCGCCTGGCGAGAGAGCTTCGGCGCTACCAAGCCGGACGGCGAGGAATGCTGACGAGCAACTTCGCCGAGGCGGGCGGCTTCTTGAAAACACGTACTGATCTACTCATGCCCGACGTTCAGCTTCATTTCGTCGTCGCAATAGTGGAGGATCATGCGCGCAAGTTGCGCTGGGGACACGGCTTTTCGTGCCACGTTTGCCTCTTGCGGCCGCGCAGCCGAGGCACGGTCTCGCTTCGCACCGCCGATCCGGTTGAGTCACCCGCGATCGATCCGAATTTTCTTGGTCATCGCGACGACATGGAGGACATGGTTGCCGGATTCAAGCTGACGCGCCGATTGATGGATGTGCCCGCATTGGCGTCGCGCAGGACACGCGATCTGTTTACCGCAGGCGTGCAGAGTGACGACGAGATCCGAGCGGTCCTTCGGCAACGCGTCGATTGCGTTTACCACCCGGTCGGAACCTGCAAGATGGGGCTCGATGAAGCCGCGGTCGTCGACCCTTCGTTGCAGGTTCGTAACCTGACTGGCCTGCGCGTCGTGGATTGCTCGATCATGCCGACGCTCGTCGGAGGCAACACGAACGCGCCGGCGATGATGATCGGCGAGAAGGCCGCCGCCGCGATCCGCGCCGGCGCCCGATAATCCTGTCCTCTCCGAAGATCATATCCAGACGTATCGATGATGCAGTCCGGCCAAAATGGAAATGGGCAGCACCGACGCTAGCAAGGCAACACGAATCGTGACTACTGAATTTGACCAGCTTTGCGAGCACCGCGCGTAACGATCAAGACGGCCATTTGAGCAGCGCCTTAGCGCGGGCGCCCAGGATGCTGTCGTGCTGATTGCGCGGCTTATCGATTTCTTCGACCCGGCGCACGCAATCCAGATTGCCCATGTCGAACGGATAGTCGCTGCCGAGCAGAACGTGCTCGTAGCCTGCCACGTCCACGAGATATTCCAGCGTGCGTTTGGAATGAACGATGCTGTCGAAATAGAAGCGGGAAAAGGACTCTTCCGGCGACTTCTTCAGATTGACCTTTGGTTCCGCCCGCACCTCCCACCCGTGGATGAAACGGCCCTTCTGATAGGACACATATCCGCCGCCATGCGCCAGACAGATTTTCAAGTTCGGGTGGCGTTCCAGCACACCGCCGAACACCAGCGAGGTGGCCGCCAGTGTCGTTTCGAACGGAAGGCCGACGAAATTATTTTGCAGATAGGCCTGCAGCCGTTCGCGCGAGCTAAAATTGTGCGGGTGGATGAAGATGAATGCGTCGAGTTCCTCGGCCACGGCCCAGACCGGATCGAGCGCCGGATCGTCGAGATTGCGCGAACAGATATTGGAGCCGATTTCCATACCGCGCAGCCCAAGCTTGGTCATGGCGCGGCGCAGTTCATCCGCGGCAAGCTCGGGCGCCTGCATCGGCACCGTCGCCATGCCGATAAAGCGGTCGGGGTGCGCGCTGACCGTCTTGGCGATCTGGTCGTTCTGCAAAGCGGCGCACTCGGCGCCGAGCGCCGCCTTCTGCTCGTAATAGAACGTCTGCGTGGTCGGCAGCAGCAATTGCACGCCGACATCGTTTTCATCCATCTCGCGCAGACGCCATTCCACATCCCATAGGCCGCGCGGCACCGGCTTTTGCATGACCTTGCCGTTGATCTCCATAACCGCGGCGGAATCGCGGCCGATGTCCTTCATGATCGGCGCGACGCGCGGCGAAATCTTCGCCAGCAAAGCCATCGTCTCGTCAGTCAGGATGTGGGCGTGAATGTCGATGCTCGACCGTACGGTCATTCTGGCGGTTCCCTGTCAGTGAAAAAGATAACGAGATGGCGGCGGCCCGCCATCCTGTTGTCGGACAGCCTCGCGGCTTCCTCGCGACGGCTAGTCGATCTTGATGTGCGAGTCGCGGGCGACGGCCTGGAGGCTCTTGGCGTTGGTCTGAAGAAACTCGCGAAACTCCTCCGGCGTATTACCGACCGGGAATTGGTTGAACTTCACCAGTTTGTCGCGGACCTCGGGTGTGCGCACCGCGGTCGCGACGGCATTGTGCAGCTTGTCGATGACCTCCTTCGGCGTGCCAGCCGGCGCGACCACCCCGGCGAAGGTCTGCACGTTCACGTTCGGATAGCCGAGCTCGGTGAAGGTCGGCACATTGGGTAGCGCCGGCAAGCGCTCGGCGCTGGTCACCGCC
>Ga0181536_10007834_pt1 | contig 10415 bp, 11 predicted proteins | sample PEATcosm2014_Bin_41_FD_121105 | JGI IMG/M metagenome (GOLD analysis project Ga0181536, IMG submission 121105) | Peatland microbial communities from MTU Mesocosm Facility, Houghton, MI, USA - PEATcosm2014_Bin17_60_metaG | ecosystem: Environmental > Terrestrial > Soil > Wetlands > Peat | place...
CGCCGGCCGCCTCGAGCTCCTTAAGGCTGCGCTGCTGCGGTCCTGCCGCCTGCGACAGCGTCGCCATGTGCGGTCCGCCGACTTCGCGGATGACGCGCTTGATGTCCTCGATGGCGTCGACGCCCTGGGGCTTGGCCATGTCGGCGCCGATTTCCATGAAAAGCTGGCAGCGCCCGATCGCCGCATTGAGGCCTTCGACGCCGGCGGCGTCGGTGCGGGCGGCGATAAAAAAGTCTTGATCGCGCCGCGCATCGAGTGCGGCCTTGATCTTGGCCAGCATCTGCTCGACGGGGATCACCTGCTTGCCCGGCAGGTAGCCGCAGCGATTCGGAAATACCTGATCGCTGAAGAAAATGCCCGCCACGCCGGCGGCCTCGAATGCACGCACCATTTGCCGCACATTGTTGACGCCACCAAAGCCGGTATCGGCATCGACATAGACCGGCACCTCGACCGCCGCGCAGATGCGCGCGTAATGATCGGCGTAGTCGCGCATGTTGGACTGGCCCATATCGGGCTGCGCGAGCATGCTGCCGATGGCGGCGTAACCTCCGGCGGCGATCGCCTCGAACCCCTCCGCTTCCATGATGCGGGCTGACAGCGCGTCGTAAGCGCCGGGCATGAGCACGAGGCGCTTGCCCGCCATGATCGCCCTGAATTTCTTTCGCACGCTCATCACGCGGCCTCCCTTTTCGCTACCGACTGTCCTGCGCCGTCTGCAACCATGGTTGTGCGGCGGCGGCGCGTTGCTCCCAGTTCACGATCTCGTCCATGTGCTTGAGCGTCAGTCCGATATCGTCGAGACCTTCGAGCAGGCGCATGCGGTCGGCGCCCGCTATCGCGAAAGCGATATCGGGGCCGCCCGGCCCGGCGATGCGCTGCGTCACGAGATCGACCGTGAACGGGGCTTTGCCGTCGACAGCCACCACGCGCGCCGTGAAGGCGTCGGCATCGTCCGCCTCGAGTACGACCGGCAGCAAACCGTTCTGCAGGCAATTCTCGCGATAGATGTCGGCGAAGCTGCGCGCCACGACGACGCGGATGTTATTCGCCAGCATGCTCCACACCGCCGACTCGCGCGACGAGCCAGCGCCGAAATTGTGCCCTGTCAGCAGTATCCCGGCCGCGCGGAACTGCGGTTTGTTGAGCACGAAATTTGCATCTTCACTGCCGTCCTCACGCTGCCGGGCGCGCATGAACAGCATCGTCTTGTAATCTTCTTTGAGGCTGCGCGAGTGCAGAATCGGAGCAATCTGGTCGGTGTTGACGTCGTCTTTCAGGAGCGGCGCGACGATGCCGGTATGGCTGGTAAACGGCTGCATCACGCCACCCCCGACAATAATTGCCGCACGTCGGCGATCCGTCCGGCGATTGCGGTTGCCGCGGCGGTCGCTGGACTGGCGAGGTGGGTTCGTACCCGCGGTCCCTGGCGATTTTCGAAATTGCGATTGGTGGTCGACACGCAACGCTCGCCGGGTTGGCCGCGGTCGCCATTTCCTCCAGCGCACATCGAGCAGCCGGATTCGCCCCAGAAGAAGCCGGCATCGCGGAACACGCGATCAAGCCCGGCCGCTTCCGCCTCGCGCTTCACGCTGGTCGAGCCCGGCACGACCATCGCGACGACACCGGCGGCGACGCGCCGTCCGCGCACCACCGCGGCCGCGACCTCAAGGTCCGGCAGCCGGCTGTTGGTGCATGAGCCGATGAAGACACGATCGACCGGCAGGCCGGTGAGCGGCATTCCCGGCTTGAGTCCCATGTAAGCGAATGCGCTCTCAGCCGCGGCGCGCCGGCTTGGATCGATCGCCGCCGGCTCGGGCACGTGGCCGGATATGCCGACGACCTGACTCGGATCGGTACCCCACGTGATTTGCGGTTCGAGAGTGCCGCAGTCGAGCGCGACCTCGCGGTCGAACGCGGCATCCGCATCGCTCGCGAGCGAGTGCCAATAGTCAAGTGCGCGATCCCACATCGCGCCCTGCGGCAGAAAGGGACGTCCGGCAAGCCAAGTGAAGGTCGCGTCATCGGGCGCAACGAAACCCGAGCGTCCGCCCATCTCGATGTTGAGGTTGCACAGCGTCATGCGCTGCTCGATCGGCATCGCGCGAATGACAGCGCCGGCATACTCGACGGCGTAACCGCGCGCGCCGGCGACCCCGAGCTCGGCAATCAGCCGCAACGCCACATCCTTGGCGCTGACATGAGCGCCGAGCCGGCCGTCGAGCCGTACGCGCATGGGCTTCGGCCGCTTGAGCGCCATCACCTGCGTGGCGAGGATGTGCGTGAGCTCGCTGGTGCCGCACCCGAACGCGAGCGCACCGACGCCGCCGACCGTGCTGGCATGGCTGTCGGGGACCGCATGCGTCGCGCCCGGCAGCACGATGCCGAGTTCGGGCGCCACAACGTGCGAAATACCCTGCTCCGGATCGTCGATGTCGAACAGTCTTATGCCGGTCTTGCGGGCGCCTTCGCGCATCGCCTTGAGAAAGGCCGTCCCCGATGGATTGGTGGCGTCATCGCGGCCGGGCTGGGTGGCGACGGTGTGGTCCTGTACCGCGAAGGTGAGGTCCGGCCTGTGCACCGGCCGGCGCTGCCTTTCCAACTGCGCGAAGGCGTGGTGAGCGTGCAGTTCGTGCAGGACATGGCGGTCGATGTAGATGAGATCACGGCCGTCGGCGCGTTGTCCGACCAGATGGGAGTCCCAGATCTTGTCGAACAAACTGCGCGGCATGGCGTTATTCTTTTCGCTTGATGGCCCGATCAGCGGCCGATCGCTTGTGCTATCTTGGGCGGGCCAAAGGCTCAAGGCAAGCGGTGAGCCATACTTCGGAGCCCGGATTGAGCGAAGCAAAATCCGGGATCGGATTTGCGACGTCGCCCTCCCCGCATTTCGCTTCGCTCAATGCGGGCTACTGTTCGGACGATCCCATGCCTTCAGTCGTCGGCATCGACCATCTCGTTCTCAGCGTCGGCAATTTCGCGCGCTCGAAGGCATTTTATAGCAAGCTGCTGCACTTTCTCGGCTTCAAGCTTAAATACGATTATGCCGACATGGCTGGCTGGAGCAACGGCAAGACGTTGTTCTGGATCGCCGCGGCCGATGCACAAGGCAGACGGCACAAATATCGCAAGGGCGATATCGGCTTCCACCACTATGCATTCGAGCTTGCAAGCCGCAAGGCTGTCGATGAGCTCGGCAGCTTTCTCGAAAAGAACGGAATGACCGTGCTCGATCCGCCCGGAGAATATTACGGGCACAATTACTACGCCGTCTATTTCGCCGATCCCGACGGCATGAAACTCGAAGCGATGATCTGGGCGCCGCCTCTGAGCAAGCGCAAGCCGTCGTCGCGGAGCCCTGCCCAAAAATCCTGACTCGGCGTGGGGCTGAATCAGCTCGCCATGCTGACCAGCGTCGGGACATGCGCGGCCACTCTGTTACGGCCGCGGCGCTTGGCGGCATAGAGCGCGCCGTCCGCCGCCTCGACCAAATCGGCGGCCGTCTGACCCATCTCCGGCACCATCGACTCGACGCCGATGCTGACGGTCACATGGCCGCAGGGCGCTTCGGCGTGCCTGATGAGGAGATCCTCGATCGACCTGCGCGCCTCCTCGGCGAGCGCGGCTGTCCGCTGGAGATCAAGACCGGGCAGCAGCAGGGCAAATTCCTCGCCGCCGTAGCGGGCGACGAGCACGGCGCTTTCCAAAGTGACCAGCGATAGTGTTTCGCCGACCGAGCGCAGACAGGTATCGCCGGCGACGTGGCCATAACGGTCGTTGTAGAGCTTGAAATGATCGATATCGATCATCATCAGGGCGACCGGGTCACGCCGTTCACCCGCGCGCTGCCATTCAAGCTCGAGCTGGCGGTCGAAGCCGCGGCGGTTGGCGAGCCCGGTCAGACCGTCGAGGCTCGCCAGCTCCTCGAGGTGCTGATTGGCAATGCGCAGCTCCTCTTCGCGTCCGGCGAGCTTGCGCGCCATGTCGTCGAGCGCGACGGCAAGAGGCTCAAACTCGGCGATCCAGAACTCTTGCGTCGCGCGCACATGCAGGTCGCCGCGGCCGAAACGCGTGGCGGTGCGCACCAGCGACCGGATCGGCCGCACGATGAGCTGCTCACCGGCGAACCACGCGACGAGCAGAACGAACATGCCGAACAGCGCAAGCTGCAGGTAAGCGATGCCAAGCTCGCGGTCGATGCCGCTCTGCACGGCATTCTCGTCGAGGCCGACAGCGAGCCGCGCCTGCGTCCAAGGCACGCGGAAATAGGCGAAGATGCGCCGAACGCCATCAAAGTCCGCGGTCGTTACCGATCCTTGGTCGTTGGAAAGCATGTCATGCACGAGGTCGAGGCCGGCGAACTGCTTTCCGATCAGGTTTTCCTCGTCGCCTGAGGCGGCGACGAGCGTGCCGCTGCCATCGAGCAGCAGGACCGAGGCGCCCGAACGTTGCGCGGCGGTTTCTACGAGGTCGCCGATCCATTGCAAATTGATCATCGCAAGAACGACCGCATTGACGGATCCGTCGTCTCCAATAGCCGGGTAAGTGGCGACGAGAGTGGGCAACTGGTGTGTCCGGTTGATCAGGTAATCGCTGAGCGCGAAATCGCGGGAATGAAGCGCCTTCTGAAAATGCGGACGGTCGGACACGTTCAGCCCGATCGCGTTAGGCTCCGTCGAACATTTGATTTGGCCATTTGGACCGGCGACGGACAGCCCGCGGAGCCACGAGATGGTGCCGGCCACGTCGGTGAGGTATTGGTTGCAGGTGGCCGGATCGGGCGTCATCTTGGCATAGACGCGCGACATAATCTGAAGGAGGGAACGAACGGACGAAATGATCTCGCGCTGCGATTCGACGCCGCGTCGTGCCAGATCGATCACCTCGGTGCGGGCGCGATCGGTGCGTTGCGCGCGGGCAGCTTCCAGTCCATGGACGCGATCGAACACCAGCGGTGTGATGGCCAAGAGCGCAAGAACGATCAGTCGGGCACGGATGCTGAGTATAGGCTTGCTACGCCGTGACGGCTTGCGCGCCTTTGCTTGATTGTCCAGCATCATTCACCCTCCGCCCAGTTCCGTACCGTAGCGGATATGCGTAAAAGTGAGCTTCGCGCCTTCGATAAAATTTGAACCGTTGGTCAAAGAATTCACCAGATGGAAAGCATAAATCGTGCGGAGGGCATCGCGGCAGTGCGCGCGGAGATTGCCCAAGCCTGTCGCGATGCCGGCCGCGACCCTGCGACCGTAACCCTGGTGGCGGTGTCGAAAACGTTCGGCGTCGACGCGATCGAGCCCGTTATCGCCGCCGGCCAGCGCGTGTTCGGCGAGAATCGCGTACAAGAGGCCAAGGCGAAATGGCCGCCGCTGATTGCGCGTCATGCGACGGATAATGGCGGCTTCGAACTCCACCTCGTCGGATCGCTGCAGTCGAACAAGGCCCGGGATGCCGTGGCGTTGTTCGACGCCATTCATTCGGTTGATCGGGCAAGCCTCGCCGAGGCGCTGGCCAAGGAGATCGCTAGGCAGGGACGCCGTCCCCTCCTCTTCGCCGAGATCAATACCGGCGCCGAACTGCAAAAGGCCGGCGTGCTGCCGCAGGACGCCGACGCCTTCCTCACCGCTTGCCGCGACCGCCATGGCCTCGCCATTGCGGGGCTCATGTGCATCCCGCCTCTGAACGAAGCTCCGGCGCCGCATTTCGCTCTGACGGCCCGGATCGCCCGCCGCAATGGGCTTGCGCTGCTGTCGATGGGTATGAGCGCGGATTTCCAAACGGCGATCGCGTTCGGCGCCACCCATGTGCGAATCGGTACTGCGATTTTCGGCGCGCGAAATTCAGCCGCTTAGGAGTGAATCAAGATTCTGGTCTTCGCGGTGATGCGGCTCAATAGCGCATGGAGGTCTTGCGCCCGCAGCGCAACGCAGCCTGCGGTCGGAGCGAAGGCCGGCCGGGCGACGTGGATGAAGACGGCGCTGCCGCGTCCGGCCACCCGAGGCCGCGTGTTGTGGTCGATCTCGATGATCATGTCATAGAGGCCGTCGTCGCGGCGGAGCCGGTCGCCTGGTTCATTGGCCGACCGCCGGAAAGCGTGGTTGTAACGCCGGTCATGCGGGTCTTCGCACCATGCGTCGTCGGGGCCGATCCGGCGAACAGGTAGCGATGTCCGCGGGCGAGGTAGGCGGTCGGCCCGCCACCACAGCCGCACCGGGCGAAATCGGCCGCGCGGGGTGCCGCCGTCACCTTCGCGCTTGTCGGCCATGATGCCGGTGCGGCCGAGCGCAACGGGCATGACCCAGGGGCCAGCGAACAGCCAGCCCTGGGATCGCCGGCTCGGCCGGGCGGTGACACGGATGAACCGAAGCGAGGTCCGTCGCATACCGTGATTGCCCCGATTCCCAACTTCCACTTGCTCTTGTATCCTTGAAGGTTCTACTTCGCGCCTAGCGGCGCGGCAAAGCGCCTGCGGGGATCGGAATTGATGCCGAATACGCGTAAGATTCTTATTGTCGACGATGATGCCGAGCTGCGCGACGCGCTGACGGAACAGCTTTCGCTGCATGAGGAGTTCGAAGCCGTCACGGCGGAGAACGGCAGCAAGGGCGTGCAGGCTGCGAAGGCTGGACTGATCGATCTGGTGATCATGGATGTCGGCCTGCCGGATATCGACGGCCGCGAAGCCGTGCGCATCCTGCGCAAAAACGGTTTCAAGGCGCCGATCATCATGCTCACTGGGCACGACACCGATTCCGACACCATCCTCGGCCTTGAATCGGGCGCCAACGATTACGTCACCAAGCCGTTCCGCTTTGCCGTGCTGCTCGCGCGCATCCGCACCCAGCTTCGCCAGCACGAGGCGAGTGAGGACGCGGTCTTCACGATCGGGCCGTATACGTTTCGGCCAAGCTCGAAGCTCCTGCTCAACCCCAAAGGCAATAAAATCCGCCTGACCGAGAAGGAGACCTCGATCCTGCGCTATCTCTACCGGGCCGGCCAGCGCCCGGTCTCGCGGGAGACGTTGTTGCAGGAGGTTTGGGGCTACAATTCGGGAGTGACCACCCATACCCTCGAGACGCACATCTATCGATTACGGCAAAAGATCGAGACGGATGCCGCAGCCCCCGCCATCCTGGTCACAGAAGCCGGCGGCTACAAATTGGTGCCGTGATCGCGGTTTGTCATGACGATCGAAGACGACATCGCATTCCTCGAGCGGATTCCAATTCTCCGCCGGCTCGGCGCCGGCGCGCTGCGCGTCCTCGCCATCGGCACCGAAAGCTACGACGTGCCAACCGGCCAAGTGCTGTTCACGGCCGGCGAGGCCGCTGACGGCGCTTACGTCATCCAGCGGGGTTCCTTCAGTCTTAAAACGGAAAAAGCCGGCGAATCCGAGATCGTCGCCGGGCCGGGTACTTTGCTCGGCGAATCGGCCATGCTTGCGGAAACCAAACGGCCGGCCACCGCCAGAGCGCGTGAGGACTCGACCGTCTTGCGCATCTCGCGCTCGATGTTCCTGAAAATGCTCGACGGCTATCCGGATGCCGCACAACGCCTGCGCGAGCTGATCGCTTCGCGCACCGACCAATGGACGCGCGAGATTGAGAACGTCCGCGCCGCGCTGACGCGCGGCGGCACCGGGCCGCAATAAAAATTGCTGCTCAATTGCTCCTGGATTGCCGACGGTGCTCAATCTCGAGGCTGACGAGCCGCGCCAGAAGCGTCGCCGGGTAGAGCTGACCGAGCACCGACTCGAGGTTGGCAAAACTGCGTACCAATGGATGGATCGGCACGATGTCGCCAAAGCCGGCGGTGGTCAGCGTGCTGAAGCTGAAATAAAGCATGGCCGCCCCGGAGCCGAATTCCGCGCCGCTTTGCGGCAGGCCTTTAAAGGCGTTCGGCAGCAGAACTTCCATAAGCCGGTAAATGATGAAAAAGAACAATGCAAAATTCATGTAGAGCACGATCGCGCCCTGGACTCGATGAAACGTCACGCGTCCGGGTCCGAATACCGCCTTCGCGATTACAAGGCTCAATGCCGCGATGGCAAGAAGGCGTCCACCCGCGCTCAACCACTCCGTGAGCAACGACGGATTTTCGGCGTGAACGAATGCGCCAGCCGGGCTGAGCACGACGGCAATAAGCACCAGGCACGCAGCAAAATGGCTGCGCGATGTCACCACGAGCGTGGCAAGCACCAATAGAATGAACATCCCCGGCAAAATATATGTCGGCAACAGCCCCATTCCGCTGAGCGGAATGACAAGGAAAATCAGCAACCCCTCGATAATAAGCAGCGCCGTGAGACCCGGCTCGCGCGCTAGCTCCTGCCACCTCCAGAAGCGACTGCGGAAAGCGTTCAGAGTGTTCATCGCTGCTTGCATCCGGTTCGGCTCGCCTGACGCCACGACAATCCTACTGCGCGCCGATGGTCCGTCAAAGCTCCAACGTCGCCGTCACCGGCACGTGGTCGGACGGACGCACGGCGCCGCGATAGTTCTTGGCGATGCTGATGCCTGCCACGCGGTCGGCCAGCATCGGTGAGGTCCAAATGTGATCGAGGCGGCGGCCTTTGTCGGCGGTCGCCCAGTCCGGCGCGCGATAACTCCACCAAGTGTAGAGCTTGGTCGGCTCCGGCGTAAGCTTGCGCATGCTATCGACCCAGCCGCCTGCGCTCTGCGCGGCGTTAAGCTTCTCGCACTCGATCGGGGTGTGCGATACCACGCGAAGCATCTGCTTGTGGCTCCACACATCGTGTTCGAGCGGCGCCACGTTGAGATCGCCGAGCAGGATCGCGCGCTCGGATGGGACCGGCCGCAGCGTCGCGCACTCACGCATCTCGTCGAGGAAGGCGAGTTTGTGGGCAAACTTTGGATTGACCGCCGGGTCGGGAATATCGCCGCCCGCAGGAACGTAAAAATTATGAACCGTGATGGGGTCGCGCAGCCCCGCGCGCTCGCCGAAGACTGCGGAGACGTGCCGGCAGTCGGTCTTGCCGCAGAAGCTCTGGATGTTGCATCGCTCGAACGGCAGCCGCGACAGCACGACGACGCCGTGATAGCCCTTCTGGCCGTTCAGCGCGACATTCTCGTAACCGAGCCGCTTGAAGCGCTTGAGCGGGAATTTGTCGTCGGGGCACTTCGTCTCCTGCAGGCACAGAATGTCGGGACGAACCGCCTTGATGAATTTGGCGACGAGATCGATGCGTAGCCGCACCGAATTGATGTTCCAGGTGGTGAGGGTGAGTCGCATGGTTCAGGACAGACTCATTAAAGCGTCATTGCCGGGCCATACACTTGACCCGGCAATCCATCGATCCATCGAGCCCATGATGGACCCCCGGGTCAAGCCCGGGGGTGACGAGGCGGGGCTACCGGATGTTTCTCTGATAATTGATGACGAACAGGTTCGGATCCGGCTTTTTCGTCGCGTCGAGATTGTATATCGCAACGGTGGTGTCCAGGCCCTGAGGGTCGGTGACGGTCCACTGCTTCAGCTGCAAATCTTTGGCGTCGAACATCATCATCAGCCGGCTGGTGCCGACCACCAACTGTTTTTCCTCGATGATCACGGTGGCGAAGGTGTCGTCGGCCGACGCGCTCACGACGTCGGTGTCGTGGAGCAGATCGATGCGGTCGGCAAGCAGGTAGCGCAGCGGGGTCTGTGAAAGCGGATAGAGATCCTGCGTCGCGAGATTGCGATCGCGCACGACGACCGAGGAGCCATCGGCGATGACGTCGATCGGCGTTGGCGGGTTGTACTCAAATCGCACCTTGCCGGGCTTCTGGATGTAGAAGGTTCCCTCGGTGCGCCCGCCATCGGGTCCGATCTGCACAAAATTTCCCACCATGGTTTGCACGCTCGAGAGATAGAGGCTGATCCTGTCGAGCAGCGCACGCTGCTTGGCGTCGAAGGCGGTTGCCTGTCCGGAGAAGCCCTTGTCCAAAAACGAAAATGGGAAGAATCCCTGGCGCGACGGGCCACTATCGGTCGATGCGGGAGAATTGCCATTGGGCTTCGCGGCGGCCGGCGGCGGCGCGGAATCGGTCTTAGGCAGGGGAGCGGGCGTCGGCAGCGGCACGTTCTCGGCAAAAGCCGATGCCATGGCGAGCACGGCGCAAACTGTTGCCGCGAGCATCGTCGTCGCGCCCCGTTTCGCCATATCGCTCTCCTGCTGGTACTACTGAACACGGCCGTGGCGAAGGCCACTCGCTAACCGCGCGTTATGGCGAATTCACGACCGCCCCCACCCTACCCTCCCCCCGTGAGCGGAGGAGAGTAGGGTGGGGGCTTAAAGATCAAGCGGTCGATTCTCAATAGGAATCATCGTCGTTGCCGCCTTCGACGAGGATCTCACGCTTGCCGGCGTGATTAGGCTGCCCGACAATCCCCTCCTGCTCCATGCGCTCCACCAGCGA
>Ga0181536_10007836_pt1 | contig 10415 bp, 6 predicted proteins | sample PEATcosm2014_Bin_41_FD_121105 | JGI IMG/M metagenome (GOLD analysis project Ga0181536, IMG submission 121105) | Peatland microbial communities from MTU Mesocosm Facility, Houghton, MI, USA - PEATcosm2014_Bin17_60_metaG | ecosystem: Environmental > Terrestrial > Soil > Wetlands > Peat | place...
AAGTCGACCACAGATGATACCAAACGATCAGGGTTCCGCCGGCCAATTCTGGCTAAGGGGGGATGAGATTGGATGGTCGGATGTTTTCAGCATCCGTTGCGCGGCCCTCACCGTGAGGGTCTCTCATTAACCGCGCGAGTTCGCTCGAGCACGAGACTGTACTGTTCAGCTTTGAGGGCGCCGGCTCTCACGTTCCGTTCTCGGATCTGTTATGGATGCCGCGACGGAGGTGCGTGAAAGCGTCGACACCTCGATCCTTGAAAACTGCATAGAGAAGAACTTTCATGTGCCAAACATGAAAAGCGGCCCGCCCGCAGAGGGTGGGTGCAATTTCGAGTAATGTGTACGCCGCAAGGTGTGCACAGATTCTTTGCGTCTTAGAAATAAAAGTACATAAGAGCACACAGGTGGATACCTTGGCACTCTAGGCGATGAAGGACGTAGCAAGCTGCGATAAGCTTGGGGGAGCTGCTAACGAGCGATGATCCCAAGATTTCCGAATGGGGCAACCCACGTGCCGTCATGGGCACGTACTTCCTGATGAATCAAATAGTCAGGATAGAGCATACCCGGTGAACTGAAACATCTAAGTAGCCGGAGGAACAGACATCAACCGAGATTCCCGTAGTAGTGGCGAGCGAACCGGGAACAGCCTAAACCGTATACGTGTAAGCATTGAGGCGTTGCGTACAGCGGTGTTGTAGGGCAGTCAGCCACGATCTCAATATCGTGGGCAAAGTAAAAAATCAGATCGATATCCGAAGCCGGCTGGAAAGCCGCACCAAAGACGGTGATAGTCCCGTAGGTTAAATCATTCTGACTTTGTCGACTGTTCCTGAGTAGGGCGGGGCACGAGAAACCCTGTCTGAAACTGGGGGGACCATCCTCCAAGGCTAAATATTCTAGAGTGACCGATAGCGAACGAGTACCGTGAGGGAAAGGTGAAAAGAACCCCCGAAGGGGAGTGAAATAGAACATGAAACCGTGTGCTTACAAACCGTGAAAGGCCAATGCGCAAGCAAGGCTGATCGCGTGCCTATTGAAGAATGAACCTGCGAGTTACGTGGTACAGGCATGGTTAAGGTGTTGAGCCGGAGCCGTAGCGAAAGCGAGTCTGAATAGGGCGTTACGTCTGTATCAGTAGACCCGAAACCAGGTGATCTATCCATGGCCAGGCTGAAGCATGATTAAACTCATGTGGAGGGCCGAACCTGTTGTTGTTGAAAAAACATTGGATGAGCTGTGGATAGGGGTGAAAAGCCAATCGAACCTGGAGATAGCTGGTTCTCCCCGAAATAGTTTGAGGACTAGCGTTGAGATTTAACCCATGGGGGTAGAGCACTGACAGGGCTAGGGGGCTTACCGGCTTACCGAACCCCATCAAACTCCGAATACCGCGGGGAACATCTCAGCAGTCAGACAGTGGGGGATAAGCTCCATTGTCAAAAGGGAAACAGCCCAGAACATCAGCTAAGGTCCCTAATCGATGCTCAGTGGTAAAGGAAGTCGTTTCGCATAGACAACTAGGAGGTTGGCTTAGAAGCAGCCATCCTTGAAAGAGTGCGTAATAGCTCACTAGTCGAGTGAGGCGGCGCCGAAAATGTAACGGGGCTCAAGCATCTAACCGAAGCTATGTGATTCACGCAAGTGGATCGGTAGGGGAGCGTTGTAGCGTAGGCTGAAGGTCGACCGTGAGGACGGCTGGACGAACTACAAGTGCGAATGCAGGTATAAGTAGCGATAAATGAGAGTGAGAACCTCTCACGCCGGAAGTCTAAGGTTTCCTGGGCTACGTCAATCGTCCCAGGGTGAGTCGGGTCCTAAGCCGAGGCAGAGATGCGTAGGCGATGGCCAAGCCGTTCATATTCGGCTACCACCGACGTTAGTTTAGACTTCATCGAATAGAGACGACCGGGAAGCCGGCCGTTTTTGTTCGCTGAAGTCTATGAAGTGAAGGGATGACGCAGGGGGATAGATCAGCGCACCGATGGATGTGTGCGTCGAAGCTGGTAGGGGGTCACATAGGCAAATCCGTGTGGCTAACCCCGAGAAGTGAGTGCGAGCCTCTTTACGAGGTGAAGTGATTGACTCCGCGCTGCCAAGAAAAGTCTCTAGCTATAACATAGGTGCCCGTACCGTACACCGACACTGGTAGACTGGCAGAGCATGCTAAGGCGACGGGAGAATCCCTGTTAAGGAACTCGGCAAATTAACCCCGTAACTTTGGGAGAAGGGGTGCCCCTGACGGTTGAGTCTTTACGGCGTAGGCTGTTGGGGGTCGCAGAAAATAGGCCCAAGCGACTGTTTAACAAAAACACAGGTCTCTGCGAACGCGAAAGCGGACGTATAGGGGCTGACTCCTGCCCGGTGCTGGAAGGTTAAAAGGAGAGGTCAGCGCAAGCGAAGCTTTGAATTGAAGCCCCAGTAAACGGCGGCGGTAACTATAACCGTCCTAAGGTAGCGAAATTCCTTGTCGGGTAAGTTCCGACCTGCACGAATGGAGTAACGACTTGGGCACTGTCTCGATGGGGAACCCGGCGAAATTGCAGTACCAGTGAAGATGCTGGTTACCCGCGGCAGGACGGAAAGACCCCATGAAGCTTTACTGTATCCTGATGTTGAGTTCTGAGATTTTCTGTACAGGATAGGTGGGAGACGATGATCCGGGGGCGCTAGCTTCCGGGGAGTCAACCTTGGGATACCACCCTGAACGTCTTGGGATTCTAACTAACCGCCGTGATCCGGTGGTAGGACAGCGTCAGGTGGGCAGTTTGACTGGGGCGGTCGCCTCCTAAAGAGTAACGGAGGCGCCCAAAGGTTCCCTCAGATCGGTCAGAAACCGATCGTTAGAGTGCATAGGCAAAAGGGAGCTTGACTGCGAGACGGACAGGTCGAGCAGGTGCGAAAGCAGGGCTAAGTGATCCGGCGGTTCCGAATGGAAGGGCCGTCGCTTATCGGATAAAAGCTACTCTGGGGATAACAGGCTTATCTCCCCCAAGAGTCCACATCGACGGGGAGGTTTGGCACCTCAACATAAGGGGTGACATGATGGAAACATCATGGCAAATACAAGAACCGGCTATAACGGTGAACTCCGATCGTCTCAGGACTAGAGACGAGGACAATACCGTGGGAAGTCTAGCGACAACGCGAGTTGACGTCATGACCCCGTAACGACTGATCCATCCCGAGATGGGATGGTGAGATAGTGCGTCATACTCGTAGACAGCGAGTAAATTCACGGCCGCTATCACACGCCGGCTCCTCGCTCGAATTCGTTCGAGCAGGATGAAGATATAGTCTGCGCCATCAGTAATGATGGATACACGCGCGATGTCGGATCGTCGCATCCTGGGGCTGTAGTAGGTCCCAAGGGTTGGGCTGTTCGCCCATTAAAGCGGTACGCGATCTGGGTTCAGAACGTCGTGAGACAGTTCGGTCCCTATCCGCCGTGGGCGTAGGAGATTTGAGGAGTGTCGACCCTAGTACGAGAGGACCGGGTTGAACGAACCGCTGGTGAACCGGTTGTCCCGCCAGGGGCATAGCCGGGTAGCTACGTTCGGACCAGATAAACGCTGAAAGCATATAAGCGTGAAACTGACTTCAAGATGAGATCTCAATCTCGAAAGAGGGAAGGGTCGTGGGAGACTACCACGTTGATAGGCCGGGGGTGGAAGGCGAGCAATCGCTGGAGCTGACCGGTACTAATAGCCCGGACACTTTTAAGACATACGCAAATACCTCGAAATAGACCGGTACATGAAAGTTCTTCTCTGTGCAGCTTTCCGCGTCGATCGTCTTGAGCTCCGGCTCGACGTCGCCGCGGGATCAGATTTCTGGCGGCCATAGCGCTGGGGTTCCACCCGTTCCCATCCCGAACACGGCAGTTAAGCCCAGCAGCGTCGATGGTAGTCGGACCGCAGGGTCCCTCGAGAGTAGAACGTCGCCAGATTTATAACCGAATGCAGGCCGCCGATCGCAAGATCGAGCGGCCTCTTCGTTTTGAGGTACCGCGGAAACATCGCGGCAACACGCCGGTGATACGATGGATCCGGTGGGAAGACTGACCGAAGTTCAGCCGTCTGCGAATTGCTGTCGAAAGCATTTCGCGGTTTCGTAGCCTTATCGAACCGTATCTTCTGAAAGAATTCGCGTATAAGTTGCCCACTTGAGGGATGACCGTGGACGCGTTAAAGCAGACCTAATCCCGAATATATTCGGCGCGTTTCAAGCGGTAGACAAGGTGCGCAAGTAGTGGGTGTCCCGTCTTAAGGCTCGGATGGTCGAAATTCTCCGATTCGTCGCGCGTCATTCCGAGACGCCGCATCACACGCTGGGAACGTGTGTTGAGAACGGATGTTATGGAAACGACTTCGGTCCAATCCAGGACCTTGAAGGCATGATCGATCGCCGCGCGCGCCCCTTCGGTCGCATACCCTTTACCCCACGCAGCAAACGGAAGCCGCCAACCGATCTCGCGCGTTGGACGAAATGGAAAATGGTCGGGCAGAACGTGAAGTGCGATCACGCCGGCGAATGACGGCCCACCTTTGACGTCGATCACCCACCAGCCATATCCATCCTGTTCGAGCCGTTCGCGCAACCGTCGTGCGCCCTGCATGGATCGGCGCGTTCTCGATCCTCAAGCGACGGGAAAAACTCCATGACGCGCGGATCGGAACCCATCTTGACCCACTCTTCGACGTCCGCATCGCGCCATTGACGCAGCAGCAGCCGCGGAGTTTCGAGTAGCGGTGCCGGCATCTATATCACACCGTTAGACGAAGGCGCTGCTCAGCGCGAACGCAAGCCGCCGGCGCAACTGCTCGACGCCTTTCTCGACATCCGTTTTTTCGTTGCCGATTTCGATCCCGATCAGCCATTCCCGCACTTCGGTGACGTAGATCGAGATCGCTATTTCGGCGACGTCGATCGGGTCGACGCCGGGGACGACGGTGCCTCGCTCTTGCTGCGCGATTACGAGATCCGCGAGCCGTTGCCGTAGGGCAATCCGGCGGCGAAAGTAATCGGAGTCCTCAAAGCTGGTGCCGTCGCGGGTCGGAGCCGGAACGAACGATGCCTCCTGGACGGCTTGCAGCGACAGCCGCGTGTCGGCTGAGAGATACACGTACTGCGCGCCGAAGACGTGGACGATCTGGTCGACGAGGCCGGCGGCCGGATCCACGGTCGCGAAGGCCCGCTCTTGGCAGAGGCGCAGTTGCTCGTCGTGAATGAGCCGCAACAGCCCGCGTTTGTCCGGCGCATACAAGAAGAGCGTGCCGGTGCCGACGCCGGCACGCTGCGCGATCTCGCGCATCCCGGTCGCTTCGAGACCCTTTTCGTGAAAGAGGGCTTCGGCGGCCTCGAGCACGCGGCGGCGCCGCTCGACCTGGGCGTCGGCACGCAAACCGAGCCGGTACGGCGCTCGCTCAGCGCCGCGAGAAGTGCCGCTCATGAAGCCGTCATTTCGTTGCTTGACACCCTATGGATGCCGCAGTAGCATTTCGTTGAACGAGTTCAACGAAAAACCTTTTGGCTCGGCAGCCTGACGCGGAGAACGCAATTGGACCCCATTACGCTCGAGGTCGTTACCTCGTCGCTCACCGCATTTGCCGACGAGATGACGACGAGCTTCTGGAAGAGCTCGTACAGCTATTTCAACTACGAGATTCGCGACTTCGCCGTGGGCTTCATCGATCGCCAGGGGCGGATCATCACGCAGTCGCGGTACACGCACCCGGCGTTCACCGGCGACCTCGGGTTCGTTGTCAAGGGCGCCGTCGATACCTTGGGCGAGGACGTGATCGAAGACGGCGACGTGATCGCCACCAACGATCCCGTGCTGCAAGGCCAGCATTTGAACAACGTCGTGGTGTTCACGCCCATCTTCTGGGAAGGCAAGCTGTTCGGCTATTCGTGCGTGCGAGCGCATCTGCACGACGTCGGGGGCGCCGCCATCGGATCGGGCTCTCCCAGTACGACCGAAATCTTTCAGGAAGGCCTGCAGATCCGCGCGGCGCGCATCTATCGCAAGGGCCGGCCGAATCCCGACGTGCTGGGTTTCATCGAGGCCAATTCGCGCCTGCCCGAGATGGTCATGGGTGACCTTAACGCGCAAATGGCGGCCACGCGATTGGGGCACCGGCGCATTTCCGAATTGCTTTCGCGCTTCGACTTCGACGTCGTCGAAGAAGCGATCGCGCAGAATTGGGATATGACGGAGGCCGCCGCGCGGGCAACGTTGGCCAAGACGACGCCGGGCTCGTATACCGCGGCCTCATTTCTCGACAATGACGGGGTCGGCAACGAACCGGTGCACATTCGCGTGCGCGTCGAGGTCACGCACGATCGGATGATCGTCGACTTTTCCGAAATCGCCGACCAGGTCAAAGGTTCGCTGAACAGCGGCTACTACGGCGGCGCCACCAACGTCGGACGCATCGCTTTCAAGTGCCTGACGACCCCGCACCTCCCCTCGAACGAGGGCTGCTTTCGGCCGCTGACGATCGTTTGTCCCGAGGGCAAGATCCTCAACGCGCGGCGGCCCGCCGCGATGTACGAGTGGTCCGTGATCTTCCCGACGGTCATCGACACCGTCCTCAAAGCCATCGGCGACGCCGCGCCCGGCCGCATACCCGCGGCGACGCGCGGCGATCCGCGCGGCGTCAGCATCGGTGGTTTCGACGCCGTCCATCGCAAGTATTTCAGCATTCACGTGCCGCACCCGGGTGGTCACGGTGCGCGCCCGCATCACGACGGGCCGGCGCCGAAGTGCTCGATCCAGCAAGGCAACGAGCACAGCATGCCGGTGGAGATCAACGAATCCAAGTATCCGGTGATTTTCGATCGCATCGCCTTGCGCACCGACTCCGCGGGGGCGGGGCGCTTCCGCGGCGGGATGGGTACCGATGTGGTCGTACGCATGCAATTGGACTCGGTTGCCCGCAGCAACATGATCCGCTCGCTCTGTCCGCCGTGGGGGATAAACGGCGGGAAGGAGGCCGCCGGCAACGAGGCCTACCTGCTCGCACCGGAGGGCCGGCAACGGATGTCGCGCCGCGTCGATTATCAGGTTCCGGCCGGGCAGCCGGTGCAAATCCTGACCGGCGGCGGCGGCGGATACGGGTCGCCGCTCCAGCGCAGCATCGACGCGGTCGTCGACGACGTCGTCAACGGATACATCACGCCGCAAGCGGCGGAACGCGATTACGGCGTCGTGGTCGGGACCGATGGGATGCTCGATGAGAAGAGGACGCAGACGGCTCGCGCCGCTACGGTGACCGGCGCATGAGCCTACGCCTCGCAACCGATGTCGGCGGAACGTTCACCGACCTCGCTTCGTTCGATCCGGCTACCAACGTGCTTACGTTTTCCAAAGCCAGCACGACGCTCGACGTCACGAGCGGCGTCGCCGATGCCGTCGCGAAAGCGCACGTCGATCTCGGCGCCATCGATCATTTCGTGCACGGTAGCACGGTGGCCATCAACACGGTCATCGAACGTAAAGGGGCGCTCACCGGGCTGCTGTCGACCGAGGGCTTTCGCGATACGCTCGAGATCGCGCGCGGGAACATCATAAACGCGTTCGACCTGATGTTCACCACTGCCGAACCCCTCGTGCCGCGCAAACGGCGGCTCGAAATCGCCGAACGTATGCTGGCCGACGGGAGCGTGCTGCGCGGCGTCGACGCCGGCCAAGCCGTCGGGGTTCTCCGCGCCCTCGAAGACGCCGGCGTCGAGGCCATCGCCGTTTGCTTTCTGCACGCGTACGCGAATCCCGAACACGAGCGCGCGATCCGCGACCTCATCGTCGACCATGCGACTCGTCCGGTGTTCGTCACGATCTCGTCGGACATCGTGCGCGAATACCGGGAATTCGAGCGCACCTCGACCGCCGTGCTCAATGCGTATGTCGGTCCGCGCGTGGCCGGATATCTCAGCGGGCTCGGAAAGCTGCTTGCCGCCGGCGGCTTCCGCGGCAACGCGATGATCATGCAATCCAGCGGCGGCACGATGTCGATCGACTCCGCCCGGCGGCAACCGGTGCGCATGATGGAGTCCGGCCCGGTGGGCGGCACCGTCGCCGCGGCGCACGTTGCTGAAAAAGCTGGTTATCGCAACGTCGTCGCCTTCGACATGGGCGGCACGACCGCCAAGGTCAGCATCGTGCGCGACGGCCAGCTCGACATCGCCGAGGGCTACTGGATCGGGGGCGAAGAGCTCGGATATCCGTTGCAGCTGCCGGTGGTGGACGTCGTCGAGATCGGCGCCGGTGGGGGCAGCATCGCGCACGTCGACGATGTCGGAGCGTTGAAGGTCGGCCCGGAGAGCGCGGGCGCCGTTCCCGGTCCGGCCGCCTACGGGAACGGTGGCACCAACGCTACCGTCACCGACGCCAACGTCTTCCTCGGGCGCATCAACCCGGCGTACTTTCTGGGTGGCGACATCGGCCTTTCGGTCGATCGCGCGGAAGCGGCCATCCGCGAGAACGTCGCAAGCCCGCTCGCGCTCGACGTCTCGCGAGCGGCCTTCGGCATCATCAAGATCGCGGATACCTATATGGCCCAAGCCGTTCGGCAGATGACGGTGGAGAAGGGCCAGGATCCGCGCGATTTCGTTCTGTTCGCCTACGGCGGAGGCGGCCCGGGACACGCCGTTGCAATCGCCCGCGAACTTGGCATCAAGACGGTGATCGTGCCACCCCACCCCGGAGTGTTTTCCGCCCTCGGGATGCTGCTCTCGGATGCCAAAGAGTCGTTCAAGCTGAGCCGGATCGTGAAGTTGCCGGAGGCTGGCGGGGATTCGTTCGAACCGTTCTTCAAAGGGATGGAAGAAGACGGACGCGAGCGCATGCAGCAAGCCGGTTTTGCCGCTGCCGAGATCGCTTGCAAACGTGCGGTCGAGATGCGCTATTCGGGTCAGGAGTTCACGATCCGGTTGCCGTTCAGCGAGCCCGCGGTAACCGACGTCCCGGGAGATCTTCATGCGCGCTTCGCGGCACTGCACGAACTCCGCTACGGGCACGCATTCGAGCGGACGCCGTCCGAGGTCGTGGCGATGCACGTGGAGGTGTACGGTCACCTTCCGAAGCCGACGATTCGCTTCGCCGGCAGCGCACCGGGTGAATGCGCTCCGCGCGCCGTCTACTTCGAAGACCACGGCTTCATCGAAACGAAGATCTACCGGCGCGAAGCACTCGTTCCGGGCATTGCGCTCGAGGGCCCCGCGATCGTCGAAGAGGCGGCGTCGACGACGCTCGTCCATCCGGGCGACAGGTTCAGCGTGGACGGTGACTCCAACATCGTCATCACGGTCGCGAGCTTGAGTGCCCTCTCGCGGGAAGCCGTTCTGCGCGCCGGCGCACCGGCGGTTTAGATGGCTGCGCTGAAGGCGGTGCACAGCGACAACCCGCTGATTCGGAAGCTCAGCGCCAATCAGGCCGCGACGTGTCTGCCGATTCGGCTCAGCCGTTCGGTGCATATCTTGCAGATGGCGAAAGCGGCCGACTTCGACTCCGTGTATTTCGACATGGAACAGAGCTCGATCTCGCTGGATGATATCGGCTCGCTCTCGCTCGCGGCTTGGAACATGGGCCTCGCACCGCTCGTCCGCGTGCCATCGCACGATCCGGTGACGATCGCGCGTTGCCTGATCGCCGGTGCCTCCGGCGTCATCGTGCCGCACGTCGAAACGGCCGATGAAGCGCGGGCGATCGTGCGCGCGGCGCGGTTTCGGCCACGCGGCACGCGCGCCCTGGCCGGCGCGAGCCCGCCGCTTGGGTACGCCGCGCTGTCGCCCGACGAGGGCTCGGCGATTCTCGACGCGCGCACGCTCGTGATCGTGATGGTCGAATCGATGGCTGCGGTCGGCAACGCCGACGCGATCTGCGCGGTCGACGGCGTCGATCTCGTTCTGGTCGGCGCCGGCGACATCAGCGATGACCTCGGGGTGCACGGAAATAGCAGCGATCCGCGAATTCGCGCCGCGTTCGAAGCCGTATGGAGCGCGTGTTCGCGCCACGGCCGCTGGCTGGGAGTCGCCGGCATCAAACAGCAACCGGACCTCATCCGTGGCCTGCGTGAGCTCGGCGCGACGTTCATCACGTCGAGCACGGACGAGTCATTGTTGCTCAAATCCGTGCGCGCCGAAGCGCAGCTTCTCGCCGAAAGCTTCACGGGAGTGGTATGAACCGAAGCCGATTGATCCAAGGCGCCGCCGCAGCGACCTTCGTTCCGTTCGTGACGCCCGGCCGGGCCCGAGCCGCGCTGACGACGTTGACCGTCGGATCGGCGCAGACCGACTCGGCATCGGAGCTCTTTTCCGGCATCCACGAGGGGTTCTTTTCGCGCGGTGGCCTGGACATCCAACCGCAAAATTTCAGCAACGGCAACGCAACCTTCGCCGCCATGCTCGGC
>Ga0181536_10007837_pt1 | contig 10412 bp, 9 predicted proteins | sample PEATcosm2014_Bin_41_FD_121105 | JGI IMG/M metagenome (GOLD analysis project Ga0181536, IMG submission 121105) | Peatland microbial communities from MTU Mesocosm Facility, Houghton, MI, USA - PEATcosm2014_Bin17_60_metaG | ecosystem: Environmental > Terrestrial > Soil > Wetlands > Peat | place...
CATAGGCGGCAATCTCGCCGGCGCACTGCCCTGCGCGGATCTTCCTCCCGCTTTGATGACTCTGGGAGCGACCGTCACGCTGCAAAGCCGCAGCGGTGAACGCACCGTACCAGTTGACGAGCTATTTCCGCAATTCGGAACCACCGTCGCCCGCCCCGATGAGGTGTTGACGACAATCACCCTGCCGAGCGTGCCCTCTTTCAGCGGCGGTGCATATCTGAAATTCCATGATCGACAATCGATGGACATGACGACCGTCGGGGTCAGTGCGTTCGTGACGTGGGACGAAGGAAGTCAAGTTTTCCGCGACATCAAGATCGCGCTAGCGAGTAGCGCGCCGGTTCCGATCCGCGCGAGAAAGGCCGAAGCAATTTTGCGGGGGCGGGCTTTCGCCGAAGACGCGCTCGATGAGGCTGCGCTAGTCGTCTGCGAGGAAGCCGACCCGCGGACATCTTGGCGGGCGACCCGCGAATTTCGTTTCGATCTCTTAAAAGGCTTGACCAAGCGAGCCATCAGACGGGCGCGCGAACAGGCTTCACACACAATTGGAGACGTATCGTGAAACAATTGACCCCCATGACTTTGCGCATCAATGGGGTGGATCACGAGCTTCTCGCACCGCCTTGGCGAACTTTGCTGGAAGTGCTGCGCGAACATCTCGGTCTTACCGGCGCCAAACGTTCCTGTCAGGAAGGTCAATGCGGCACGTGTACGGTCCTCGTCGACGGCAAGGCGATCAACTCTTGCCTTTATCTCGCCGTTGAGGCGCAGGGCAAGGAGATCCTGACCATCGAAGGCATCGCCAAAGATGGCGTTCTGGACCAGATCCAAAAATCGTTCGTGCAAAAAGGCGGCATCCAATGCGGGTTTTGCACGCCGGGTTTTGTCCTCGCAACGAAGTCGTTGTTGAACAACAATCCAGATCCGAGCGAAGACGAAATCCGAGAAGCGATGGTCGGCCATTTGTGCCGCTGTACGGGTTATGTCCAGATTGTCGAGGCGATCCAGGACGCAGCGAGCCAGATGAAGTGCGAGGGGAGCGACTGACGTGCACAATCTTCGCAACGAATACGACGTTGTCGGGCATCCGACTCCGAAGAAGGACGGCGCGCTGAAGGCGCTGGGCAGCGCCCAGTATGCCGACGATCTAAGCATGCCGGGAATGCTACACGGCAAACTGCTGCGCAACCCGCATCCGCACGCGCGGATCGTGCGAATTGATATCAGCCGCGCCGCAGCCTTACCCGGCGTTCGGGCCGTTATCACCGGTAAGGATTTTCCTGGCGTCAAATACGGCAATCTTCCGCAGACGCGCGACTATCTTCCCCTCGCGGTCGACACCGTGCGTTACGTCGGGGAAGAGGTGGCTGCGGTCGCGGCGATCGACGAGGACACAGCCGAGGACGCGCTCGACCTCATCGAGGTCGAGTACGAGCCGTTGCCGGCGGTGTTCGACCCCGATGATGCGATGCGGCCGGGGGCGCCGCTCCTGCACGAGAAAGCCGCGGGAAACGTGTGCGCCGAAGTCGCGTTCGAGTTCGGCGAGGTGGATAAGGCGTTTTCCAACGCCCATTACGTCCGCGAAGACCTCTACGAGACGCAGCCGGTAAAGCAGGGAATGCTCGAGCCGCATGCCTGCATCGGGTTGTGGGACACTACCGGCAAGATCTCGTTGTGGTCCTGCAAGATGAGCCCCTACGTGGTGTGGCGGCAACTGGCCATGGGCCTTGGCGTGGACGTGGGCAGCGTGCGTGTCGTGCAGACTGTTGTCGGCGGCGGCTTTTCCGGCGGCAAACAGGAAGCGATGCCGATGGATTTCTGCGCCGTCATGCTGTCGAAAAAAACCGGGCGGCCGGTGAAAATCGTTCACACCATGGACGAGGTGCTCACCATCGGCCATATGCGCCACCCGATGACGGTCTGGCTGCGCACCGCAACCGACAAAGATGGCCGGCTACTCGCCCAACATTGCAAGCTGATCGCGAACGGCGGCGCCTATTCAAGCATCGGCGGGTTCAGCATGTACCTCGCCGGGGCGATGCTCAATATCCCGTATCGGATACCGAACATCCGATATGAAGCCAAACGCATCTACACCAACAACGGCTTCTGCGGCGCCTTGCGCGGGCACACCAATACCCAAATCTGCTTCGCGCGAGACTCGCAGCTCGAATTGATCGCCGCCGATCTCGGCTTGGACCCGATCGACATCCGCCACCGCAACGCCCTGCAGCCGGGCGATGTAACGGCAAACGGCTTTCGGATCGGAACGTTCGCCTTCGACGAGTGCATCGACCGGGTCGTGCAGCTCTCCGGCTGGCGTAACAAGGCCGGCAAATTGCCGAAATACCGCGGCATCGGGTTAGGCTGCGGCTCGCACATTTCCGGCGCCAGGCTCATGGGTCATTCGGCTTCGGTAGCGCAGATCAGAGTGCAGGAGGACGGCACGGTTCAGCTGACCACCGGCTCGACCGATGTGGGACAGGGAGCCGACACCGTCTTGTCCATGATTGCGGCGGAAGTCCTCGGCGTCGGCGTGGATGATGTGCGCTTCGCGCTCGTCGATTCGGATTCCACACCAGTGGATCCGGGAACATTCGGATCGCGGGTGACCTTCTTTACCGGCAACGCGGTCAAACGCGCCGCCGAAGATGCGCGGCGACAAATCGCCGAAATTGCCGCGGCGCGGATGAAGGTGAACCCCGACGATCTGGTGTTTCGAAACCGCGAGATCATCAACCGCCACGACGATCGTCAGCGTATGTCGCTTAAAGAAGCGGTGCGTTGGGGCGCATTTCAGACCGGTCAAATGGTGATCAGTCACGGCACCTATGCGGCCGGCGACGAGAAAATCGATTTTCGCACCGGTCAAGGAAATTTATCCCCGGCCTACAATCCCTCGGCCTGCGCGGTCGAAGTCGAGGTCGATCCGGAGACATGGCAGGTGAAGGTGGTCGGCTTCTGGGGCGCGGACGACAGCGGTTTTCCGTTGAACCCGCTTGCGGTGAAAGGTCAGGTGATCGGCGCGACAGTCATGTCATTCGGCCATGCGCTGTACGAGACGCTGGTCCGTATCGACGGACGGGTGATGAATCCATCCTTTCGCGACTACAAGATGCCGCTGGCGACCGATGTTCCGAAGCTTTCCGAATTCCAGCACAGCAATGTCATCACATGGGAGCCCGAAGGCCCGTTCGGCGCCAAGGAGGCCGGCCAAGGGGCGGGTACCGGAGTCATCGCCGCGCTGGCCAACGCCATTTACGACGCAACGGGCGTCCGCATGAATAGCCTGCCCATGACGCCGGAGCGGATTTGCTCTGCTCTCAAGCAGATGAAAGAAGAGCAGCGCGCCGGAACGAAAATCGCGGCGCCTGCGGAGTAGATGAAGGTTCGTGGGATTTGGCGCAGACGATCATCTGGCAGGCAGTATTGGACAAGTTGATCGAACGGAAGTGACCCGTCTTCCGCCGACCGACCCCGCGATTGCTGAACTGCTGAACGGTGGTTTTTTAACGGGAGGTGTCATGCTCGAATATTGCACGCCCTGGCCGGACCAATTAGTTCAAGACTACCTTCGACGAGGCTATTGGAAAGCCGAAAGCATTACCGACATCCTGGAAGCGCGCGCCCGAGACTTTGCCGACCGCACGTTCGTTTCGGATGCATCGGGACGGCTGAGTTATGGCGACGTGGACCGTTCCGCCGTTCGCGTGGCGTTGCGGTTGGTCGATCTCGGACTCGGTCCGCGCGACATCGTGCTTCTGCAATTGCCGAATATCCGTGAATTCATCATCGTTTTCTTTGCCCTGCAGAAAATCGGCGTCATCCCCGTCATGTGCCTGCCGCAACATCGCGGCAGGGAACTGAGCTATTTTGCTCAACTGACCGGCGCTAAAGCCCATTTCTTTCCGCAGCGGTTTCGTAATTTCGAATACGGCGCAATGGCCAAGGAAGTGCAGGCGGCAAGCCCGACATTGCGGTACATGCTGTCGACGGGAGACGGAGCCGAAAGCGGCATCGCGTATCTTGATCCATGGATCGCGGACGAGCCTCGCGAGGCCGATGTGCCGCGCATTCTGACGCCGCGTCGGCCCGATCCATTCGAGGTCGCGTTCATGCTCTTGTCGGGAGGAACGACGGGCATTCCAAAGTTGATCCCGCGAACGCATGTCGATTACCTCTGTAATGCCGAGGAGTGCGCGCGCGTCTTACGCTGGGGGGCCGATAGTGTATTTGTGATCGCGCTACCGGCCGCGCACAACTTTCCGCTGGGGGCGCCAGGAATGTTGGCAGCCCTTGTTGCCGGCGGCAGCGTTGCCCTGTGCGTGTCGACCGACGCCGATACTGTTTTCCAGGCGGTCGAACAGCAAAAAGGAGTCTTTCTCGGAGTTAGTCCCGCCTTGCTGATCGCGCTGCTGAATTCCAGCGCACGACACAAATATGATCTGAGTTCCTTACGTTTTGTTTATGCCGGCGGCCAAAAGATGTTGCCTGAGCTCGTCGAGCGTACGCGGGCAACATGGAACTTCGTTGTCCCCGGCCATGCCTTCGGCATGGCGGAAGGCTTGACCAATCTCACTCGCCCCGACGATCCCTGGGAGGTCATCCGTGAGACCCAGGGCAGGCCGGTGTCGGCGGCTGACGAAATCCGGATCGTCGACGACAACGGCGACGAAGTGCCACCCGGCGCGGTCGGCGAGCTGATTGCCCGCGGTCCCTACACCATTCGCGGTTATTACAAGTCGGCAGAATATAATCGCTCGGCCTTCACCAGCGACGGCTTCTACCGCACCGGAGACATGGTCCGGTTGCATTCCAGCGGCAATCTGGTCGTAGAGGGACGTCGGAAGGATCTGATCAATCGCGGCGGTGAGAAGATAAGTGCCGAGGAGATCGAAAATCTCATGCTCGGCCATGACAACATTCACATGGCCGCGGTTGTGGCGATGCCCGATGTCGTCATGGGCGAACGCTGCTGTGCCTTCGTCATTCTTAAACCTGGTTGCTCACTGACACTCGAGCAGCTGAGCAAATTCCTGCAGGAAAAACGGATCGCGAAATTCAAGCTCCCCGAGCGCCTCGAAGTCGTCGATTCGCTACCGCTCACCGGCATGGGCAAAGTGTCGAAAAAGGAATTGCGGGAAATAATTGCCAGCAAATTGGACGCGGAAAGAAGAATCAGCGAACCGGCGGCAACATAAGGGACGACGCGCGCCAGCGTCCGGCGAACGGTGCTCGTCCGAATTCGGCGCATTAAAATCACTCACCGCGTTTTTGCCTGGCGGCATCCCGCAACGGCAGGGCAATGTCGGCATCCACTCGCCGTCGTTCACGGTCAAAATATGTCAGGGCCTCGACTGGTTTAAGGCCTGCAAGACACCGGTGCGTCAATAGCTGATATTGCCGCGTCGATTCGATTTTGATCGCGAGTTCTTCGTTCGTCAGTTCGCGGATGACTCGCGCGGGAATGCCGGCCGCCATCTGCCGCGCCGGAATCACGGCGCCGGCCTTGACGAAACTCATCGCCGCGACGATCGCGGATTCGCCAATAACGGCATGATCCATGATCACCGAATTCATGCCCACCATCGCGTTCGTTTCGATGCGGGCACTATGGATGATGGCGCCATGGCCGATGTGCCCGTCAGGTCCGATAACGAGATCAAATCCGGGCAAGCTGTGCAGCGTGCAATTATCCTGAACGTTGCAGCCCTGTTCGAGCCTAATGCGACCGAAGTCGCCGCGGAGCGATGCGCCGGGCCCCACATAGCAACCCGCTCCAACCACCACGTCGCCAATAATGACTGCATCGGGGTGGACAAAGGCAGTTGAATCGATGACGGGTATCACACCGTCTATGGAATAGGTTTTGCGTTTACTGGAGTTCATAAAGATACGGGTGTCCCTTGAAAATTGCCTCCAGGGCCGGATGGCGTAAGATGCCTTCGTCGGGCCCGCTGTCCATATCCGGTACTCTATACGCGTTATCGCAATGTAGTGCGCGATATCGGCCGAGAATATCTCGTCGAGGCCGGACGTATGCTCTCAGCCGCCACCGTGACGTATGATCGGTAAGATGGTGTGCATTTAGGGGGCGAGCCATGTCAGTGCTGCGGAATTTGGCGCTCGTTGTCGATGACCCCGTAGCTCGCTGCGCTCGCCCGGCGCCGCCGACCTCACCAGCGCCGGCGCCATCGTTCGCCCTGAACCGCAATTCGTAAAATGGAAAGCGGCGACGTCGGCCAGCAGGCGGCGGGTGCGGGTCGGTCTGATCGCGCCGCGCCCCGCGCGCGCACGCGCGCGTGTGGGCAACGACCGGGTTAACGCGGCCATATTCCGCTGATCCTTCAGAGCCGCAGCGTGGATTCCATCGACTTCGCGCTGAAGAAGTCCGATGAGCCGCAAAAATTCGACGTCATTATCTTCACCGATCCGCAGCCGGAAAGTCAGGCCGAAGTCGACTTCATCCGCGACGACGTGGTCAACGGGTTGATCGGCGCTAAGGCGGCATTGGCTCGGTCATGAACCGTTCGCTCACGTATTTCATGCCGCGCCCGGCGGTCCGGAAAGCGACAGTCCCTCGGTCACGTGCACGCCATTCCTCTCCGCTCAGCGCAGGACTTCATGCAGCAAATCCGGCATCAGCTGTCATGAGCGCAGCGTTGTGCTACGCTGGCGTCAAGACTGGATAGTCGGTGTATCCCGCCGCACCGCCGCCGAAGAAGGTCGCGCGATCGGGAACGTTCAGCTGTGCGCCGATCCGTAAGCGTTCCACGAGGTCGGGATTGGCAATATAGAGCCGGCCGAAGGAGATGAGATCCGTGAGATTGCGACGGCGCGCCTCAAGGGCCAGTCCCAAATCATAGCCGTTATTCGCGATATAGAGCCCCTTGAACGACTGCCGCAGAATCTGGAGATCGAATCCACCTGGGACCTCGCGGGGCCCTTGGGTCACACCTTCGATGATGTGGATATAGGCCAGACCGCACGCGTTCAGTCGCTCGACGACATAGGCGTAGGTCCCGGCGGGATCACTGTCGAGGTCGGCGCCATTGACGGGGCTGACTGGAGACAGGCGGATACCGACGCGCTCGCCGCCGCAGATCTCGACTACTGCCTCCGTCACCTCGAGAAGTAGACGTGCGCGGTTCTCTAGCGATCCGCCATAGGCGTCTGTCCGCTTGTTCGTACTGTCGCGCAGGAACTGCTCGATGAGATAGCCGTTGGCGGCATGGATCTCGACGCCATCGAAACCGGCGGCGAGGGCGTTTCGCGCCGCACGACGGTACTGCTCGATGATCTCCGGGATTTCGGCAATTGCGAGCGCGCGCGGCGTCACGCAGGGTAGGAAGCCGGCCGTAGTATAGGACGTGGCCTCCGGGCGAATCGCCGAAGGGGCCACCGGGAGGGCACCGCCAGGCTGTAGCGAGGGATGCGATATGCGCCCGACATGCCAGAGCTGCGGAAAGATCCGACCGCTGCGAGCATGGACGGCCTCAGTCACCAGCCGCCATCCTTCGACCTGCTTGTCATCATAGATGCCCGGCGTAAAGGCATAGCCTCTCCCCTGCGGCGAGATGTTGGCCCCCTCCGTGATGATTAGCCCGGCTGAGGCGCGTTGGGCGTAGTATTCGGCCATTAAGGGACGCGGGACGCCGTCTTCGCCGGCGCGACTTCGCGTCAGCGGTGCCATGACGATGCGGTTCGCAAGCCGGTACGGCCCAAGACGCACCGGTTGAAAGAGATCGCGGTGCTCTTGGGTTTTCTCTGTCCTTTCTCCCATGTCGCTCTCTCCGCATCGATCCCGGTAGGAAACCAGTGAGCGGGTGGCCGGTAACGCTCATCGCCGAAACGTCAGAATAGACAGTTGAAGGCAAGCTGCCTTGATCCTGGTCAATGACGGGATCGATGTTGGCGCTTTCAGTTTTGCAGTACCCATAAACGGTACGTACGGTGATTGGTTGAAAGGCGATGAGGAAACTGGAAGGAAAGATCGCGCTCATTACCGGCGCCAGCCGTGGCATCGGACGCAGCATTGCACATGCCTTTGCACGAGAGGGAGCGCGCCTGTTTCTGGTCGGGCATGTCGATCAGCATGCGCTTGAGGAAGCCTCGCGCCTCGCGCGTGAAGCAGGGGCCGACGTTCAGGCGGGCCTGTTCGATGTCGGAAACTTCGACGACGTCCGCCGCATTGCCGACCGGATTGCTGCGCAATTCGGCGCACTCGATATCGTCGTCAACAATGCCGGCACAATCAGGCCTACGCCACTCCTTGAAATCACTCCCGAGCAATGGGAGCGGGTGCTACGCACTCACCTGTATGGCACCTTTTATTGCACCGTCGAAATGGTGAGGCGGTTTCTTGCGTCCAAGCACTCCGGCAAGATCATCAATGTTACCGCGCCGTCTGCAATCAGGGCGTCGAGTGGTGTAGCCGATTACGCTGCGGCGAAAGGCGGCATTATCGCGTTCACAAAAAACGCTGCCAAGGAACTGGCGCCGCTCAACATCCAAGTTAACGCCGTGCTGCCGGTCGCCCGAAGCCGCATGACCGAAGTACTCGCCGAATATCGAGGCAGACTGTTCGGGCAAGACGCCGCCGCACAGTTGAAAAGCCATCCTCCACCGGATGTACTGGCAGCCACATTCCTGTTCTTTGCCAGCGCTGATTCAGACTATGTCACGGGTCAAGTGCTGGCCGCCGACGGCGGTGCAACTGTCTGATGGTCGTCCTAGCGCCGCGGCAGGTAGGCCGAAGGTGCCCCGCTCGCTACCCCGAAGGCGCGTGCTGCCATGCCCTAAGCTGGCGGGCGCCGACGATTTTGTGGCGATGCAGCTGTCGGCGGAGCTTTCTGCGCCGCAGATGCTGATGCATCACGCCGCGGGATAGTCCGCGCCCAAACTGGTCGCTTTCCAGAGGTCGACCTCTTGCAGCAACGAACGCAACTGATTTTCGACGTTGTCGAAGCCTGCATGGCCTAGCACAAGATATCGCGGTGGCGTCGGCGACTGCAACGCCTTGATGACGGCCTCGGCGGCCCGCGCCGGATCGCCCGGTTGTTTGCCGCTACGTTCGATGACTTCGCGGCGATGCTTGCCAGCCGATTTCTCATAATCAGCAATAATGTTGGGCGATTGTTTCACGGATCGCCCAAAATTCGTTCGAAACGGGCCAGGCTCGACGATCAGGACACGGATTCCGAGCGGTTCGACCTCCTGCGCGAGATCATCACTTTCGACTGAACTTGTGATACGAACACCGCGAAAGATGCGGGGCGGGTGTAGTGAGGGACTTCGATCGAGTTGAAGTTCCGGCTGACGCTCGATCGGTGCGGCAAAATACCGAGGGGAGAGTGGCCATGGAGAAAACGCAGATCGATGTCGGCAACCTCGTCGACGGGCAAAAGATCGGTAGGATCAACTACATCCTGCTGGGGCTCGCATTTCTGGCGACGACGGTCGACGGCTACGATATTTTTGTGCCGGGTTATCTCGCGCCTGAGCTGATGAAGGCTTGGCACTTCCCGCCCGCCGCGCTCGGTGCGATGTTCTCCAGCGGCTTGTTGGGCATCATCATTGGCGCCACCGCATTCGGCTATTTTGGCGACCGGCTGGGACGCAAACGGGCCATTGTCTGGGCGTCTGTCATGTACGGCGTATTGACGCTCGCCGCGCTGTGGACGACGAACCTGACCGAATTCACCATTCTTCGTTTCTTGATCGGCTTGGGAATTGGCGGAGTCATCCCCAACGCCATCGCCCTGGTGGTCGAATTTACGCCGGCCCGGGCGCGGGCGATGTTCGTGTTGCTGGCCGTGGTCGGTGTGTCAGTCGGCCAACTGCTGCCCGGCATCGTCACGGTGGCCCTGGTGCCGTCCTATGGCTGGCAGGTCTTGCTGATTGTCGGCGGGCTCGGCCCGATTGTGATCGCGATCCTGGCGCAGTGGCTGATGCCCGAGTCGCTCAAATACCTCTCGCTTGCGCCGGGCCGTCGCGCCGAGCTGCTGCAGCTCGCGCGGCGGGTTCGACGCGACATGGCGATCCCCGCGGAAGCCCGCTTCTTCATCCGCGAGCCGACGATCAAGTCGGCATCGCCGACGGAGCTGTTCTCGCACGGACTGGCCGTGCTGACGCCGCTGGTGTGGCTCTGTCTCGCATCGGGATTGCTGGCGATTTATTTCGTATCAAGCTGGCTGCCATTGGTTCTACAGGGCGCCGGCCTGTCGATGCAGGAAGCGGCCGGTCGGCTTGCCATCTTTGCCATGGGCGGTATCGCGGGCGGATTGGTCATGGCGCCGCTGATGGCGCGCTTTGGAGTGCTGGCTTTGATCGCCGTCTTTGTCGTGTCAGTGCCGCTCGTAGGTAGCATCGGTCTCTCCGGCCTGACGACGACGCTGATTCTAGCTCTGACC
>Ga0181536_10007841_pt1 | contig 10411 bp, 11 predicted proteins | sample PEATcosm2014_Bin_41_FD_121105 | JGI IMG/M metagenome (GOLD analysis project Ga0181536, IMG submission 121105) | Peatland microbial communities from MTU Mesocosm Facility, Houghton, MI, USA - PEATcosm2014_Bin17_60_metaG | ecosystem: Environmental > Terrestrial > Soil > Wetlands > Peat | place...
ACATTCGAGCACCATGGCCCCGTTTCGGGGTGCGTCGCTTGCCACCAACCGCCCGGCACGCACCAGTGAAATAACGACGGAACACCGCAGACCGTGTGGCCTTATCGCAGCCCAAGACTTCCGATTCTAACTAGCGCTCCGGCAAGTGAATGACCGATAGAGTGTTCGTGACGTCATCTACGGCAGCGAAGTTGAAGCCATTGTGACCTTCCAATACGGCGTCAATTCCGAATGCACCGCCCTGACTCGAGTCGACGTCGTACTCGCGGACGAACGTTCCCCAGCGTGTGAACTCGACGATTTCACTCGGATGCAGCACGTCGGCATCGACCGCATCCCCATTCGCAGTCAACAAGTCGCCATTGGGCGCGAAACGCAGCGCGAGCGGCCCGCGTAGATGGGGGTCTGAGAAGATGAGTGCGCCCTTATCGGCGGCGGCGGATCGGTGGTTTGCGTCATTTATGGCGTAGATCGCATTGTCGGCGGTCGAGGCAACGTACAACGTATCGGTTCCCGCATCGAAAGCCAGTCCGGTCGGGCCGAGAACGACGGCTGCGGCATTGGGAACGTGCGTGTAGCCCGTTGCGATCGTGGTTTTCTTTTGAAGCGTCACGCCGCCGGACGTCACGGTGATATCGAGTCTCGATACCGTGCCATTCAGTACGTTGGAGACAAACACATGAGCCTCCGAGTCGTGATCGTCAATCGCTAGATCCCACGGCCCATCGAGGAATACGGGATCCATCCAGGAGTGAATAACGACTCCGTGCCGATCGATGACCTGTAGCGCGCCAGGTCCGATCGTGCCGAAGGTACCGTCGGTGGTCGGCACGCTTCCGACCAGCACGAAGCCCTGCCTGAGAACGCCGAGTGCAGTGCTCAAGCCCGACAGTGGGCTCGTGAAGAACGCGACGGCGCTTCCCGGAGGAGCCACAGGACCCTGCAGATGCAGCTGAACGAGCGTCGTCCCTGTGCCCTGGATATTGGCGCTATTATTGAAATTACTGACCAGAACGTCGCCGGCGGCGATTGTGCCGCCGCTCGGAAATCCATGCGGGACGAAGGCGACACCATATGGGTTGAGATCACCGTTTGCGGGAATCGTGGAGGAGTTGATCAGCAGTGGAAGGAACGGCTCATCGGCTGCGAGCCCTGGCGCCGCCAATAAGGCGACGCACGCCGCAATCCCGACCGTGCTGCACAAGCTTCTCGATGCGTGTACCGTCTGCATGGTGATCTCCTGTACGTGCGTTATTCGAATCCGCGTCGAAAGCGACGTCTTTGCTCAGTAGGTAGCAGGAGAACAATCCCGGGTTCTCGGGCGATCGAATAAAATCTTCAAACCATGGGTGTCGCAGACAACCCTTATACTGCGGCGGCAATGGACGGACGCAACTTCATTCTGCTTGGGTGGATCCAGCGCGTGACGAGGCGAATCGCGATGCCCATCCGCCTAGGGTTCTCGATGGTCAGTGCATTGGCTGCGCTGGTTTTGCTGTCATCGGCTTGCGAAGCCGACGAATCGTGGAGCGCATCCTTGGGCGCCACCAGCGACTATGTGTACCGTGGGATATCGCAGACTTATGGGGGCGGGGCGGTGCAGCTCGGCGCGAACTACCAGAATCCGTTGGGCTGGTTCGTGGGGGCATGGGGATCGAATGTTGATCCCTACCCCGGAGGTGCGTCCTCCAAGGAGCTTGATCTATATGCCGGAATCAACCGCGCGCTCGATGCCGATTTTACCTTGCGCGGAATCTATACTCATTACGCGTATTTGCAAGATCCGCGCCCGGCGCGCTATGACCACAATGAGTTTGCGGCAACTATTGCCTATTTGGACTTGATTGCGGCGACCGTGTCGTATCAACCCGACAGCACTTCGTACTCTTTGCTGGGCTTTGCCCGAAAGCGAGCGGCTATCGCCTACGAGCTTACCGGGCGTCGGCCGCTACGCGGTGGATTTGCGATGACGGCGGGCGCGGGTTATTACGATCTGCACGATCTATTCCGGGTCGGCTACTGGGCAGGCGATGTCGGGCTCTCATACGTCTATCGGCGCCTGTCGCTCGACCTCAGCCGGTTTTTCTGTGATGCAACCGCGGCACGCCTGTATGAGGACGCCAGCGCTAACGGCACTTGGGTGGTTTCGGCAGTGATGCACTTCTGAGGCTGCCATGAACCTCTGGGCACCGTCAGGGTACATACGCTGAGTAGGGCGGTGTCGATTGCCGTCCGAGCGGGGTACGTCCTTGGAAAATATGGAGTTGCCAGCCAATCAATCGGCGATGGTGCGCGCCGGAAACGAGCGCGAGCGGGAATTGATTGTCAGGATCAGCCACGGGGATCGGGACGCCTTCCGCGAACTCTATCTGCACTACCATAGGCGCCTTGCGCGGTTCCTGACGCGCGTGACTCATCGCTATGAAGACGCCGAGGAGGTCATCAACGATACGCTGTGGATCGTATGGCAGCGCGCGGCCGAGTTTCGCGGCGCCTCGCAAGTATCGACGTGGATCATGGGCATTGCCTACCGGCGCGCGCTCAACCTGATTCGGCGTGCGGCGACGCATGAGCGTGTCATGGCACTCGAGGCCATCGACGGTGAGGCAACCGTGAGCGACACGGGCCGAGCGCTCGAGCAGCGCCAGCAGCTCGATTACGCCCTTGCCCAGCTGCCGCTCGAGCAACGCTTGGTGCTCGAATTCACGTATTATTTTGATCATTCGTGTGAGGAGGTAGCCGAGATCATGGAGTGCCCCGTCAACACCGTAAAGACACGCATGTTCAATGCCCGGCGCAAACTGCGGGCGATTCTCGAAGAGGACCCCGCCCACCGAGGAGTCAAGTCGTGAGCATTGATTTGGAGGGAGCCTGTTGCAATGAGGAGGCGGCGCGGCTGCTGCCTTGGTATGTCGTGGGACGACTGTCGGCCGCCGACGTCGAGCGCGTTTCGAATCATTTGCAACACTGCGCAATTTGCCGTAACGATGTGGCCAAAGAGAGCGCAGTGCGCGCGCTGCTAAAAGCGGATGCGCGCGTCGAATATGCGCCCCAGGCCGGTCTTGCGAAGACGCTGTCCCGCATAGATGAGCTCGGCCGCGATGCACCGACTGCCACACCGTCTCGCGTTCCGGTCAACATGGCTCGAGGCCGCGTTGGTGCGATGCGATGGCTGACAGCCGCGGTTCTCGTACAGGCGGTCGCACTTGGTTGGCTCGGCGTTTCATTGCGCCATCCGGCGTCACCGGGCACGCCGGTATCGGGATACGAGACGTTGTCAGCGGATCCGCAGCACGCGGCCGGACCACACATCCGCGCGGTGTTTGCGCCCACAATGACACTCGCCGATTTCAGGGCATTGCTGACCGCGAATGACTTGATGGTCATACGCGGTCCGAGTGAGGCCGGTGCGTACACTCTGGCGTCGACCGATCCGCGCTTCACTGCCGCCCAGCTGGGCACGGCGGTGGTGAGCTTGCGCAGCGATACCCGCGTGCTGTTCGCGGAACCGGCTGTTAACGACGCGGCAGCCACGCGGTGAGCATCCCTGCGCTCGGCCTCATCATCGGCATCGCCGCGCTTGCCGGCTGCTCGTCCGACCGCGCACTTCTTGCCAGCGCGGAGCTGCCGGCAGCGGCTCGCGAGGCGCCGCAAAGCTATGTCGTCGTCACGGTCCGAAACCCCGTGAGCTTGCCGATCACCCGCGCTGCATCGACACCGCGTGGCTACGACAGCGCTGGCCTGTATTCGGCGGGCGCCGTTGCACGTTACAGGAGCCGCGCACTCGCAGCCGATTATCATCTGCGGGAGGTATCGAGCTGGCCAATCGCGCTGTTGGGAGTCCATTGCCTCGTTTATGCTCTGCCCGAGAAGGCCGATCCAGGTAAATTGCTGTCGAGCATCGCACGCGACCCACGTGTCGAGTCAGCGCAACCACTGCTGGCCTTCGGGACTGTATCCAGCCGCTACAATGATCCCTATTCGACCCTGCAGCGTAATGTCGAGCAGATGTCAGTCGTCGAGGCGCATGAGCTGAGTCGTGGCGCGAGGGTCCGGGTTGCCGTCATCGATACCGGCGTCGCCGTCGATCACCCGGACCTGCCAGCGAACGCGTTGACGCGCAATTTTGTCGATAACGATACGCGCTCCTTCCGTGAGGACGCGCACGGAACGGCCGTGGCCGGGGTTATCGCGGCCGTTCCCAATAACGGCATCGGCATCGTGGGGATCGCGCCGGACGTGAAGTTATTGCTATATAAAGCTTGTTGGCGCGTTGCACTCACGGGGACGAAGGCCGCATGCAATTCCTTTACGCTTGCACAAGCGCTCGCGGCCGCGATCGAAGCGCATGCCGACATCATCAATCTCAGCCTCGCCGGACCGAGCGATCCACTGCTCACGCGCCTCGTAGGCCGCGCCGTTGATGCCGGCATCATCGTGGTAGGCGCGGTGCCGGTGGACGGGCTTCGAAACACGTTTCCCACGAACATCGGCACGGTCATCGCGGTCGATTCGATTGAAGGCGGTCACTCCGACCCGAGTGTCTTACGGGCACCCGGGCGTGACGTCATCTCGCTCGCTCCGGACGGTCATTATGATTATTATTCCGGAAGCTCTCTGGCGACCGCGGAGGTCTCCGGGCTAGTCGCGCTTTTACGGGCGCAACGCCCGCGGCTGACGGCGCGCGAAGCCGAAGCACTCTTGGTCGGTAGTGCGGGCACAACATCGGGCGATTCGAGTCCGTCCGCGCCGAATGCTTGTGCGGCGCTTGCGACAATGCTGAAGCGTTCTCACTGCGCCACAAACTAGCGCTGCCCTCAGCGGTAACCGCAGAGGCGCCCGCAATGCTCGTCTGCTTTGGCTAAACAGTGCTTGCGCGCAGAACTATTTTGCTGCGTGTCGCTACCAACATCCGTACTCAATGTTCACACGTTACGGAGAGCATCAATGAGATTGCATTGCATCACCAGAAGCAGAGTGTCGGTTTCAGTCGCGGTCAGCGCCGTTTGCGCTGTCGCCGTAGTCGCGTGCGGCGGTGGCAGCGGCGGGAGCAGCGGAGTCAGTCCAATGGTTCAGCAAACAACCACCCAATTTACCGATAAACCTTTAGTCGTGGACAAGGAGGAGGTGGTCGCCGTTTCTACAACAGTCGATGCAAACTTGCAGAATCCGTGGGGTATAGCCGTGGCGCCTGGCTTGCCATTTTGGATTGCCGATAACAACAGCAATATGGCGACCCTTTATAGCGGCACGGGCGAAATTGAGACGCAGGAAGTAACGGGTTCGGCAAACATCGGAGTGGCCATCCCCGCATCCGCAGCGGGAGTGCCGGCCAATCCCACGGGCCAGGTGTACAACGGGAATGGCGGGTTCCTCATTACAACGAGTAGCGGTCAAGAGACCGCGTTGTTCATTTATGACGGCGAGGGCGGCACCATTGCGGCCTGGGCAAAAGACAGCGGCGCGACGGCAGTCACGGCCTACGACGATGGGGTGGTCAACGGCGGGGTGGTCAACGGCGCCGATCACGCAGTCTACAAGGGGCTCGCGCTAGGCACCGTCGATGGCGCGCAATACTTGTATGCGACGGATCTGCATAACAACAAAATTGACGTATTCGATGCTAATTTCTCAAAGCCGGCTGCTATGCAGGGAAAATTCATTGACCCAGGCATGCCCACCGGATTTGCGCCGTTCGGTATAATGCCGGTGAATGGCCAGTTGTTTGTCACCTACGCGATGCAGGATTCGGCAAAGCATGACGAGGTCACCGGTGCCGGTTTAGGGTATGTCGACATATTCGATTTCAGCGGCAATTTCATCAGCCGCTTTGCATCGGCTGGGTCACTCAATGCCCCCTGGGGGATCGCGGTTGCACCTGCCGGATTCGCGACGCTCGAAGGCGATGTGCTGATCGGCAATTTTGGCGACGGCACGATCAACATTTTCACGCCCAATGGAACGTCCTTGGCAACTTCTGTTGGGCCGGTAATGACCAGTAATGGTCAGGCACTGGCCTTCCCAGGATTGTGGTCCTTGGCATTTGGAAACGGTGACTCCGATAAGCCGCTCACCACGTTGTTCTACACCGCCGGATTCGCCAGTCAGACGGACGGTGTTTTCGGCAGCATCACCGCTTCAAGCATGACCACGGCGCAAGACCCGTACTGAATCGGCACTGGCTCATACGGTCAAAGTTCAAGACGTGCAACACCCCGCGAAGATGCGCGGGGTGTTGCGTTGCCGGGAAATGCGGCGAGCCCGTGCAGCCAAACGGCAAGCGACGTGCCATCGTACTTCCATTGCGCCTTCCTTCATCGAGTTAGCATTGTTGTACAGCCCGTCGATCGGCCCACAGAATGCGGGCAGCACGCCGTGGAGCGAAGCGTATTCCAGCGATCCCGCACTTCATATCCGCGGGAAACCGACCGTTTGTGCGAAGGTAACGAACTGCTGATCCGGTAGCTGCAGCGCCCGCCCTAGCTTTACCGTGTCGACCGATCCGCGAAATACCGTGGCGAGGTTCTCCGAGGCACAGAACAGATACACATTCTGGCCGATGAAGCCAGCGTCGACCGACGCGTAGAGGCGGCGCTCTTCCGGATTGACGTCCTGCATCCGCTCGCCATGGGCGACATAGATGAGGTTGAGCGGCGCCGTGGCGACAAAATCTTGGGTGCCGGTTTGTGCACGGATATCGTCTGGTAAATGGGGCAGCAATGTGTGGGTCTTTGGCTCATAGAGCCAGACGCCGTCAGCCATCGCCACATAGATATCCATGACCATGACATGACGCCAATACGGGGCGGTCCGGTCACCGTTCGGACGATTTACGCCGAACGCCGCCCACAACAAATCCGCGAGGATTTGCCGCGGCAGGGGCCGATCCGAATACTCGCGGGTCGAGTGTCGAGATTTGAGTGCCTCGATCAGTGGTTTGCCACCCGTGCTTCGCGGTGCCGGCAGAATGAACTGCGTGGGCGTCGGAGCAGACAGAGATGGTGCCGCGGCAAGTGCAGCCCCGGCGAGAATAGCAGTGTTGGCTTGACGTCGCGTCATCATCATTCTTTCTATACTCAACTGCGTATCCGATGTTTCGAGTTGACGTTGCCCAAATTCTGCTCACGGCTTAAGTGGACTTTACAAGCAACCGGCGCCAGAAGGTCTCCCAGCACGCCGAGCGCGCCAAGCACGAGCACGACGCCGAAACCCAGAGTTATCCCGATAAAGAGGTACATATACAGTCTTTTGATCGTGTAACAATGATGCAAGGGAACAACAATAGCGAGGGACCGAGAATAGGCCATCCGGGTATGCATTTGAAATGCGGAAAGGTGCCTAGCTGTGTGCGGCTTCCGTACGATGCGGACGCCTGCTATTCTGATCGTCTGAAGATTATGTATATGCCAGCAAGGATCGGCAAAGCCATCACAGACAAGCCGAGCAGCGGCTTCGCGTAAAGCTTGAGCAGCGCGAGGCCCGTAAATCCGCTGTCGGCGGCTTGACCCGCATCGCCTCGCGCAACCGAAAAAAATCCCGCCGTGGTATCTCCGAGAAATACAAATGCAAGGCTATAGACCACGTAAAGCACGCCTGTTGAAACTACGAGATACAGCCAGGGGCGCCGCAGATCGCCCCAAGCAAAGTACGCCACGCTACCGGAGACAACGAACGGGAATGCCAAAATAGCCGCGAGCTGTAAAACGATACTGACCATAAAGACTTATCTAGCACCCGGCCGGCGTGAAAGTTACGCCTCCGATCCCGATACGTTGAATTTTGAACGTCGGTATTTCGACGACGTTTCCCTTCTCATCGGTGAATTGGTATTTGCTGCCGTGTGAACCGGCACGACGGCGGTCCGCGTCCGGCGAAGCTTCGTTGCCGCCTGAGTCGCTGAAAGCCTCGCTTTCGCAAAGCCCCGTAGATTCTTGACGTCCTCTTTGGACCACGCACGAGCTGCTCGCTGTTTCCGCTTCACAATCGCCATTCCCGTCTCAAAGGAAACATTATACTGAGGTTGAGGTGGCCAGCGTTACGTGGGCGAACAGCGGTGGTTGCGATCGGCCCGCAACGTTCGTCGTCTGCGGACGAGTGCGCTGGCGCATGCTTACATCGGACGCCTGCTTCATGCGGTTCGCGATTCTTTGACATCGCACGACTCGAAAGTCCTATTATTTGCCGATCCTTACCATGGGGCCACATTGCGATGAATGCTCAAACACGCGATCCGACCCAGTGGTTCTCCGACCTGCTAGCCGTTCAGCAATCGATCCTGCGGCAAACCGGCGCCGGAGGTTCAGGCACCGACGCACCTGCGGCGCCCGGCAATCTGTTGCCCTGGCTGCCGATGACGGTAGCCTTCGTCGACTGGCAGCAGCAAGTAATGAAGCAATTCACCGAGTGGTGGACGACGGCGATCCCGGGCTGGGGCGCGCTGCCCTCCGCCGCTGCGCCCGACCGGCGCTTCGCAGCCGACCCGTGGCAGCAGGACCCGCGCTTCGACGCCGTCGCGCGCGCATACCTCATGCATTCCCAACTGTTGCGAGACACTCTCGCCGCCGCGCCGCTCGACGCGCGTACTAAGGCTCAATGGGGCTTCGTGCTGCGCCAGGCGATCGATGCTCTCAGCCCGGCCAACGCACTGCTCACCAATCCGGAAGCGCTGCAAACCGCAGTGGAGTCCGGCGGCGCCAGCCTCGCGCAGGGCATGCGGTTCTTCGTCGAGGATTTCGCGAAAGGTCGTATTTCGATGACCGACAATACGGCGTTCGAGGTCGGCCGCAATGTGGCCACGACGCCGGGCAGCGTGGTGTTCGAGAACGAGCTGATGCAGCTGATTCAGTATGCGCCGAGCACGGCGCGGGTGTACAAGCGGCCACTGCTGATCGTGCCGCCGTGCATCAATAAGTTCTACATCCTGGACCTGCAGCCCGACAACTCCTTCGTCGCTCACGCGGTGGCGCAAGGTCACACGGTGTTGCTCGTGTCATGGCGCAATATCGGGCCGGAACAGGGCCGGCTCGGCTGGGACGATTACCTCGAACAAGGCGTGATGCAGGCTATCGACGTGGCACTCGCGATCAGTGGCGCCGACCGCGTCAACACGCTCGGCTTCTGCGTCGGCGGCACGCTGCTGGCGAGCACGCTCGCGGTGATGACGGCGAAGCACGAGGACAAGGTCGCGAGTATGACCTTACTCACCACGATGCTCGACTTTGCGGATACCGGCGAACTCGGTCTGCTGCTGACCGAACAGTCGGTGGCGGCACGCGAGCTGGCCATCGGCCAGGGTGGCGTGCAGCGGGGTCGGGAATTGGCACAGGTATTTGCCGCGCTGCGCGCCAACGACCTGATTTGGCCCTATGTCATCAGCGGCTACCTGAAGGGCAAGGCACCACCGGCATTCGACCTGTTGTTCTGGAACGCGGATGACTCGAACCTGCCGGGTCCGATGTTCTGCTGGTACTTGCGCAACACCTACCTCGAAAACAAGCTGCGCGAGCCCGGTGCGACCGTTCAATGTGGCGTGCCGGTGGACCTCGGGACGATCAAGATTCCAGGGTTCTTGTACGCCTCGCGTGAGGATCACATCGTGCCGTGGCAGACGGTCTACGCGAGCACCCGGCTGCTCGGCGGCGACGTCACCTTCGTGCTCGGCGGCAGCGGCCACATCGCAGGCGTGATCAACCCGCCGGCGAAGCAGAAACGCAATTACTGGGTCGGCGATGTCAGGCCTGACGCAGGGGACTGGCTCACTCACGCGCGCGAGGTGCCCGGCAGCTGGTGGCCCGAGTGGATCGCCTGGTTGAAGCCGCATGCCGGCGCGATGGTGGCGGCCCCGAAGACGCCCGGCAACCGCCGCTTTGCCGCGATCGAAGCCGCGCCGGGACGCTACGTCAAGGCGAAGGCGCCGTAGCTCCCGACTCAAAGTTGCTTTCTGTCAGCCGATTGAATTAAGGAGCATTTTTATGACTACCGATGTGGTGATTGTTGCCGCTGCCCACAGCTCGGCCTGACGTCGCTCGCGCGCATCGCAAGCTACGCGACTGTCGCGCTGGACCCGAGCATCATGGGCGTGGGGGCCGGTGCCGGCGTCGCAGAAGGCGTTGCAGCGCGCCGGCTGGAAGCCGCAGGACTGGATTCTGCTCGAGATCAACGAAGCTTTTGCTGCACAGGTCTGTGCCGTCAACAAAGAAATGGGCTGGAACACGAGCAAGGTCAAGGTCGAGCTCAAGGTCAATGGCGGCGCAATCGCGATCGGTCACCCGATCGGTGCATCGGATTGCCGTATCCTGGTAACCCTACGCGGAATTCAAGGCTCTTGAACGCAACACATCAATCATAATCAGAAAGTGAGCACTGTATGGAAACCACAAAACGAATCGCGCTGGTGACGGGTGGCATGGGC
>Ga0181536_10007842_pt1 | contig 10410 bp, 8 predicted proteins | sample PEATcosm2014_Bin_41_FD_121105 | JGI IMG/M metagenome (GOLD analysis project Ga0181536, IMG submission 121105) | Peatland microbial communities from MTU Mesocosm Facility, Houghton, MI, USA - PEATcosm2014_Bin17_60_metaG | ecosystem: Environmental > Terrestrial > Soil > Wetlands > Peat | place...
CCCCACCCCGCCTTGCGGCGACGCAGTTGCAGTCGGTTTCAAGTTACGTTGACTTGGAGAGGACTTCCACCTCTCCGGTCGATTGCGCTTTCAGGCGCACAAGCCCAGGCCAACGGCCTGGGTTTAGAGGATCCCCCAATTTTGGCCCCAACCCTGAAAGGCCGAAATAGGTGTTCCTGCATGCCGCAATCGCTTTCGCACGCGTACGGAATCGCCTGCGACGAGCGGTACGTGTGGGACTGAAAAGGATTGTTCCGCCCCTTCAGGGCTCGGGCTCGATGGGCATTCCGTTAACCCAGGCCTTCAGCCTGGGCTTTGTTGTCTCGCCCCGTTGGGGCTCACGTACGCAAGAATCGGGGAGGAGGATGATGAGCGACAAAAACAATCCGGCAGCGCTGGCCAATGGGCCCTCGCGGCGGCAAGCGATCGTCAGCGTTGCGATCGCGTTCGGTGGAGTAACTCTGTTTTCAACGGAGGCTTGGGCGGGAGCCGAGGAGGAGATTTCTCATACGGCGGAAGCCATTCACCAAGAAGCTGTTTTCAAAGCGAGCCGGAAGCGCGTCTATGAAGCGCTCACCGACGCCCAACAGTTCGACAAGATCATACAGCTCAGTGGAGTCATGCAGTCCATGCACCTGGGCAGCAAGCCCGCGGAGATCAGTCGTGAAGTGGGAGGCGCGTTCACGCTCTTCGGCGGGTACATCACGGGACGACACGTCGAGCTTGTGCCGAACGAGCGAATCGTGCAGGCTTGGCGAACTGGCGGCTGGCCTCCTGGCGTTTATTCGATTGCGAGATTTGAGCTGGTGGAGCAACGCGCCGGGACCGGGATCGTTTTTGACCATACGGGCTTTCCTAAAGGCGAAGCGGAAAGCCTGGCGGCGGGATGGAAAGCGCACTATTGGGAGCCGCTCGCGAAACTCCTGTCTTAGCTTCTGCGCGGAGAGTGAGAGACACAGCTCGCGAAGACGCTGAGTACCCGGTCCGTTGTTCTCATGCTCGATCCGCGGTCCGGCCCGTGAACACCGTGTCTCTGGCAACAAAGCAGAGCGGATTGTCGAATGGGTCCGTCGCATAGAAGGATCGCTCTCCCCACGGTCTCTGTGCGATCCGGCCGAGCGGGCCCACGTCTGGAACGATAGCAGCAGAGAGGGAGGCGCCCGCCGCCTCGGCGCGTGCGTAGGTCGATTCGAAATCGTCGACGGCTATGTAGATTGGTTCCGGCAACGGCTTGGCGACGCGCCCGTCACCGTCGGCCTGGGGATCGTAGCAAGCCAGTATCGTCCCCTCGCATTCGAAGTAATGCCGACCTGGTGACACACGCTGGCCCTCAGCACCTAGCAACGCGCCGTAGAAATGGGCAGCACGCTCGATGTCGCTGACCGGCACAATCACACGGAACAGGTGTGGCATGGAAGCTCCTCGTCCGGCTAACTCTTGTTGAGGCTGACCCGGATAAAACCGGTCCTGTTTTTCACATCATCAGCGCCCGGAGAAGTAAAAGTAGTAATCGGCTCGATAATCCACGCGGACCTCATTATTTAGGTGCGCCTGATCGCAACCTGAAACTGGAGCGACTCCGCCCTCCGTGCCCACGCGTTGGATACACCACAGCAATCAGACAAAAAGCGAACCCGAGCGAACCCGTTTTGGGGCTGACGCTTGTGTTCATGGAAAAACCTGCCGCCTCTGGCTTTCGCAGTGTTTCTAAAGAATCGCGAAGGCGACAATATCCTATATTACCAGCCGGACTGATCGTCACCCAACGTGAAGGACTTTGTGTTGGCTCACATTGTCACCATCGCCGCTTTTCAATTTGCGGAAAATGATTGTGGATAAGATGGTGAATCCACCCAGAACGAGCAATGCCTCGTGGATGCCGTGAATCATTTCCCGTGGATTAGACCGAACGCGATTGGGAATGAAAAATGCGGTAGCCAGCCCCGCCGAGGCAACGCCGAAGCTGATGGACATTTGCTGCATTGTGCTCGCGATGGAACTTGCGTTGCTCGTCTGCTCCTCGGTGACGTCAGCGTAGACGAGGGTGTTCATGCTCGTATACTGCAGCGAAGTGAAAGCCCCATAGAAGAACGCCAGCAGCACGATGACCCAAACCGGTGTACCGAGTCCAATGGTCGCGAAAAGCATAAGAAGAAGACCGAGGATCACGGTATTCGAAACCAGCACGCCGCGGTAGCCAACGCGGTTCAGAATTCGCGGCAGGAGGAACTTCGTGCTCATGGCAGCTATCGCCTGGGGCATAATGAGCAGGCCAGACTGAACGGGTGTTAATCCCAGGCCAACCTGGTAGAGGAGCGGCAGGAGGAAGGGCACTCCGCCGATGCCCAGGCGGGTGAAGAAGCTACCGCTCACGGCCGCGCTGAACGTGCGAATGCGAAACAGGCTCAAATGCAGCAAGGGAAATGCGATCCGTGTCGCATGAAGCCAGTAGCCGGCGATAAGCGCCAGAGAAATCGCCAATAGCCCTGAGATTTCGCCCGTACTCAGCGTATGTTCACCGAATACCTCAAGCACGTACGACAGCAGCGCGACACCGGAGCCGAAGAGGATGAGCCCGATAATATCGAGCGGGTCGGTTCGTTCTGCGCGGTAGTCCGGTAGATGCAAATAGACCATCAACAAACCAACGAGGCCGATCGGAATATTTACGAAAAAGATGAATCGCCAGTGAAGGTATCCGACGATAAGACCGCCGGCAATGGGTCCGAGCATGGGGCCGATCAAAGCCGGAATGGCGACGAAGCTCATGGCGCGGATGAGTTCGGATTTTTCAAACGTTCGCACCAGCGTGAGCCGGCCCACCGGCACCATCATCGCTCCGCCGCAGCCCTGCAGGATGCGACACGCGACCAGCAGATGGATGGTGCTCGATATGCCACAGAGAAAAGACCCGAGGGTGAAGAGGCCGATCGCGGATGCAAACACCCGGCGCGTTCCGAACCGATCCGCCATCCAGCCGCTGATCGGAATGAAAACCGCGAGGCTCAACGTATAGCTGGCCAGCACTGACTTCATGCTCAGCGGAGCCACTTTCAGGGCCTCCGAGATGGCGGGCACCGCCGTGTTGAGAATCGTCGTGTCGAGCGACTCCATAAAAAACGCGACGGCCACCAGCCACGGTAAGAGTCGCTTACTCGAAGCGGACGGGGAGAATGGAAACGAAATGCCGCTGATGGAATTGACTAGACGCATAGCTATCGCGTGGCGCAATTACTTTGCTAACGAATTAGCAAATTCGATCGCCCCGGCAGACTTCCCGTAGCATCTACAATGTCTCACGTCCAGAATGGGTCATCAAGGCTCAAGTGGCACCCGCGGGGATCAATCACGGGTTACGGCGAAGCGTTTACCTATCCCAGTTCACTTGACGATGTGCCGGCGTTTCGGAAACTGGCCGCTGCCGTGTGCAGGTAACTTCCCACAAAGAAACAGGTCCTTGATGGCCGCCTTGTGTTCACGAATGGCCGGATTGCGATTCAATCAAATGCCGCCCACCCTGTAGAGTTTGATATAGAGTCTTTACCGCGTCTCCGCCGATAAGGCCCTCAAAACCTGGCGCTGACAAATGGCGTGGTTTTCGAGATAATGCCGCGAGGAATCTCGCTCGGGTCTTGGGTCCGCAATCCCCCTGAAGCAAAGCGAGGTTCCCCGTTGCGCTCGTGATGACGTTACGCAAGGGGATGTTTTGTCCGAAAGCTCAGACAATCGGTGTGGAGAGGACTTCCTGTGTCAGAATAGCGGTGCAGAAAGGCTGCTTGGGAACCGGAAGAGGGCGGCCTGCGTATGGAACAATACGAGAGGGTCTTGCCCTGACTCTAACGCCGATCCCTCTCAGGCTGCCGAGGAGGAAATAATGCGCACCTTGTTGAGACTATTGTGTGTTATGGGAGTTCTGCCGGTGATCGTGGCCATGGCCTCGCCATTGCCCAAAACAGCTTCTGGTGACGACGACCGCTCTGTGGTGATCATCTTCAAAGACGGGCATCGACAGACCTTCCGTTTGGCCGACATTGCGCGGATCGAATTCAGCACGCCGACGACGACCACTCCATCGTCAGTAAGCCGCGCCCATTTTCTGGGGGTGTGGAAAGTCGGCCTCGGCGGCGGCAACTCCGGAACTTTCCTCATCACGCTGAAGCGAGATGGGGTTGCCGAAAAAACCGAGGGTCCTCATAACGGAACTTGGAAAGTCGTCAACGGCGAGGCTCAGTGCAAATGGGAAGACGGCTGGACCGACGTGATCCGCAGGAACGGCAGCCTGTGGGAAAAAGCCGCCTGGTCAAGTGGCCGATCGCTCGACGACCCTCCGGACAACGTCGCCGAGGCCGTTTATACGGAACCGAATTAGAAGAGCCCTCGCAAGATTTCCAACTCGAGTGTTTCCAGAGTTTGGACAACGAGGTCGGCCTGTGTGCGAGCACGCAATTCGGCGGCGGGAAACGTGGAGGCAACCGCTACGCATTTCATGCCTGCGCCCTTGGCGGCTTCGATGCCTGTGAATGAATCCTCAATGACGACACAGGCGGCGGGCGGGATGCCGAGCTTCTGAGCGGTCATGCCGTATATTTCGGGATGCGGCTTGTTGTGGGTGATTTCGTCCGCGGTCAAGACGACGTGGAAACGCGGCCGTAGCTTGAGGGCGTCGAGGATGAAGAACACGTTCTTGCTCATGGCCGCGGAGGCCACCGCCACCCGCACGCCGTTTTCATGACACTCGGTGATCAGTCTCTCAACTCCCGCAAAAGGCTTGGCGTGCGGAGCAAAAGCGGTCCGAAACCTCGCCTCGAGTTCTTCGCTGAGCCGTAGCCGGTCGTCCGCGGTGAGCCGTTCACCAAAGAAATGACGGAGCGTAAGGTCATTGCCGGGTCCGAGCACTTGCTCGGGCAGGGCCTCCCGGTCAAACGCGATGGCGTGTTCCGTCAACAGCGCTTCCCACTTTTGAACGTGAAACGGGTTGGTGTCCACCAGCACGCCGTCCATATCAAAAATCACGGCCGCGGGGAGGATTAGGTTCATACCGGTTGAAGCGAAATCAGAAAGCAGAAATCAGGAATTAGAAGTCCTTCGCTTTCTGCTTTCTGCTTTCTTGCTCGTCACTCGTCACTTGTCACTCGTCCCTGCTTTATCGGCCGCAGGCTCGACAGCAATTTCTCCGGCGGCAGCGTATTCAGCACGTCTTCCTTCCTCAACCACCCGCGCCGCGCCGTCTCGACGCCGTAGCGCATGAATCTGAAGTGCTCGGGGCTGTGCGCGTCCGTGGAGATGATGACTTTCATGCCTCGATCTCGCGCCAGTTTCAGGTGCCGGTCACAGAGGTCGAGGCGTTCGGGATTGCCGTTCAATTCCAGAATGACGCCGTATTCCTTCGCGGCGGCGAAAACCTGCTCGAGATCGAATGTAAACGGGTCACGCCTCAGGATCTGGCGGCCGGTAGGGTGCCCGAGAATCCTGACGTAGGGATTAGCGAGAGCTTTCAGGAGGCGGGCCGTCATCTCCGGGCCGGGCATATTCATCCGGGAATGCACGCTTACGAGCACGATGTCAAACTGTTTCAGAATCTCATCCGGATAATCGAGCGTGCCGTCGCCCATGATGTCAACTTCCGCTCCTGCCCAGATTTTGATTCCGCTGACTTTCTTGCGGGCCGCTTTGATGCGTTGGATGTTCTCGACGGCGCGTTTTTCGTCCAGGCCGTTGGCAATAGTTACGGCCTTCGAGTGATCAGTGATGAGGATGTATTCATAACCGAGCTGTTTGGCGGCTTGCGCCATCTCCTCGACGCTGGCCCTGCCGTCCGAGGCCGTGGTGTGCATCTGCAAGTCACCCTTGATGTCCTCCAGTTCCACCAGCTTGGGAAGCTCCCCTTTCTCGGCCGCTTCGATCTCGCCCAGGTTCTCGCGCAGTTCGGGAGGAATCCAGGGCAGATCCAGCTTGGCGTAGATCTCTTCTTCCGTCCGGCGGGCTAGAACTTTTTCCCCATGGAAGAGGCCATACTCGTTGAGCTTCCAGCCGTGTTTTTTGGCACGCTCGCGCAGCGCCACGTTGTGCTCCTTGGAGCCGGTAAAGTATTGCAGGGCGGCTCCATAGGCTTCGCGCTCGAGCAGGCGGACGTCAACCTGAAGGTCATTCTGAAGCTTGATGCTGACCTTGTCTTCACCTTTGGCCAGCAACTGGGCGATGCCGGGATACTTGGCAAAGTGGTCCGCAATGCCGGCGTGGTTATGGCCCGTCACCAGCAGATCCAGGTCACCCACGGTTTCGCACCCGCGCCGGAGCGAGCCGGCGGGGGTCACTTCCTCCACCCCGCTGAACTCTTTAAGGTAACTGGTGAGTTGTTGCGCGGTTTCATAAGCCGTGTCCATGCGAAATCGTCCGGCGGCCCGGCGGTAAACCTCGAGGGCTTTCAGGATGTTCTCCTCGGACTTCACGCTCATGCCCGGAAGTGTCCGCAGGCGACCCGCTTTGGCGGCGGCTTCCAAATCTTCGATGCTCTTGACGCCCGCTTCCTTGTAGAACAACCGAACCTTCTGCGGCCCGACGGTTTGCAGTTGCAGTAGATCCAGCAGGCTTGCCGGGATTTTGGCGAGTTGCTCCTGGTGGTATTTGGACTTTCCGGTCTCAACCAGCTCGACGATCTTCTTGGCGAGGTCTTCGCCAATTCCCGGGATATCCGTCAGTTTTCGTTGGGGATCGCGAGCGATATCCTCCAGTCGTTCGTGAAAGCCCTCGATCGAGCGTTTGGCGCGATCATAAGCCGCAGCTTTGAAAGACCATTTGGGGTCGTCCTGGTTGATTTTCATCAAGTTCGAGATTTCTTCGAAGATAGCTGCTATTTCACGATTCTCCAAGGGACGCCTCCGGTGCCGTGCGAGGGTGAGTAGCGCTGGCGTTAAGGGCCGAACTCCACGCTCACGCAAAAGTTAAACCCAATGAAAGTAATCACTTAACAGCATCCGACGAGTGTTTCTTTTTGCCACATGCGGTGTTAGAATCACAGCGTGGCGGAGTTTTGATGACTCAATCGCGTTTTGTCCTCCAAACCAAGATTATCATTATATTCGCCCTAGCGGTTGTCTCGGTAGTGGGTGTTTCGACCTCCATCGCCATGCTCTTGACCCGGCAATTGGTCGAGGAGGAGATTTACAGCAAGGCCTGCACCCAGGCTAGATCCACGGCGCACCAGTTGGTTAACGAAGACGCACTCCAGGACACCGCCAAACTGCAGCAAGTCTTGAAGCAAATCCAGCACGATATGCCGGGGGTGCGGCAGGCGGATGTTTTCCTGCACGGGTCGCCGCATCAACTCGCGGCCACAACCGCACCGCAGGCCGAGCATCTGGAGTTGGACAATATACCCGGTATCGAGCACTACGACGAATTCGAGCGCCCCGACGATGAGTCTCTCACCATCGAGACTGACCACGGCCGGTATTGGATTATCGGAGTGACGATCCGTTCCCAGGGGCAGCCGGTAGGATGCCTGAACCTGAAGGTCTCGAAGTCGCAGACCAGCGTTGTGACTCGCCAGTTGGTCATCCGCAATCTGCTGCTGATGCTGGCGAGCCTGGTGGTGGTCATCCTCGCCGTTCATGTGTTCTTCCTGCGTGCGGTCAGGGCCCCCGTGAAGGACATGATTCGCGTCATGGAAGGCGCGGAAAAAGGGCAACTGCACGTCCGCGCCAGTCTGCGAAGCACCGACGAGATCGGCATGCTCGCGGCGCATTTGAACCGCATGCTCCGGCGGATTGAGAATTTCAATACCGAGTTGGAACGCAAAGTCCAGGAGTCGACAGCAGGTCTGGCAGAGGCCAACGAAGAGCTGCGACGCATCAACGAGGAGCTTTTCGAGACGCAGAAGAACCTGGCGCGCTCGGAACGGCTGGCCATTGCCGGCCAGCTTGCCGCCAGTTTGGCCCACGAAATCGGGACGCCGCTCAACTCCATATCCGGACACGTGCAGTTGCTGGCTCGGCGCAAAGATGCCGACGAATCCACCCGGCGCCGGCTGCAGATCATCGAAAGGCAGATTGATAATATTGTGCGCACCGTCAATCAACTGCTTTCGTGGAGCCGCAAGTTTGAACTGAAAGTCGAGCTGGTGGAGCTGCGGCGTATTATCGAAGAAGCCGTGCTGCTCTCCTCCCCCGCCCTGCAACTGAGAAAGATCCGTGTGAAACTGGACTTGGCAAAAGATTGTCCGAAGATTTACGGGGACGGCGGGTATTTGCAGCAGGTGCTCTTGAACCTCATCAACAACAGTATGGATGCCATGCCGCGTGGGGGCGACCTGCGGATCGAAACACGGGGCACTGCGAAGCAAGTCGCGGTGGGCGTGACCGACAACGGCTCCGGCATGTCGGCGGAAACCGTCGCCCATGCGTTCGACCCGATGTTCACAACCAAAAGGCTGGGGACCGGCACCGGTTTGGGGCTGGCGATCTGCGATCAGATCGTCCGCCAGCACGGCGGCACGATCGAAGTGGAAAGTACGCCTGGAAAAGGAACAACCTTCACCTTGATCCTGCCTGTCGAGGAGCGTGAAAAGAGCGAGGCGGTGGGAGTGACAACGGCCGCGGAAAACGGCAAAGGCTGAAGGCTAAAGGCTAAAGGATAAAAGTCGGAAGACTCCTCATTGATCTTGATGCCCTCTCCCCCTTGGGGGAGAGGGTGGCCCGCAGCCGGCGCTTTCGCGAGGCGCGGCGGGCCGGGTGAGGGGGTCGCAGGCCTGATCGCGAAGTGAAAGGTGAAGGATTTGGAGACAACAAAAACTGAAGATACCGCCGGAGTTGTCAGACCGGCGAGCTCGAACATCCTGGTGGTTGATGATGACGCGGAAACGCTGGAACTGCTGCGGGAGATTCTGGGCGAAGCGGGCTATCGGGTGGTCACTTGCTCGAGCGGTGAGCAGGCCCTGGCGGTTGGGAAGCAGGAACAGTTCGACGTCATTATCAGCGACATGAGGCTGGGCGACAATCTCGACGGACTCGATGTTCTGCGTACCTACAAAACCCTTCAACCGGAGTCGGAAGTAATCCTCATCACCGCCTTCGGAAGCATGGAAACCGCCATCGAAGCCGTCAAGGCAGGGGCCTTCGACTACCTTTCCAAACCGTTCAAGATTGACGAAGTGTTGCTGCAAGTGGAGCGCGCGCTGGGCAATCGGAAACTGGTGCGCGAAAACCGCAGCCTGAAGCGTCAACTTGAAAGCCAGGCACAGCTCTCGAGTCTGGTGGGCCGAAGCCCCAAAATGCTCGAAATCTACAAGAAGATCGCCGTGGTGGCGGACTCGCGTTCCACGGTGCTGATCTGCGGAGAGAGCGGGACGGGAAAAGAACTTGTGGCGCGGGCCATTCACCTCAACGGTCCGCGAGCCGCGGAACGGTTCTTCGCGGTTAATTGCGGCGGACTGGCGGAGTCGCTGCTCGAGACCGAGCTTTTCGGGCACGTGCGTGGCTCCTTCACGGGAGCTGTCGAAAACAAGCGGGGCATCTTCGAAGAGGCCAGCGGCGGCACAGTTTTTCTGGATGAAGTCAGCGAGATGAGCCCCGCACTCCAGGTTAATGTGCTTCGCACTGTCGAGGAACAAGAAGTACGGCGCATCGGCAGCAACCAGGTGATCAAGGTGGACGTGCGCATCATCGCCGCCAGTAACCGTAATCTGGCTGCGCTGGTCGAAGAGGGCAAGTTCCGGCAGGACCTCTATTACCGGCTGCGGGTGATTGAAATTGACCTCCCGTCGCTGCGCGAGCGCGTCGAAGATATCCCCTTGCTGGTGGAGCACTTTCTGAAGAGGTTCGCCGCCGAGCGCGGAAAACAGTTTTCGATCTCTCCTTACGCGCTTTCCGCTTTGATGAGCTACGAATGGCCGGGGAACGTGCGCGAGCTCGAGAACGCACTTGAGTCGGCGGCGGCTCTGACCCGTGCCGGCTTCATCGCGCCGGAAAACCTGCCTCCCAAACTGCTCGGAAAACCGCGCGAAGATAACCGCCTGGTAGACTTCTACACCGATTTGCCGACGCTGGCGGAGATGGAAAAACGCTATGTGGCTCATGTCCTGATGGTGACCGGCGGAAACAAGGTCAGAACCGCTTCCATCCTCGGCATGAATCGGAAGACTTTGTACAGGAAAATTGACGAGTACAAAATCAGGGAATAGGGAACAGGGGACAGGAAAGGTTAAAGGCTAAAGGGTAAAGGTTGAAGGATAAAGCGGCCAGTAACCAGGAATGTAGCCCTCTCCCTTGGGGAGAGGGTGGCCCGCAACGGCTTTTTCATCAGCCGTCGCGGGCCGGGTGAGGGGTCACGCGCAGGGCTCAAAGAGATCAGCACGACAAGCGGAGCGAATTCAGGTATCCTGAGTGAGGGCCTACGGCAGTAGGTGTCATTCCG
>Ga0181536_10007844_pt1 | contig 10409 bp, 5 predicted proteins | sample PEATcosm2014_Bin_41_FD_121105 | JGI IMG/M metagenome (GOLD analysis project Ga0181536, IMG submission 121105) | Peatland microbial communities from MTU Mesocosm Facility, Houghton, MI, USA - PEATcosm2014_Bin17_60_metaG | ecosystem: Environmental > Terrestrial > Soil > Wetlands > Peat | place...
CGGACGGCTTCTACAAAGAAGACCAGCAAGCCGGCAGCACCGACATCACTTTCCTGTTCCGTAACCCCGGAGAGCATCTGAAAGCCGGCCTCAATCACATGTTCTGCGTCAACCCTAGGCAGGAGTTCAAAGATCTGTTTGGCGATGCCACGGTTCCCATCTGCCAGGCCTTCCCGGTGCAGATCCCGCTGTTTTGGTCCGACCCGAATAACGAACAGCCCGCATCCGGAATGGCGTCCTGCGGCAAGGACCAGTCCGTCCAGTGCCCCTACGCCCTGGTAACACGCGGGGACTTCAAAGCGGCTGTTTTCGCTGTAGTGGATCCCGACCTCCTCTCCAACGTCGGGATGCTCAACACCGGCTGGCTCAACATCAGGAACAAGAGATGGGATACCCTGGTGCAGATCACCGCGCCAGACTATGCGTTGTTACAGACGCTCGAGTTCTGCAATGCCAACGAAGAGTGTCGTTCCGCCCCCAAGATCTTAATGGCTCAAATGTCATACGCCCGCGCCAAGCAACTCCTCTCCAACTCCAGTTTCAGCAGCGTATTCGATGTTGTCTTGACGCAGGCGTCGCCCGAGCACGATACCGGCGCCATCGATGCCAACTACCAGGGCAACACGCCGCGCTTCGCCCTGACGCCGCCGGATCCGATGTCACCTGATCCGATTTCAATCCCCGGCCCGCCCAAGCGGACGATCACGGCTGTGATGCCCCAAGTGTATGTCGCCACGGTCACGAAAGAGCAGTTCAATTCTGCCACAGCCCGACAAACCTGCCGGCCTTCACCTCCAAAGCCGGGCGACCTGCCTTGCTGGACCGTCTCAAATGTCACCGCTCGTAGGGAGCTACCCACGTCTAAAGCTGTTGCTACCACGCTTCCCACGCCGTCGCCCACGCTTCCAACGCGTCCGATTAAGCCTATCTGCGGATCTAAGGAGCACGACTGTAACAGCCTGGAGACTTTGGCGAAACACTACCTGAAGCGCGAGAAAGCCCCTGACACGGCGCAAGCCCAACCGCTCACCAATCCTGCTGCGTCCGATCCGGTGACTCAAGCGGTCCTTCTGGCGATGCGCAACGCGCTTAAGACCGACGCAGCGATGGTGCAGACTCGCGACCTCTATAATCCGGACAACCTAGTACAGGAAACCGTCTTCAATCCAGAAACGAAAAGGGACGAATTACAGGATCAAGTCAGCCGAGTGGTCTGGAAGGGCGACGAAGCCATCGTGCTGCATGTCACCGGCGCGACGATTCGCAAGCTTCTCAAACAATCAACCACGTTCGCCCAGCTCGACAAAAACTCGCTTAACACTGAGATCGAAAAAGGTCGTGACCTGATTACACTCGGCATCTACCCCGATCCCAAGGATTCCGATACGTACTACATCAATGGCGCTGCCATGGTCGATACGACGCTTTACACGATCGCCGCCACGGACTTCATCTCAGGCGGCGACACCGGCTACGCAAACTTGGTGCCACCCGACGTGCTGCCCGCGTTCCGTGTGCGTGAGTTCGCCCAAAAGAAGGTAAAGCCGATCGCCGGCTTCGTCTGTAAAGCACTTGCGCCCACTCCGGCCCTGGCTGCGACCTTATGCGCCCAGATGGAACTCGGTCCGGATTATTTCGACAGCAGCCAGCAACCGCCGTTCGACGCCACTCCCGGCTATAGCACGCCGCAGCACTGGCGCTCGTTTGCCCGCAACTTCCGTATGCCGCGCCGCCCATTTCTCGATACTGAACAGGTTGTCCAGCAACGGCCGTTCTGGGCGCTCAAGCTCGAGAACCTTGATTTCAGCGAAAGCGGGGTCTTCATCAACCACTTCCGTGCCACCACCCAAGGCCTGGCCGGAATTTCGAACCCTCTGATCGCCAACAAAGGGAGCCAGAACATCGGGGCCGACGACAAGGTACGCCTTATTTACGACTATCGAAAAGGCACCGCGTACGTGCTGAGCGATTTAAGCTTTCTTTATAACGCCACCACTTCAGCACCCCCCACGCTGGCTTACAACGTTTTGGGCTTCGAGGCCGGCGGAACACTTCGTCTGCCCGTTCCGCGATATGAACGCGGGTTCAGCAACAACACTTCACCAGCATTACAGCGTCCGTCCTGGCTTTCGGTCCAATACTCGATCCGTTACGAACGGGAACTTATTCCCCCGTTTGACACCCAAATCACTGGGCTGATGCCGGTCGGGACCGAGACCCCGTCCGTTTCTAACCTTACCTTACACACACCGGTGGTCAGCACGATCTACGGCCGCTTCGGCTTACGTGCCGAGAGCAGCGACACATATCTTGAGACGGGAGTCGAACAGATCGATGCCCGAGGATTGCTGAAGAACTATACGATTCCCCAGACGGTTGGTTCCCCCTACAATTGCTTTCCCGTCGTTTCCTCCGCCGATCTGCAGTGCGTCACGAGCCAAGCACCCGGAAGTCCGGTCGACATCAAGAATCTGATGATCGCTGGACCTCAGACTCTGGCGGCTTCGCCTACAACCACTGCCTACTTAACACCAGGCGCCTACGTGAATTTCAATTGGAAATTCCCGATCTGGAGCCGACGCGACGCAAACCGGGCCGACCAGAGCTTCTACTTCACACTGACGAACAAAGGCGACGTCTACTTCAATACGTCGCACGACACGCCGGTACAAACCCGCTATCTCGACAAACTCACGCCGACGCTGAGTTTTCCGATCTGGGCCGGCCTGTCCTTGACGCCCAAGGTGGACTTTATTCTCTACGAGAACAAGATTAACGGCTTCCACTATCGGACAGTCCAACCGAGCGCATCGCTGAGCTATACATTCTCTTGGCGACAGGGCACGGACTGGGTTCGCGCGCTGAAGTACGGAGCCCAAACGACCACACCGTCACCGGCGGGCAGCACGCGCTAGATTTTTAGAGCCGTCGATAGCAACACCGCATCCGATGAGTCGCAAAAAGGCTCGCCGCATTCTTCGTATTGCCGTATCGAAAATGCGCAAAATCAAAATGCGTCGGCGCATTTCTTGTCGGTCGGCACTCGCCTTAGCGTCGATGCGAGCCTGGTGCACCGCGGATAAACCGGATTATCGTGCCTGAATACAAGAACTCACAAGGTGGCACCGCAGGCTTGAGATTGGGCGGCGAGCCGAGCCGCCTCCCCTTGCTTGAGTTTGCGCTTACGGCGCTCTGGCAAAAACGTAAGGCAAATCAGCTCGCAAATAGAGCTTAGGACGATATCGGAGGTGCCACCGGGGCGCTCGCCTATCGTGCCGAGGCTGAGTCTGCCCGTTTAAAACCCGAAGAGAAAACGGCGGCGCGACGCTTGTTCAGCCGCTTAGTGCGAGTGGTCAAGCCCGACGAGGCAGGGGAGGATACGCGCCAGCGCACCGACTTGGCCGAAGACGACGCCGGCGCAATGCGACCTCTGCTGGTTCACCGTGGGTGGGTTCACCGAGGCTGGGTGGCTGCTTGAACAAAAGAAACAAAATATAAGTGGGTCTAGAAATCAATTATTGGGACTATAATTATGGCGCGCGAACAGGCAAAATTGTAAGTCGGGGTTGAGATATGAGCGGATGGGTTTTTCGAGCTACAGTTTTATCCCTATCCTCGGCCCTTCTCTGGCTGATTTACGGAAACCCGCCGCTCATTCTCAAAGATTCGGGGCCCCCCAACGCGTCGCCCATAGGCCTTGTCGGACCAGGAAAAGATCCTCCTCAATTCCTTCTAGATGAACACAAAAAGGTAACGGACGAGATTAAAACGCGCATCGAGGAGGAGAATGAACTGTTTCGTTACAAGTTCTCCCTCGTGGGAGCCCTCCTCGCAGCCTTCCTCGCACGTATCTGGTTCCAAGGGGACAGCGCAAGCAACTCCACTCCCGATGAACGCGTAGAGCAACTATTAGATTCTGGCGCCACAAGCTCGGTGTTGACGCTTGCCTGTGTGATTGCGGTAAGTATCGATATCCATATTAGGACCGCAACGATCGTGACAAACCAGCTTGGTCTCTGGATCGCACAGTTCATTGAACCTGCGGCGATTCGGCAGCCTTTTCAAGGTTATGAGAACTTCCTCCGAGGTTCTTCGCAAGGTGCCGGAATGCACGGTGACGGTCTTTACGGATTTATGTATTGGCCTCCCCTGCATTTTCTAACCTGGATTGTTTATCTGCTTTACCTGAGCGTGCTCCAGAATGTCTGTTCTCGGCATACGGGCAAGTTCCAGTCGATGGTTGCTGGCTTCCTTGTCGTCCATTTTTCTATAGGTGCTTTCGCTTGGATGGGCATACGGCTCCGAGTGCCTTTCAATTCAACCTATTCGGTTACCCAACAGGCGGACTCCGGACTCCGGTCCTGTACCTCATTCCCGCTTTTCTTTTGTTTGTCCTGAATTTTTCTTACCTCAAAACCCATTCCCTGAAGAATGTCGGAGGCTCATAAGCTTCTCACCTGGTGGTATGGACCCGGCCCGGAGCATAGCGGCTTGGTATGGTGGCGACCGAGTGTAGCCGCACCTCCGTACGTGTTGCTGACCATCCACCCCGAATCCGTGGGGTCAAACGTCATTCCGTGGCAGAACCTTTTCGATACGCCGGTCTGGACTGAGCCAGATCAGCGCAGCGGCCACGAAAATACCCTCGGAGATCCACGGCGCAAGCAAGGTGGCAACAATCGCAGCTATATACAGCACAGGCGAGAGCTTGCCCTTCCAGTCCCGGCCAACCGCCTTTTTCAAAATCGAGTCCGGTCCCTGCGAGCGGATGATCGCCTGCTGAAGCAGGTAATACGCGCCGGCGGCCATCAGTAGCACGACGCCGTAGAGTGCGGTGGGTAGTGCGCTGAAATGATTCTCCCCCATCCAGCCGGTAGCAAACGGAAACAGCGACAGCCAGAACAACAGGTGCAGGTTCGCCCAAAGGATCGCGCCCGTTACGATCGTGGCGGCATGCAGCAGGTGATGGTGGTTGTTCCAGTAGATGCCGACATAAACGAAACTCAGGACGTAGCTGAGGAAGATCGGTAGTACGGTCAACAAGTCGTTCACGGTGTCACCATGAGGCACTTTCATTTCCAGCACCATGATCGTGATGATGATCGCGATCACGCCATCGCTGAAGGCCTCCAATCGTCCCGTCCGCATCTTTCCTCCCGCTTGCGAGGCTGGCTGCGCGTGGCACGCCATCCGTTCGCCTCAAACAAGCTAACACGCGCGGCGTGTAAAGCCTGAGCCGTTACGTTTGGCGAATCGGTCGGGAGTCGAGCGGAATCTACTAGCAGTGTCGCTTTTGAGAGGAGAAGCGCTATGCCGCGTGCAGTGAGATTCAACAACTATGGTGGGCTCGAAGTTCTGCAGGTGGTGGAAGTCGACCGACCAAAGCCCGGGCCTGGGAAGGTCTTGGTACGAGTAAAAGCCGCGGGCATTAATCCGGGCGAGTCCTCGATCCGGAAAGGATTGTTTGCCAAGCGCTGGCCGGCCACGTTCCCCTCGGGCCAAGGCAGCGATTTGGCCGGCATCGTGGAGGAGGTCGGACCGGGCGTGGCGAATGTCGGGGTGGGCGATGAGGTGATTGGATTCACTAACGAGCGAGCAAGCCAAGCCGAGTTCGTGCTGGTCGAATCTGGGAATCTTGTGCCTCATCCCCCAAAGGTATCGTGGGAGCAGTCCGGCGCCCTGTTCGTGGCCGGGACCACGGCTTACGCCGCGGCGCGGAGCGTTGGTCTGAGCGCGGGTGACGCGGTGGTTGTTTCCGGCGCTGCGGGTGGGGTCGGATCGATCGCGGTTCAGTTGGCCAGAAATACCGGAGCCAAGGTGATTGGCTTGGCCAGCGACGCGAATCGAAAATGGCTAACCGATCACGCGGTAATTCCCATTACCTATGGTGATGGGGTGGAAGATCGGATTCGCGCTGCGTCGGGTGGGAAAGTGGATTCCTTCATTGACACCTTTGGCGGAGGGTACGTCGAACTGGCAATTCAGTTGGGGGTCGCTCCGGCTCGAATCGACACGATCATCGACTTCGCCGCGGCGGCGAAGTACGGGGTAAAGACGGAAGGCAGCTTTGAAGCCGCGAACGCGGACGTGCTAGGGCAACTTGCCCGGCTGATTGCGGCCGGCCGGCTCGAGATCCCGATCGCGAAGGTCTATCCCCTGGCCCAAGTACGCGAGGCCTATCGAGAGCTCGAAGAGCGTCATACGCGCGGCAAGATCGTTCTAGAACCGTGACATGTAAAGAGGCGGGTGTTCCGCCGGGCTTCAGTTGGACGGCACTGCGGCTAGCTTCTGCCTTGCGAGCTTCGCCGGCGATCTGCGGTGTCGCCGACCATTCGCCCGGAGGCGTCGCAGGCCATGCCGTCCAACTGGCACTCGATCCACAAGAACGACCTGGCGCGTGCTATGGTGGCTCAAACGGAGCAGGCATTCCTCGCGATTGCGCCAGGCAACGCTCCCAAGGAGCCGACCGTGAAGATCCTGGAGTACAAGGACATGGCGCCCTTCTTCGTCAAGGGCGAGAGCGACGAGCCTTGAGCAGCAGCTAACAGAACGAGCGAAACATCATAAAAAGAGTGTGAAAGTAGAAATGATGTGGAGAAGTCGCCCGACCCAACAAAACTTCACTCGCTCGCGGACTTGCGTGTATTTTTGGTTCCGCGTGTGACGTGACGATGGCAGTCGCAGCGGCAGAGGCGACGGCGCAGTACTCGGCGATCGTGCTGGGCGCGACGGGGAACGTGGGCGGACGCATCGTGCAGCTTCTGATCAAGAACCCGCTGTGCAAGAAGGTGGTGGTGGTGACGCGCCGCAAGACGGACGCCTTCGCCGATCCCAAGGTCTCCGAGGTGGTTGTCAACATGGACCGACTCGAGGAGGAGGTTGCGCCGCACGCCCAGGGAGTCGACGTCGCGCTCGCCGCATTCGGCGTCGGCAAGGGCAGCGCGAAGATGCCCGAGGAGGAGGTGCGCAAGATCGAAATCGCTTACCCGCAGGCCTTTTGTCGCGCCGCCAAGGCTGGAGGAGCTCGCGTGTGCGGGGTCATGACAGCAACGGGCGCGGACCCCGAGGCCAGGATGAAGTACGCGAAGATCATCGGCGAGAAGGAGAAGGCTGTCGAGTCCGTCAAGTTCGACTTCCTTGGCATGTACCGTCCCGCCGTGATTCTCGGCAACTCCAACACGCCGGGCGTCCTTGGCTACGTCATGCCACTGCTGCACTGGGCCATGCCGCGCAAGTACCACTCGATCCACAAGAATGACCTCGCGCGCCCGATGGTGGCGCAGTCGGAGCAGGCGTTCCTCGCGATCGCGCAGAGCAACGCTCCCAAGGAGGCGACCGTGAAGATCCTGGAGTACAAGGACATGGCGCCCTTCTTCGTCAAGGGCGAGAGCGACGAGCCTTGAGCAGCAGCAAGTTGCTTGTGTTGGATTGAAGCGCTGTGGTGTTTGGGGGTTGTTTCGATAGCAGGACCGGTCGATAGTCTTTTGTCTCTCCACTACTCTGACATTAAGCAACATGTGCTTCTTGAATTCGAGGCGCTGAATTGAATTGCCGCAGGACAGAAAGGCCCGTTTTAGCCAACAGGACGTTCTGCAAAAGTGTGGGGGCCTGCCGCAATACTCGTTGTCGAACGGTGGTCGCCAGACGATTCGTCTGCGGCAGTTGACCATGTAGCCGCCGATCCTGATCAGCCCCGAAGCTAGTCCGAGCGAATCACGCGCCATCCGGATGTTACTCGCCGATTTCGGGTCCCGCGTGGCCTGGCTGTTAGTGACATTCGTCCCGCGCCGTGGATCCTGGTAAACGCCGGTCACGTCCCGATGAACGCATCGGACCGTGCGTCTTCATGATGGGAGCGCGACATGTCACCGTCGATCGTGGTTGTTTCAAGGGTGCGGTGGTGGGGTGGCAACACATCAACCGCCGTCCTTTTGCAGGATGCGATAGAAGTGTCGCGCGTACTTTTCGACAGTGGTGATCCCGATGCCCGGAATGGCGAGTAGCTCGCGGACCGTTGCAGGGCGCCGGGTGGCCATGGCTCTCAACGCCTGGTCGCTGAGGATTCGGAACGCCGGCACACCTCGTCGTCTGGCCTCGGCCAAACGCCAGGCGCGCAGAGCTTCCTCTATACCAGAATCCGAGCCAACCTTTGATCGTTGGTCCTGGGGCATCGGTTTGCGCCGGCCCGGTGTTTCCGGCCTCTTTGCACGCTTCCGCTTCGCAGCAACGCCGCCTTTTCTCTTACCCTTGCGCTTCGCCGGCACGGCTGTTTCCTTCATGATGAATTCGATGGGCGTTGTTTCGTTTATCGAGTAGGCCGCACGCGTGAGGCTCACCTTCCGGTACGGAATCTGTTGGCCGTTCTTCTCGAAAACGGCATCCGTCACCTGAACAAGCCCTGCACGCGCCATCGCTCCCAGCACTTCTTCGAACGTGTCGCGGCTCATATCACTGTTCGGATACAGGTCACTGTACAGCTTCCCGGTTGACCTCACATCGCCTGAGCGCATCGCCGCGACGATGCGGAAAAGCGCCGTGCGCTCTGCCTCCGTCGCGGTCCGAAACCGTTGCGCCGCACACTGTGCGGCAGCGCAGAAATCGCAGATCCCGCACGCCTTCTGTCCGTCGGCGAGGTCGCCGAAGTGACGCACCAAAGTGCGCATGCGGCATTGGTTGCTCTCGGCGTAGCGGATCATCTGGTCGATTTGCGCCCGCTTCTGCTCTCCGTGGGCGATGTAGGACTCGCGCCAGAAAGCCTGGCCGCAGTTGACATTCTCGGCGAAGTCCAGTACGGCGCCGCCGTGGATCCAGAGTTTTTCCAACGCTTTGTCGAAGATGTCCGGATCCATTCGCAGTTGCCTCTGGAGGGCAGCTTTTTCCTGAGGCTGGGGCCCGAGCCGGGCGAAGATCGCGTCTATCACCGTGACCTCCGGGTAATCGCGTTCGAAGAAGAAATCGTGCGTGTAGCGGTCGGCGTAGGAGTGCATCAGGATCGCGCGGCTTGGTCTTCCGTCGCGCCCGGCTCGTCCAATCTCCTGGTAATACGCTTCCAGACTTCCCGGCAAGGCTGTATGGATCACGGTGCGGATATCGGGCTTGTCAATCCCCATACCAAACGCGATCGTCGCGACCATTACCTCGATCCCGCCTGCAAGGAACTCCTCCTGGACTCGCTTGCGGTGCTCGGCATCGAGCCCGGCGTGATATGCTCCTGCAGAAAAGTAACCGGCAAGTTTCGCCGCCAGCGCGTCCGCCTGCTTGCGAGTCGGCACATAGACGATCCCGGGCCTACGCTCCTCATCGCCAAACAGTTCACAGGCAAGCGCGGACCGTTGTGACGGCGCGACCTCGACTACTTCAATCGCAATGTTGTCACGCCGGAACCCGTGAATGAACCGCGTCGGCTGCGTCAGCCCCAGCTGCTGACTAATGTCGTCTTGAACGATTGGCGTAGCCGTCGCGGTAACCGCCATCACGACCGCGGGTCGCAACGAGGGCAAGTATTGGCCCAGCATCCGGTAATCCGGCCGGAAGTCGTGACCCCATTGCGAGATACAGTGCGCTTCGTCGATGGCAATCAGCGACGGCTTGCGTTTCGCAAGCATCTCCGGGAAACCTGCCACGCGAAGCCGTTCCGGCGCGATGAATAGGAATTGCAGCTTCCCGTTGAGGTAATCGAAACAGACTTGGCGCGAGGCGGCACGGTCGCGGCCGGAATGGATACGTTCCACGGCGAATCCCAACTGCTTGAGCTTGGCAACCTGATCTTCCATTAGCGCGATAAGCGGGCTGATCACCAGTGTGGTACCGCCTCGCGCGATCCCCGGCAATTGGTAGCACAGGGACTTCCCAGACCCAGTTGGCATCACCAGCAGTACGTCTCTGCCCTCGACCGCTGCCCGGCAGACCGCTTCCTGGTTCGGACGGAACGAGGAGAATCCGAAGGCGCTGTGCAGTAGACCCCCTAGCGACTCGCTCGTTCGCTCCGGCACTGTCATGACCGGTTCGGGCTGGACAGGGAGCCATTGTGGATCTCCGGCCCCGGAAACCATAGCCGCTTTCGTGGCCACCGGCGTTTTCCCCACCTTGCCCACCACCTCCCGCACGTAATCCTCGATACCTTGCAGAAAAGCCTCCAGGGGCGCGGTTCCGCGCTGGATACGCTTGAGATACGCTTCCCATTGGCCGGTCATAGCGGGGCTTTTGACCTCCGCGTGCACGACTTCGATGAGCCGGATGCCCTTGTCCGTCGCTTCGAGGCTCTTGCCACTACGAACGATGTAGCCCCGCTTGAGCAGCACTTCGATGATGGCCGCGCGCGTCGCCGGCGTACCGAGGCCGGTCTCTTTCATGGCGTCCGAGAGTTCCCTCTCTTCCAGGGTCCTCCCCGCAGTCTCCATGGCCGTGAG
>Ga0181536_10007848_pt1 | contig 10409 bp, 10 predicted proteins | sample PEATcosm2014_Bin_41_FD_121105 | JGI IMG/M metagenome (GOLD analysis project Ga0181536, IMG submission 121105) | Peatland microbial communities from MTU Mesocosm Facility, Houghton, MI, USA - PEATcosm2014_Bin17_60_metaG | ecosystem: Environmental > Terrestrial > Soil > Wetlands > Peat | place...
GTCGAAGATCGCCGCCATCGATACATGCATGTGCAGGCTGGATGTCTCCAAGTACAGGAAGCTCGCGTCCAGACCGGTCAGTCGTTCCATGCCGGCTCCTCTCGCACTCCTGGTCCCATGCTGGCCGAATCGCCTCACCGTAGAAAGGATGGTGCCCATCAGACGCTCGTGGGCCTCTATCTCGCGCTCAGCCTCAAGTGCGCGTCCTTGACGTCGACTCCCTCCCTGTGGACCTTCTCGATCCATGGCTCTCCGGTGGCCGGGTGCCAAGGGTCGAAAGACTCTCCGCACGCCTGTGCGCCCCCTGTGATGCGGTTCCACCAGAAACCGCCTGGTAATGCCTCCGGGCGCGACGTCCCCGCAGCCAATGCTCCCCGTCGTTAGCGCCTGGAAATCAGGGACATCCCGTCTGGACGGTCACGTCCCGGGCCAGTCGCAATGCCCGCACACGCAGACGGACATGGGACTCGTCCCTCGGTGTCTTCGGCCCAACTGGCGATTCCGGCCGCCGCGTGAAGAGGAGGAGCACAGGCGGGACGAGCCTGCAGGTCCGTGGGGTCAGAACGCACCTGAGATGCCGGCCGGAGAGGTGCGCCGGTTCGCCACTCTTCGCCACCTCGCTGACCTTTATGACCCATACCGGGTCTCGTTTGCTTCAGTACTCGCGTTTCCAACCGGTGGACTGCGGTCGGGTGAGTTCTTCGAGCAGGAAGATGAATGACTCGTATGGCCGACCGGTGGCCTGTTGCAGACCCATCTCGCAGGTGCGGTTGGCCGACAGGTAGGCCTGGGCGGGCTGGGCACCGAGTGCGGTCTTCTCCTCGCGGGTGGCCGAGACGACCAGTTCGGGGTGGAGTAGTCCGCGGTCGCCGGCCGTGCCGCAGCAGGTGGTGCCGACCGGGAGGTCGACCTGGTCGGCCAAGGCCGATGCGATGTCACACAGCGCGGAGGTCAGCTCCAGATGCGTGGTGGAGCAGGTTGGGTGGACGGCGACTCGGTCCAGGGTGCAAGCCACGGTCAACGATGCCATGAGATCGCGACACCAGGCGACGGAATCGATGATGGTGAGCCGATCAAAGCGCGTTTTGTGGTCGGCATCGAGATGGTTTCCGACGTCGTCGCGCAGCCCGAGGGTGCAAGAGGCGGCGTCGATCACGATCGGCAGCGTCCCGTGGTCGCTCCAGCGCCACATCGCATCGGTGACCGCCGCCGCCATGTACTCGTGGCCGCGGCGGTAGCCCTTGGAGCTCCAGGGGGTCGAGCAGCAGAGGCCGACGACGTCGGGCGGAATCCACAGCGGTCGCTCGGCACGGGCCGACAGTTCGACGAACGCTTCGGGTAGGGACGGTCCCCGGTCCTGACCCGGGGCGCGGCCGAAGATGCGGTTGATGCAGGCCGGGAAATAGACCGCCGCGGCGCCGGCTCGGTCGGTGACGGGTAACCGGCGGGCGGCGGGTTGCGGCATGGGTCCGGGCACGGAGGGCACCAGGTCGGCGCTGAGGATGGCGCGGGCCGCGGCGGTCAGCCCGGCGAGCGGCTTCACGCCGACGACCTTGGAGACGATGTCGACGGCACTCATGGCATTGCGGGCCAACCGTTCCGCCGTCGCCCAGCGCTGCGCCACCTGCAGGGCGATCACTTCTGCCCGGTCGGTGCTCTGCTGGCGGCGGAACTGCTTGACGAGGGCGCCGGTGTTGATCGAGACCGGACAGGGAATCGCACAGGTGCCGTCCGCCGCACAGGTCTCGATGCCGTCGTACTCGTACTCGGCTTGGAGCCGGGCCAGTACCGGAGAGTCCGCGGGTTGTCGGGCCATCTCCCGGCGCAGCGCGATCCGCTGGCGAGGGGTCGCCGTGACGTTGCGACTGGGACAGACCGGTTCACAAAAACCACACTCGATGCACTGCGTGGCGACCGTCTCGATCCGGGGCGTCGACTTGAACGACTTCAGATGGATGCCGTCGTCGCGGGTGAGGACCACGTTGGGAGCCAACACGCCGTGCGGGTCGGCCAGGTGCTTGATGCGCCACATCATGTCGGTGGCGTGCTCACCCCATTCGTGATTCACGAACGGGGCCATGTTGATGCCGGTGCCGTGCTCGGCCTTGAGCGAGCCGTCGTACTTGTCGATGACCAGTGCGACCACGTCGGCCATGAACGCGCCGTAGCGGGCCCGGTCGGCGTCGTCGTCGAGCTTGGGCGTGAGCATAAAGTGCAGATTGCCGTAGGCGGCGTGGCCGGCGACGCCGGGCAGGAACCCGTGCTCTGCCAGGAGTGCTAGGAGGTCGTGGGCACCCTCGGCGACCCGGGCCGGCGGAAAACACACGTCTTCGATGACCAGTGCGGTGCCCTCCGGGCGCAGCTGGCCCACGATGCCCTGCAGCCCTTCGCGGACCCGCCAGGCGATCTCGATTGCTTCCCTGTCGCGGAGGAACTCCAACGGGTGCAACAGGTTCGCCCCGGCAACCAGGGCGCCCACACGGCGTTCGGCGTCGTCGAGTCCCGCCGGGTCGTCGGCACCGAACTCGACGAGCAAGGCGGCGGCGCCGGGATCGAGGATCGTCCAGTAGGCCGGCGTCGGCGAGATGAATTGTGACGCCAGGGTCAGTGCCGGTGCCACCATCAGCTCGACCGCTTCGGCCCCGAGGTCGACGAGGCCGGGGACCAGCGCCACCGCTTCGTCAATGGAGGGCAGCGGGAGCCACGTCACGGTGGTGACGGCCGGCGCCGGCAGGGTGTCGAGGACGGCTTCGGCCAGGAAGGCCAACGTGCCCTCGGAGCCAACGATCAGGCGACGGAAGATCTCCAGCGGAGTGTCGGCGTCCAACAGCGCGGAGAGGCGGTAGCCGATGGTGTTGCGGATCAAGAACTTGCGTCGTACTCGGGCGGCCAGGTCCGTGTCGGCCAGCAGTTCCTCGCGCAAGGCAAGCAAACCTGTCGCGAGCGCAGGTTCGGCGCGGACAAAGTGATCTTCCGCGTCGGGGGCGGCGGTGTCGACGGTGGTACCCGACGCCAGCACCAAGGTCATAGCCGACACGGTGTGATAGGCATCGCGTTGGACGGTGCAGCGCATCCCGCCGGCGTTGTTGGCAATGACGCCGCCGATCGTGGCGACGTCGGCGCTGGCAGGATCGGGACCCAGGCGGCGGCCGTGGCGGCGCAACACGGCGTTGGCGTGCCCCAGAATCGTGCCCGGACGTACCCGCAGGCGGGCACCGTCGTTCTCCACAGCCATCCCAGTCCAATGGCGTCGGACGTCGATGAGGATGTCGTCAGACTGTGACTGGCCATTGAGGCTCGTTCCCGCGGCGCGGAACGTGGCGTGTCGCCCGGTCTGTCGGCAATAGGCGAGAATCTTCACGATGTCCGCGCTGTCGCGGGGGACGACGACCACCTGCGGCACGAGCCGGTAGGGGCTGGCGTCGGAGGCATAGCGGACCAGGTCGAGGACCCGGTGCAGCACCTGTTCGGCGCCCAGCAGCTCGATCAAGTCCCGCTTGAGTCTCGGGGGAGTACCGTGGACCAAGGCCCGGTCGACCGCGTCGGACTGTGCGGGTCCCTCCGGTCGACCGATCCGGGTCGGATCTGGCGACAGCAGCTTCCTCATCCTGTGGGTGCCTTCCTGAACCTGTGAGCCCCGAGAACCCTATCCCTGGGCTCACGCCGCGAGTTTGTGCTCGGACGAGACCACTCTCGTAGCTCGACTGTCATTGCCCTCGTCTCCGACAGTCGAGGTTGGGCATCGGTCAAAGCTCGGAGGAAGATGCCCGCTGATACCGCGCGGGTGGCCAGCAGCCCAGGTCGCACGAACACGGCATCACAGATCATCGGATGCCCGGTGTCGCTCGCAGGCCGACCTCAGCGACCTCCGGCGTCGTCAAAGCTTCGAGTTCGCGACCAGGTGTCCAGCCATTGCTCCGCACGAGCTAGACGTCGCTCGTTTCGGACGTGCTGACGCCCCAGCGGGCTTTGCGTCTGGGCCCCACGGCGTCAACACACGGCCATCGATCGGTTGGTTTCCGGAGCATGATGCTCATCGAGCCGAGCGCCAAGGAGCAATGCCTCCGGTGAAACCCTGGCGACCCCCTCGCTTGGCGTTGGCCGATGCCAAGGCGAGACTCGTTCTACTTCGCAGACGAAGTGGACTTCTCATCGGATTCGCTCAGCGTCTTCTCCGTGACGTCGAGGATGTTCTTGGCGAGCCCCGTCGAAGTGCTGACCAGTTGCTCGGTCATTTTGAAGGCCGAGTCGATGATCTTGCGACGGGGTCCCTCGTCGCCACCCAGATGGGGAAAGACGCTATCGACGGTGTCGAGGAAGTTCCGCACCGCCTCGAGCGCTGTGTTCTCGGCATGCTCGATCGTGTCGATGAGACGGGAAGCGCCATCGTCAGTTGCTTTGGTCGGACTCATCTCGTTCCCTCCCTGCTCGTGTCGTTTCACCTTGACAAGGTCTCCCCAGCACGGACAGGGGCTTGCGACCACTCGCGGAGCGAGGGTGGTCGGGCGCGCACCGTGACCCTGATCCGCCGCCTCACGAGAAGCATGGGGTCACCCCCAGCACCTCAGGCTGGAAAACCTGCGTTCCAGGGGAAGGTCGGCTCCTCGGCGATCGATCTCAGATGCTATGGAGGGATCGGTGGGGATCCGCTTGAGCCCGAGCGCCATCGGATCTTCCTCCTTGTGGCGCTCCGAGATTGGGTCCCCCGTCCGGACCTCGCCGACTCATGGCTGTGGCACGGCGCCTCCTTCCTGGGCGGCACCAGGCGTCACCTTCGACCCAATCGGGTGCGGTGTCGGCGGATGAGGGTGACAGGCCCAGTTCGGAGGCTTTCGGCACTAACCGAGCGCCGGGCAGCGAGGGACGATCACTGGGGGTGCTGAGGGGGTCCGATGCAGCGGCTCAGTGGTGCGGACGCCAGTTTCGTGTACGGCGAGACGCCGAGTTGGCACATGCATGCGGGGACGCGGCGGGGCAGATGACGAGACCCTCAATCGCATGAATGCCGACCGGTTGGTACTCGCCGACTGCCGCGCAAGAGGATGCCATCAGCCGCATCATCCTTGAGTGCTATGGGGTGCGAGCTTCCTTGCGAATCAGACCGCGTCCCGCACGGAGCCGCGGGCTTCCACATGCTCGCTGCCGGCACGGAGGTACCTTTGGCGCCCCCGCCTCCACGGTCGGCGCCGTGAGGGTCGTGAGCACTTGGGGACGCTTTCTGCATCGCAGCTGGCAGTCGCCGGGATCACGCTCACCACGCCACCAACCGGTTGCGGACAACCACACTCGACGAGAGCGCGCGCTATTGCCTGCGTGTGCCCCAATGCACCGGACTTAGGCGCGTGTGGATCACGCGTTGGGGCAACTTGCCATCCTGCGCGATCGATGGCTGGCACTCGTGATTTCTTCATGGAACCGTAAGCCGCCCCACATCACACTCATCGTATGAGCGCCAACCAAGTCGTCATGCCTTGCGGGGAGCCGACCCGCCCCTTGGTCTGGCGTGCTGTCGGGTGGGCGCTCGCCGTGGGTGCGGTAATTGGGTGGGTCGTCTTGCTCCATGCGCCTGGAACGCTGCCCTGGCTCTTCGTCGCGACCGCCGGAGTGGGGATGTTCGTCCTCACAGCAAGCGTCTGGAGCACCTGGCCCCGTGGAGGGCAGCGCCCTGAAGCACTGACCGGCATCACGACCCCAAATGCCGCCGCGGACGCGAAGCAGGATTTCGACCCCCACGGCCTTCTGCAGCAGTCGAGCTCCCTTGGCCTCAGACGGCAGCTCCCCGAGACGAGCCGCTCTGGCGCCTCATGATGGCATCTTGAAGTCTGTTTCCGTGGACGAATGCGTGCACCAACCGATCTCTTGCGTCTCGACCAGACTCGTCTGACATTCTTCGAAGTCGGAGACGAATCGCTCGTCGCGGGCCCTGAGACAGGTCGCCTCCGCAGGTCAGCCTTCCGAAACCGCCAAACTCCGCCACCTCGAGGATCACGACTCTCCGCCTCGTCTCCGGTTCCCGGGAAGTGTGCCCGGTCTGGCGTGTCGTCATCTGTCGTGACGGCTCGATCATGCCGCGACGACCCCATGACCGGGCGGCACACCGCTGACGCCAAGCGCGGTGGTCATTGTTCCCGGGTGCAGCGACTGGCGCGGGTCTCGCTGGGCGTGATCGGTGGAGTGCTTGTCCTTGTGCTGGCGGCGACCGGTTACGAGCTGGCCCTTCCCGGCGTGGGTGACGCTCCCCTCCGGGTCACAAGTATCCTCCGTACCCACCACGGCGTTGCCGGCGGAGTTCCGGTGCCGTTCAGGCTCGGAGCGGCTGTCGTGGCCATCGAGGACGAGCACTTTTACTCGAATTTCTTGGTGAACGTGTTCGACGGCGCCGCACGAGCGGCACTGGCGAGCCTACATACGAGCAGCGATCCCGGCGGGAGCACTATCGCCCAACAGCTGGCCAAGCAGCTCTACGGCGAGGGCTCCGGGCTCGGCACCACCTTGGAAGGAATCGGACTGGGAGCCAAGCTCTCGGTCAGCTATTCCCAGGCCCAGGTCCTGGCCATGTACTTGAACGCCGTCTACTACGGCAACGGCTACTGGGGGGACGTGGCCGCCGCCCGCGGATACTTCGCCACCTCCCCTGATCGTCTCGACTGGGCCGAAGCTGCCATGCTCGCCGGCCTTCCCCAGGCGCCCTCGGCCTACGACCCGGCAACGCACTTCGCCTTGGCCAAGCGCCGCCAAGGCGAAGTACTTCAGCAGCTGGTCGTCAACCACTACCTCACCGCGGCCCAAGCCGCAGCTGCTTACCGGGAGACTCTTCCTATGCCCAGCGGGTGAGGTGCAAGCGAAGCGCCCATCATTCACGGTCCTGGTGTTCCAGCTCGAGGTGCCTCAGCCGATCTCGTCCGGTCGCTGAGGACGTGAGCTTGGATCCGTCGGGTGTGGCAACCATGCCAGCGCCTACTCGCACACCCGGTCGGCACTTGCCGCCGCGAAGTTGGCAGCGACGACCCGGGGCAGCAGCACCATGACTTCTGACGAGACGGGCACGGTTCTGTCGTGCGTGATGGCGAGGACCCACGGCAAGATGTGACCGATTCTCATCTGCCATTCACCGTCGCTACATGACCGATCGCGCATCATGGCCGTGCAGTCGAGTCCAGCAGCGCTACAACAAGAGAGGATTCGACCGACGTCGTCGAGCGATCCATCCGCCCACGACGAAGGCTCGACCGGAGATGAGAACTCGTGACTGACAACCTTGACCGTGACAGGCAGGTCCTGGCATTGCGGGACCAGGGACGATCCTTCCTTGACATCGCCCGCACCCTCGATCTCGACGACGCTCGTACGGCGCAGGCCGCCTTTATCAAGGCGCTCCGGCGACGCCCTCAGGCCGAACAGGCGTGGCTGCGCAGTTGCGAGATGGCGCGTCTCAATGCCCTCGCCTCTCGTGTGCGCGGGCGTGACGATCTCAGCGTAGAGGAGGTCGTCCGCCGCTTGCGCGGTCTCAAATTCCAGCGGGAGGCGCTCTTCGTTGGCCGAGGCAGCGCCGAGAGACACCGCAACACGGACACCGACGAAAGGAGGCCGACTGATGGAGCACAACGCGCTGGGTTGGACCGTGGGACGTCAAGGCGAATCCACCGGGACGACCGTCGAAGTTCGGACTCGATATCTAGCCGGGCAGTGGGCGCGCGGGTACGAGGTCGCTGAGGTCCTGCCCGGCGGATACCGAGTTCGCCGCCGCGGATCGCGAGAGCTCCTGTCAGAGATCTTCCACGCCGCTGACGTACGACCGGACGGCGTATGCTAACGCCAGTCCAGGCTCAGGCCTGCCGGCGAGTCCTCCCCCAAGCGACTCCCCGCCAGCGCCTCCGAACCGTCCTCGACCGAGTCCTCGATGGCCCGTCCCGCAGTGCCTCCCCCGCACTGCGAAGCGACGGCCGGCGCCGGGTCCGCCCCGGCGCCGGCCGTCGAACACATCGGCACGTCTCCAGAGGGCGAACGACCAAACACACCGCCTGTGTGTGCTGCAACGACTCCCGGGCGCCCGGCGGGGGGGCACCCCCTATGTACCGAGGTGCCGCAAGACGTTGCACACTGGGCCGCATAACCTCGTCGCATGCGAGTGCTGGTCGTCGAGGACGAAGACCGAATGGCAGTGCTGCTCAAGCGTGCGCTCGAGGAGGAGGGCCATGCCGTTGACGTCGCCGGGACCGGCCCCGAGGGCCTCTGGATGGCCACCGAGAACCCGTATGACGCGGTCATCCTTGACGTGATGCTACCCGGCTTCGATGGGTTCGAGCTCTGCCAGAAGCTCCGCCAGCACGACATATGGGCGCCCGTGCTCATGTTGACGGCGCGCGACGAGATCGGTGACCGGGTTCGCGGCCTCGACGCCGGGGCAGACGACTATTTGGTTAAGCCGTTCAGCCTGCTCGAGCTGGCCGCCCGGCTCCGGGCGCTGGCCAGGCGAGACGACCGCGCTCGACCGACCCTCCTGGTTGTTGGGGACCTACGCCTTGACCCGGCGACCAAGCAGGCGTGGCGCGGCGAGCAGGAGCTGGAGCTGTCACCGAAGGAGTACTCGCTCCTCGAATTGTTCCTCCGCCATCCTGGGGCGGTGCTTACCCGGTCCCAGATCATCGACGCCGTGTGGGACTTCGCCTACGACGGGGTGTCCAACGTCGTCGACCAGTACGTCAACTACCTGCGACGCAAGATCGATAAGCCGTTCGGCCGCCACGATCTCGAGACCGTCCGGGGCATGGGCTACCGATTACGCACCGGCGAGGAGGCCTAGCGGCGTGCCAATTCGCCTGCGCCTGGCCCTGGTGTTCGCAGCCCTGGCGGCGCTTGCCTTCTCGATCGGAGCGTACCTGTTCGCCACCGGGCTCTCTTCGAAACTGTCGGGGCTCCTTGACTCGGAACTCACCGTGCAGCTCGGCCAGGTCGGCCGCAACATCTCGTCCTCCACGGGTGCACCCGAGCTCCCTGAAGCGTCACCGCCTTCGGCGGGCCCCGCACCGGGCGAGTACCTCTACCAGGTCCTCGATCGGGCCGGTCACGTCCAGGGCTCGAGCCCGGACGCCGGGACGCGGCCGCTGCTCGATCCGAGCCAGCTCCGGCAGGCCCGAAAGGGGCAGGTGTTCTTCACCACACAGGTCGAAGACGAGCACACCCGGTTGACGGCGGCGCCGGATCCGGGACATCCGGGGTGGGTCGCCGTGGCCGGGGCGTCGCTCGAGAACATCGATCGCACCATGAGCGACGTGATCCTCGCGCTGGTCGTCGGTGGCCTCGTCGCCGTCGCCGTCGCCGGATTCGGCGCCTACTGGCTGGCCCGAATGGCGCTGCGTCCGGTCGAGCGAATGCGACACGAGGTGGCGGCGCTGTCCGAGCGCGACCAGGAGGCGACCATCGACGTCCCGGCCACACGCGACGAGATCGCCGCGCTGGCCACGACCTTGAACGAGATCCTCCTGCGACTTCAGCGGGCACTCGCCCGCCAGCGCGCCTTCGTGGCTGATGCGGGTCATGAGCTCCGAACGCCGTTCGCCGTCTTGCAGGCGGAGCTCGAGCTGGCGTCCAAGCCGGGGAGGAGCCACGACGAGCTGACTGAGGCCATCCACAGTGCCACCGCCGAATCGGCGCGGTTGGCGCGCCTCGCCAACGATCTGCTGCTGCTGGCGCGCAGCGACGAGGACCAGCTGGCCCTTCAACGTGCCGACGCAGATATCGCCGCGCTGTTCGATCGCAGCGTGGAGCGCGTCGGCTCCCGCTCGGAGGAAATCGGGGTCCGATGTCGGGTCGACGTCGTCCCGGGTCTGCGGGTCCATGTCGATCCGGACCGGATGCGCCAGGTCATCGACAATTTGGTCGACAACGCTCTGCACTTTGCCCCGCGGGGCACCGAGATCGTGCTCTCGGCCCGGCCGGCGGGCGTGGACCTGGTTGTCGAGGTGGCCGATTCCGGACCCGGCTTCCCCGACGATTTCCTCCCCCATGCGTTCGAGCGTTTCCGCCGCCCCGATCTCGACCGCGCCCGGAGTGCGGGGGGCACAGGACTCGGCTTGGCCATCGTTCAGGCTGTCGTCGTCGCCCATGACGGTCGCGCCGTGGCGCGCAACCGACCGGAAGGTGGCGCCGTCGTCACGCTCGAGATGCCGGGAGCGGTGATCGACGGTTCCGCGGATCAGGCGGCGACCCGCGGGCCTACGTGAACGGTCTTCATCATCCTTCAAGGACACCAGATACCCGCCGCCGGCCAGGAACAACCGCTGTCTCTTCAAGATCACCTGCCATCTAGTGCATCACCGCGGAAGTTACGCTGATGTGATTTCATGGAGGGATGCGACTCCCTCCATTGAAGCTGCGTAGGGGCGACCGGACCGTGCTCGAGTCGTGGA
>Ga0181536_10007849_pt1 | contig 10407 bp, 9 predicted proteins | sample PEATcosm2014_Bin_41_FD_121105 | JGI IMG/M metagenome (GOLD analysis project Ga0181536, IMG submission 121105) | Peatland microbial communities from MTU Mesocosm Facility, Houghton, MI, USA - PEATcosm2014_Bin17_60_metaG | ecosystem: Environmental > Terrestrial > Soil > Wetlands > Peat | place...
GCCGATGGCCACGACGATCATGCCGGCTTCGCGAAAGTTGGGCTGCATCAGGGCCTGGCCCATCTCCAGAAAACCGGGCTGCGTCTGGGGCAGGACGAAAATCTCGATGCCGTAGCAGATGCCGATGGTGGCGACAAAGACTGCGACCACCGCCTCAATCATTCTCATGCCCAGCCCCTGCAAAGCCAGCAGGAGCAGCACATCGAAGGCGGTAATGACAATCGCCCACCCCATGGGAATGTGGAAAAGCAAATTCAAGGCGACCGCGCTGCCCAACGATTCGGCCAGGTCCGTTGCGGCAATGGCGATCTCCATGGCAATCCAGTTCGGCCAACGGGACCATCTGGGATACCAGTCGCGACAGCACTGGGCCAGATCCTTGCCCGTGGCAACCCCCAGGCGGGCGGCGATGACCTGAAGGATAACGGCCATGAAGCTGGCCACGGCTACGACCCAGAGCAGGCCGTATTTGAACTGCGCCCCACCCGCCAGGTCGGTGCCCCAGTTCCCAGGATCCATGTAGCCGACGCTGACGAGAACCGCCGGCCCTGCGAAGGCCCTCAATTGCCGCCAGAAACCGGCTTGAGCCAGCGGTACGGCCACGGTGCCATGCACTCCCTCCAGCGACGGGTGGCTGGCGCGGGCGGCGCCGCCACCGGCTGCCGTCTGGTGCGCGTTGGCGATCTCCTTTTTGTCAAATTCTTCCGGCATGCTTGTCCATTTGTAGCCTGTGCTACAATTTAGCAGAAAGATTGTCAACCGCAATTTGGTTTGCTTTAGTTTGGAATATGAAATGCCCGCCGATCAAAGCCGCCAAGGCTCGTCCGCCGCTCCAGGGCAACCCCCGCCATACCCGGCAGGAGCATTCCCAGGAAATCGCTTTGGACTACGTGGAGTTGATTGCCGAACTCATCGCCACCACCGGCGCGGCGCGGGTGACCGATCTGGCCCGCCGCCTGGGCGTCACGCATGTCACCGTCAACCGCACCATCCAGCGCCTCCAGCGCAGCGGACTGGTCAACGCCCAACCGTATCGCTCCATTTTGCTCACCGAAGCCGGCCGGAAACTTTCTGAAGAATCACGTCAGCGTCATGAGATTGTGGTCGAGGTTCTCAAGTCGCTCGGCGTTCCGGACGCCGTCGCCCATTTGGATGCGGAGGGTATGGAACACCATGTCAGCAGGAAAACCCTCTCCGCGTTCGTCAAACACCTTGAACGCTGCGGCCGACACCATCCACCGCCGTAACCGCTCAAGTCTGCCGAACATCGCAGCCCGAAGTTTCCTCACGCTTTGCCAGGCTGCCAATCCTTCGGTCGCTCGACCAGATGCAGCAGATTGCCCTCGAGGTCTTTGAAAAACAGCACGCCCCCTCCACCCGCCGCCTCCATAACTTCTCCTGTGAATTTCACTCCGTGCCGGGTCAATTCGGCCTTGGCCGCGTCCAAGGAATCCACGCGCAATGCCACGTGACGCCAGCCTGCCAGCTTGTTGTTGCCGCGTTCGGCTGGCGGGATATCCCCGGCGTAAATCTCCAGCCAGGCCCCGGACAGCGCAACCAGGCAGACCGGCGGGTTCTGGCCATTGTCCCAGATCGGCTTGGCGCCCAGCACCCGAACATACCAGTTTTTCAAGGCGGCGGGATTGGCAGCAGGAACAGCAATGTGCTCGATGGAAAAGTTCATGATCTTGTTTCAGCCGCAGATTACGGGGTTTTTCAGCAATTGGAAATCAAATCTGTTCAATTCCTGCAATCCACGGTTCAATTTCAAGTTCACTCGCGCCAACCATCCTGTATCATCCGCCCAGGAATTTTATGAACATCGAATCCATTCTCAATCAACGGCTGCTGTGCATCGCGGTGGTGGATGATCCAGAAACCGCTGTCCCGCTCGCCGAGGCCTTGCTCGCTGGCGGGTTGAATGTCATGGAAATCACCTTCCGCACTCCCGCCGCCGCTGAATCCATCCAACGCATCCGACAGAAAATTCCCCGGATGGCCATCGGCGCCGGCACCTTGTTGTCGCCGGAACAGGTGCAACGCGCGATTGATGTCGGCGCGCAATTCGGCGTGTCGCCCGGCTTGAATGAACTGGTTTTGAAAGCGGCCCAGGACCGCCATCTGCCTTTTTTCCCCGGCGTCATGACACCGACGGAAGTGGATCGCGCGTTGAACCTTGGCTGGAAGCATCTGAAATTTTTCCCGGCGGAACCGGCGGGCGGCGTGGCCATGCTCCAGGCGCTGGCCGGGCCGTTTGCGTACACCGGCGTAAAGTTCGTTCCCACCGGCGGCATCAACGCCACAAGCTTGCCGAAATACCTCGCGTTGCCGCAGGTCGCCGCCATCGGTGGTTCCTGGATGGCCGGGCGCAAGCTGGTGGCGGAAAAGGCGTGGTCGAAAATCACCGCGCTAACCGCCGAGGCGATGAAAATAATTTCGGCGTCGCCAGTGAAAAACTGACGCGGTAGGGCGCGCAGCCCTCTGCGCGCCGATTGGACTGCCCGTTTGGTTGACGGCGCGCACGGAGTGCATGCCCTACCTTCAATTTCCAATCGTCACCTGCAACGGCGCGTCACGCCGTTCGGCAAAACGGCGGACGTAATCCTCCCACTGGACGTGGTTCGTGAAATCGCCGCTGCGATCCCAGCACGCGCCAAAATAATACTCGAATGGCTTGCCTACCTCGGCTTGTGAAATCGCCAGCATGTTTCGGATGGGCGGATAACCTTCGTGTGTCGGCTGCGGCACGGCGGCGTGTTTCTTTGAATCGGGCATGTCCGGATCATCGTTCGTGAATTCCTTCACGCTGCCTTTCGGCAGTATGATCGCATCACCGATGATGCCTTTCGGTTGATCCTCCGGCTGCCAGTAGCTCATCCAGCCTTCGTTTTGATCGTGCCCGATAAATTCCTCGCGGTTGGTGGGGCATGCACGCTCGGCCAGTCCGACGCCGATGGTCAGCGGCGACTTGTCGTCGCTGGCAAACGTGCTTTGCGCCTTGGTGAACCATGAGCCAGCGTCAATGCTGTAACGCTTCGTTTCGGAAACTTTCCGCCCGTTGCCGGCGTCCCACGCGTCGTAGGTCAGTTCAAATTCCGAACGGATCGGGCCGGTGGTGATGAGCCGCCAGTTCCGGTAATTGCTCGAGACGTAAAATTTTTGGCCATCCCAGATACCCACCCCGCCGCAACCGCGGCTTTTGCCGACACGGTAATCGTCCATGAACTCGCCGTTGTCCTCGTGATAATGCTTGGTGGCATACATCACGTCCACGATGAGGCGGCGGTCTTTTTTGATCCACACATCCGGCCCGCTGCTGATGGTGCCTTCGCCCTTGATGAGCGCCTGGCCGTAGGTGCGGTGCGCGATGCGGTCGCTCTCCCACGCGAAATCGTCCATGCGTTCCGGCACGTAACGCGCAAATGTCTTGACGATAGGGGATGGCACGGCGGCCAAATCTTCAGCCCTCAAAACATAAAACGTCCGCGTTTCGCCAGCAGCGAGATCAACTTGGAATAAGAGTTTATCCGGTGTTTGTCCCGGCACTGAGGCGTACACCTGTGAGTCCAAAATGCGTGGTGACTGTCCATCCATAACGGCTAACTGTCGCGCGTAAGGGTGAAACGGTCGTTCGGTTGGATTTAAAGGAGTGGCTACGTCTTCAAAGTTAAGTTCAACTGTTTCGCAATCGCGTCGAAATTCACTTGGGTTCTTGACCTTAACGACACCCATTTCTGGCTTCATGTAATTTGCGGGACGATAAATTTCCAGCACGGCCATCCGATAAACCTCGCTCCCCGCCAACAGATACGCACCGATGCCAAATGGCGTGGTGGAATCGTCATTGAATTTCTTCGGCGTTGAGCCGACCGGCTGAACGTGCGTGAGTTTGCCTTGGGTATCCACGGAGCCAACCAGCGCCGCCCAAGCTTTTTGAACGGCAGGCTGGAACTTCTCGCGGTCGAGCAAACCTTGATTCACGCCCCAGGCCAGCGCGTAGGTGAATAATCCGGTGCCGCTGGTTTCTTTGGCCGGATAACTTTCCGGATCCAGCAGGCTCGCGCGCCAGAGGCCGTCCGACTGTTGGCAACTCACGACTTTTCCGGCCATGTCCTTGAACAATTGTTCGAAGCGCGGACGGTCGGGATGATTCATCGGCAGATATTGCAGCACGCGCACTAGGCCGGCCATCACCCAGCCATTGCCGCGGCTCCAAAAAACTTTTTTCCCGTTCGCTTCGCGCTTGCCGAAGAATGTGCTGTCGCGGAAATAGAGGTGTTCGCCCTTGTCGTAGAGATAATCCGTCGTGCGCCACCAGTTCGTCACCGCAAAATCAAGGTACCGGGGGTCATCCCTCGCTGCATAAAGGCGCACCCATGTCGGCGGCCCCATGAACAGCGCGTCGCACCACGACCAGTTTTCCCGCGCCCGGCTCTGCGGTCTGGAGAATTCGAGGCTCTGCACTTCGGACGGTTTGGCAAGAATGGCGTCAAATTTTTCGCGCAGCGGTGCAATCATCTTGTTTTCGCGGTACAGAAAATAAAGTTCCGCCCAGGTCTGGCCGATGCAATGGTCGTCGGCGTCGTAAAGCTGCGCCCCGAGTTTCCAGTTGTTCGTCCCGCCCATCGCGAGCATCGCGTCGCGGTATTTCGGATCGCCGGAAATTCCCGCCAGCGCCATGAAACCCGCGTCGCCCGCCGCCTGAATCCAGCCGGTGGCCGGGTTGGTCGAGGGGTTCGCCAACTGCCAGTCCGCCACACGCTGCATCGCCTTGAGAACGGCTTGCGGCGTAATCTGAGATGAAAGAGGCATGATGAGTGCGCCTTCCAGGCGTTCGGGATGGATATTCGGCTGCTCCAAATTGGGCGGCACATGCGGCGTTGGTGTAATAATGTCTGGCGCGTGCTGCTGCGCGCACAGTTGGAAATTGCCGGCCAGAAAAAGAATTGCCGCGCCCAACCCGGCGCACTGATGAAAATTGAATTTCATAATTTGAAAATTTAGCGGGCGGCTGTCAGTTGTTGCACTTCAATTCCCGCCAGGATGAACGGTCCGACGCCTTTGAGATCGTTGGTGACAATGGGTTCGCCGACATAATAATCGAAGCTCCCGTCGCGCGCGCGGCCGTTGCCCGGCGCCCCGCCCAGCCCGGCCACCGAGCAGCATTGCGTGAGCGACCATTTCCCGTCGCCGTCGTTCTTAACGAGGTGTTTGACAATACCATGATAACCCTTCTCCACCATCGGCACATAATCCCGGGGCAGATAACCGTGATTCACGCCCTTGGCCATCGCGTAAACAAACATGCTCGAAGCCGTCGCTTCCAGGTAATTGCCCTTACGCCCGCCCTGGTCAACCACCTGATACCAAAGTCCGGTCTGCGGGGCCTGATATTTCACCACTCCGCCGCACAGTTTCTGGAACGTGGCGATGATTTCCGGCCGGGCTGGATGGTTCGTTGGGAAATAATCCAGCACGTCCACCAACGCCATGGCATACCAGCCGATGGCGCGGCCCCAGAAATTGGACGAAGTGCCGGTGGCCTTGATCGCCCAAGGCTGCTCCTTGCTTTCATCCCAGGCATGATAGAACAAACCTGTCACCGGGTCGTAGGTGTGCGCGGTCACCAATCGGATTTGTTTGGCTATGTCGTCATAATCGGAAACCGGCCCGTTGAACAGTTTCTCATACTCGGCATAAAACGGTTCGCCCATGTAAAGTCCGTCCAGCCACATCTGGTGCGGATACCGCTGCTTGTGCCAGAACCCGCCGTCGGCTGTACGCGGCTGGGTGTCGAGCTGCTTTCGCAACAACGCGGCGGCTTTTTGATAACGCTCGTCGTGCGTGAGCAGCCAGAGCGCCAGGACCGTCTTGCCGGGATTGAGCGCGTCCAACTGGTATTCCTCAGGCTTGTAGCCATGAATGCCGCCGTCCGGTGTAATGAACGAACCGATGATGTTTTCGGCGAATTTGACATAGGCCGCATTGTGTACCTGCCCGTCCAGTTTGAGCAGTGACAGCGTGAACAGGCCGGTGGTGTAATCCCATCTGGCTTTGCCGCCCTCTTTCCACTCCAGACTGTCGCCCAGCCGCGCCATTTCCGAATTGGCCATTCGCACCGACCATTGCAGTGGCGTCGTTCCGGCAAATTCGCGGGGTGAAGTCGTATGGGTGGCACAGGAAACGAGAACGGCCCCGGACAAGGTCAGGCCGGACAAAAGGCAGACGCGGGCAAACATGGTTTTCATGATTTCTCACCGCGCCAGCCAGCCGCCGTCCACGTTCATGATCGTGCCATTCAGATAATCGGCATCTTTCGAGGCGAGAAACAGAATCGCTCCCGCGATATCTTCAGGCGAACCCCAGCGCGCCTCGGGAATGCGGTCGAGGATGGATTGGTTCCGCTTGGCGTCCTCCCGGATTGGCCGGGTGTTTTCCGTGGCGATGTAACCGGGCGCGACGGCGTTGAAGTTAGCACGTTCCTTGGCCAGTTCATTGGCGAACGCCTTGGTGATGCCGGCAATGCCGCTCTTGCTGGCGGTGTAACCCGGCACCAGGATGCCGCCCTGAAACGACAGCATCGAGGCGATGTTCACGACCTTGAGCCGCGCGTCCGCCGGGGATTTTTCGCGTCCGCCAGTCAGCCACCATTTGGCCACCGCCTGGCTCAGGAAAAACGGCGCAGTCAGGTTGATTTGCAGCACGGCGTTCCACTCGGCCTCCGGATGGTCCACAATCGGCGCGCGTTTGATGATACCGGCGTTGTTCACCAGAATGTCCACGCGGCCGGCATCTTTCACGATTTTGGCGATGAGGCCGGCGGCGGCCTTTTGGGTGAGCTTGCCGAAATCCTCGGTATAAGAGTTGAACCTGGCGCCCAGTGCTTTTGTCTTGGCGCCGGTTTCGGATTGGTCGCCAATGTCCACGCCGACGACGTGCGCGCCTTCGCGGGCAAACGCAAGGGCAATGGCCTGGCCAATGCCGCGACTGGCCCCGGTGACAATGGCGACTTTGTTGCTAAAACGTTTCGTTTCCATAATTTGTGCTTTTATCTGGTTCGGAGGGGCGAGTTCCACGAGCCTAAAACTTTTTTCTGTCTGGGCGTCGCAGAACTCCGCCTTCCGCAAAATCACCTCAAATCCGCCGGCTTCACCCCGTCCATGTCATCGAAGGTCTGGTTTTCGCCGGCCATGCCCCAGATGAATTTGTAATTGCCCGTGCCGCAACCGCAATGAATGGACCAGTTCGGCGACAGCGCGACCTCCTCGTTATGCAAAAACAGGTGCCGCGTCTGCTGCGGCTCGCCCAGGAAATGCGTCAGGACGTTCTCGGCGAGGTCGAAATAAAAATAAATCTCCGTGCGCCGCCAGTGGGTGTGCGGCGGGAACGAATTCCACACGCTCCCCTGCTCCAGCGCGGTGAAACCCATCACGAGCTGGCAGCTTTGAATGCCGCCGGGATGAATGTATTTGTAAATCACGCGCTGGTTCGCGTTCGCCTGCGAACCCAGCGGCACGGGCGACGCGTCCTTCGGTTTCATCGTCGCGGCGGGATGAGCCGCGTGCGCCGGACAACTCAGGAAATAAAACTTGGCCGGGTTCTTCGCGTCCTTGCTCTCGAACGTGACCGACCTGGTGCCCATCGGCAGATAGACGCAATCCAGCCGGTCGAGCGAAAGTGTCTTGCCGTCGGCGCGCACCGCCCCTGCCCCGCCGATGTTGATGGCGCCAAACTCGCGGCGTTCGAGGAAAAAGGCGCGCCCGGTTTCCTTGTGATTCGGCAATTCCACCGGTTTGACCGGCATCACACCGCCGACCACCAGCCGGTCGAGGTCGGTGAACACGCCGCGCAATTCGCCCGGCGCGAAAAGGCCGGCAACATGGAATGTCTCCCGGAGTTGTTGCGTGGTCATTGTTACCACGTCCTGCGGACGCGGCATCCTGCGGATGGTGTCGGCGAACATGAAGGCAGGTTAGTCATCGCTGCCGGAACGGTCAACGGTGTTTGCCGATTCGGGTTGAATTTTCGGGTTAACAGCACACCATCGCGGCGAAACGCAAGCGAAAACGAGTCCATACCATGAAAACCCGTCGCGAATTTCTGCAAGTTATTTCCACGACCGCCGCCGCCAGCGCGCTTATGCCGGTCGGTGCAACTGAATCTGCCACCAGCACCCCATCCGCCGATTTTACACCGGGGGAGGACCGCAGTTATTGGATTGAAATGCTGCAACGCGTTGCCGAACCCGTCCTGATCAATCTCGCAGAAAACCAGCTCAAGGCGCGGATGCCAGTTGAATCGCCGGCCAACCAGACGAATGACCGGCACCGGGTCACGCATTTGGAAGCTTTTGGACGCACGCTCTGTGGCCTCGCCCCGTGGCTCGAACTGACGGAAAAATCCGACGCTGAAACCAAAGCGAGCCAGCGCCTCGCCCAGCTCGCCCGCCGCAGTCTGGCCAACGCCACCGACCCTGCCGCACCGGATTTTCTGAATTTTACCACGGACAACCAGCCGCTCGTGGACGCCGCGTTTTTGTCGCACGCGTTGCTGCGCGCCAGGACCGAGCTTTGGGAGAAACTTGATTCCGCCGTAAAAAAACGCGTCATCGAATGTCTCCAAAAAGTCCGCCGGGTCAAACCGGGCCTGGGCAACTGGTTGCTCTTCTCCGCGATGGTGGAGACGTTTCTCGCCAGCGTCGGCGCGGATTGGCAGGAAGCGCCGATTGCTTTTGCCCTGCAAAAACACGAGGAATGGTATGAAGGCGACGGAACCTATGGCGACGGTCCGGAATTTCAGTGGAACTATTACAACAGTTTCGTCATCCAGCCGATGATGATCGACGTGCTGGAACACATCCGCGCCGTTTCAACGAAATGGGATTCCATGCATCCGGTCGTGCTCACGCGGGCGATACGCTACGCCGCCATCCAGGAGCGCCTCATCGCGCCCGACGGCACTTATCCACCCATCGGCCGCTCCATCACCTATCGCTGCGGCGCGTTCCAGTTGCTCGCGCAAATGGCGTTGCGCAATGAACTGCCCGAAGCGGTGTCGCCCGCACAAGTGCGCTGCGCGCTGACGGCGGTGATCAAAAAAACACTCGGCGGGTCCGGTACCTTCGACGACCACGGCTGGCTCTTAATCGGTCTGCGCGGACATCAACCGGGTCTGGCCGAAAATTACATCAGCACTGGCAGTCTTTACCTGTGCACGACAGCGTTTTTGCCGCTTGGCCTGCCCGCCAGCCATGAATTCTGGGCAGCGCCTGCTGCGATGTGGACGCAGGAAAAACTTTGGTCCGGAATGGATTTGCCTGCCGATCACGCCATCGCCAGCATGCATTAAAGCCTGCTTCGCGCCGGATTTACGCCTTCCAGATCATGTCCGCCACTGTATGGTTCGCCGGAACGAACGGCAGCACCTGTTCGGTATAGGGCACGATCACGCCGAGCACATACGGCTCCTTGGCATCGAGCATCCGTTGGATCGCCGGGCGCATCACTCCGGCGACCTTTCGCCCTTCAGCGTGCAACCAACCAACAGTTCGATGTTCTTTCACGTCCTGTTCCGCAATGAGAAAACCCGGCCAAATACGCTATGACTGTTTAACCATCAGACAAGGTAACGATGAACATTTCTTGTAACCGATTGACGGCCGGAGGGAATTGGGCAAAACTGATTTAATGATGCAACCCTTGTTGGAACCAATTACAAATAAAAATGTTGAAGCGCCATCATAAAAAGATGCCTGTTGGATTTACCCTGATTGAGTTGCTGGTGGTTATAGCCATCATTGCCATTCTCGCGGCCCTGTTGCTGCCAGCACTGTCCAGCGCAAAAAATCGCGCACAAATGGTGACTGATTTGAACAACAACAAGCAAATCCTGATGGCCACACACATGTATTGCACTGATAACAACGATTATTTGCCCAATTCGGGTTGGCTGGGTTTGACCAACGTGTCTTGGGCCAATGGAATCCCGTTTCTCCATGGACCTGCTAATAGCCTGGCACAATACGAATTGATGTACCCATTTGAGGTAAATGAGTATCGAGGGAATGGAATTCCTCCGCCTGGGCAACCGGCCCAGCTTTATGCTTATCTTCCAGACGCAACCGTGTTTTTATGCCCGGCCGATCAGCCTAATTTGCTTACCTGTCAGCGCATGCAGTTCATTACGAGCTATATTTGGAATGGGGTGGTGGAGGGCTATGGGAATCATAAGATCAATAACACGCTGGTCACATATAAACTAAGCAACTTCAAACGAACCGATTGTATCCTCATGTGGGAAAATGATGAAACCTTGACGACCTCCGGCCAATGGAATGACATGGCCAATTTCCCGGATGAAGGTATTTCACAGCGTCACGGAAAAGGCGGAACGGTCGCCTTTTTTGAC
>Ga0181536_10007850_pt1 | contig 10406 bp, 8 predicted proteins | sample PEATcosm2014_Bin_41_FD_121105 | JGI IMG/M metagenome (GOLD analysis project Ga0181536, IMG submission 121105) | Peatland microbial communities from MTU Mesocosm Facility, Houghton, MI, USA - PEATcosm2014_Bin17_60_metaG | ecosystem: Environmental > Terrestrial > Soil > Wetlands > Peat | place...
AGCCAGATCCCGGTTCTGGAACCGGAGCGCCAGGCCAGCTTCACATTCCTCGACCAGGTTCTGCGCGCGGACGATCTGGCGTTTGTGCTGCATTTCGATATCCGCGTGGACCTACTGCAAGGCTTCACGAGCTCTCGCGAAGCGCTGGCCAAGGCTTTCGCCGCACTGGAGATTCCCAAACGGGGTTCCACTCTGCTCTTCGACGCGGTGCGGCAGGCTTCGGAGGAGCAAATGAAGCGGCAGAGCGGACGCAAGGCGTTCATCGTGCTCTCCGACGGCGGCGACGTCCATAGCAAAACCTCCATCGGGACGGCCATCGAATACGCGCAGCGCGCCGACACCCTCATTTACTCCATTTTGTTCACGGCCTCCCCACTGAGGGCCATTCATCCGGGCGCGATCGGGGTGCGGGAGCTATATTTCAAGCGCGGGCAGAGAATTATGCGCAGGCTGGCGCAGGAGACCGGCGGACGTTATTTCGCGGTTTCCAGGAACGAATCCATCAGCCGGATTTACCAGGAGATTGAGGAGGAACTGCGCAATCAATACAGCATCGCCTATACTTCCGACCGCAAAGATGGGGGCAAAGGCTACCGCAAGATCTCGCTCACCCTGGCGGATAAGAACCTGACGGCGCAAACCCGGCCCGGGTATTATCCGAAATAGAGATCAGCGAACCGGCAGTTTGGCCGCGTCCATCATCTGCAGGGAGTTGGACGCGAAATTGGCGACGAAGAGCGTGCGGCCGTCCGGGGAAAGCACCAGGTCGCGCGGAAACGCTCCCGCCGCAATGCTTCCGGCCAGCGCATTCGTGTCCGTGTCGATCACGCTCAAAGTCGAGGACTGGCTGGCGTTGCCGAAACGGTTCGAATTTCCCACCAGCACCGTTTTCCCTCCGCCCGTGACCACGACGGGAACCGGAGCGCTGCCCACCGGCACTTGCGCCACCTGCGCGTGCTCGGGATCCGCGATCAGCTTGCCGGTATCGAATACCAGCAGGGCCGCGGTCTTTCGCGCCGTCACATAGGCGCGGCTGCCGTCGGGCGAAATCGCCAGGCGCACCGGATTGCATCCCGCCGCAACGCGCGATGCCACGGCGTGCGCCGGATCCGTCTCGGCCTTGGCCACGTCCACCACCACGATCGCGCCGCGCGGATGTTTGGGCGCGTCCGGCGCGGCGTCTTCCGCGTCGCACACCGCCGGCCAGTTCCAATCCTTGACGGCGCTCTGGCTGGTGGTATAAAGCCAGCGCCCGCCGGGCGAGAACGTCAGCGCAATGGGGCCGATTCCAACCGGAATCCTTCCCAGAATGGAACCGGCGCCGCGGTTCGTCCGGGCCAGCGCGAGATCGATCACCGAGATGGAGGCGCCCGTTTCGTCGCTCACGAACAGGAACCGGTCGTCGCGCGTGACATTGACACAGACCGGGCCGACTTTTCCGATTCGCACGGATTCGATGACCGGCTCGCCTTTGCCGGTAATGAGGCGATCCACATCCAGAAGCACGATGCCCTCGATGGTGGCTGCGATGAGAAGCTTGCCATCGTGGGTCATGACGATTCCGCGCGGCAGCGGGTTGATCTTGGCGGTTCGCGTCAATTCCAGGCTGCCTTCGCTGCGCCGCAGCACGGCCACGCCGGCGCCTTTGCGGGCCATGGAAGCGAAGATCCAACAGCCGTCCGGAGAACTGACAATTTGGAACGGGCTGCCCGGCACTGCCACGTTCAGCGGAGCGGATGGCACGGTGTTGCAGGCCGTCTGCGCTGCGGCGGAGGCGGCCGTGGCGGCGCAGAAAACGGCCATGGCGCCGGCCTTTTTCAATCGCGGCATAGTTGAGCGTACCACTTGCCTGGCGGCCATCGACGCCGCCCGGAGATCCAGGCGCCGCGGACATCCCCAACGGCGAGCGGGGAGGGGAAACGGGACGGCCTCGCGCTCGGCGCCCGCCCCATCCTCGACTCTACCCGCCGGTTCACTGCACCGGCAGATTCGCCGCCGCCGAGCTTACTCCCCCAATACTCACGATCACCGGCGCATTCCCCGCGGATGCGTTCTGCGGCACCACGACGTTGACCTGATACAGCCCGATACTGCCCGGAGTCAGGCCGCTGAACATCACCTGCGCGGCAACCCCGCCGATGGTCACGGTGGGAATTGCGGCCGTGTTCGAGAGCTGCGTGGTGGAACTCGGCTGCCCGGAGGCCGGCGTGCCCGTGACCGCCCCCAGGCCGTTGACGAACAACTCGACGATGTCGCCGCGTTTGGCGGGCGCGGCGCTGCTTACGATAACGCCCGAGTTATAGTCGATGGCCGCCGCCGTTCCGCCGATGGTGAAGATGCCGGGCGAGACCGCCGCCAGGGGCAATTCGTAAGTCGACGCCGGCAGGCCGCTCGCCCAAACCGTCAGCCCGACTGAAGAGTGCCCCTGGAATTCCCAGGGAATCTGCGTGTTAATTTGGCCGGGGCTGACATACGTCAGGTAGCCTGGGTAGCTCAGGCCATCGCCATCGAAGCTGATGCTCACCGCCGAAAGGGCCACCGGAAGATAGGGGGTCTGAAAGGCCTGGGCGGCGTCCGCGAGGTTGCTGCCATAAATCGAAATGTACGAGCCCGGCGCCAGGCCCCGCTGCGCGAAACCTCCGGAAGCGTCATCCACCACGCCATTGGGAACAATCGCGGGATAGGCGCGCGCGTAGCTCTCGAAATTGTACGTCAGGGAGCCGGCCGTGGCTGTGAAGTCCTGATAGCCCGGCTGCGCGCTCATGTCCACCTGCGCGGCGGCCACTCCATACGCGGCGGTTTGCGCATCGCCCAACGCGATCGAGCCGCCGCCGGTGGCGCCGAAGAGCACCGCATAATTCACCACCGGGACGCCGTACTGATCCAAAAGCCGGAAACCATCCACCCATCCGGTGTCTCCCGCGCCGGCGAAGAAGGATTCGTCCAGGATGGGGTAGATATCGTAAGGCACGCCGCTTCCCACCAGATATTCGTACGGCAGCCGCAGGGTAGGTCCGGAGCCTGTCGCCACGATGAATCCTTCGTAGGAGCCGGCGGCCGGAATCGTGCCGCTGAGCGTGATTGTGATGCTGCTCGAGGCGTTCGGCTGCAGCGTGAGGGCGGTGGGAGATACCGCGACGCTGGCGCTGGAAGTATCGCGCGGCTGCACCGCAAAATTCAATGTCTCCGCGGAACCGCTCACGTTGGTCACATTTACCGTCAGCTTCATGGGCAGCGAACCGGCTGCCGGCGCGCCGAACGAAACAGTAGCCGGGTCCAGCGTGGCCGCGACGTTCACCGCATCGCCCACGCTCAATTTGCCCGCGCCCACGGCGTTCACGCGCGCCACGCTGCCATCGAAATCCAGCACGTCCTGCGTAGCCGTATTGACCACCGCCGATTTCAACTGCGCGGGCGTTTTCAGGTTCGGATTCTTCTGTTTCACCAGCGCGATGGCGCCCGCCACCATGGGGACCGCATAGCTTGTGCCGGATACGCCCGTGTAGCCCGTGGCATTGTAGGCATCGCCGTTGGGATCGTACTTTTGCGCGGCCGTGTAAATACCGTCTCCCACCGCGACCAGCTCGGGCTTGAGCGTATTCACGGGCGGATTCGAGAAGTTTCCGATGGAAGGGCCGCGCGAAGAGAATGCCGCCACCTGGTTCTGCGTGGCGCTCGCGATCGCCGGCGCCGGGTCCAAGGTCGCGGTCGCTCCGCCGTTGGAATCCAGATAACCCTTCAACGTGGTTCCGTCCGGGTTGCCGATCATGGCCGCCGGAATCCCGGTATTCTGCGCGCCTAGGACGCCCGTGATGGTGGCGATCCCGCTGGCCTGATAAATCAACACTCCAACCGCGCCCGCGTTCTGCGAGAAGTTGATTTTGTCGCTGTACACGCACGTGCCGCCGGCTTCGACCAGCGCGATCTTTCCCGCCAGCGAACCCGCCGGCAGCGCCGCGCATGCCAGCCCGTCGTTGCCCAATTGCGTCACGTCCACCGCGGGCGCGCTCAGCGGCGCGGAGAGGTGCGGCCCATCGCCCATGAGCGCGTCGATGCTGCCGGCGCCGCTGACCCGCACCGTCTGGTAGATCGCGTGGGCGTTGGTGGAAGCTCCCACCGTGATGGCCGAAGGCGCGGTGCCGGGCGTATGCACGCTGCTGAGCGTCACCGCATGCAAACCCGTGCCGTTGCTGTTGCCCGCCGAAGTGACGACCACCAACCCGTTCTGCACGGCATTTTCCACCACCTGCACGCGGACGTCGCAGGCGCCCCCGCAATCGGCCACGCTGCTGTCCAGAGGTCCGTATTGCGCCGGATCGCCTTCGTTCACCGATAGCGTCACCACATCCATACCGTCGCTCAGAGCATCGGCCAGCGCCAGCGCCACGGCGCTGAAATCTCCGGAAGTGTACGTGTTCACACCGGGCGAGCCGAAGACCTTGTAGTTGCCCAGAAACGCTTTGGGCGCGACCCCCTGAATGGTCGCTTGCGGCCCGGTGTTCTGCGCGCCGGCCGCGATCATGGCGATGGCGGTGCCGTGGCCGATGCGGTCGCGCGCCGTGAGGTCGTCGGGGCTGTCGAATTCCTGCGCCAAAGTCGAGACGTAGCTGCGCGCCACAATCACTTTGTTATTGGTGAAATTCGAATCGCCCCGTGGAAATCCGGCGGGAGGAGTGAGCGACGAATCCTGAAATCCCGGATGGTTTTGATCGATGCCGGTATCGATGATTCCGATCCGCATCCCCGCTCCCGCAACCCCTACGCCTCCCACCGCGCTCCATGCCGCCGAAACGTTTTCCAGGCCCAGCGCGGTATTCAGATCGAGCCTGATGGGAGGCAAATACTGCACCCGCGCGACGCCGGGGATGCCGGCGAGTCCACCGGCGGTCTTTTCGTCTGTATGCACAAAAACGGCGTTGGCCAGAATTTGCGAGGTCCGTCCCGCACGCACGCCGCGGCGCTGCAATTCCGCCACCACGGCGTTTTGCGCGGAGCGGATTTTGGCGGCTTGCGTCTTGGCCGCGGCGCCCAATAACTCGGCGCGCGAATGGCTCCTTTGGGCTACGGGCGGGTCCTGCAGGATCAGCGCGTACTCACCCACGTGGTTGCGCGGCTGGCTGAAAGATAGCGATCCCAGGACGAGGAGAATCGCGGCTGCTCTTACCATGGCACCTCTATTAGACGCCCGCTGGCGAGAAATGCGATCTGGCTCTTTCAGCCCATTTTTGTGCGCAGGATCTCGTCCGCCACGTCGGTTGCGGCGCGCATCTCGCGCACATCGTGCACGCGCACCATGTGAGCGCCGCCCAAAACCGCGGCCGTCACCGCGGCGGCCGTTGCAAATTTCGTTTCCTCAATGTCGTCGTGGCTCAGGAAATGCTTGCGCGAAGGTCCCACCAGGATCGGCATGTCCAGCGTATTCAATTGCCCCAGCCAGCCCAGGATCAGCGAATTCTGCTCTTTGCGTTTGCCGAAGCCGAGCCCCGGATCGATCACGATGCGGCTCCGGTCGATGCCCACGTGCCGCGCGCGGCTCACGGCGGCATCCAGGTCGCGCACAATCGTGCCCATCGGGTCCTGCATGGGCGCCAGCTTCGACCAGGTCTCCGGCCGTCCCCGCATGTGGTTGATCACCAGGCCGGCATCGTTGTTGGAAACCGCGCGCGCCAGTTGCGGCTCGAACGTCAGCCCGGAGGGGTCGTTGATGATCTCCGCTCCCAGTTCGATGGCGCGCTCGGCTACCTCGGCTTTATAGGTATCCACCGAGAGGGGCACGCTCAGCCGGTCCTTGAGGCGCTTCAGCACGGGAACCAGCCGCCGCAGTTCCTCATCCTTGGTGATCCGCGCCGAATTGGGACGCGTGGATTCCGCCCCGATATCGATCACGTCCGCGCCCTGCTCCTCGAGTTCCACCGCGCGCGCGAAGGCGCGGTCCGGATCGGAGTATTTGCCCCCATCGGAAAAAGAATCCGGCGTGATATTGACCACCCCCATGAGGATGGTGCGCTCGCCGAATTTAATCTCGCGCCGCTTCAGCTTCCAATAATAAAGTTTTCTCACCCGGCGACCCGCTTCCAGTTCTTGCCTACTTGGATGATCAACTCCGCCGAAGGGTTCGGCAATGCCAGTTCCCCGATCTTCCGGCCGTTGATTTCCACCGCTCCAGCCTTGATTTTGCGCACCGCATCGCTCACCGAGTCGGCCAGCCCGAGTTTCGCCAGCAGCTTGTCCACGCGCAGCGCGCCGTCCTTCATCACGCCTTCGGGTAGCGCTGCAGCCTCGATTTCCTCCGGCACTTCCTTGTTGCGCACCACGCGCTGGAATACTTCCGCCGCATGTTCCGCTTCCGCCGCCGAATGGAAATCCGTAACCACCATTTTCCCCAACGCGATCTTCGCCTCCATGGGGTGCATGGTCGCGCGCCGGCGCGCGATTTCCGCCTCGCTGGTATCGGTGAGCAGCAGGTAATAGCGCCACATCAGCTCGTCGGAAATCTGCATCACCTTGCGGAACATCACCTCCGCGGGCTCCGTGATCCCGATGTAGTTGCCGAGCGATTTCGACATTTTGTTGACGCCATCCAGCCCTTCCAGAATCGGGACCATGGCGACAATCTGCGGCGGCTGCCCGAAATCTTTTTGCAGCTCGCGGCCCATCAACAGGTTGAACTTCTGATCGGTGCCGCCCATTTCCACGTCGCATTCGAGCGCCACCGAATCGTATCCCTGCGCCAGCGGGTAGAGGATTTCGTGCATGGAAATCGGCGCGCCTTCTTTGTAGCGCTTGGAAAAATCGTCGCGCTCCAGAATGCGCGCCACCGTGCATTTGGCGCACAGCCGGATCATGTCGATGTAATGCAGCGGCTCCAGCCACTCGCTGTTGAAGCGCACCTCGGTCTTCCCGCGATCGAGAATTTTGAACACCTGCGCCTTGTACGTCTCGGCGTTGGCGTCGATGGCCTGGCGCGTCATGGGCGGACGCGTGACGTTGCGGCCGGAAGGATCGCCGATCATCGAAGTCATATCGCCGATCAAAAAAATCACCGTGTGGCCCAGGTCCTGAAAGTGCTTCATCTTGCGCAGCAGCACGGTATGGCCCAGGTGCAGATCCGGCGCGGTGGGGTCGAAGCCCGCCTTGATGCGCAGCTTCCGCCCGGTTTTGGCCGCTTCCGCCAGGCGCTCGCGCAGATCCTCCTCGCGGATGATCTCCGCCATGCCTTTGCGCAGATAGGTGAGTTGTTCGTCGATGGTCATTGCACGCTGGTCAACGCTTCTTTCAAATCCTCGGAAAATCGCCGCAGCGCGTCCACCTGCTCCGCGGCCGCCGGAACTTCGCTGCCTTTGGCCGCCAGAAACGGCTGGCCTCCGCGCCACACCAGAAACGCCAGGCCGTTGTCCGTCATCAATCCCGCGCTTCCCGGGGAATCGCCGTGCGCAAACGCCACGCAGCCTTCCCGCGCGAAAAGGCGGTAATCCCTGCCATCGGCCAGCAACTGGATTCCCAGGGCGGCCAGGCGGGCGGAGATTTTCGGGCTCACATCTTATAGCGGCCGAGGTCCTCGTCGTTGAGGCCCTCCAGCCAGCGCCGCAGCTCTTCGTTGTTGTTGACCTTGTCGGAAGCGTCGGTCACTTTGCTGGACGTTTTCAGCACCTGGTCTTCCACGTAGATGGGGCAATCCAGACGCAGCGCCAGCGCCAGTGCGTCGCTGGGGCGCGAATCCACGCTGATCAGTTCCCCCTCGCGGTCCAGCCAGATCACCGCGTAGAAGGTGTCGTCCTTCAATTCGCTCACCACCACCTTGCGCAAGGCCGTATTGAGGCCCAGCAGCAGGCTCTTGATGAGGTCGTGCGTCATGGGGCGGGGCGTCGCGACTTTTTCGATTTCCAGGGCGATGGCGTTGGCTTCGTACACGCCAACCCAGATCGGGAGCACCGTGTTTCCGCCCACGTCCTTCAAAATGACGATGGGCATGTTGGTAACGGGATCCATCATGAGCCCGCGAATTTTCATTTCGACTTCCATGACGTCCTCCCCCACCTTCAATTACACCACAGTTACGCTTTGACCCACCAATGAGTTGGGCCCGGAGCGTGTCACCCGTACCGGGAGATACCGCCCCAGCAGATCGCTCGCGCTCTCCTCTTCGTGCGTGAAATTCAGCGTGCGGTTGCTGGAAGTTCGTCCAATCCATTGCCCTAGCGCGTGATTGCGGCCCTCCACCAGCACTTCCTGAACGGAGCCGATCAGCTCCGCGTTGCGGCGAATCTGGATGGACCGCTGCTTTTCCTGCAGGATCGCCAGGCGCCGCTGCTTTTCTTCCTCCGGAACGGCGTCCTGCATGGCCAGCGCCGCCGTATTGGGCCGCGGCGAATATTTGAAGCTGAACAGCGAATCGTACTGCACTTCGTCCAGCAGATCCAGCGTCCGCTCGAAATCCTGCTCGGTCTCGCCGGGGAAGCCCACGATAATATCGGTGGTCAGCGCATAATTGCGCCGCGCCGATTTCAGCCATTCGATGCGCCGCATGTATTCGCCGCGCGTGTACAGCCGGTCCATGGCCGCCAGAACCTTCGACGAACCGGACTGCACCGGCAGATGCACGTGGTCGCAGAGCACGTCGTTGGAATCCATCGCTTCCACGATTTCCTTGACGAAATCGCGCGGATGCGAAGTGGTGTAGCGCACCCGCCGGATGCCGGGCGCCTCGGCCACCCGCGCCAGCAAAGTGGCGAAATCCCATCCGGCCGGCGAGGGATCGCGATAGCTGTTTACGTTCTGTCCCAGAAGCTGGATTTCGGAGTAGCCCCGCCCGGCTAGGCCCCGCGCTTCCGCCATCACGCTTTCGCTGGTGCGGCTGCGCTCCGGGCCGCGCGTGAACGGGACTACGCAATACGCGCAGGATTTGTCGCAGCCTTCGATGATCGTGATGTAGGCGCGGTGCGGATTGTCGCGCCGCGTGAACGGGGTATCGAAAGTCTCTTCGGTGTCCAGGCTGAGACCGGTGACGCGCCGCCCGCCGGCTTCCAACTGTACCAGCATCTGGCCGAATTTCGGGTAGCTGGCCGACCCGCAAACCAGGCTGACGTGCGGCGCGCGGGCGAAAATCTTTTCGCCTTCCTGCTGCGCCACGCAGCCCAGCACGCCAAAGATCTTGCCCTTGCCCGCCTCGCGCTTGAAGTTTTGCAGCCGGTTAAAAACCTTCTGCTCGGCCTTGTCCCGAATGCTGCACGTGTTGTACAGCACCAGGCCCGCCGCTTCCGGCGTCTCCACCTGCGCGTAGCCCTGCTCGAGAAGCGTGCCGATCACCTTTTCGGAATCGTGCACGTTCATCTGGCAGCCAAATGTTTCGAGGTAGAAGGTTTTCCCAGACACTGTCTCCATTGTACCCGGTGGCGCCGGCGGCCTTGCCCGCCGATTCCCTTTGCTAAACTCATGGATGAATCGGGAGGGAAAGCGCGTGAAATTCTTTTTGGATACCGCCAATCTGGACGAGCTGAAGAAAGGCGCTGGCTGGGGCATCGTGGACGGCGTGACCACCAATCCGTCGCTCATCGCCAAAGAAGGCCAACCGCTCGAGGAACATATCCGCCAGATCTGTGCCATTGTCGATGGCGACATCAGCGCCGAAGTCGTCGCCACCGGCTCCAGCAGCATGATCAAGGAAGGCCGCGAGCTGGCCAGGATCCACAAGAACGTGGTCGTCAAATGTCCGCTTACGCGCGACGGCATCGTGGCTACTTCCGCGCTGAGCAAGGAGGGCATCCGCGTCAATGTCACCCTATGCTTCAGCGCCGGGCAGGCCCTGCTGGCGGCCAAAGCCGGGGCCTACATCGTCAGCCCCTTCGTCGGCCGCATCGATGACATTGGCTGGGTCGGTATGGACCTCATCCGCCAGATCGTCCACATCTACAAGAACTACGGCTACAAGACGCAGGTGCTGGCGGCGTCGCTGCGCTCTCCCGGGCACGTCATCGAATCCGCCGCCGCCGGCGCGGATATCGGCACCATGCCCTTCAAGGTGCTCGATATGCTCTTCAACCACCCCCTGACGGACAAGGGCCTCGACCAATTCCAGAAGGATTGGGCCAAAGTATTCCAGGAAACGCCCGTAGCCGGGTAATACACTAAAGGTGATGCCGGGTATTCTGGCTTTACGATTCACCGCCGCGGAAACCGTTACCCTTGCGCTCGCCGGAATTCTCGTGATTCTGGTTGCCATGATCGGCTACCGCGCGTGGAAGCGGACGCGCATCTCGCCCGCGGAGCGCGAGCGCCAGCGACGCGCCGCCCTGGTGGCCGGCGGAAAAATGGGCGACGCCATGCTCATGGAAGTGCGCGATGACCTGCTCTTCTACTCCTACGCCGTGCGCGGCGTGGAGTACACCGCATCGCAGGACGTGACGGCC